>Ga0209611_10001073_pt1 | contig 45265 bp, 41 predicted proteins | sample S1TSphgellanicum_3_FD_187693 | JGI IMG/M metagenome (GOLD analysis project Ga0209611, IMG submission 187693) | Host-associated microbial communities from peat moss isolated from Minnesota, USA - S1T2_Fc - Sphagnum magellanicum MG (SPAdes) (version 2) | ecosystem: Host-associated > Plants > Peat...
AACAAAAGGAAAATGAAAAAAATCTTCCTCTTTCCCCCCCTTCCCCCCCAAAACTTAAAAGAAAAAAACAAGACACCTTGAATGCAGGCTAAGCCTTCCCATTAGCTGCATGAAACTTCTATTCCAAAACTTTTTAGCACCGTTTTCAACCTTGACTAATACCCCCATTATGAACTGGGGGTATTTATTATTTATTCAATTAGGAGGTTGCACACAATCCTTTCTTCTGATCATTTTGCTCCAGCCGCAGTGAGCGGTGGTGAAGCCAACATTCAAGGGGGGCCCCTTCGCCCTTTTCCCCACCCACACAATGTGACAAAGAAACCATGTACAACCTGAGAAAAAAAACCGAAACCGATCATCATCAAGGCCAAAATGAGAAACCGGTCTCTTTATTTAGGATGTGGGACAAAAAGGTATGCACTTATTTCGCTATACTAGGCCCCCGTCCCTCCCCAAAGTCTACTATTAGTTTGAATCAACATCAGTTGCAGTGGTGGTGCAGGGTTCATCTGACTGCACGCATGTTTTTTAAAACCTTATCAAAACCTCAAGTTGTTTGGACAAATGTGATTCCAGACACAATTCTCTCCTCTATCGTTTTTCAGGTGGTCATGGCAGGAAAGTATGTATGTAGACACAGGGTTGAGTGGAGATTTTTGCAATTTTTTTGCTTGAATCAATTAGTGATTCTTATGGGAAAAGATAATGTTTCTCTTGGTTTATGAAATCCTTAGTTCCATTTGCAGGTTGACAAAATCAAACTTCCAGGTGCCACTGAATATTGGCAATGATGAAACAGTAAGCATGAATGAGATGGCAAAGAAATTTGAAAAAAACTTTGAATAGGTAGATTTTTTCTAGGATACCCCACCCCCCAAAATAGACCAGAACTTTTGAGAGTGATGAATGTGAATGACTTAGAGCACCTTCACCATTGCTCAATATGTGGTCCCACAAAATAAAAACATATGAAGTAGATTTGGAGTATTTTGTGATTCAGGAACACACCAACAAAAGTGTGGAGGAATTCGGTTGGAGAGAGATTTTTGGTAGTCATCCCCAAAACCAGAATGTGAAGAAGAAGAAGAAGATGATGATGATTTGGAGCATTTTGTGATTCAAGAACACAGAAACAAAAGTCTGGTGGAATTGGGTCGAAAAGAGATTTTGCAACGGTATTTTGCAAGCTGCCTTTCACTAGTGGCTGGAATCATTCTTTTTGGTGGTCTTATAGCTCCCATTGTAAGACGCTTCATCAATCTTTTGGTTGTCCATACTCTCTTTCATCATGTAAAGCTGAAAATAATGTCTTGCAAAAACTTAAAACCAGCATAGAGTAAAATCAAGCACATATAGATACATCGCTAGATGATGTGTCTCCAAGGCTTGAAAAACAGAATTGTGTTAGCAGTCTCAAATAGAGTAGTTGAGTTCAAAGTTTCACAAGGACCCTGTGCATTCTTGATTGTCTATGGCTTCTTTTTTGTTCGGATTCTATGCACTGTAGTTGGAACTGAAGCTGGGGATTGGGGGCACATCATATGAAGACTTCATTAGGAACATGCATCTTCCACTTCAGCTCAGGTTTTGACAGTCTTCCCTAATCCTGGATCTAAAATTGTTCGATTTAAAAGGCCATGAATTGCACACAAATTGTCCACTTGCCCCAGTAAAAACAGTTTTGTGATTTTGGACCATTTTGAGGTTTATCCTCCAAACCTTTCATTTCCATGAAGAGAACAACAAAGTAGGACTAGCAAGGAGTCGTTTTGATGGTTATCTAGCAGTGAGGTCTTGATTTAGTAGGTTGTATGTGCTCCTAAACTTGAGATTGCTAGTTGGGGGGCTGCAGTGAAGTTGACCCAATTATGGCATCATTTTTTAGACGAGCTATGGGAGTCATCACGTCACTCATGGTTGTAGAGTTGAACAATATGAAACAACAAAAGCACAAGTGCTACAAATACTATCATGGCACAAGTACCTCTTCCTCACTCCTTTTGGCTCTTCCATGTGCGGTGTTTCTAGTGGGTGCCTCATATGATTCTTTAAAACTAAATCGGTTTTGTCCGACTAGGAAAGGGTTACCTGATACTCAAATGACATAGAGAATACAGATACATTGCTCGTGGATATGCTAAACTTGAGGTTAGACTTGCGCCTGTCGTAATGGTAATTAAATATGAAGTTATGTTATTGTGTTTTTAGAGCCTGACTCCATTTTGCTTCCAACTGAAAGAATCATAGACGAGGCCCTGGAGCGCCACGTAGATATGTAAATGATGAAGAAAGGCGAGTAGCTGCTCGAGAATGTCAAAGACTCCGTCATGCTACAGTAGCTCTCGAAAGGGCTATGTGTAATGGGGCCTAACATGAGGAAGCATGGTGTATGGCTAATATTGCTTAACGACTATTGGAAAACGTGGAACATCACACGAGAGTGCATGTTGTTAAAACAAAGCGGGGCCGTCAAGCCCAACTAATGATAGATGTTGCGCGATGCGTTGAACAACGTTGCGTCGTTTGCGCAAAGGATCAACTTCAGGCTAGACAGCACATGGCCCTACAAGATTTGCGGAACCTCTTGGCCGACCCGCAAGTAGACCGACAAGTGTTCACACACTTGAATGAGCAATGCAACCATTGTGGCTCTCGCTTCTAGATCAAAGAGCGCATGGGGGGTTCTTTTCAAAGACCACACTATAGTAAATGTTGTGCCTTAGGGAAAATTATTTTGCTTCCTATTCACACCCCACCAAAGTACATGGCGATGTTACAAGATCGACAAAATGCTGAATTGCGTAAACATCTTCGTTTATACTATGCTACATTTGCATTTACATCCACAAGGGTCAAAAGTGTGGGTTTCGAACTTGGACCAAGAGTGCATACCTACAAAGTGCAAGGAGGATTCTACCACTTGATTGGTGGTATGGAACCCGCAAAAGGGCAATTGCCACACTTTCTTTAGGCCTATGTGCATGATGCGGTAAATGAGGGTCCAAATCGGTAGATGCAAAACCCCAATCTAAGCCTGGCGCATTTGACAACACTTTGCACGATCCTCGGATGCGTAAATCCTTATGTAAACGTCTTCGTTCGTGCAACCGACCATCTTGCCGCAAACCCTGCAGAGGAGGTCCACATTTGCATTACAGCTAGCCGTACCCTAGGAAATGGAAATGTCCATTGTTACAACGTCCTTACAGCAAACAAGGTTGCAATGATAATTCCTGGTGAACCGGGAGAGGTTAGAAATTGCAATGTCATTGTACAACGGTGATATGGAGGTGGTTTACAACGAATGAACGAGCTAGCACCTTCTTACAATCCTTTACAATACCCACTACTTTTTCTCGCTGGGGAGGACGGGTGGTCTGAAAATCTGTGGCTATAGAACAATTAGGACGGAGCACACATAACGGTCTCAATGGCGGCTTATTACGCACAAAAAGTGCACTTTAGTGGTGAACTTTCCACTCTACATCTTGGTGGTCGCCTTTTTCAACAGTATATCGTCGACGTTATTGCCAAGACAGTGTAGAACATTCTTAACTTTTTAGTGTTAAACCAAGTTCAACTTCGTGAGGAACTCTACCAAGGGCTGGCAGATATGGTTGAACATGATTTATAATTAGATCCTGTGTAAGTGGTTAAGCGAATTGTTCTCCCAGCTTCATTTCACGATTTTCCATGTTTCATGATGCAAGCGTATCAAGATGTGATGGCTATTGTGTGAAGCAAAGGAATTCCGAATGTCTTCCTCACATTCACTTGTAACCCGAATTGGCAGGAAATACTCGTGGAGCTCGAGCCTAACTAAATAGCTTCTGACCGTCCATATTTGGTCACTCGCGTATTTTAGATGAAGGTGAAAGCCTTTTTTAAAGGAGTGGCAAAAATTGGATGGTTCGCCAAAGTTATTGGGAACATATGGACAAGAGAATACCAGAAACGAAGCCTACTTCACATCCATCTACTCCTTATATTTATAAAAGAGCATAAATTTTCCACAACCGAAGACATAGATCGCTTAATGTTGGCGAAGCTTCCTCTTCCAAAGAATGCACCTCTTTTTTAAACGGTCACAAAATGTTTGTTACACAGACCGTGCAACCAAGAATACCCCAACGCACCCTGCATGGTCAATAGTTTATGCAAGAAATGATATCTGCGAGCTTTCTCTGAGGAAACAACACAAGGCGAAAACAGTTACCCTGTCTACCATCGGTGAAACAATGGTCGAATGTTTCAAAAGACTCTTGATGGCATTGTGTACGATAACCAATGGGTGGTGCCCCACAACCCCTACCTTACCAAGATGTTTAATGCACATATTAATGTCAAGGTGTCCGTTGGTATTCGGAGTGTCAAATACCTTTTTAAATATGTTTACAAAGGTCCTGACCGTGTTATAGAAGTGATTACCGGTCCAATAAACGAGATCTATCAATACATTGACGCTAGATATTTGAGCATTGCTAAAGGGGTCGATCCCTTACTTTCATTCAAAAAGCATACGAAATGGTTGCCAGTCACTCAATTAGTTGTTCATTTGCCAGGACATCATAACGTCATTTTTAATGAAAGTGAAGATTTGGTCGTTGTGGCGGAACGTGCTGCCTGCCAGAAAACCACCTTGACCGCCTACTTTGCATATAACGCTCAAAATGCAAATGGGCGGAATGTGGTGTATGCGGACTTCCCTACTGATCATGTTTGGAAAATTCGAAAAAAAGTTTGGTTGGCTTGACACCGAGGAGAAAAAGTTGTTGGGCGAATGTATTTCGTACATCCTGCCACTGGTGAACGTTTTTTCCTCCGCCTCCTACTTACTATCGTACCGAACGTGACCTCTTTCGAACATCTTCAGATTGTTGATGACATAGAGCATCCGATGTTTCAATCTGTTTGCAAAGCACTGGGATTACTACATGATGACACAGAATGGGACACATGCATGCAAGAAGCATGTATCGATCAAGACGCAAAGAGGCTAAGGAATTTCTTTGTGACTCTTTTACTATTATGCTCTCCTTTGAATCCGAAAGTGTTATGGGAAAGATATCGAGACGATATGTCACACGATATGCGGCATCGACGCATCACGAATGGAGGCACTGTCGACGATGCCTACAACGACACCCTATTACTCCTCGAGGCCAAATTAGCGTTGACGAACAAAGGCTTGCATAACTTTCTAGAAATGTCGTTCCCTTTGCCGCCTGTAAAAATGCTGTGTGTAAATTCTCAATTGGCTGTAGAACTTGACTACGATAGAGACGTACTCCATGGCTACATCAACCAAAATCTCCCGTGGCTCAACATTTGTCAGGAAACAGTTGTCACTGTAATGTTTAATGCAGTAGCCCAAGGCGAAGGTGAAGTATTTTTCCTAGATGGTCCAGGTGAGTTAGGCAAAACCTTTGTATAGAACGTGTTATTAGCATTGGTTCGACAAGACGGACATGTCGCCATTGGGGTTACCTTTTTCGGCATAGCAGCTCTCCTATTGGAAGGTAGACGAACCACACATTCGGTTTTCAAGATCCCAATTGCCTTCGGTAGGGATTCAATGTGTTCGATACTTGTGCAAAGCGATTCTACTAAGCTACTCCAGGAAGCAAAGTTGATTGTTTGGAATGAGGCTCCAGCATAACACCGACACTGTGCCGAGGTAGTAGATCAAACTTTGTGCGACATCATGCGGCGCCCATATTTGCCCTTTGGAAGTAAAGTGGTTGTCTTTGGGGGTGATTTCCGACAATGTCTACTAGTGGTGTCCAGAGGCTTTCGGGCAACAATCGTTTCTGCGGCCTTTTCGCATTCAATTTTTTGGCGTCAAGTGCACGTCTTAACTCTCATAGAAAACATGAGATTGTGCGTCGATACCCTCTCCAGGCCGTATGTTAAGTACCTTCTGAGAGCCAGCAATGGCCAAGAATCTTCCATCACTAATCATTTTCCATCGGAAGCCGACGCGGAACCCTCAATCAAAGTCAAGATCACCTTATACCTAGAAATGGATCAAGCGCCATCTTTAGAGACCTTCATGCACGTTGTTTTCCCAACCCTAACAATCAATTATGCAAACCAAGGATACATGGACGGTCGAGCTATTCTAACAACGAAAAATGTAGTCGTGAACTTTCTCAACACTCAGATTGTTGAGGCTATGCCCAGGCAAGAGCACGTATTTTTGTCAGCAGATTCAATGGAAAGGGGGGACAACCAGGCTATGGCGATTGGCACAAAATTTCTCAATACCATTACTCTAGCAGGTATGCCACCACATCGCCTAGCCCTCAAATTTGGCGTCCCTGTTATCTTATTAAGAAATCTCGATGCGGCCTTAGGACTTTGTAATGGGACCCATCTAATCATTTTGCGTTTGGCACAGAGATTGATCGTCGCGTAGATCATAAGTGGCGCGCATGAGGGGAATATTATCAAGATATCGCGCATCACCACAACAACAAACCGTTTGAAGTGGCCATTCACCCTACAAAGGCGCTAATTCCCCTTGCAATTGGCATTCGCTATGACCATTAACAAGGTGCAAGGTCAAACCATGAAAACCGTTGGCATTTACTTGCCTAAACCTGTCTTCACCCATGGCCAATTGTATGTAGCTCTGTCACGAGCTACGCGTGTGAATGACGTCTTTATTTTCTGCTCGAATGGCAGGATGACGACCAATGTTGTTTATATGGAATTGTTGCGATGATCATTCTTCTCTATCTCTTGCCTACTTTTCTCTCTCGATGGGTCGGAATTCCCACATCCAAATCACAGGTTGAAATTCCCTGCATTAGATGCAAAAATGGCTGCAACGGAAGTTACGTTCACGACGCGTGGTTGTTGAAAATAAAATGCATTCGAAATTCTTATTGTCCCAACTTAAAACTGTTAACTAAACTATTATCAAGGTCCTGTCAATCCTTTCTCCTTATCTACTTATCTTACTTATATAAAATAATTGGTGTTCGCACATGCTTGATTCAGTAATTCGTGATTGGCTAGAGCCCCCCCTTCCCTTGAGAGCCCTTAGCCAAAGCGAGCGGTGGTTGATATCTCCATGGGAGATTGCTATTTTTAATCTGCATTGAGCTCAAATGGAATGTTCTTACGAACCATCATTTATAATCTTTTTTACTTTGGGGGTGGGTGGGATGCCTTTTTTGGGTCAACTATGCCTTTTATTAGGTAAGACTACAAGTTGCATTCACTTATTAACCCCATTTTTAAAAAAAAGAACTTTGAATAGGTAGATTTTTTCTAGGATACCCCCCAAATTGCTTTTGGGGGGCGATCATATATTGTAATACCTTGGCAGATTGAACCAATGTTTGTCAAATAATTAATTAGTTTAAAAGAAAAACATACCTTGGTGGCAAGCTTCAAATTTTTTTTGTAAACTAAATAAATAAATAAATAATTTGAAAAATCATTTCAACCAAATAGAATTTTCTTGACTGTTCAATGTTTTCTTTCAGAATTTTTTTGTTACTTGGGGGAAAAAAAATAAAAAATTGAAAATTTCAACATTTCTGAAAAAAATATAAATTAGTGTGGAAAACTGCCAAGGTAGTAGTAGGGTATATACTATTAAAAGCCAATATACCCATCATCTATCTCTCTTGCAAATGATGTCCCCACCCACCCCCAAAAGAAAAAAAAAGGTTTTGGGTTTTGGCCTTTGGTGTGTGTGAAAAAAATAAAAAAAACACACACACAATATACACACACAAGTTGTGGAGAAAAAGAGTGCCTTTTTACACAGCATTCATTTGATGGGTAGAAGTGGACAAAATGGACTTTGATACATAACACTTTAGTCTTTTGCTTATTTGATCATTTTGCTTGCAAAATGGGTTAACAGACTAGTAAATAAATAAAGCCACCCGGAGTGTATGTAATGGTTGTGAAGGATAAGGTAAGGAGTATTATTGAGCTGCCAAAAAAAGAAGAAGAAGAAGAAGAAGGAGGAGAAGAAGGCGTCCCTCCTCCCCCCTCCCCAAAAGCATTATGAACAAAAATTGTCTTGATGAAAACAAACAAACAAGCAAGTAAGCCATGGGGTCCATGGTGTGGGGGAGGGGGGAGCGGGTCGTGTGTCCTAGCAACTAATTGGGACCTTTATTTTTGTTCCCAACTGTGTGTTGATGGTGGTTGGGAGTGAGTTAAATTTAGACCCAAGTTTAGTTGATCAACAAATTTATTCTCCCAGTTTTTTATATGTAATAAATATAATAAAATAAATAAATAAATAAAATTTAATTATTGCGAAAAACATGAAAAGTAGTTGAAATTTTTCAACATTTTCAAAAATAATTTAATTATCACCTACCATGAAAAAAGAAGAAGGTAGTAAGTAGTAGTATGGTAGACCTTAGAAGGAAAGAGTTTTAAAGACCCTTTGCCCTTTGGCTACTTTACCCCAAATTACACCAATTTCCCCTTTAAAAAGGGGGTAGGTACTTGATTTTTGTTTTTTCGGTGGGGTTGGGTGGGGGTCTCTTTGTCCGTTCAGTGGCAGGAGTGCGCTTGTGTCGTGTTGCGGTTTCTTCGCGTACTGTGACTGTCGTCTTTTGTGTCGATTCCTTCTGAACCTCGCGAGAGCCTTCGCTCGCTGCCCTGCTGCCTGCCATGGCTGCTGCTTCTGCAACAACAACAACTACAACAACAGTAGTAGAGGCTCGTGATGATCGGCAACCGGAAGTCTTGTATTGCAAGGAAGGAATTAAGAAACAAGGTTCAAACAAACAAGGAACAACATCAACAACAACAACAACAAGTAGGAGTCGACGATGGGAACGAAATCATCAACTCCCGGTGAGATCTCTTTTACTCTTTACAACAACACTAGATCGCCGCCAGGAGGAGAGCCGGGAGTAGTGAGTCATTACATTTCTGTTGTCGTTGCTGGGTCATCGAGAGTCCTCTGCTGCCGCTTTGTTTTCCACTCCCAATAACAACAGTACTGAAGGAACAAACAATCTGTTGCCGTCCGGAAGGAACAAGCTCGTTGCAAAAGCATTATTTCTATAACTAATACGATTGCCGCCGTCGCTCTTTGTAAGTGACGATATTTGTGTATCGAAATTTTATTCTTCCTATTTTCCCCCCGAAACTGCAATGCGATCTCTGTGCATGGCGATGTATTGTTTGTCCGTTTCCATGTCTATCGTAAAAGAAGCTTGCCTCTCCAGTTATGGAGTGTCGTCCGATTGATTGATAGATATAGAGCGCGACGTTTCTTGATGCTGAGTAGGTGATAAGAATCTCTGTTCTCGAGCTTTTCTTTTTTTTCTTTGCAACATGAGACTTTTTTTCTTTTTTTTCCACACTTCCTTTGTATTTTGCTTCTCTTTTTCTGACTCTTTTTCCAGTATATATCTGTCGGCATCTCACAGATTGGGACTGCACATTGTCATCTCACCACAGAACCTCCATTGTAGCTAGAGCAGTCAGGAAAAACTATTCTGAGAAGATTCCAGAAACCAAACAGCAGTGATAGTAATAAGCTGCAGAGATTGATCTCAGGCTAGTCCAAGCAACAATATACTAGCTAGGAAGAAGAAGACATCCTGTCTGCAGGTTAAGTAAGAGGGAAGCAATGTACCTTTGTAATGGTGTTGGAAAGACCAATCAGGTACTGAACTGGATGATGTTACTCCATCAACTGGCTTCTTGGTAATGGCTGGTATGACCTTTTAGAACAGCTTCTGAAAGGGAGGCCAGCATTCAAAGTATTGCACATTCAAAGCAAGAGTCTGCTTTGGAAATGACACAATTTTAATGCCCCATAATGCATGAATGCAAGAATCTCAATTGTTTCTCAATTGGATTCTCAATTGAAGCATTGAATTGTTGCATGGGATTGAGAAACCTTTGAAGCATTGAATTGTTGCATGGGATTGAGAAACCTTTGAAGTATTGAATTGTTGCATGGGATTGAGAAACAATTCAATGCTTCAAAGGTTTTTAACCTTTTAAAGGTACCATAAAATATTATCCATCCATGTCCATTGTCAAATTTAATATACAACTTCCAAACATATTGATCTTTTAATTATGAGAATTTTGACAATTGAAATTGGGAATATGACAAGTTCAGTACATGAAAACATAATGTAAAATATAAGTTCATTTTATTTTATTAGTATTATAGTATTTAAATTTGTCAATATACCAACATAACCTTTTTTTTATTTTAAAAGACCAATTTTTTAAGTGCAAATTACATATGTTGAATACCAAACTCTTTGAAACTAAATAATAAATAAATCATATTTTTTATGAAATTTATACTCTCAATTGTCCATATTTGATTGTCTTAAATTAATCCATGTGGTTCAATTGATTTTTGCCACGTGGCATGATAATTGAATTTTGAAAAATAAATAAATCCACATCATCCATTTTGGATGGCTATAGATTGTGACACATGGCATAATAACAATTTGCCACATGGCATATTAATTCAAATTTTATCAAAATATATTAAATAAAATATTTAAGTACGGAATAAAATACATAAGTAGATAGTTAAATATATATTTTTATTTTATTTTAGGCTTAGCCTTTAAGGTTAAGCCTTTTTTATAAGCTCATCCCAAATTTGGTGTTTCAATCTTCCAAATGCATCTCCTTATATAGTTTACCAGATTGAATTGGTGGACAAAATATATGGAATAAATTTTTAATCATAATTTAACAACATATTAATTTGCGACCAAAACATTTATCCCATATCTTTTTTTTCTTTTTTTTAATGTTGTAAATTATATATGCTAATCCTCCTACCTCACATAACCTTTCGACATAACAATTATTTGAAGTATCAATTGTTATTTTAATAAAAAATGATATTTAAAAAACTAAAAACAATTGTTTGAAGGTGAAATTTGACATTTAAGTTTTGAAAATTAATATATCAATTCTGAAAATTATAATTTGAATATGAAATTTTAAAATTTTAAATTCTGAAATTTTTTATGTGAATATGAAACTTGATATTTGATTTCTGACCATTCTTATTTCAATCTGGAAGTTAATATTTAAATTCCAAAAATTGTTATTAGAATATGAAATTTGATATTTAAAATTTGAAAATTATTATTTGCAACTAAAAAGTGATATTTCAATCCAAATTTTTTTTATATGATTATGAAAATTGATATTTCACTTCTAAAAATTCTTATTTGAATCTTGAAATTCATATTTGAAATCTAAAAATTATTATTTGAATTAAAAAATTCATCTTTCAAATCTTTTTTTTTTTTTGGTATTCAAACTTGATATTTCAATCTCAAAATTCATATGTGAATTCCAAAAAATGATATCTGAATTCTAAAAAAAATTATTTGAATTTAAAAATTCTTATTTGATTTCTGAAAATGTTTATTTGAATCCAAGAATTGATATTTAAATCTCGAAATTTTTTATTTGAATATGAAATTTGATATTTTAATTCTGAAAATTGTTAGTTGAAACAAAAAAAAGTGATATTAATTCCAAAAATTCTTATTTGATTCTGATAATTCACATTTAAATTCACAAAATTATTACTTGAATTTCAAAATTGTAGTTTGAATCTAGAAAATTATTATTTGAATCTGAAAATTGATATTTGAGTTTTAATTTTGATATTTTAATTTTGAAAATCATTATTTGAATCTGAAAATTGATATATCAATTTTGAGAATTGTTAGTTGAATTCAAAAATTGTTATTTCAATTCAAAAAGTTTTATTTGAAGTTGAAATTAGATATTTCGATTCTGAATTTTTTTATTTGAATTTTCTTAAAATCGAAATATGGAGTAATTTTAAGATTTGAATAACAGTTTTCAGAATTCAAATACCATTTTTCTAAATTTAAGTAATAAATTTTCCAGAATTCAAATATCAATTTTCAGATCCACATATCATTTTAAAAATTCAAATATTAATTTTCATAATGCAAATAACCATTTGTGGATTCAAATCAGTTTTAATTCAAGTATTAATTTTCAGAATGCAAATAACAATTCGTGGATTCAATTTTTTTTTAAAATTCAAATATTAATTTTCAGAATTTGAATAACAATTTCTAGATTAAAAAAATCAAAATCATATAAGAATTTACATAATTGAAAATCATTTTTTCAGATTCAAATAATAATTTTCAGAATTGATATATGAACATTCATATTCAAATAAAAATATTTGAAATTAAAGTATAAATTTTCTGTTTCAAAATTGAAATATGAGTTGATTTCAAGTTCATGTAACTTGTTTGAAATTTCAAAAACATTGGATGGAATGGGTATGAATGGCATATTCCATTGCATTTCACATTATGATCATTGTATGTATTTTGTCATGGAACAAGGGTATCACAAGAAATTTGTTATGTCAAGGACAAAGAAAGGTGAGAAGGTTGTCGAGAACATCAAAACCAAAACAAAGGTTTTTTGTTTTTGGAAAAATAATATTGCCAAATAACAAAAATTCACCACAAAAACCACATTGATAAAAACCCTTAATATGTTCATAATATATAATTAGTCTACCCATAATTAATGTATAATGTACTACTAGTAAACTCTTTAAATTTATCCTTAATGCAAGCCTAATACACCGTAAAAATGTATCCCAAATTTAGTTATAATACACCCTAGTGTACATCAAAAGTCTATGTATCTGGCATATGGTTGCGACTAATTTTAATCCCAAATGCAACTAATGGAACATATGAATCTATTCTTTGATGAAAACAATCCCAAAAGTTGTCGAAATGAAAAGATGAATATGTCAATAGTCACATGATAGTTGCAACATAGTTGCATTTCACCATATACAATGTGAACATTGATAACCAGTTGCAAAAAAAATCAAATATAGTCACAACCAACACATAGTTGCATGTAGCTGCAAAAAGAATGGTTTGTATATTACATGATTTCTTCTAGTGATTCTTGAAATTTTGAATATAAAATGCTGATTTTTTTTCAAAATTTTGGAAAAAAATTTACTTTATATTGAAACTACTTAAATATTATGTATTTGAATTGGGTAAGTCCACGATGTAAGGATCCACATCCAATCCCTTTTCCAAAAGCTAATGTTAAGAATTAACATTAGAATTAACATGTAAGCAATTAATATTAGAAAGTGACATGGTGTGCAACCATTGCACACAATTTATGTTTGAATTACTTTTTTTAATTTAACAATTTTATTTTATTTTTCAATTTTTCAATTTATCTTTGCATATATCCAAGAATTATGTGAAAAAAATATGTAGATTGTGAATTTTATAATTTATTTTTACATGAATTCAAATGAAGGTCCAAAGTGACATCCAAGAAAATGTTGTAGGATTGAACTTTTTAAAATGACGTTTAAATTTTTTTTTAAAACTTATAATAAAATTGGAAAGTATTGGAAGTTAGTAGCAATGAGACATAATTTTGTGTGACCAACACATTCCCTTTCACAAACATTCTATTAAGCCACTAATGATTATCTAAGCCAACACTTTGCATGTTCACATTAGGTAATTTGTTCAAAATTTTAATAGTTTGGGAAACAAAACCTTATAGTCAAAATATGGAATTAAAAATTGGGTCTCCATACCATTATGTCTATTATATATAACATCATGAATTATTTTTTCAACCATAATGAAATATAATATATTTAAAATAATAAATGCATAGAAACTTTGTCATTTAAAAAATAAATAAAAATGTTATTTGGAACCCATTTTCTTTTTTCTTTTTTTTGGTTTTGTTTTGTTTCATTCCATCAATATGTGTCCTAGTTCATTATGTATTTTATTAGATTTTGAATGACCTTAAACAAATTTACCATGACTTAAAACAAAAAAATCAATAACAACTTAAGGTATAATAACCTATAATAATTTAGGATGAAATAATTTAAAATAATCAATAATAACCTAAGGTGGAATAACCTAGAATATTGAAAATAACCTTAGATAAAATAACATAAAATAATCCAAGGTGAAATAACTTAAAATAATAAAAAATAAATTAGGGCATAATTGTTTAAAAATAACCTATAATAACCAAGAATAACGTAATAAAAAATAGTCTAAAATAACCCAAGGTGGAATAACTTATAATAATTAATAATAACCTAGGGTAAAATTGTTTAAAATAGTCGAAGGTGTAATAATCTATAATAGCCAAGAATATCTTAAGGTTAAATAACCTAGATTAACCTAGGGTGGAATAACCTAAAACATATGAAAATAACAAAAAATAACCAAGGGTGGAATAACTTAGAATAACCAAAAAAAATTTAAGGTAGATTTTTAATATTTTCTTTGTAAGGAAATTTGTATTTTGATTTTGTTTTTTGTTTTACAAGATGTGTGGTACTTGGATTCCTACAATTGTGTTGGTAGTGAGTTTTTGTGTAGGTCAATAAAACTTTGAAATTAAAAAAACTAGATCTAGTTTTGTTATTGCAAGAAACTAGATTTCAATTTGGTTTTACACTAAATTTTGTTTGAGCTTTTAACTCAAGTTTTGTTAAACATTATGTGGTGTGGGTTTGAGCTTTTGCTTAGTGTTGTTGTTTTCTTTGTGTCATTCCTTACGAACTTGAACTACAATGAGGTTTGTATATTTGGAGCGTGAACAAAAATCAAGGAAACGTTGTTAGAGGAGCAACCCTTGGAAACAAGCACAAGGTGTGGAGGAAAAAAAAATGAACATCTTTGAAAAAAGGCCTTGTTTATATCATAGGGGGCCCCCTTTGTTTTGTTTTTGTTTTATTCTTTTTCCTCTCTTTCACTCTCCCTTTCTCTTATTTTTCAATAGCAATAATAGTTGATAACAACAACAATGAATTGCTACCACCACCAACAACGTTTGGAGTTCCAAGTTCCCAACTTCCAGCTCTTCATTGCTAGCAACCAAGTAGGGGGAGAGTGCTTTTCTCCCCATGGTTGTCTTTCATGTGGTGGGAGCATAGTAGTAATTGTCATTTCACCAACATAGGAAGAGCGAGTGGCAAGGAAAACAATTCGCCATTGTGGTGGTTTTCATGGGCACAAGTGTAGGAGGTAGCATAAGAAGAAGAATGAAAAGAAGGAGAAGGAAATTAAAATATTAGGAAGGAAAAACAAAAAGGAAAGTGATGGTGGTGTGAGTTTGGAGCTTTGTGTTTCCATCATTGTGAGCTTTAAGCTCATTTACACCTCCCAATTCACCCAAATCTTGCATGAACTTGCTAGGTTTGGTGGGTTGGGAGGCTAAAAGGTTTATAAGAGCCTTGGGATAAAGGTGAAGGGGGGTCCAATCGAGACCTCCCCTTTTTATTTTATTTTATTAAAAAAAATTTCAAGCCCGAGGTTTAGAAAGAAATAGGTTTAACACCAATCCAAACCTGCCACATGGCAAGGATTCAATTTTTTGGAATTTCCATATTTATTTTTTTATTTCTCATTTTAATTTTGGATCTTCAATCCATGTGGGCCAAGTTTTGATCCAATTTGGATGTTAAAATTTCATCCATCCATGAACTTTGAATTCCCATATATTCTTCATATGGTGTTAAATTGAGGTAATTTTTACATTGTTGGGTTTGCCTCAACAAAGATTACATGCATGCAAGCATGCAAATTTTTTTGACACAAAAGTTGAAAAAATTCAGAGGTTAATTTTTTATTTTTGGGAATTAATTGGCATTAATTTTTTAAAAATTGTATCTTCCACATACAAAGGTGTAATTTGATGTCATTTTCATTGTTTTGGAAAGGAACACCATGTGTATGGGAGATTTCAACCCATTTGGTGAAAAGGGTGTTTTGAGGTCTTTTTCTCAAGTTTGGTGTGGGGTGCACATAACAAGGGTGCAACACATTTCTAGGTTCACATTTGTGCTGGTAAGAATTACCATCCCTACCCATGAATGGTGGAGTGTCATGCCATTAACAAATTCAAAACATATTTGAATTTTTGTCTTAATTTTTAATTGGAAATTACAACAAATGGAGGGTTGTGTTACATGAATAGTTACCCCACTTAATGTTGTTGGGATCACATTTGTTTTCTTATTTTTGTGTTAGTTGGGTTATCAAATTTTTGAAGGGTTAAGGGGGTTTCTTGGGTTGTGTGTTTTTGGCCAACATCATAGGGCAAACATGTGTTTGTGTGATGACCTTTTGAAAACTTGTGCATCCTATTCACTAAGAAACCATGGGTGAAAGGCTACATGCCTACCCATGTGTGTTGCTTACCATAATGAACCCAAGGATTGTGATTGACATGGTTAATGGTTGGGTGTGGGACAAGGTTACTGTTTAATCTTTGATTATTGAATAGGTATTATTTGACACTTGAGTTGCCCAAACATAAAAATTAAGGTTTAGTGGAAGGTAGGTTATAATTTTTGTGGTGTTGTTTATTGTTGTTAGGGTGAGATTGGGGTGATGACCATTAGACCATTGTCATGGTGAGATCAGATTGATGATCGATAAACCAAATTGTAGTTTCCGTAGTTGTGTATCCCCAAGTATGTTTGGCCCTAGATGGAACATGATTTTGGTGAATGTAGGTGCCCTAGCTAGACAAGTATAGCATCCCTCAGTTTATGATTTGGGCATTTTGGTTTATGGGTTAAGTCGTAATAAGTTGAACATCCCAATAGGTTTAACAACTACCCATAGGTGCAACAACCATTGGTTTGGGTGGGTTTTAAATGTGGATACCCAAGGTTAGGGTTTGAACACCCATGTTAAGGTTATGGTTCATCACAACGGTGTCACATGGTTTGGATACAAAGAGCAAGTTCATCAATGGATTTACCAAGTGGGGGTTGAGGTTCAAACCACTCACGCCACCTACATCATTATTTGATGACCTCATTTATTGTGTTGTGTGTTATATTTGCTTTGCAAGGAAGTTTATGTTTTGGTTCTATTTTTGTTTTGCAAGATGCATGGTACTTGGATTCTTGTGGTTGTGTTGGATAATGGGTTTTTGTCGAAATGAATAGAGCTTTGGTTTGAATAAGATGGATTAGACTTATGAGGTTTTATGTTATTTAGTTTATATGTGTTGACAATGATGGTTATAGATGTTAACATTGAAGCACATGTCAGAACATTTTGAAAAACAAATTGTCACAAATTGTCACCTAAAGTTTGTGTTTCATTTTTCACATCTCCTTTTTCATTCTTTTCCCATGATTTTTGGGTGTCACAAAACAAATGTGAAACTGAAATATTTCTACCAAAATGTTTTATGCCATGTAATGCCTTCAGAGTAGGCATTCCTGAAAGAAGTGTGCCCATTGAGACCCTTTTCAAGGAGATGCTTATTTCAAGAGCGCCTCGCTTTAATAGAATTACCCTACACTCAAGAAATAGGTTCCAACAACAAATGTGTTTATTCAAAATTGTTGTGTTGATGTAAGTGACATTTCCGCATGCTCCTAAAGAAAAAGAATTATGTTCAACAAGTTAGGTTCCTAGTAGCCACTACTTTCCATTTTAGGTATTAATGGTTGCAAGCTCCCTATACTACAATCCTTTGCATAAACCCAATTTTATGTATTATGCAAAGTCGGTTCAGATTGTGTTGTGTTTTCTTTTATGACATCATATTTGTGTCATTTGTAGCTTTAGGGTTTAGGGTTTATGGTGAGCAATCATAATCATCGGCTTTGGAAGAGCTCCAATGAACATTCTTATATGAAAATATATACCATCCCAAAATCTATTCTGAAGTATAGACTGTCCTCTATCTTGATCCATGTATCAGACATCACTCCTTTTGAAGAACACCAGAGTCTGGAATTAGAGCCTCTGGAAAATGCTTTGAGGCCCCTTAGGAATCCTGTGCAAATGGTTTGGTCTCTGTCAGTTGTACCAGCAAAATTCTCAGGCTTGAGATGCGCATCATACGGTGCTATGGTGCTCAGGCTTGAGATGTGCATCATCATGTTTCTTCAGCTCCGGAGAGGAGGTACATTGTTACCTTCAAACTGAAATTCTGTGTTCAGAAGTACATGTTTGAATCAAAATCATTGAGCATGGACCCATCATCATGTGATGATCTGAAGAATTGGGTTCTCACATATGGTGCTCCTGAAGGTTGGTGGGCATTTCACAGTTCCAGGGTTTAGGGTTTGTTCAATTTTATACATTTCTTGTCTGTACATACTCATATGTGTTGTAACAAAACTGGAGACTTCAAAGTCCATGCAAAACACAAACCTGTTGAGTCTAAAACCTCACACAGGAAAGACCGAGTTTTTTCGCCCTTTTTTGTGCAGGTTCTTCTGTTGCTTTGAGGTGTGATGACAGTGTCAGCTGCCTCATCCTCCCATGTCACCACTGTTCCTCACTTTGTAGAAGTCTCTTCTCTCCAGTGCAGCTCTTCTGCAGTAAATGGGTTCGTGTTTTGTCCATGAACCAACACAAACCCATGAACCCATGGAGTCTCAAACCTTACACAGGAAAAGACTCAGCTTTTTTTTTGCCCTTGTCTGTGCAGGTTCTTCTGTTGCTTTGAGGTGTGATGATGCAGTCAGCTGCTGTCAAGTTGGCTCCTCACTTTCGTACAGAGTCTCTTCTTTCCAGTGCTAGCTCTCCTGCAGTAAATGTGCAATCAAAGCCATGCTCCCCAACCAGGAAACATGTGGCTTAATCGCTCTGGATCCTGGGCATCCTGGATCAATTGCTGCACCTGATGATCAATTGAGCCACAACTTTGCTCAGGTCAAGACCAAGTTCCAGTGAGTTTTTTATCAGTTTGTTTTGCAATTTGGTTGCGAGAATCAGAAAATGTCAAAAAACGTGATAATGCTTATAGTACAAGCAAATGCTAGTTAGTTTCCTTCTACAACTACAGCTCGGGTTCATTCTTTTGTTGATTCCAAGGTTTTTGTGTACTCCCATATTCCCAAGGTTCTTCTTCTTCCATGTTTAGCTGTCTGAACATGTAAACATCCCCTTTTTTTTACCTGTCCCTGAAGACTTCTCATCTCGCCTTCTTCATACCCATCTAGCTTCTGTTTCACCCGCAACAGCGCACGTGCAGCATCTTGATTCCCTTCTGCTTGCATGTCAGCGTCATGTATCCCCTCTGATTCATCTACTGTTTGAACCATTTCCTGCACTTAAATATGAGACAGTTAAACTATTTTCAACTGTAAAGAAGAGTAGTCTCATGGTGAAGGTGTAGTCCATTGAGGAATTGCACAACATCTCTCTTCCTTGTAGTCTGAGAAGTGGTTGTAGCTGTGCCTGTGTTCTAGTTGGCACAACCGCAATTCAAGCCTCAAGAATAGCCTTGTAAGGCAGGAGACCATAATTTACAAACTACTGTCCATAGAGAATGAAATAGCGGAATTCTTGAACACACCTGCTGTCGTTCCAAGGCCTTGAGAGGTGAGAGCGCCCATTTGTACAAAGGATCATAGATGAATACCTGTGAAGATGTAGCAAACAATGGCATCAGCTCTGATTCCCCATGTAGCACACAATGAAGAGGAGTTGTTCCTTCACAGGTTACAAAAGTTGTCTTGCTTAGTGACAGATGAACTTGCCTCAATGATTGTCAGCAGAGCTTCCTTGTTTGTGCGCATGACAGACAGAGTAGCTTCACAGCATCTGCGAAAGATGCCTTCCACACCCGAAACTCCCATACCATCGATGATTTCCCTGGTGAGCCGGAATGGAACCTGGCACACATGGTGTGTATGTGCAGCGTTGAAGAGCACGACAAATTTCGTGAGAAAAAATTCTTCTCATAGAACAGTACAGGTCAGTCCGCCAGCGTTATTTCAAATTGAGACAACTGCTTGTAGAGGTAGAGTATATGTTCAAAACATTAAGGTGTAGTGAGGCAAATGTACCCGTTCAGGAGTCTTTAGCATAAGGCCCTGTTCAAATGCAACACCAAGATCGATGTGCACAACTTCAGAGCTCGCTTGATCCAGTAATATGTTCATTGAGTGTCTGTCTCCAAGTCCCACAATGTACCCTACCTGCAGCATGTGCATGGGTTTAGGGTTTAGGGTCTTTGCTACAGAGGAGGAATTTCAGACATTCTGTCTTTGTTCAGAGTCATCTTTATTGATGGAAACAAGCAAAGTTTTTGCTCGAGTTCAACATTATACCATGGAGCTTGTAGCCACACTACGTGTATAGGCGAGTCGCTTCTCAAACCAGTCTGCAGCTTGTGCAAATCTCTCCAGAAAGAAGTTATGCAACACTGGGCTGCAAAGTGGGATCACACTCAAAAAGAGTTTCCCAATTAGTTCCAAAACAAACAGTCTTGTTTTGTTCAAAACTAGGAAACAATAGCACACTGTAGATTGGGTTGAATTACCATTGGTAGTTCATTTCATTCAGAATACTGAGATGAGTGTATGATTGGGGCAGGGAGAAGGCACACCGGAAATTGCTGCACACTGTTTGATAGGCTCGTCGCTTATCTGTTTCCTGCAAATGTCAAGATTCTAGGTTCTGTTAAGGTGATCATCCACTAATCCACACATTAATCACATATGCTGTTCTTGCAGCCAGAATCATCTCTTGCACAATTCGAGAAATGGGTGTCAAGCAAAGTATATTTCTGAATAGTGGTGAAGACACCACTTACTGTTGACATGTGTTCACGACATGCCATGAATGTCCAGTCACCTGCCCCATACCGGCCATGAGCTCCTCCAGCTCGGGTACTGCATGCACGTTTTCAAACATCACAAAGTAAGTCCAGAAACTTCTATTAGAAACTCCAGAATTTGAAAAAAATGAAGATGCTTCTGGTCCTCTTTATTGAAACCCCATCTGCAGATGCTGTGTTGAAAGGAATGATGCAACAGGGGGATTAACTCCACATTCAACCAACCTGCCAAGCAAGTACTCCAGAAGTGGCACTGTCCCATTGACCCATTCCAGCACACCAGCACTCGGTGTAAAAGGAATGACCTGCAAGATGCACCAAACAGATGCTACTGGTCTGTGATGCATCAACAGAGTCTGCTGAACAGGTTGGATAATCAGTGATGCAAAAAACATCCTTTGATTCAGCATTGAGAATGGGCATGATCATCACTCTCCTGTGATGGATTCACGAAAGAGTTGCACACAGAAATGCAGGCAGAGGAGAAAGATGGTGTATGTCTTGACTTCTTTTGTTACAGCACCTTATATGTACGAACACCCAAACGGCGCTTCTGTGTTTCAGGGTTATCTTGCAGTAGTGTGTTCACCAGCTCAAATAGCTGTTCCATCACCTGTGTTTATCCCCCATTTTTCCAATCACAAATACACCAAAACAAGATCTCAGATCTTATACATCTAGTAAGTGATTTGGGAATGCATGGATGTGAGCATGTTTTGTAATATCTGCTATTTCAGGCTTGGAAGGCAGACAGATGAGTTACAAACCCTAGCCTACTAATATGCGACACATGAATGTCAAGAATTGAAGGACAAGATTTTGGACAAAGGACAAAAAGCTCATTGAGCACACCGCATCCTGTCGCAGGTCATCATTGCCGGACTTAGCTAGCTGTCGATATTTGTGACCATCAGAACCCATGCACTCAATCACCTTTGGTGCATTGATACCATTCATCACTCTGCATTTTGAGACATGCAGTACAGCAGAATTATTAGAAGTTTATCAAGGGAATCTTTTGCTCAAATAGCAATATGACGCAGAGCGGTGAAAGACTCATAGTATTTGGGTGTAGTTAGTAGTACTACATACGTGATGCGGTCTGACATCCCTTTGAAGTAGGGAAATGTTCCAGGTGGATATTTTGCACCCTGGTCCACTGGAAGCGGTGCTGTGATAACTGGCACCTGTTGGGTATGAAAGGTTTCAAGATTTAGCTCCACATTTACAGAAGCAAAACAAAGCACAGGATGATGTCCTACAGCTTTGTCATCCACATGACAAACCCACCAAGCACAGATTTATTAGCACAGGAGGGATGTGCAGGAGACAGACCAATTCAAGCTGCCGGATGCTGCGCACATCCCTTGGTACAGTGATTTTCTTGTTTGTGTCCTGTGACAAAAAACGTGAACATCTATATGAGAATCAAAGGTAAACAGCTGCCAACTGCTATAAACAGAATGGCTAGTCCAGTGATCAACTGCACCTCCTTGGTTGTCTCTAGCTCAGCCAGTCTGATGTATATCTCTACCATCTGCTTCATCTGCATCACCAGAATGGGATTTGTAAGATGAAGACAATGAAGAAGACACTGAAAAAATTTGAGAACATTTGAATGTAGGTTTCTATGCTTTACAGTCTACCAAATCCATACAGTCTTCATGCCTTAAACCCTAAACCCTAAACCCATGATTTCTGAGAAGGATAGCTGTTGATTGTGGCCCTCTTGTTCAATGGCTAATACTCTAACAAATTTCCTTTTTGTCTCTTTTTCTAACAGCATAGCATGAAAGCCTTGATCTTCATGCAATCTTAGTGTAGACATGGACCTGGGTCAGTAGCTGTCGATGATGGGTTGTCAGGCTCATTAACAAATCTTCTGCTGCATGCTTTTTCTCCAGATCAACCACGAATGAAGTCTTCCCACGTTGGTTGTCCTTCACACGATCACCATTGGAGAGAGCTAGCAGCTATATTCCCCAACACAATTCACAGCACCAAATCCATTACATTAACTCCTGACTACTGGAGTATGTGCAGGCAAGTGTTGTCTAAAGCACTTATGTGGTGTCTCAAGACTGTCAACAGAGTTTGAAATTCCAAGCTTTGATCCCACAGGAGAATGAAGGTCATGACTAACACACCTGATACATGGTGTGATATGGATGCTCAATTGCCAGTTTTTTCAAGAGACATGTCAAAGCTGACTGTCAGGCCCAAAGACAAGCAAAACACTGATCAGTTGGAGGCAACAATGGAAGGCATTTAGGAAGATCTCAGATATGATTTTGGATGCTCAGGACTTGCAGGTACTACTGTACCTGGAAGCTGCGAGGTCCTGGGGCGTCTTTAGAACTTCCCAAGCGGGATGCAATCTGGTATACCAAGGGAATGAATTTGTGCGACTGTACCTGTAACCCAAAACCCAGGTTCTTATGAAACATAGCCAATCTTTCATGCAGTCCCAAAAAAAATAAATTCCATTACCTGGGACCATATAAATATGACTGTTCTGGGAACTCTAAATCCTGAACAAAGCCACTGGTTGCATCATGTCAGGGGTAAAAAAATGCATACCTTGTCGACCGTCTCCAGCATTGCATCTACAACCTTTTGGTTTGAGAATAGATTGAACCACAGGGACACAAGCCTGAACACCTGGAAAAGTTGACACAAAGAGACAACAATGTTCCACGCTTTTCACAACCTAACCCACATTCCTGCCACAACCCTGAACCCACTTTGCCCCAGAGAGTAGAACTTTTTGCTAATGATGCTTGCTCTCAGGTTCTGCCTTCTTGGAGTGACACATAAAGATGAGAGAAATGGTGAACCCAATGGGATGCAGAGTAAGTGGATCAAGATAATGGAAGCTGAAGATATCGTACCACCCGTAAGTTATATTTGTTGCCTGTTAGTAAACAGCTACAGTAGCTCTCAAGTGCAATGCCGAGAAATTGCTCTTTGTCAACCTGTACACACATCCCTTGTCTCCAACTAGTTACTTGCAAGGGAAAAAGCTCAGTTCCAGACATATCCGTATGCAACAACAGCTTTGTACATGCAACAGACCCTTTTACATGCAATGGTGAGAGGAGAACAAGCTTCACAACACAAAAGAAAGAAAAATGCTGGGTGTACAGAAAGCACCTCCATGCGTTGGGCTTCCTCATTATCCAGTTCCAGCTGCTTTCGAATCTCAAAGATCTTCATGGAGTAATCCCTTTGATTCCCCTGGAATTCCACTCATGTATGTCAGGTAACTCTCAAGCATTGTTGTCAATCTCAAGCACAATGTGATATTGATGACTGGACTTGAGGTAAGGAATAATAGCTGTCATCCCATGGTACCTTTTGCACATCGAGTCTTTTCATCATCACCTCCAATTCCCTAGCCTGCACAATGTATGTTCCAATGGTCTTGTCAGAAGAAGACGAGGAATATAGCATTTCCTGAAACTGGGTAGTTGACAGTAATCATCTTAAAGCTGGTTTGAGCACAAGCTGACAGCAAGGGTGGTTAGTCCTGTATCTTTGTTACAACCCACTGCTTTAACTGTGTCAACATGACTGGTCAGGTACTCATTGGGACCCTACTAGAGCTTTGTACAATGGGTTAGACAATGGTACCTCAAGGAGACTTTTACCTTGTGCTGCCTCAATCGTAAGGCTGCTTGCCATTCACTAGATGTCAGACGATGCTCATAGCTGCGGTAGAGAGCATCCGCATAGTGAGCCAAGCGGTAGTATGTACGACATTGTTGCTGCATCCACCTCTCAGAGTTGCATGTCGTGGGTTTTCCATTTTTCTTGTTGCTGGCTTCTACTACTAGCCCAACTGCCTTTTTCAAGTAGCCATCCAATATGACACGGAAGCTACAGATCCATACAATGGGCCATGTGTTAGTGTAAAGGACCCCACTTTTTTCTTGGAAAAAAAAACACCCCCCAGCAACATATACTCAAGTTTAACCTATTCAGTCTTTCAGACAAACCACACTGACTGACCTCTCTGATCGTGTCTCTGCTAGCCATTTTCCTGTCAGACAATGAATAGCTGCCGAGTCAGCAGGTTCAAGCTCCGAGTGCTGCAGGATATACTTGACAAGATTCACCGCCATACCTTGCTGCTCTTGAGCCCACAATATTTTGGCCTCTTCAACCTGATAGCAAAGAAAACTGTGACATTTAGTTACAGAAGAAGTCCCCCAGTGCAGAGCTTCTCCTGAGAAACAAAGCTGAAGTGTGAAGATAAAGCTGATCTTTTGAAAAGAGCTTGAGTGTGAAGAGAAAGCTGTAGTTTCAACTTGGGCATCAAATCACAATTACACATGTGTGTTATTTGCCTCAAACTCACACGAGCAGCTGAGGAAATCTGAAACATGTTTGTGGGTGCTTCATATGCACTGCTGCTGTAATGGGTAGTAGGAGTACTGCCTCTTCCACCACTCCTCCCACATGACAACAGCTTCAACTCATGCACTGCATCCCCAGCAAGATTTGGTCTGCCAGCCTTTTTCACAAAAGAAACAAATTTTCTTCAAACCTTTGAAAAAGCAGTTCAGTTTTCTCATCTATCTTACCATGTAAGAACTCATTCTAAAAGTTCCACATTACAATTGCATATTCCACAACAGTTTTGAATTTCTGCAACCAAGTAGATGTGCACAGTCTGCATTCCTCATCAACCCCAAACTTACCATTTACTGGTATGAAAAAAAAAAAAAAAGCAAAGAAAAGCTGAGAATTGGAAAAAGAGAGCCACACACTTTACGAGCAAGGGTGGCAAACTCGAGAAGGTGTCGAGGCAAGTAATCATGTCGGTTGAGCACTTGGAAGAGCACTTTACGAAGGCTCACATATGGCTCCAACAACCCATAATGCAATTGCATTTGTTTCATATTTTCTTGCCATGTTGCTTCAAAACTGGCCACCTGCAAGTTACCTCAAACATTGTGGCAGGCATGGGTTGTCTGCTTAACAGCTCCAAGGCAAACCCAAGGCAAACAATGTGACAGCAGTCCCTCCAGAGTGCAAAACATCAAGCAGTGAAATGCAATCTTTGACAACATTCAGGAGGTAAGATAGATAGATATCTGTACCTGAGCATCAGAAGGAATGAGCGGGCCAGCTAACACAGTTCGTGAGGCTTGTTGAGGCATGTTGGGAATTGACACAACATTCAGTGGATTCGATAACCGCCACCTCATTTCCCATGCTTGTGATAGACTGTCCAGCATCTGCAATCAGAATCCACAAGCATGGCATGGTGGGGCAGTTACTAAACAACTGCCAATTTGCTCATGAGAGGTGTGGCTTTAGACCACCTCAACATCTGTAAGAGCAATTGAATACACTCTCTTGTTTCTCAGGCACTACAAGACCAGCAACATATAAACATCCATGATTACTTCTTCTGGTGTACATCAAAGCTTGTGATCTCTGTTGGTTAGAAGCTCTTCTGTCTCATACAGCTGCTCAAAGGACCACCCATGAAGTAAAAATAGTTGATATGCTAACAGCTAGGCCGAATCTTATTGTTTGGTGCCTGTACAGATATGCCTATGATTCATCCTGATGGGAATTCCATGCATGTGAAACTCATGAGGTATGTTGTAGTCACATACAAAAGGTAGATTACTGTTTCAAGTACAGGAGTTAAGGTCCAGAGTCATGCCTGGAGCTTCATGATAGCCGGATTCACGTTTTGTGTGCTTTCCCTGCTGCTGTGTGCGATGCTGGTCACAATTCCCTGCATTAGATAGAAAGAGGCAGTTTTTATTTTGGTCCTTCCCCAGATACATCAACAAACACTCTCAAGCAGTTCCATCACAGACCTTAAACCTAAAACCCTCCAGACAAATTTGAAAGAACAAGTTAGTACTTCCATGTTCTTTAGAACTGCTCTCACATTATAATACCCACAATATGTAGTATCCAGTGTTGTGATCATGTGTTACCCATGAGCAATATATCCATAGATACCCATGAGATACAATCTGATTCCAAGCAAGACCGGTGATGAAGATCGGGTTTAAGTCAAGAGGTATGAACAGACAAGCTACCTGTCTTGCTTGCTGCAACTGGGGGTAAAACGTTTCTGGATCACCCTCCACCAGAGACTTCAAACAGCTGGCACAGATATCTCCACAAACAGTTATGAGAATTGAGGTCATCTTCTATGGTGAAGAATATCAATGGCTTACCGTTCATTGCTAAAATAGCAGCTTGGACAAAAGACCTGATAACATGTGGATCTGGACTTGTATCTCCCCTACAGACTTTGAAGATGGATATCATATCTATGACAAGATGACAGAAGCACAGAATTGAAATGGTGGGTTGCTGCTAGAAACGTCAAGGGGATGTCACCAGATAGTGGAGCAATTGGATAGACAAGCATCAGAATCAGGATTTTTACAGAACATGCAGATCCACATTTTACCATCTGCGGCACACTGTTGAGTTTTTTTGAGAGAGGATGATTCCACAAACCTGTATAGCTTCGAGTGAAAACCGTACTCAGCATTCCTGTCACTTGTGATGCTGCTGCTGCTGCTGCTGCTACTGTTACTACTACCACCACCACTACCACTGGCTGTTAATTCCGGTCCAAAACAGTTGACATCCCATTTACCAGCCCGCCACGCTGCCTCATACTCGAGCTCTCGAAACTGTGAATCTTTTGCAATGCCACCTTCTTGAGCTAGCCCTGTGTAATACAGATTTGCAATGAGAGAGCAACCCATCTGTTGCAATGACTTCATGAGGCCTTGGTGCAATTGCCAATCTCGTTGTCCAGAGACATGCTGTTCTGTTGTGCTCACTCTCATGCCTAACATTGACTCCTGACTACGTAGTAGCAAGTCGTAGCTTTCCGCAGCTTTACTCCAATTCCCTTCATGCTCATATAGCTGCAGCTGTGATCTTACCTGTGGCCACAACAACACAAAAATTCACTGACATGACTTCCATGTACCAGGAAGTAGTCATTTGCAGTGTCATGTGGTTCTTTGAATTTTTAAAGAACCCCTGATTCCAGTTCTTTAAATGTTCCAGAATCAGAGAACCACCTCTTCCACTTCTTTGAAAAAAATTCAGAATCAAAGAACCACTGGTTCTGGTTATTTCAAAAACTTTAAAGAACCAGCCGGATTCATGGAAAGAACCAGCAGTTCTTTGGCAGGCTACTTTTTTCATATTCTTTTAGAACTGCAGTTATATACAAAAACCGGTTCTTTTGAATATTTTGAGAACTGGCAGGTTAGCAGATATATACATGGGCTGATAACTGGTGGGTATCTGTCCCTCGTTCTAAGAACTGCCCAACACTGATCATTTGCTTGCTGTACAGACAACAAACTGATGCTCTACTTTTTATGTTTGATCATGTGGTCAAAGATGTGCAACCAGGGAAGTAGACTTGATACCTTGTGTGACCTTACCACACCGTATACGCCATCCGGCTCATTAATCTTGGTGTATACGTTCAATAGCAGCTCCAGATGAGCTGGCAACTGCATAACACAATAAAATAAAAGAAGATGAGGGTCTTTTAAGTCTCACAAGTCACTGGAAAAGATAACTGAAGAACATCGGTCTGGGTGCTACTGAATTCTTCCAAAATTGGAAAAAGATGCTTCCGTAGGAACACCCAAGAAATGAAACCTCCCAAAAAATTGGAACCAATAGCTTTCCCAGAACACCCAAGCAATCAATCATTGTTGGTTTAGGGTGTGTGGAGAGACAAACTGCATCGTTGATTGAGAAGTCTGGTTCCCCAAGAGTTAATCTCCCAAATGTTTCTTCACACCAATTCTCCATGTATAGAACTGTTGTGAAGTATGCTCCACAGCGCTGGCCACCCATCCAAACCCATCAAAACCGAAGACCAAAAGAAAACCCAAAGATAAAAGAGGAACCAAAGTTCCGAGAGAAAGGGAAAGAGAAAGAGAAAAAACGCCAGGAAATGGAAAACACCCAAAAAGAAAAGAGGAAGAAAACTGAGAGAATAATAAAGGAGAACAACATTGAGAGCAATACAGCAGGCAAGGCATTTTGCTCAAGAGAAGGTGCATCTCTTGGATTTAGTTATGGGACACACTTGGGCAGCTCTTGCTGTTGAAAGGTAGTCGATTTGCAACCAGTACACCTGTGGAAAGGTACCCACAAAATGTTAACCAAAACCATGTCAAAACCATGTATATAGATTTGGTAAACTCACTATGCCATGCTGTTCAGTTTTCTGTCACAAACTGTTGTGTTGCAAATCTTGTGGTGCTCAACTCTCAACCAAGGATTCCCTATATGCAGACTACTTCCTGATAAATTCTTGAGAACTGCTTGTGTTGATCAACATATGGATAGATGGCCTTCCTTTCTAGTGTCTCACAAAGTTACAAAAGGAAAGCTGGCAGCACATGGACTGGCAGTTTGATAACAAGGTTCACCACCTTTTGCCAGCTTGATCGTATCCAATGATGCTGGTTTCCTGGTTCAGAACCTCCTTTCTCAGCATCTCCATGATCTGACCGTCTTTTTCGAGCTGACCCAGTTCCAGTCTCACCACCATTTCCTAGTGACTTCTCTCCCTGCAAGAAAGTTTCTGCTTCATTTCCAATTATTCACATTGAACACCCTTCTGCTCAAAGTTCAAAGAAAGAAGAGAATGTGCAGAACAAGTTTGAGGCATCCATTGTGGCATGGTTCAAGGTGTTCGTGCACAATGCCCTACTACAATGATTCTTTCAACATTTGATCTCAAAGAACAACCCACAAAACCATTGCCCCCTCTCCGCCCCCTGAATTCACTATACCTTTGAATCTCGACCTCTTGATGGTGCTGTTGATGAGTGATTCATGTTGGCGGTGATGTAGCAACAGCGTAAGCAATTCATTGCTCCCAGAAACAGCTGAATTGACCGTGTGCTATTATTTCTCTCTCCAAACACATGCTCCTCAACCTGACCCAAGCCGGCATCCAAATGATGCCCATGATCAGGTAAATGATAATCAACACAACAAGGAGGAAGAAGAACACCTTCACAGAGAGACCTTAGCACAATCCCACAACCAACCTGCTCTGAAAATTTCCTGCAAAATTCACTGCTGGACTCAAACCGTGCTGCCAAATTCCCAAGAATGTGAGGGAAAACAAGTTCTGCCAGAGGCGCCTTCTCCAACACCAATTCCTGGCACAACCTACATTTGTGCAAATCCAAGTACCAGTCAAACCCAAAAGCAAACACTCCACAAGCTAATTTCAAAAGAGGGAATATATATTCTGCAATATGTATACCATACAATCACTCTCAAATTCACTGATTTCAAAGGAACCCAAGAGAAGATCCAAGTGTGTATCCCTAGGTGTCACACGTTGTGAGAAAACTACCCTTACTGCACTCTGGCAGCTGATTCTTTTACACTGTCCACCATTGAAACTGGTCATCACCATTTGCTGCACTATGGAAAATTAATGGGGCGTTTAGAGTTTCACCTAAGAATACAGTCATCCGAGTACTCTATGAGAGAGTGTGCCAGGGGGCACAACCAGACGTCATAGCTCTCTCCTGTTGTTTGCCACAGAAGGGGATTGTCTATTGCAATAGCAACCCCTGTACCAAAAAGTACCACCCGATATGCAGCAACACTTCTCTAAGCAAAATAAGACATAACTCAAGAGCAAGCAAGCAAGAAAGAAAGAAGAAACAAATATTCCATTGAGGTCTAATCTGCTCTTCTGTCATCTGCCTCTTATGTCCACCAAGAGTTTTACCCTTTTTTCACTCTCTCTCAAATCCTGTTGGGAAACTAATCCCGAAAGAGACCTAGAGTTGTATGTATATTATGGATTGATCAAAGAAGTCACCACAAGACTCACTGGATGACTCAAGTTTTGAGCTACGTAAGATCTCCTCAACAAGGTTCAGATTTATCCCCTTTGAATGAACCTGTAAGAAGACAGGAACAACAGATTCAGCATGTAGACTTGGAAATCACCCCAAGTCCAAGGTTCTTCTTCCCCCATCCACCCAACACATAACCTGCTCCTTAGTTTGTTTGTCCACAATGCTAAGAGGATCTGACGGGTTTGTTACCAAAAAGACAAAGTCTCTCTGCATAGGTAAGGATCTGCAAAAGAGTCATCACCTCCAAATATGCACTCTCTTGCAAACTCATTGACTTCAATACCCGATGACCTTTCTCTGTTGAAAGCAATCCCTGCCACCATGACACAAACACCATGTTAATAATAATACAGCAGCGATTTTTACTATGATACACTTCTGCTTCTATGGAACTTCATCCAATGTTGGCAATGTCATGTATACAATTTCAGGCAAAGAACAAAAACCTTGAGAGTCTTGGCTGCCAGGTCAATGATATGCACATTGTTATCGATAAGGTAGCCCCGAATCTGTTGCAGTATTTGTCTGACGAGGTTGTCTGATACACCCAGTTGTGCATCAATTGTTACAGTTGCATTTGCAATTTCCACTCCAGCAGCAAGTCTGTTTGATTTTTCTTCTGGCTTCTTGGGCAAGTGGAATACCACCGCATGAGGATCTCCAATACCCACCTGCCAAAATTGTATATGGTTTATCCACATAAATCCTAAATCCTAAACCCTAAACCTTGAAGCAGGCAACCCATCTCCTAATATATCCACATAACAGATGTGCTCACTACCGCACACAATTAGAAAGCAAAACAAATGCACTTGCTTCCCCTCTTATAAACAGCATCTTTCCCACTCCTCTCTTGCTTGCAAATAGGATCAGTTGCAAATAGGTAGTTCAAATGGCTGCAGCTTACAGCAGACAAAAATGAGCCAGCTAGATCTCGCATATCCAAGTTGTCTCGATCATTGCACAGTTGCACTAGCTTCCATACAGCCTCCACCACTTCAGGGCTACATCGCCAGCTGCCCCCATGATACTCGTCCCCTTTGGCTTTTGTGTACAGCTCTCCCTTCCGAGCTGATAGCTGATTAACCAAGCTTTGTAAACTGTGTATCATGCCAGTTATACACATTAACTGTGCTGAAATTCAACTCCATAGCTATTATCTGGCAATAGCGAGAGAGATGGTTCCTGCAACAATCTATGATTGCAAAAAATAAACTGAGCTATGGTGGAAGAAGACAGCCGCATGTCCCATACCTTATTGCTGGCATCACTCTTTTAAACTTCATAGTCAAATTGGCAAATGGGTTCAGACAAACCTGCTCAAGCGGAGTTGTGGTGGCAAGCTGGGTGCCCTTTGAACAAACTGCAAAACAGGAAAAACAATTGCTTTGAAGAAACACTCTTTTTAACTGCAACAGCTTGCATGAAGTTTAGCCTAAACCAGTTTACCCAATATATCTAGTTACAATTTACAGCACATTTTCTGTGACAGGATCTGAAACAAAAAATGACCTGAACAAAGTCGTCTGCTAGAGATCTCCCCGCACACAGCTTTGTGTGCAGTGCTTGCATGGGCTCAAAGTATGGCAGGTTGGGAAAAGGATCCAATTCCTGCACATGGGTTGTTCCCATTACCCCCAACTTCAATTGCAAAAGAAATACACTGTATGTATCCATGGAACAGAGGTGAAAACATTACTCTTATTATTCAGTACACAAACCCCACTCTGAAGCATATGGGAGCATGGAAACTCTAACCTTTATGTAAGGAAACAACAAATGAGTTGCTTCAACTGTCAAGCGCCGGAGCAATACTACCAGAGAAGTGCAATTTGCAAGCTTATGGTCTTCCTCTGTTGAGCCATCTGAATGTTGTCTGAAGGGATCATCACCAATGTCTGATCCTTTGAGTCCCGACTGTTGGTTAGCTGCTGTGATGCAGGCCACCAACCTGGACACGATTGCCTGCATTGCACAAAATATGATATAGAGAAGTTGGATTAAGGGTTTGCCCAGGTTCCCTTAACTGGCCTTGTGTTGCTCCAGTAGATTGCATGCGAGTCAATGCACAGTTAATTCCTGTCTTTGTTTTTATTTCTTCCATCTGTTTTTGGGTCACTACCACAAATCAACAAGAATAATAATAGCATGTGGGTGGGAACAACCTGCAGCTGATCACCAAGTATGTTTGCAGATTCACTTGCAGGTATGGAGCCTAATTTGTCAAGAATAACTCCCAAGAGCACACAGCATTGTTCTTGGAGTTCTGCAACCTCAATTGACTGCAAGAGGATGTGGATAAGGTATCTGCAGTGAAACCCAATTGCCCATCATCATATAAAAAAACACTAATCATATTAGATATTGCTCGGAGTTGCACAAAAAGGTCAAGAACCTATGAAGAAGACCAAACAATCCACAAGAACCAGTAAAAGACTTCTTTTGATGATCAGAAGAACTTCTAGAACCAAAGAACAATTGTGTCAATTGATCGTTTGTATACTTTACTTGGGCAGTGGAGATTTTCTTCAGTTTCATTTGCAGAAAACTCAATAGTGTTAGACTAGACTCCAGAGACATGGGAATGAGGATTTGTTTGTCTCACCGACAGGTGCTGGTTACAACTGCACGCTTGTCAATGACAGTGACGATTGCAGCAAGGCTTGCCAACAAATGGCACCTGTGTCGTGGATGGCATGCTCCATGAATCTCATAATGAATCTGAAGTAGCAGCTGTCAAAAAAACCAGGAAAACCCGCACTGAGATAGATAATGCTTGCTCAATATGCAATCTATGATAGCAAGAAAGAGAATTATGGATTGAGCTTGAAATTCTGCTAAAGGGGGAAAAGGGTTTAAGGTTTGGGGTTTAGTGCTTAGGTTTTTTGGCCAAAGTCTGAAATGGGATCATGTGATGAGGGATAGTTTTTTTTTCTGTACCATGAACACACGATCAGGTCGAAAGACCTGCATCTTATCAACAACTCCCTCCTCCTGTGATAGCTGATCTCTGTAACCACAGGTCCTCCCAAAAAAAAAGTAAACTGAATGAAAGGGAAGATGTGAGCTCATAAGAACAACAAGGCCCACAAGACCCTTGAATGCAATGGTGAAACTGTGAAGATCTGATCTGGGCCTGGAAAGAGAACTGATGGACTTTTTATGCATGGAGCAATTCTGAAAATGCAACAATTCTGCACAAAGATAAAATTGGCATGATTGACTGGCCCATCCATATGCAGAAACAGAAATCAGTCGGTATTGTGAGAAGACCCACATCTCCAAAAAACCGTCCACAACTGTTCGTACTGCTGAAATGACAGCAGCTTTGGTGTAGTAAGGGAGTACTGGTTTCTCAGCAGCACTGCAAAGCCTGAAGAGAGAGAATACGATGGAGACCTGAAGTGGTACCAAAAAAAAGAAAAATTGATGTCAGATATTTCCAATGTATAACAGACATGGTGGTAGCAAAGAGACTTTTTGTGTGAGGCTTTGGGTCATCACCATGTGGCGCTGGATCAGGTTGTCTCGCTCGTCTTCAGAGAGTTTTGCAGCTACTAGCATGGTTCCCTGCAAGACAGCAGATGCTTGTTGCTGTTCAGCTTGTGTGCCGCATGAATGCAGCGGCAACAGGCCAGCAAAAATGGTGGCAAAGTGCTGCTTCACCAATGCCGGGAGTGGGATCGACATTGCCTGTCACAGTGCAGCACAAAATTTTCAGCAACAAAATTTTCCCGGAGCAGAACTACCATTCAACCAGACATACATTCTTCACAAACAGAAGTCACCTGTCTGAGGCTGCTCACATCATCCAAGGTTCTTCTACCTTGAGGATCCTCTATTACCCAAACTTCAAAAGCAGCAGATAGTAACACTACTAGCCTAGATTTTTCAGTTGGTGCAAAGACATTGTACCCACCTCAGCTAGCCATGCAAGTTCATCAGTGTACTCATGCAAAAACAGAGGTGAAAGAAGCCAAGGACAACAGTAGTCTAGAAACTCCTTTGCCTCCAATTTTCCTCTGAGTTCCTCTCGTATCTGCAAAAAGATGCACACCAAGACAAACATGATTGAGGACTTTGAAGATCGTGTCAGAAAACCGACCGAAGAAAAAAGAAAATAGAAAAAAGAAAAAAGAAAAAACAACAACCTTCTACAATCACTATGAGTTTGTACAAACATGGAAATTATCCCAGTTTGTATTGAGAGTTAACTCAGTGGATGCCAATATTGAAATCCTTTGCAAAACCTGGAACCCAATATTCCATAAACAAGACCCAGAGAGAGAGAGAGAGAGAGAGAGAGAGCAAGTGCCTCCTGACCTCAACAAGTGATGGGAGAGGCATTCGAGCAATCACCCAGCGGGTCAGCACACCACCCATCATGTAATCCATATACTGTCATTGTCATTTACATGAGCAAAGATCAATACCACCCATCTCATCTCACACCCAACTATGTGATATCCTTGAGGGCTTTCAACATTAGGTGAAATAATAATATGTGCAGTAGAGAAAAAATATGGAGAATACAAGACTCATCAGATTACCCCTGACAAGCAGATGAGGAGGGGCTCACCTTCCAGCAGTCTGGATAATTGAGTCGTTTTGCTATCATGTCAAGGACAGCACGAACAAGGGGCCTGTACAACAAGGTTTGCAAAATGCTTAGGGTTTAGGGGTTCAGCAATGTCATCACAGTTTGGTCTCAACAGAATTCACATTGGAACTACAGTTAGGTAGCTAGCTGGAAGTTTGTCAGGAATTTTGCAGCTTGAGGCTCATTGAGAGCTTCTAGGACTGACAAAACAGATGGGTACAACTGGGGGGTAAAACTGGATGGATTACCTTTGAGATGGGTTTGAAGCAGCATGAGCACACAACATGAATATTACCTGTCACAGAAAAAAAGAAAGAAGGAAAAAGTGGGCAACTTCAAAAACAAGCTTGTACCTAAACCCTAAACCTCCTGATATACAATTGTACAGACAGAGGGATTGCTATGTTGCAAGTAGCCTGAGCTCCACCAACCATGATGCAACAGTGATATTCAATCTTTTGGCAACAAGTAGCTGTACCTCTCCCTCTACTTTCTCACTCAAAGCAGCAATTTCTCCCAGTGTCATAATAGCAGTCTCTGTTAGGGTGGGTAGCATTCTGCCTGCATGCTCGACTTCTGTAGCAGGTACCACCTTGTCCTCTGTTACCATCACCATCTTCACACCCAAATTGGCACTGGAAAAAACAAACCCACCAATCGGGATAAAAATCCTATTTCTAAGATGCTGGCCGCTCACCTGCCTGCATGCTGGGAATTTCTCTGAAAGCCAGCTCAATCCATTGAGCTCAAGTATCATAGACCAAAAGCTAGACCATTGCAGTGACCATCAGTGCAGGCTCAAGCACAAGGACCCAAAGAACAAGATTCAATCACAGAGGCAAGAAGTCTCTTTTTGAGACAAGCTCAGCTGACACCCAAAACTGCAATTGCAATTGTTATCTTACCATACATCCTGGAGCATTCCATGGTGGCCATCCCATGTCTCAAAAAGTGCTGTAACTCTCTTTGCAAGCAGTTGTCGCACACGATACTCCGGATCATGCAGCAACACCAGGAGCTTGTCTGTAAGCCCCTGCAGGCACAAAGATCAAGCCAATGGATTATTGTTGTTGCAGGTTTATGTTTGATGAAACATGTTGGAGGAAGAAGAACATTGTTATTGAAAGTCAATGCGTGCAAAAGGTCTTCCATCTTTTTGCAAGTATGTGTATGTACTGAGGTCCAAAAGCTTGACGAGACACTCACCTGGCCTGCACTTGGATCTAGAAGAATAAAATTGGAGGCAGTCAAGACGAACTTTGCACGAGTTGGCCAGAGGAGGAGACCCATGTCAACAATCTCCACCACTAGAGATGCCAGTTGAGAAGAGATCTATGAAAACCAAACAGACAAATTGCATCAACTTCAGATTCCATGAAGCTTCTTGCAATGCACTGATTGAGGGTTATCAAGGAGCTTCAAACCTGGCCGGGTATAATTGGCTTCTTTGTCTTTTTGTGCATGCCATCTCTATGTACCACCCCATTGAGGCTCCTCCTCTCTTGCCCAAGCAAGTTCACCAGCACTGCATTGATACCAGTCAACAGGCAGCTGCGGGCAGCCTCCTCATATTGGCATTCTTCCTCCTTTAACACCTCCATTGTATGAACCTGCAATCAGGAGGAGAAAGACCATATGGTGGTGAGATATGGGAAACTCCAGGAAAGAAGAGGAGAGAGAGAGAGAGAGAGAGATTGAATCCAGTTCACTGCTCAAGGATCCAACCACAGAGACCAAATACAAAACTGGAGTAGTAACTGTAAACTCACTCACCACATCAGCCAAATGGGTCATTGCTGATCCACTGATCAGCTTGCAGAAACTAGTCATGACATCCCAGCGCACCTGTGCCAACAAGCCAGCAACACACAGCTCAAAGTTCAAGGCACTACCCTAAACCCTAAACCCTACAATTTTTTTTTTCTAAATCCCAAAACAAGAAAGCTACCATTCTTTGCATTGTCATGTTTTTAGCAGCTGAGCCACTGGCAAAGTGCAGCAGAACTGGCTCAAAAATCCAATCAGATGTCTCCATCACATTTTGAGATGATCCTATTGCAAGAAATGATTCAGTTCAATTTGTGTGTGTGGTACTGACGACCCGACAACTGTATTGCTTGGAAGTGGGAGGTCTCTGTTGGAAGGCTAAACAACCTTTCCAGCATTTGTAGCAGTGAAGAGCTTCATGAGATGACCACATGTCATGTCTGGCAAAACAAACCCAATCTCTGTCATCATCTGCAAACCTACTTCCATACACTGCAGATAGAGGCCGCTGTTTTGTCCTTTCTTCGACAGAGCAGACTTCCCATCACTGGTATTGCCCACCGCAGGATCAAGGACTTCATCAAGATCAGCATCAAGTAGCTGATGTCCGCCATCATGCTCCTCTGTGGCTATGTCTGCAGTGACCCTTGTTCCCTTGGCTTTGGCAGCCATCTCTGATGCTAGTGTAACTGTCTCAGAAATGGTTCTCAGTAACTTGCCCAACAAGGGTGCACCACCACCACCACTACTGGTAGTGTCCAGCTTTCCTGCAATTCCACCACTTTCAACCAAAGTTATTCGGCCAGGAGCTGCCAAGAAGGACGACAATGCTGAAAGGGTTGCTGGGGTGAACATTTGAAGAATTGGAGTTTGAGAAGTCTTGGAAGCAATGGCAGCAGTCAGCTCTTTCTGCTGCATTTGGTTTCTCCAGTCCTCCAACAAAGTGTGGCAAGTCTCAAGAAGACTCACTAAGCCTACCCACAATCTTCCCTTGGGACACCAGTCCGGCAGCTGCTGACCCCTGTAATTCCAGTTCCCGATTTTTCAATACATCTTGAGACAATAACTGGTGGCAATGACACAAGTACATGGTTCTTAAGCTGGTCCTTCATCTTCTCCAGTTGTGGGTTCTTTACAAATAGCATCTAAAAAACCAGGTTGAAAAGGATTCATGGGATTGTTTGAACCTTCTTTGGATGGAACACTCGACTCCAAATATGCAGTGGGAAAGTACTCCGCATAAGTGGAGCAGCTGTGGCAGCTTAAGCTGATTCACCTTGTTCAATTTCACCAGGAACAGTTCTGACAATCGCTGAAGGAGGACATCACCACTTGACCGAGGCAGGGGATTGCTTCTTGTGATTGCCATTGCAACCTGCTGCACACAAAACAAACACATACATCATTTGCTTCTTGTAACACTAAACCCTAAACTCTTGCCATTGCAACTTCCTGCACACAAAATGAACACATGTGTGATGCATAGATGGGTGCATGAAATGGCCACACCTGAACTACCATGGTATAGAGGCAACATCATTCCAAGCCTTCCTAGAGAGAAACACTGAAAATTTGCCTGTTTCAGGAGTCTGTAGCAAAGTCTTTTGCAGGAACAACAGAAGCACAGAATTGGGTTTATTCCTCCACTTTCCAAATGCAATCTCTTTCAGACAAAACAGAACACATTTCTGAAGAATTTCAGGCAATTGCTGAGGATATTCAAGCCACATACATACCCTGTTGTGGGTGGTAGAATTACTTGGAGCTGAGAAGATGGATAATGACCGATCTAACATATCAAGCTCTGCTTCTTGCTTTCTGTCATGCTGAGCATATATCTGTTTCCAAAAGAAAATGTATAAATGTCCCAAGCACCAATGTGGTTTAGGCTTTAGGGTTCCACACTACGAACTCTTGTGCATCCTGAGAGTTAGAAGAACATCAAAGCTTTCTGCACCTCATGTCCTTGAAAACCCAAAAGCCCACATCAAAGCATGTAAAACTGGGATCAAACTGGCATCATCCAGTAACTTACCTCTGACCAGTGATCAAGTTCCTCAATCAAGTAATGGGCATTGTATGATGAGCTTTGTGAGCTTGTCTGACTGCTTGAAGGAAGAGGTATGAAACCTGCACCCAGAGCCATGAGGGCTGCACAGAGTAGCTTGGGAGAAACCATCTCCACTGCTGTACTACCACCTTTCGTCCTTACAGTCTCCTGCACAGATCATATGTTGTCACCAGAAGCCCCACACAAGCATCTCTCTATTGCACATGCTGGCAATACTGAGAGATGCACTTAAACTGAGAGATCAACTGCCAAAGAGAAAGACAATGAACAAGGATGAATGAAACATAAAGAATGCAGTTTTGCAGAACATGGACTTGGTGGCGTGGTTCTCTCCTCCTGACCTGTGAGTCCAAAGATGTCAATGCCCATTCGAGAAGTTTCCCCCGCAACTCTGTGTCACCTCTTGTGACTGTCTGTAGAGAGCATCCCGTAAAGCACCCACCATCTATTTATTAGCAGTCAGACCCATCGAATGATCCGTGCTGGGGCCCAACCCTCCCTCCTCCTTTCCATGTCCAATTCTGTGCACACACAATAACCTGGGCAGAAAAGCTCCTAAACTAAGCTGCATGAGAGCAGAATCAAAGTACCTGACTTCCAGCACTCACAAAGAAAGCAGCAGTAAAGTAGAGGAGGTTCCTGTTGGAAACCAAAATGATAGTCAAGATCATTTTGCATTTTAAATGAACCCCAAATGGGAAGACAATAAAAGCATACCTATAATGTTTACACTACCAAACTGCAAGTAAAGACTCAAATCTCCAATTATCCAATCACACATGTACAATGAGATCACAGACTCCACAATAGATAACACTTGGCAGCTAACTGTGTTATGTCAGTTCCAGCAAAACTAAAAAACTGACACAGACAAGAATGAGTACAGTTGTAACTTTACGAGTGTCACTCAAAGTATCGGAAGACCATAGCCATCACCAGGAACACAGCTTTGAAAGGTATAGAAATTGTTAGGTATTTACCCAGATGGCACCTCTGAGAAGGGCTGAACCTCCCAGAAGTCATGAGAAACATTGCTTGCAGGTACCAGGTGCTACAGACAGACATTGTACACAAAACGAATCTGTTATTATGAGACAGAGTATCAAAAGCCCTGCACTCGTCTCCTAGAAGCAAATCCACAAGTTTTCCAAAGCTTGATATCTCATCATGACTTGAATCCCTCACATATTTGTGTCAAAAAAGGAGCAGCCTATATATGCTTATAAGAGTCCAGCAAGCTTGTTTTGATATCATACCATGGCTGTGAGGATGGCAAGTAAACGGAACATTTCCTCCACCTGCAGTGTAAAATCAACACATGTCAGGATAGATGCAAAACAACAAGGACTAAGGCACAGAATATACCATCACCTTTACCATGTCAAAGACTTACAACCATTATGCAAAGTTTTGGAGTGTTCAATATCCAAACCAATGGGCAGAAACCCTAAACCCATCTACCCATCAGGCACACACGACAACAGTTCAGTTACCATGACAGGCACGTTATTTAGCAAAGGTAACCAATGCAGTAACAACTCCCAAATCGATTGCCATCTTCTTTGCTCCTGCAAAAAACAGTGTGTAATTTAATAACACATTTTTTCTGCTATCCCTAATTTGTACTTCTAAGCTTTTTGGAGGAAATTGAGATGTTCAAAAAAATGAGGGAGAAAAGCAACCCAAGACCTGAAATATTTAATTTACAACAGTGACAACCACTTCACAACCACCCACCTTGTGCATTTTCAGAAATATCTTTAGATACAACTGCTGCAATTTCATTAGACCTCAAACTGTAGACACTTGTTGAAGATTCATGTCTGACCTCCTACCTTTGCCAATGCATCACTTGAAGCAGAAGTTGCAAGAGGTGCCAGAGTGCTCAATTCTTGAAGACACCTGCACCCATAAGGAAAACATATATTGTCAGAACAGAAGCGCATTTGGGAGCAGATAAAAGGAGAATTTTACTACTAAATATTAGATCTGCGCATGGGAAGAGAATTTGGTGACCCAATATGCACATATTTACTAGCTGCCAAAAAGTCTGTCATTGCTAGAAAACTCACCTTATTGTCCAAACTGGAGCATCGAAAACCCGCACATTGGTTCCTTCACATATGATTCTACAACACCCAACAGAGAGACAAAATTTTCAGAATCATACAAGATGCACTTTGTGGGTCTTGTAGAAAAAGAACAAATATGCTTTATCGAGAAATTCCGCAACTCATGGTTGAAACTGTACCTTTCTAAGTTTCTGGCTATGCTTTCAAGGCATTCAGCCATAGTACAGTATGGAAGTTGAGACCCATAGTTTCGAATCAGAAGGCAAAATGCTCCCTGCCTGAAAAACAGAGCAGAAGATCAAATTGCAGCTGAAGTGCAAGCTACTTCTCCTACCTACATGGGTTTAGGGTTCAGGGTTTAGAGCACACACAGGAGAAGAAAAAAAGCCCTGATCTCTGTCCTCATTACCATACACTCTAATAGTCCAACAGCAATTTGTCATCAACACACTCTCTGAGAGTAATGAGGAGAAACAACAGGGTGAGAAGGAAAAAAATTGTACACCTACCAGTATGTCTTGCCAGCACTAATCCTGTCTTTGATCACAGAGTAGACATTCTCTTTCCTCCGTCTCTTGTTTTCATGCAACTGGGATATACCACTTTCATTCCTTTTACCAACCTGCACAGGATCTTAAGAAATTCATTGTGACCACCAGGGGAGAAACAAAGCTACCTACCTATATCACCCATCAGAGACAAAGAAATACAGAACTAGCACAAGGTCTTGAATCCACAAAAGCAGCAGAAGAAGAAGTTATCAGAAGGTGGAAGGGAACCTCATAGAGAGTTGCAGCAGCAAGTTCAAGGAAGCCTCTCCCCGACCGGCTCAATGACCCTAATTTCTCCTCTCTTCCACCATCAAACCTGGAAGGAAAAAAAGATACACCAGAGAAATAAATGCCTCTCAACTACAACAAAACTGCTTACTTGATGATGAGGACAAGGAGCAGGCAGTTGACTCTACAGCAACACAATGCAACTCATTCATTTGGCATCAAGATGTGCTCTCAGAATCACTCAGCCAAAGAGGGCTTCACTAATACCCATAACGGTGCAGTCCAGCCACAGCAATTCCTGTCTGGTCAAGCTCCTTCTCTACAAGTCCCATCAACTCTTCCAGCACACCCCCTTCATCTAACATAACAATATATTGAAGCTTCAGCTGTGCTCGAGCATAGAGCACCAACTCATCCTGTTAAAGGTAAAAGATCACACCCCAACAAATCAACAAAGTCTTTTTCAGAACATTAAAAAGGTCATGTCATATCAGCAACCCTCTTGTGGGTGGGTGTTTTTCTGTTTGTATTTTATACCCGGATTTGTTGATATCACAATGAACAGTAGAATACATCACCAGCTTCCTCTCAAATATGGGGGGGTCTGCAGCCGAGCCGCTCATCAGTCTGTAGAATTCCACTTTAAGGATGGTCACCAACAGCTCAACAATCATTTCAAAAAATTGGAAAAACTCAACCAATATGCATATATATGTACCTTAAGTTCCCGATCACGTGTTGTTAGCCATGTGCGAACCATAAAGGGCCGGAAACTTGAGTGCAGTTTGGCCACATCTGCACCTAGGTTGAGACCATCCATCAGAAGAACAGCATTGAGAGCCGACACCAGCTTCTTTGCTATCCGGTCTTCAATCCTGCAATCCTCAGTTGGACATTTTGCATTGTCAGTTGCCACCAACAAACACATTTTGGTGCATCATGTTTTCATACACAATCCACCATTGGCATCTGTTGTGTAATTTGGTCATTCTGGAAACCTGTTCCAGCAAATGCCATGTATGCAACGGCAGACTATTCCACATTATCATAATGTTGGCAGTGTTGGATTTGCAGATTCTAGTTCCCACAGCAACAAATCCCATTCATTCATGTCTCTCCCCAGTTTTTGCAAGCAGCAAGCTTTTCACCTTAGAAGTGAAAAGATTTCACAGAAGCTCTCCACAATCTCTTCTCTCACATGTGGGGACAAATCTCCAGGAGGGTTCTGGAGTAGACAAAGTAAAGTCAGCATGTTTCGAAACGCTTCCTCCTTTGCAATAGAAGGTTCGAAAGCATGACCGTGTGCAATCTCCTTTGCTTTCTCTAAATAGAAGTGGAGAAGATCTACAAAACCCAAAACAAAATATACAGCATTCCCAGTCAACCATCAGTAGACCTTCCAACAGATACACACATTCAACCCACAAATCCCAAACAAATTGTTAGCTCAAAGGGAAAAATACACCCAATTTGTAAAAGATGCAGCACTAGGTTGTTTGTGCAGATGCAATAAACATGAGGCATGCTGCATGAGTAGCAGATCCTGCTAAACAATCAGTTGAGTTCTAGATGACTATCCCAATAACTAACACCCACTGGAAAACTTTCTTTGGGTCAGAGAGCCATCATCACCATTGTAGATCTTTTTGCCCATCCGCAAGCCATATTCGACATTGGGGAGGAGAAGGCGCAGAATGTGGCCATAGTCTGATCCAAACAGTGGCACTGCTTGAAGCATGTCAAGTATATGTTGAAACAATTTCTTCATTTTGCGCAAGAGGAAGTGAGTTTTCCCTGTCAACCAGAGAAAGAGAGTCAGCAGACTTGCTGAGCCACATCTTAGGTCTGAGAGTGAAAAAGTCTCAAACAAAATTCAGATTCTATTGTTCACAGTACTCTTGAACGACCTGAGCACAATACAACAACAAAAAACCAAGTTCACTCCAAAATTGACGCAGCACAACTTTCCACAAAGCATCAAAGCAATGGTTGTGAGAGAGATACAAAGGGATTCTTCTACTTGAATGTGACCAGAACAGAAGCCTCACCTGACCGACCAGTATCCTCCGCCTTTTGGATAAAATTTCGAAGGATCTTTGGTAGAGCAGGTTTGGGTCCACGCTTCTTGCTGGCTACCACCTCTGACACTATGCATTGGCAAAGTGCATGCAACATGCCCGGCCATGTTGCAGCTGTGCAGTTTGCAAATCATTTTGCAGAGAGTTTAGCATTGGCATTTACTTACAACTGCAATTTGAGGGAAAATTCATACTCACATTTATTATGTGGAACTTGACCGGAACAAATTCTGAAACTTATGATCTTGACATAACTGATTCAATGAGATGGTCTACTAACTACTCTGCAGGTTTTTACAATCCCTGTTTTAGGGTTCATTCCCAGGTTTAGGGTTTAGGGTTTATATGCTTCCAGAGTTTCTGGGAATGCACATCTGTCCCCAAACTTTGCACAAATTTGCACATGATTTGTTTGTGCACAATTGTTGAAGCAAGAGAGAAACTCAACAACATCAGGGTTTAAAGGATTAAAAAAATTGTGTTTGGAAGTAATGTCATGCTACAATGTGCAAGGAATTAGGGTTTAAGGATTCCATGCCAAGTAAGAAGATTCAGGATTTCAAGGGATTGGGTTTCAATCCCGTTGAAATAGCAACCACAATTGGATTCAGGAATTCATAGCTTCGTGTATATAAGATGCAAAAAACGAAATGCTAATCACATTTGGGTCGGATTGTTTTTCTGCTCTGAATCTTCTTCCACAGCTTACATGGGATCCGGTCACTTGGCTGGAGAAGGCCTGTTTGATGATCAAGCAAAGGACACAAGCTTACACCACCCACAGCATCCAAATAGCTGCTCAACTCCTTCAACCCCTCCTGCAAAAAACATTCCAGCAACAAATTCACCAACACACACACACACACACACACACATAATTGCCAAGATTGCTGCAAATTCGGATAATCATAATGAAATAGAAGGGGTATTGGGTAGTGAAAAAAACTGACAAACAAACCAGACCTCGCGTAGTTTGGCTCTCTCTGAGAGTAGCTTGCCGTTGAGCTCCTCCACATCCTCCACTGTGACCATCTCTCTCAAAAACAAAACAGAAAACAGCCAATTGCCGTCATTCACAGTCCATTTCCGAAGGAGGTGTAGAAAACAAAATTGTAGCTGTCAAGGTAAGCTTCCCGCCACTATTTCAACCTCCGGATTTGGTCAAGAAACGTGGATGCAACAGATGTGGGAAGACGAGTGGGTCTTGGGAGAAGAGGGGAGAGAGAGAGAGAGAGAGAGGAAGAAAAAGAAGAAGAAAAACAGAGTCAGAACGAGTACCCATTGTGCGCAGTGTAAATAGGGTTTTGTATTTTGTATTTTTTTATTTAT
>Ga0209611_10001076_pt1 | contig 45198 bp, 62 predicted proteins | sample S1TSphgellanicum_3_FD_187693 | JGI IMG/M metagenome (GOLD analysis project Ga0209611, IMG submission 187693) | Host-associated microbial communities from peat moss isolated from Minnesota, USA - S1T2_Fc - Sphagnum magellanicum MG (SPAdes) (version 2) | ecosystem: Host-associated > Plants > Peat...
GATTTTCGCGCGCATGGCGGCGGCCGGCGGCAATGTGCTCGCGACGCGGGTCGCGCCCTCGGCGGCGCAAGGCGTGCTCGCGAAGTTTCCCGCGGCGGTGCACCACGCCGTGGCGCGGACGCTGGTCTTGAAGCAGGTGGAACGCGCGCCGCGTCCGGGTACGCTGGCGATTTTGTGCGCGGGCACGAGCGATTTGCCCGTGGCCGAGGAAGCCGCGGTGACGGCGGAGCTGATGGGCAATTCCATCGCGCGGATTTACGATGTGGGCGTGGCTGGTCTGCACCGGCTGCTGGCGCAACGCGAGGCGCTGATGCAGGCGCGCGCGCTGATCGTGTGCGCGGGCATGGAGGGCGCGCTGCCGACGGTGGTCGCGGGCCTCGTGCGCGCGCCGGTGATCGCGGTGCCGACCAGCGTGGGCTACGGCGCGGCCTTCGGCGGCATCGCGGCGTTGCTCGGCATGCTCAACTCGTGCTCGCCCAACGTGGCCGTGGTGAATATCGACAACGGCTTCGGCGCGGCTTGCTTCGCGACCTCGATTTTGGCCGTGGGCGAGCGCGGCGAACCGGCCAAAGCTTGAATCTGTGCCAACGTTGGCATATTTTGACCCTCCACTTTCATGAACGCCACCGCCCGGGACAAACAGCAGGCGCTTGATGACCGGCTGCGCGGGCTCGCGGGCCTGCTCGTGGCCTATTCCGGCGGCGTCGATTCGGCTTACCTGGCGTGGCGCGCGCGGCAGGTTCTTGGCGACGAGATGCGGGCGGTGATCGCGGATTCGCCCTCGCTGCCGCGGCGGCAGCTGGAGGAGGCGGTGGCTTTTGCGCGGAAGCATGCCATTCCGCTCGAGGTCATTCCCACGAACGAGCTGGAGAACCCGGACTACACGAAGAACGACCTGCAGCGCTGCTTTCACTGCAAGAACGAGCTGTTCACGGTGATGAAGGCGGCGCGGGAGCGGCTCGGCGACCAGCTTCTCGCCTATGGGATGAACGTCGATGATCGCGGCGATTTTCGCCCGGGGCAGAAGGCGGCCGAGATGCATGACGTGCTCGCGCCGCTGGTCGATGCGGGGTTGACCAAGGCGGATATTCGCGAACTTGCGCGCGAGGCCGGCCTGGAAGTTTGGGACAAGCCGGCCGCGCCGTGCCTGTCGTCGCGCATTGCCTATGGCCAGGCGGTGACGCCGCGTGCGTTGAGCGATGTTGAGCAGGCGGAGGAATTCCTGCGCGGGCTGGGACTGCGGCAATTCCGCGTGCGGCATCACGGCGAGATCGCGCGGATCGAGATTGCGGTCGAGGAGATGCCGGCGGTGATGGATGTCACGGTGATGGGCCGGATTTCGGAGCGGCTGAAGGCGATCGGTTTCAAGCACGTGGCGCTGGAGTGCGGGGGATTTCAATCCGGCTCGCTGCACGCGGGCGTCAAGGAGAAGGAGAATGAAGCAAAAGTATGAATGATCTTTTTGATTTGTCGTCGGACGTTGCCGTCGTTATCGGCGCGACGGGGGTGTTGGGTGGAGCGCTCGCGGATGGTCTTGCCGCGGCGGGCGCGAGCGTGGCCGTGCTGGGGCGCAGCGAAGAACGCGGGCGTGCGCGCGTGGAGGCGATTCGCGGTGCCAAGGGACGCGCGGACTTTTTCACGGCGGATGCGATGGACCGCGCGAGCCTCGCCGAGGCGCATCGCGCCATCGAGAAGACGCTGGGTGCGCCGACGATCCTCGTGAACGCGGCGGGCGGCAATGACCCGAAGGTGACGGTGACGGCGGAGAACGCCTTCGCGGCGATCACGGTGGAGAACTGGCGCGCGAATTTTGATTTGAACCTGGTCGGCGGCGCGTTGCTGCCTTGCCAGGAGTTTGGGCCCGCGATGGTGGCGCGCAAGCGCGGGTCGATCATCAACATCGCCAGCGTGTCGGCGCACTTGCCGCTCTCGCGCGTGGTGACCTACTCGGCGGCGAAGGCGGCGGTGTTGAACCTGACCCAGTTCCTGGCGCGCGAGTGGGCGCCGAGCGGCGTTCGCGTCAATTCGATCACGCCAGGATTCTTTCCCGCCGAGCAAAACCGGCGGCTTCTTTTCAACGAGGACGGCTCACCGACGCCGCGTGCGCAATCGATTCTCGGCCACACGCCCATGGCGCGGTTTGGGCAGTCGAGCGAGCTGATCGGCGCGGCGGTTTTCCTCGCAAGCGCGAAGGCGAGCGCGTTCGTCACGGGCATCGACCTGCGGGTGGACGGTGGGTTCCTGTCGCAGACGATCTGAGGTTTGGCGCGGGGACTGCGGAGGAAGAATGAAGAAGGTTTTTTTTCTCGCGATCGATATTGGGACGTCTTCGACGCGCTCGGCGATTTATGATGCGCGGGGCGAGCGTTTGCTGGAGACGACGGCGCAGGTGGCGTATCCGCTGATCGCGGGGGCGGACGGGCGCGCGGAGTTGCGGCCGGAGGATTTGCGGCGCGCGGCCGATGCGGTGCTCGCGAAGACCTTCGCGATGTGGCGGAAAGCGAAAACGCGCGGACCGATCGCGGGCGTAGGGGTGTCGTGCTTTTGGCACAGCCTAATGGGGCTCGATGCGAAGGATCGGCCAATCACGCCGGTTTATACGTGGGCGGATTCGCGGTGCCGCGATGCGGCGGCGTCGTTGCGGAAAAATCCGGGCGAGGTGGCGCTGCATGCACGCACAGGCTGCATGGCGCGGGCGTCGTTCTGGCCGGCGAAACTGGTTTGGCTGAAGAAGGCGGAACCGGCGCTGTTCCGGCGCATGGCGCGATGGGTTTCGCCGGCGGAATGGATTCAGGAAACGTGGTGTGGCGCGGCGAATGTTTCGTTTGCGATGGCGAGCGGGACGGGGTTGCTGGATGGACGCACGTTGCGCTGGGATGCGGCGTTGCTGCGGCGGTGCGGGATCGCGGCGTCGCGATTGAATCCTGTTTCGGATGCTCCGGGAAAAATTTCGGCGGCGCGGGCGCGGAAGTTTCCCGAGCTGGCCAACGTGCCGTGGTTCCCGGCGATTGGCGATGGCGCGGCGAGCAACCTTGGCTCGGGCGCGACCCGGCCGGGCGTGGCGGCGATCAACGTGGGCACGAGCGCGGCGTTGCGCGTGGTGCTGGAGAAGAAGCCCGCGCGCGGACCGCTCGCGCCGTTCGGGTTGTTTGGCTATCGCGTGGATGAAGCGCGGCGGCTGCTGGGCGGCGCGGTGAGCAACGCGGGCAACCTGCGCGCGTGGGCGCTGCGCGAGCTGAAGCTGCCGGACGATGCGGCGATCGAGAAGGCGTTTGCCCAGCGGCCGTGCCCGGCGGAGGGCCTGACGCTGCTGCCGTTCTGGCTGGCGGAACGCGCGCCGACGTGGCCGGAGGAAATGCCTTCGATCATCGCGGGCGTGACGCAGGCGACGACGGCGCTGGATTTGTTGCAGGCGTTGCAGGAGGCCACGTATTTGCGGCTGGCGCGGATCGCGCAGAAAGTGGAAAAGGCGGCGGGGCGCAAATTGGTGTTCATCGTGTCGGGCGGGATCCAGAAATCACCGGAGTCCTTGCAGCGGCTGGCGAATGTTCTCGGGCGGCCGGTGTATGCCTCGGCGGAGCTGGAGGCGTCGCTGCGCGGCGCGGCGTGTTTTGCGATGGAGAAGTGCGGCGTGACGCCTGCGACAGTGAAGCTGGGCCAGGCGATCCGGCCGCAGGCAAAGGCCGTGGGCGCCTTTGCACGGGCCCGCGAAAAGCAGGCGGCGCTGGAGAAAACTGTCCGCGCGATCCTCGGCTAGGCGGCGTGCCAGGGAACTCCCTGGAGGATGGCCTGAAGCGGGCCGGGCTGTCGGCTGGCTCAGGTCGTGATCAAAGCCGGGGCTGAGGAACCGTTCCTTGTCGCCAACTCCTTCTGCCGGGCCATCGCGGCGCGGGCCTCGGTGATGTCCTGGATCTGGGAGATGAAGTGCAGGGGCTTGCCCTCGCGGTTGCGGGCGAGGGAGACGTGGAGGTTGACCCAGACGATGCGGCCATCCTTATGGTAGTAGCGTTTCTCCATCCGGTAGGAGTTGGCGCGGCCCTCGGTGAGGTCACGCACGTGGGCGAGATCGGCCTGGAGGTCCTCGGAATGGGTGAGGTCCTGGAACGTGCACTCGGAAAGTTCCTCGGTGGTGTAACCGACGATGTCACTCAGGGCCCGGTTGGTCTTGAGGAAGGAACCGGAGAGCGAGACGACCGCAACGCCGATGGGAGCGTGGTCGAATGCGCTGGTGAAGCGTTCCTCGCTCAGGCGCAGCGCGGTGGCCTCGCGATGCTTGTCGAAATGGGTCATCACCTGACGGGCAAAGACGCGCAGGGCCTTGAGCTGAGGCACCGTCAGGTCGCGGGCCTGGAAGTCGATGAGACCGAGCGCGCCAAGGACGGCGCCTTCCGGGCTGACCAAAGGCGCACCCGCGTAAAAGCGGACGGCGCTCGGCCCGGTGACCCAGGGATTTTGAGCGAACCGCGGGTCTTCGGTAAGCGCCGCGACGACCAGGGGCTCGCTTTGATCGAGGACATGCGCGGAGAAGGAATGCTCGCGAGGCAGGTCGAGCCCTGGCGTGCCGCCCCGGTATTTCAGCCGCTCGTGCTTTTTATCGACGAGCGCGATGAACGCGAAGGGGACCCCACAAACTTGGGCCGCCATCCGGACCAAATCCTCCAGGCCTTCGTCGGTCGGAATCTCCAGGATCCCATACTGCGTGAGGATTTCGACACGAGTCGCCTCGTCGAAAATCGACAAAGCTGCATTCATGGTAACAACACATCCCGCATACGCCGGTTACTCCCTAAAAATTAAAGCATTTACAAAATGGTTCCCCTTCGTCCGGCAGGAACCATCTCACTGGGTATCGGTGCGTGATACAGTAAGTTGAGCGCGAAGGTGGCCGAGGCGCGGCAAGGTCGCGGTCAGGTCAGCTCGAAGAGGGTGATTTCGGGCCGGCAGTTGATGCGGAAGTGGCAGGCGAGGGTGCCGATGCCGCGGTTGACGTAGAGCTGGCGGCCATCGCCGGCGGTGAAAAGGCCCTGCTGGAAATCGCGGCCCCACTTGGGCAGCCAGAGCGCGCCGTAGAACGGCAGGCGCACCTGGCCGCCGTGGGTGTGGCCGGAAATTTGCAGGCGGATGCGCGCATCGGTGAGCTGCGGGAACGAGTCAGGCTCGTGGACGAGCAAAATGTGGCGCGTGCCGGGCGGCGTGAGATCGATCACATCGGGGCGTGGGAGGCCGACGCTGAAGCTGTCGAGACCGGTGAGGTAGACGTTGTCCTCGCCGGGCAGGGCAATGCTTTCGTTGCGCAGCATGCGGATGCCGGCGTAGTGGTCGAGCATCTGCTGGACGAAAGCGGTGTTGGTCCAGAACTCGTGATTGCCCTCGACGGCGAAGGCGCCCAGCGGCGCATGGGCGTGGGCGAGGATGTTTGCGAGGTCGTGCACGCGGTCGAGGTGGCTGGTGACGAAGTCGCCGGTGTAGGCGATGAGGTCCGGCTGCAGGCCGTTGATAAGGCCGACGACGCGGGCGAGGTAGGCTTCGTCGCAGACGGGGTCGAAGTGGAGATCGCCGAGGAGGACCATGCGCCGCGGCGTGCGCAGGCCGATCTTGCATGGCACGCGGGCGATCTCGATATCATGCGTGTCCTCGCCATAGGCACAGGCGGCCACGCCGGCGACGGAGGCGCCGGCCAGGGTGCGGAGGAAAACGCGGCGGTTCATGGGTGCAGAGGGTATTGTCCTTACTATCGGCATGGGGCGTTGGGGTGCGAGTTACAATTTTGCCAAGCTCGCCATGGGGCTGTCCTTGCAATGGAAGCGACGGCGCTTAGCCTTGCAGAATGGAATACCGGCGATTGGGCAAAGCGGGCGTGCAGGTGAGCGCGCTGTCATTGGGATCGTGGGTCACGTTCGGCCAGCAGATCAGCGACGAGGTCGCGGCGGAACTGATGACGACGGCGTACGATAGTGGCGTAAATTTCTTCGACAACGCGGAGGCGTATGCGTCCGGGAAGTCGGAGCAGGTGATGGGCAACATCCTGCGCAAGAAAGGCTGGGCGCACGACACGTTCCTGGTCTCGAGCAAGGTTTTCTGGGGCGGTGCGCTGCCGAACCAGACGGGGCTCTCGCGCAAGCATGTGCTCGAGGCGTGCCACGCGGCGCTGCGGCGGTTGCAGGTCGACTATCTCGACCTGTATTTCTGCCACCGACCGGACCCGAATACGCCGATTGAGGAGACGGTGCGCGCGATGAGCGACCTCGTCACACAAGGCAAGGTGCTGTACTGGGGCACGTCCGAGTGGAGTGCGCAGGAGATCACGCAGGCGCATGGCGTCGCGCGCGAACTCGGCCTGGTGCCGCCGACGATGGAGCAGCCGATGTATCATCTGCTCGGACGTCACCGGTTCGAGAAGGAGTACGCGCGGCTGTACACCGAGTACGGCATGGGCACGACGATCTGGTCGCCGCTGGCGTCGGGGTTGCTCACGGGCAAGCACAAGGCGGGGCCTGCCGAGGGCACGCGCGCGACGCTGAAGGATTACACGTGGCTGAAGGAACAACTCGCCAACGACGCGAAGCGGAACGCGGAGAAGATCGCGGGGCTGGAGAAGATCGCGAAGGACCTCGGGCTGAGCATGGCGGTGTTCGCGATCGCGTGGTGCCTGAAGAATCCGCACGTGAGCACGGTGATCCTGGGCGCATCAAAGGTGGGCCAGCTCACGGAAAATCTGCAAGCCCTCGAGGCGCAGGCGAAGCTGTCGCCGGACGTGATGAAGACGGTGGATGAGCTGGTGGGGATTTAATTCTCTCGCGGCAAACGGGCCTCGAGCGTCTGGACGAGAAGCGGGAGGTCGTTGCCTGCGGTTTCCCACACGATCCTCAGACTGACGGTTCGGTAGTCATGAACGAGGCGATTGCGCATCCCGCGAATCAGCCGGACTTGATGCTGTGACAATTCATTTTGGGCCTCGGGGGATAGGCGCGATACTGCTTCGCCGATAATTTCCAGGCAGCGAATGACGGCGAACTGCTTTTCTTCGTTCGCAAAGAATGCTTCCTGCGTTACGCCTTGGCAAAAGGAAAGTGCCTTCTTGGCGTGAATCAGAATGTCGCCTAGGAGGGCTTCCTGTTCAGGCGGCAGCATAGAGAACTGCGGCCTCGGAGAAGATCAGTTTTTTCCAGGCGGGATTAGGATTGGCGTCCAACGCGTCCCGCTCGACGAGATCCACTTCACAGCCGAGGAGATGCTCGAGTTCTCTTTCAAGATCATCAACGAACGCAAAATGCGCCATGCCCTTCGGAGTTCCTGGGGTGAAGGTAATCAGGAAGTCGAGGTCGCTGGCAGAATTTTGTTCCCCGCGCGCGAAGGAGCCAAAAAGCTCCAGCCGCGCAATCGGGTGCCGGTGACAAAAGTCCTTTAACTGGGCACCGTACTTATCAAGTATGAACTCGGTTGCCGGAGTAACTGCCATACGATGGATTATTGCGCCAGATGACTCGGAAAACAAGAAGTTGCGTGGGGTGCGGCCTTTCAGATCTTCGCGAAACGACGCAGGAGCAGGAGGGCCCAGATCGCGGTGAGGACGAGATAGACGATCACGCCGGTGGCGAGACGCGGCATGTCGAGGTTGTGCGGCGGGGTGGTGTTGGCCTCGACGATGAGAGCCTGCGCGCCGGTGAGGAACAGCACGTTGAGCGCGGCGAACCAGAGGCCGTAGCGCAGCAGGAGGCCAAGCGCGGTCTTGCGGCGGTCGTTCGCCTCCCAGTAATCGCGGTGCGGCCGGTTGATGAAGCTGACCGGGATGCGGCCCGCGCCGCCCATGCCGCCGATGACGATGGCGGGGAGGAGAAAGGCCACGGTGCTGAGGATTTCCGCATCGGCGGCGCGGCTCATCCAGCCGTCGGGTTTGCCGTGGTCGTCGAAGTGGCTGGCGACCTTGACTGGAAGCTCGCTGTACGTCTCGGCGAGATAGCCGAAGAAGACCGCGTACGCGACAAGCAGAAAAAGCAGCGGTACGGCCAGCTTGATCATGGCTAGTAGGGGATGCGAATGTCGGGATCGTTGCGGGAGAAATCCCGATCGTTTCGGGTGACGAGGAGCATGCCATGAACCCGCGCGGTGGCGAGGATGATGGCATCGGGGAGTTTGAGGCGAGACCTCTGGCGGATAAGCACGGCTTCTTCGCTGATGGCTTCATCTATTTCCAGGAGTTGGAATTTTTCGATGATGAACCGTCGCCGCGCTTCGGTTTCTGCCACTCGCCCTCCCGTCAGGAATTCAATCCACACCACGCGGGAGATGGCATGGGCTTCATAACTGTCCAATTCATCGACGGCCGTTTGTACGCCATAGGCGTAATCGACGAGGATATTGGTGTCGAAGAGGGCCTTCAACTGCGGTGGTCCCACTCGGCGCGCAACTTGCGCACGTATTCGACCGAGTCAAAGTCTTTTGGCATTTTCTCACTGCCGAAGAAGGGATGGTCCCGGAACGAGCGAATCTTCTTTTTCTTTTTGGCAGGAATGTAAGCCGCGACGGACTCGCGCACGGCGGCGGCGCGTGAAATGCCCTTCTCCTTGGCATAGGCGTCGAGCGCCTTGATTTGCTCGACGGGGAGATCAACGATGGTCCGCATGACGATATCGTCGCGCGATATCACTTTGCCGTCAACTCAGTTTGGCCGCAGGAGGGTGTCGGAGGGCGGCGCGCTCAGGTCGGTCTCGGGATAGTCGAGCGTGAAGTGGAGGCCGCGGCTCTCGTGGCGGGCGAGGGCGCTGTCGACGATGAGCGACGCGACGAGCACGAGGTTGCGCAGCTCGATGAGGTCGCACGTGATCTTGTAATTCCAATAATAGTCGCGCACTTCCTCGCTCAGGGCGGCGAGGCGGCTGGCGGCGCGCTTGAGCCGCTTGGTCGTGCGTACGATGCCGACGTAGTCCCACATGAGCTGCCGGATTTCGCGCCAGTTGTGGTAAATGACGACGAGCTCGTCGGGGTCCTGCGCGGAGCCGCTTTCCCATGGCGGGATGTCCTTCTGGGGCAGCGGAGTTTTTTCCTTCAGCACAGCCGCGGCGGCGCGGTGCGCGACGACGAGCGCCTCGAGCAGCGAGTTGCTGGCGAGCCGGTTCGCGCCATGCAGGCCGGTGCAGGCGACTTCGCCGACGGCCCAGAGGCCGGGCAGCTCGGTCCGGCCCTCGGGATCGGTGACGACCCCGCCGCATTGATAGTGCGCGCCGGGGACGACGGGGATGGGCTCGACCGCCATGTCGATGCCGAACTCGAGGCACTTCGCGTAGATGGCGGGGAAGCGCTTTTGCAGGAACTCGCGGCTGTGGTGCGTGATGTCGAGGTAGACGCATTCGGCGCCGGTGCGCTTGATCTCGGCGTCGATGGCGCGGGCGACGATGTCGCGCGGTGCGAGCGACTCGAGCGGGTGCACGCCTTTCATGAACTCGCGGCCCGCGGCGTTGCGCAGGATGCCGCCTTCGCCCCGCACCGCCTCGCTGATGAGGAACGATTTGGCCTTCGGATGAAAGAGGCAGGTCGGGTGGAATTGGATGAACTCCATGTTCGCGACGGGCACGCCGGCGCGGTAGGCCATCGCGACGCCATCGCCGGTGGCGATGTCGGGGTTGGTCGTGTAGAGATAGACCTTGCCGCAGCCGCCGGTGGCGAGCAGCACGTTGATCGCGGCGACGGTTTCGACGCGGCCGGTGGCGCAGTCGAGGACGTAGGCGCCGACGCAGCGGTTTCCCGTGGCGAAGCCGAGCTTGCGCCGAGTGATCAGATCGATGGCGGCGTGGTTTTCGAACATCGCGACGTTCGGGTGCAGCGCGAGCGAGGTGAGCAGCGCCGCCTCGATCTCGCGGCCGGTGACGTCCTTGGCGTGCAGGATGCGGCGCTTGGAGTGGCCGCCCTCCTTGCCGAGGTCGAGCTCGCCGCGCGCGCTGTTCTCGCGCTCGCTGAAGCTCATGCCGAGTTCGATGAGCTCCGCGATGCGCGCCGGGCCCTCTTCGACGATGCCGCGCACGACGTCCTCGCGGCAGAGGCCCGCGCCGGCCTGCAGCGTGTCGCGCACGTGGAGGTCGAAGGTGTCCTCGCTCGACGTGACGCAGGCGACGCCGCCCTGCGCGTAGTTGGTGTTCGACTCCGCGCGGTTCTTTTTCGTGATGACGGCGACGGTGCCTTTTTCCGCCACGTTAAGCGCGAAGGTCAGCCCGGCAATGCCGGAGCCCAGCACCAAGAAATCGTAACGGTGAGAGGGAATCATGGTTTAATGGCCCGCAGCGGGTTATTTCCAGCGCAGGACAACGCCAACATACTCCTCTTTGTTGTTTAAGAGGCCCTGGTAAGCTTTTTTGATGTCGGACGGAGGCAATGTGTGGGTGATCATCGGCTTGAGTTTGAGACGGCCGTCGATGATCCACTGGAAAATTCCGGCGATCTTCTTTTGCTGGCTGTAATCATGGCCCATCAGGGATTCGGCGGGGTAGTACCACTCGAGCGCGCCGTGGATGTTGACCCAGCGGTAATGCGCCGCGCTGAAAACTTCCGTAAGGTCGCCCTGCACCTCGCAGCGCGGTGAGCCGAGCACGACGACGTCGCCGCCATTGGCGGTGAGGCGAGTGGCCTGGAGGGAGATCGCGCTGTGGCCAACCGCATCGACGGCGACATTCGCCATTTGGCCCTTGGTGATCTGCTTCACCTGCGCGGCTACTTCTTCCTCGGTCCCGGTGATGGTATAAGGAATGCCGCACGTCTCTGCCATATGGCGGCGCGTGGCGCTGGGATCGACGCCGATGACGACTGCGCCGGTGAGGCGGAAGAGCTGCGCGGCGAGATTGCCCACCATGCCGAGGCCGAAGACGACGACCGTGCGAATGAACTGCGGCTTGGCTGCGTCGAGCCCGGCGATGGCGACCATGGCCATGCGCGCGGCGGCGGCCTCCTCCGACGAAAGCTCCTCCGGCACCCGCGCGAGCACTCCCCACGCAGGCTGCGGTTCGTACCGATGCGCGGAGGCGTGTGGGCCATTGGTGTAGACGCGCTGGCCGACGAGGTCGCGCCGCTTTGACCCGGCGTCGATCACCCTGCCGATGTTGGCGTAGCCCGATTTCCAGGGGTAAGCGCACCATGCGCCGGGCCTGTTGACGTCCTTGTGGGCAGCGGTGTAGATGGCCAGTTCGGTACCGGCGCTGATAAAGCTGACCTCGGTTTCGATGAGCAGTTCGTTCGCGCTGAGGTCCTTGACGTTGAGGTCGAGGTTTTCCAAGGAGACCTGCTCCTTGCCCGTAACGATCACCTGTTGGATGCGCATGAGGGCGAATATCGCCCCGGTCGCGCAAATGACAAGAAGGATGCTCACTCGTGTGAGGTCGAGCTATGTTCGGCTGTGGTCGTGCGCTTTTGTTAATTTGACCTAGACTTATTATACATTTGCCCAACGAGCCGTTTTGCTTTACGTTAGCCCATGCGGCGTTACCTCTCGCATGAACTGGAGATGGGTGGCCAGGAGACGTTCGAGCATCGGGCCAAGTCGTTTCTCGCCATTATCGATCTGGAATCGTATCCCTCCCTGCGCGAAAGCGGGGCGGACCGGTTCGACGTCCTCGCCCATGTCTGCCAGCAGGCGCAGGCCTTGACCGCCGTGATGTGGGAGACGCCGGAGGACACCCTGCGGCTGAAATTTATGCTGACCGACCGCAGCCGGCTCTCCAACGAACTGCACCGGACGCACCGGCTGGTCTTCGACGGCTGCGTGCGCACGACCAGCGGTCAGCTTTGCCTCACCGACGACGAGGAACTCCTCGCCGGCGCGCGCCGTGGCGACCGCGACGTGCTGCACGGACGCAAGGTTTCCGAGGAGCAAAAGCCCCACGTGCTGAACGTGCCGCCGGGCGTGATCAACGTCGGCGTGTTCTGCGAACGCTCCCACGGCATCCACATTCCCGAGCTGGAGCAGACGAGGATCGATTACGTCGTGCTCATGCGCCACTACCCGTTTCCTCCGCCGCGCGTCGCGCCGGTGCGAATTACCGGTGGGCTCATCCCATGGGCGGGCGAGGACGCTTCGGAGCAGGCGTGGGGCGGGAAGTTGGGGACGTAGGGTTCCAGCATCCTTTCACTGGATTGTTCTCGAGTGCATTTCCCAAGCTAGAGGCTTGGGAAGTCCATTAGCCGGTGGTTGAGCGAACGAAGAGAGGGACACCACCGGAAATTTGCGATAAGACGGTCCCACCCTGAAGGGGTGGCAGATGCCGTCGACCTATCTAAGTCTCAATTATCACCTCGTTTTCTCGACGGAGAAGCGCGAGCCAATGATTTCGGATCTTCCCCGGATGCGTGAGTACCTCGCCGGGATCGTCCTCGGACTCGACGGGCATTGCCGGGCGGTGGGAGGCATGCCGGACCACGTTCATCTCCTCGTCGGCCTGAGCGCGACGCACACGCTGGCGAATTTCGTGCGGGACTTGAAAAAATCGTCGTCGGCCTGGATGCATGATGTCGTGGGCAAGCGCGACTTCGCATGGCAGAAGGGGTATGCGGCGTTCACGGTGAGCGCCTCGGCAGTGGAGGAAGTGCGAGCATACATCCTGAACCAGGAGGAGCATCATCGGGTGCGGACGTTCCGCGAGGAGGTGAAGGCGTTTCTGGATCGCTCGGGCGTAAATTACGACGAGCGGTATCTGGACTGAGGCTGGCACCCCTCCAGGGTGCGACTCGCCTTTTAAGCGAACCGGTGGTGTCAGCCCGCCGCGGGCCTCAACCACCGGCTAATGGACTGGCAAGCCTTCGGCTTGCGGGTTTCCTCATTTTTTGAGCGTGTAAGCTAGGAGGCAATCATTACTCTGATTGGCGAGCATGGATCTCAAAGCGTTTATAATGGAGTTTCAGGACTACCTTGCTCCCAAATTGGATACATACGAGCAAGCCATCTATCTTTATATTTTTCGCCACACCCGGCTTCTTGACGTAACCGAAGCCACCTTGGGATTTAAGTCAGCTCGTTCGAGAATGGCCTGTGGGGTTGGCGAAAAAGGCAAGTCCATGTCGGAAAATACGGCATATCAAAAGTTGAGTTCATTGCAGCAGAAGGGAGCCATTGAAATTCTTCGCACCGAACACACGGGTCGTTTGATTAAGCTGAATCTGCCTTCTGAAATCCCGGGCCTAATTCCCGATCCCACTATTGTAAAGAAACCGGACCTTGAAGAGATGGACTTCTTCGAGGTGCCTGAAAATCGGCAGATGATACTTGAGCGCGAGAACCGCCGCTGCTTTTACACGCTCCGGCCAATCGACGAGAAAAACTTTGTTGTGGAACACATCGTTTCAAGGCCAACGGGCGATAACACCTACAAGAATGTTGTCGCGGCCTCACGCGAGGCGAACAATCGTAAGGGTTCAATGTCGGCAGAGGATTTCCTCCGAAGGCTGTTTAGGGACGGTTTCTTGAACGAGCTGGAATTTGAGGGTCGTCTCAAGACTCTCTCGATGATAAAGGCGGGCGGGTTAAAGCCAAAGGTTGGCCTCTAGTTTAATAATTTCGACCTTCCGTCAAAAATTTAACAAAAATCGCTTGCAGCTCCTGCGCGTTTTGGCATGCTCCTAGTCCCCCGCAAAACGGGGAGGCCTTGTTGACGCGCTTTGTGCGCTTAATCGGGCTCGAGTGATGAGGAAGCGTGTGACGGTGCTTCAGTTGGTTTGAAGGCCGTCCTCCATGCGAGCTCAAGAGCTTAGCACGCCACGAAAATGGCGTGTTTTTGTTTCTCTTGATGCCGCCGGGTGAAAGCACGTCGCCGCAGCACCCGAACGAAGGATTTAACTTTAAGAGAAACAGGATGCCCACGATTAATCAGCTGGTCCGCAAAGGACGCCGCAAGGTCGTCGTCAAGACGAAGTCGCCCGCGCTTAAAGGCGCGCCGCAGCGCCGCGGCGTTTGCGTACAGGTCATGACCCGTACGCCGAAGAAGCCGAATTCCGCCTTGCGCAAGGTCGCCAAGGTCCGCCTGACCAATGGGCAGGAAGTCATCGCCTACATTCCGGGCGAGGGACACAATTTGCAGGAACACTCCATCGTGCTGGTGCGCGGCGGCCGCGTGAAGGATCTTCCCGGCGTCCGTTACCACATCGTCCGCGGCACGCTCGACGCGCTCGGCGCGGCCGGTCCGTCGAACACGAACAAGCTTACGCGCAACGTTTCGCGCTCCAAGTACGGCGTGAAGAAGCCCAAGAAGGGCGCCGCCGGCGCTGATGCCGCCGCCGCGAAGAAGAAATAACCCTTTTAACTCCAACCGAACTGAATTATGGCCAGACGCCGCGCCGCAGATAAACGCTCCATCATTCCTGACAGCCGCTACGAATCCCAAGTCGTGGGCCGGCTCATTTCCGCCATCATGCAGCGCGGCAAGAAGTCGCTCGCGCAGCGCATCGTTTACGGCGCGATCGATTCCGTCAACGAGCAGAACAAGGACGGCGATCCGCTCGATATCCTGAACAAGGCGCTCGAGAACGTGAAGCCCCGCCTCGAGGTCAAGAGCCGCCGCGTCGGTGGCGCCACCTATCAGGTCCCGATGGAAGTCCCGCCGGAGCGCCAGCTCGCGCTGGCGATGCGCTGGATGGTCGGCAATGCCTCCAAGCGCAAGGGCGTGCCGCTCCAGAAGGCGCTCGCCTCGGAAATCAAGGAAGCCTCCAACGGCCAGGGCAACTCGGTCAAGAAACGCGACGACGTGCACAAGATGGCGCAGGCCAATCGCGCGTTCGCGCATTTCCGCTTCTAATCAGATTTCAGGATGTCCTCAACCCTTTCACCTTCCAAACCTATGGCAACCGCTTCTGCTCCCGATCCGGGCAAGAAAAACCCGAATTCCCCGAAGCGCCCCTATCCGATGGAGCGCACGCGCAACATCGGCATCGCCGCGCACATCGACGCGGGCAAGACGACGCTGACCGAGCGCATCCTTTTCTACACCGGCTCGATCCACAAGATCGGCGAAGTGCACGAGGGCACCACAGTCACGGACTGGATGGAGCAGGAGCGCGAGCGCGGCATCACCATCACTTCCGCGGCGACGACCTGTTTCTGGCCGGCGCGCAAGGAAGCGGGCATCACCAAGATTTACGAGGGCCAGAAGTTCCGCGTGAACATCATCGACACCCCGGCCACCGTGGATTTCACGGCCGAGGTGGAGCGCTCACTGCGCGTGCTCGACGGCGCGATCGCCGTGTTCTGCGGCGTGGCCGGCGTGCAGCCGCAGTCGGAAACGGTCTGGCGCCAGGCCAACAAGTACGGCGTCCCGCGCATCGCGTTCGTCAACAAGATGGACCGCGTCGGCGCGAATTTTAACAACGCCATCCACGAGATGCGCGAGAAGCTCGGCGCGAACGCCTGGCCCGTCCTCCTTCCCTGGGGCGCGGAAGACCAGCTCCACGGCCAGATCGATATCGTCAACCAAAAGGCCGTTCGTTACGCCGATAACGACAAGATCGGTTCGACTTACGAACTCGTTGATATTCCGGATGAGCTCAAGCCGGCCGCCGAGAAGGCGTTGAAGGAGCTCATTGAGGCCGTCGCCGACAAGGACGAAGTCATCGGCGAAATGTTCCTCAACGAGAAGACCCCGACCGCGCTCGAGCTCAAGCAGGCGATCCGCCGTCTGACCGTGACCAACCAGCTCGTGCCGGTGGTCGGCGGTTCCGCGTTCAAGAACAAGGGCGTCCAGTTCCTCATCGACGCCGTCATCGATTATCTCCCCGGCCCGCTCGACATTCCCCCCGCGGTCGGCATCGACCCGAATGACCGCTCGGTCAAGGTCCCGGCCCCGGCCGACGACAACGCGAAATTCTGTTCGCTGGCGTTCAAGCTTTGGACCGATCCGTTTGTCGGCAAGCTCGTCTTCTTCCGCGTCTATTCCGGCCAGTTGACCAAGGGCACCACGGTTTACAATCCACGCACGAACAAGCGCGACCGCATCAGCCGCGTCGTCCAGATCCAGGCCGACAAGCGCGAGGAACTCGATACCGTTTATTCGGGCGACATCGCCGCCATCGTCGGCATCAAGGACGTGAAGACGGGCGACACGCTTTGCGTCGAGGATTTCGACATTCAGCTCGAACCGCCGTCCTTCCCCGAGCCCGTTATCTCCATGGCGATCGAGCCGAAGACCAAGGGTGATCGCGAGAAGATGGGCGAGTCGCTCGGCCGCCTGGTGGAAGAAGACCCGACCCTCACGGTCAAGACCAACGAGGAAACGGGCCAGACCATCATCGCGGGCATGGGCGAATTGCACCTCGACATCATCATGGACCGCATGCGGCGCGAGTTCAACGTCGAGACCAACGCCGGCGCGCCACAGATCGCCTATCGCGAAACGATCACCAAAACGAGCGAAGGCGAAGGCAAGCTCGTCAAGCAGTCGGGCGGCCGCGGCCAATATGGCCACGTCGTCATCGACATGATTCCGCAGGAACGCGGCAAGGGCATTGTCGTTGAGAACAAGGTCGTCGGCGGCAACATCCCGAAGGAATACATTCCCGCCTGTAAGAAGGGCATTGAAGAGGCGCTGCTCAACGGCGTCGTCAACGGCTCGCCCGTCATCGATGTGGCGATCAACATCACCGACGGTTCCTACCACGAGGTCGACTCCAACGAATTGGCGTTCAAGCTCGCGGCGATTTTCGCCGTGCAGGACGCGATGAAGAAGGCCGGCCCGATCCTCCTCGAGCCGATCATGAAGGTCGAAGTTTCCACCCCGGACGAGTTCCAGGGCGACATCATCGGCGACTTGTCGCGCCGCCGCGGCAAGATCATGAGCACCGAGAGCAAGAGCAAGACGACCAACGTCCACTCCGAAGTGCCGCTGTCGGAAATGTTCGGCTACGTCAACAACATCCGGTCGATGTCGAAGGGCCGCGCCGCCTACACCATGGAGCCTTCGCACTTCGAGCAGGTGCCGGCGCAAATCGTCGCGCAGATCACCGAGCAGAAAAAAGGAAAATAAGTTTATGGCCGATACCCGCATCCGCATCCGCCTCAAGGCATTTGATTATCGTCTCCTCGACCGCGCCGCGACCGAGATCGCCGAGACCGCGTCGCGCACCGGTTCCGTCGTCGCCGGGCCCATCCCGCTGCCGACCCGGATCGAGCGCTTCACCGTCAACCGCTCGCCGCACGTCGACAAGAAGAGCATGGACCAGTTTGAAATGCGCACCCACAAGCGCCTCCTCGACATCATCCAGCCGACGGCCAAGACGGTGGATGAGCTCAAGAAGCTCAACCTGCCGGCCGGTGTCGACATCAAGATCAAGGTCTGATTTTTCCGCTAGAAATCTGCGAATTTTACTCTCATGAGCATTGGAATCTTAGGACAAAAGGTGGGCATGACCCGCGTCTACGACGACACCGGGATCATCACGCCCGTCACCGTCATCCTGGCCGAGCCGAACGCGGTGCTGCAGGTGAAGACCGTCGAGAACGACGGTTACTCCGCCGTGCAGGTCGGCGTGTTCGACCAGAAGGAACATCGCGTGACCAAGCCCGAGCTCGGCCACTTCAAGAAGGCCGGCGTGACGCCCAAGCGTTACGTGCAGGAATTCAGGCTCGATGGCGAAACGCCCAAGACGGGCGACACCTTCACCGTCACCACCTTCAAGCCGGGCCAGATCGTCGATGTCATCGGCATCTCCAAGGGCAAAGGCTTCCAGGGCCCGATGAAGAAGCACAATTTCCACGGTCAGGGCGCGGCCCACGGTTCCAAGACCCATCGCCGCAACGGCGCCATTGGTTGCCGCTCGACTCCCGGCCGCATTTATAAGAACCACGGCATGGCCGGCCACATGGGCGACGAGCAAGTGACCGTGCAGAATCTCAAGGTTGTGCAGGTCCGCGAAGCCGACCACGTCCTGCTCGTCAGCGGCGCGGTGCCCGGCGCGGCTGGCAGCTACGTCGTCGTCCGCACGGCGATCAAGGGCCAGCCCCGCGTCAAGCAGGTGCAGGCCGCCAAGGCGGTTAACCCGATGAAGGCCTCCAAGGCCGGCAAATAACCCCGCAACGCCATGAGCTTTTCCTCCCCTCTTTCCACCAAGGACGCAGCCAGCAAGCTGAAGGTCGATCTCATCGAGAACGGCATCGGCACGCAGGCGCTGCACGAAACCGTGGTCGCCATGCGCGCCAACCGCCGCGCCGGCACGCACTCGACCAAGACCAAGGCCACCGTGGCCGGCTCGGGCAAGAAGCCCTGGCGCCAAAAGGGCACCGGTAACGCCCGCTCCGGCTACAAGTCGTCGCCCGTCTGGTCCGGCGGCGGCGTCGTCTTCGGCCCACATCCCCGCGATTACTCCAAGAAGACGAACAAGGCGGTGAAGCAGCTCGCGCTGCGCAAGGCCATCAGCTCGCGCATCAACGCGGGTGAGGTTTTCCTCATTGAACCGATCACGCTTGCCAAGCCCAAGACGAAGGACCTCGTCGCCAAGCTGAAGGGTGGCCTGGAGAAAAAGACCACCGCGCTGCTCGTCATCGAGGAGCTCGACAACAATCTTTACCTCGCCTCGCGCAATCACCCGCACCTGATCACCGTCACCGGCGACCAGGTCAACGCCGAGCAGGTGCTCCTCTGCGACAAGATCTTCATCACCGACGGCGCCCTCGGCAAAATCTCGGCCCGCCTTCAGAAATAACCATGAGCAATACCGAGTACAAAGTCATTCGCGTGGACGCGGACAGCACGACCGACGAATTGTCGAAGGCGCTGACCGAGGCCGCGCAGGGTGGATGGAAGCTGGTGAATACGTATCACCTGCACCATCTCAACTCGATCGACTTCGTGTTCGGCCTCGAAAAATAAGTTTATGCGCGACCCACTTCACATCGTCAAATCCGTGCGCATCACGGAAAAGGGCACGGCCCTCGCCGAAAAGCACAACCAGTACGTGCTCAAGGTTGCCCCCAGCGCCACCAAGCAGGAGATCAAGCACGCGGTGAAGGTCCTCTTCCAGAAGACCGCCGTGCGCGTCAACACCATGCAGGTCGACGGCAAGAAGAAGCGACGCGTCGGCGGTCACGACATGGGCCAGCGCAATGACTGGAAAAAAGCCATCGTCACGCTGAAGGAAGGCGAAAAGATCGAGCTGGTCTAACCGGAAACTCATATGGCACTCAAAACTTTCCGTCCCCTCACGCCCTCGCTGCGCTTCACGCAGCTCAACGGCTTCGAGGAAATCACCAAGGGCAACAAGCCGGTCCGCAAGCTGACCGAGGCGGTCAAGAAGACCGGCGGCCGCAACAACCGCGGACGCCTCACGTCGCGTCACATTGGCGGCGGCCACAAGCAGCGCTACCGCTTCATCGATTTCAAGCGCAACAAGCTGGGCATCGCGGCCAAGGTCGAGTCGATCGAATACGATCCGACCCGCACCGCGCGCATCGCGCTTCTCAAGTACGCCGATGGCGAACTGCGTTACATCCTCGCCCCGGTCGGCCTCGAAGTCGGCAGCTCGCTCTCCAGCGGCCCGGACGCGGAGCCCAAGACCGGCAACGCCCTCCCGCTCGACAAGATTCCCCTCGGCGCGGCCATCCACAACATCGAGATCATCCCCGGACGCGGCGCGCAGATCGGCCGCACGGCGGGCAGCAGCGCGACGCTGATGTCCATCGACGGCGGCTACGCGCAGGTCCGCCTGCCCTCGGGTGAAATCCGCAAGATTTTCGGCAAGTGCTACGCCACGATGGGCCAGGTCGGCAACATCGAGCACGAGAACGTTTCGCTCGGCAAGGCCGGCCGCAGCCGCTGGCTGGGCCGCCGTCCGCACGTGCGCGGCATGGTCATGAACCCGGTCGATCACCCGATGGGTGGCGGCCAGGGCAAGAGCAAGGGTGGTGGCGGACGCCAGCACCCGGTCAGCCCGTGGGGCCAGCCCTCCAAGGGCCTCAAGACCCGTCCGAAGTACAAGCCGTCGAACAAATTCATTGTCGAACGCCGCAAGAACAAGAAGCACTAAACGAACATGTCCCGCTCACTCAAAAAAGGTCCCTTCGTTGATGATCACCTCATGGTGAAAATCGAACGCATGTCCGCGTCCAACGTGAAGAAGCCGATCAAGACGTGGTCGCGCCGCTCGTTGATCACGCCCGATTTCGTGGGGCACACGTTCCTTGTGCACAACGGCAAGATTTTCAATTCCGTGTTCGTCACGGAAAACATGGTCGGGCACAAGCTCGGCGAGTTTTCCCCGACGCGCACCTTCAAGAAACACGGCGCGCACACCGAGAAGGCGGCGGCCAAATAACCTGGAGAAGCGAACGGAATATAGATTTTCCATTTTATCGAGTCTGTTCGGCGCAAGCCGGCGGATTCAACGGCTGGGAAAAGGGTTCGCTCTTTTCGTAGCCGTCTCGGCGTCACTGACGCCGGGAACCGTGGCTGCCCAGCCGGCCGCGGATCGTTCTTTGACTGCAGATAAACCGGCCACGGAGTCGGGCCAGGCGCCACCAGCGCCGAAAGCCGGCACCGCGGACTTGTCCGGCCTGTCGCGCGAACAGCTCGAGGCCCGCGTCCGGCAGCTCACCGATGAGCTCGCTGCCGCGAATGCCGAAAGCGGAAAGTATCGCCAGCAATGGGCGGACTTGAAACTGCGCGACGAAGCGCTGGGTGTGGAAGCACTCACCGCCGACCAGGAGAAGCTCGAGGAAAAGCACGTCGAGGCCATGAAGGATCTGTACCAGACCTACATGAAACATCGCGAGGCCCTCACGCTCCTGCGCAAGCTGATCGAGATAACCGATCAGCTCATGCAGCAAGCGCCGAAGTACGACCCGAAGCTGCTGGCCGAGTACGAGGAAACGTCACGCAGCGCCCGGGACTACATCGAGGGGCACGGCGGCAAGGCGATCCCGATCGCGGCTTCGCTCTCCGACGGACGAGTGGCCGACACGAACCCGGACCTGAACGCGGTGATCCTGAACCTGGGCAGAAGCCAGGGGGTGAAGGAGGGAATGCCCTTCGGCATCTACCAGGATGACGTGAAGGTGGCGACGGTGAAGATCGTGCTGGCGCGGGATTTGGTTTCCGCGGCGCAGGTCGAGAACCTCTCGCCGGGAGCGGTGCTGCACGTGGGTGACCGCGCGCAGGTCCTCGTGGCGCAGTAAGTCAGGACGAAAAGACAATTTTAGAGAAATAGATTTAAAGAGAGAGACAGAACAACAGAACGGATTTGATATGGAAGTGAAAGCTGAGCATAGATACGCCAAGATTTCCGCCTTCAAGGTGCGGGAGGTCACGCGCGAAATCCAGGGACTGCCCGCCGTGGCAGCGCTGGAGAACATCCGCCTTGTGCCCAAGAAGGCCGCCCGCCTGATCGAGAAGGTGCTGGCCTCGGCCATCGCCAACGCGGAGAACAATAACAATCCGGAAAACAAGACGCTCCGCGCCGAGAACCTGGTCATCAAGGAAGCGATCGCCGGCGAAGGCCCGACGCTCAAGCGCATGCACACCCGCGCCCGCGGCTCAGGCTCCCGCATCAACAAGCGCACCGCTCACATTCGCATCACGCTGACCGAGGCCGAACCAGTCCTGGAAAAGCCACGCAAGCCCAAGGCCGCCAAGAAGGACAAGCCCAAGAGCGCGCCGAAGGCTTCCGCCAAGGCGGAAGACAAGAGCCCGGCCGCCCCGGCGCTTGAGTCGCCGGAACCCCCGGCGGGCGAACTGAAGGGCGAGAAGGCCGACAAATCCAGCCACTCTTTGGCAGCGGGTGAACATCCCGAAAAAGTGACCGCAGCGGACTAAACACGAGACAATTATGGGACAAAAAGTTAATCCAATCGGCTTTCGCGTCGGCTTCAACCGCGCCTGGCGGTCCATGTGGTACGCCTCGAAGAAAGATTTCCCCATCTATCTTTATGAAGACGCGATGATCCGCAAATTCATCAAGAAGAAGCTCGAAGGCGCGGCCGTTTCCAAGGTCACGATCGAGCGCGCCGCCAACCGCGTGCGCGTCAACATTCACACCGCGCGCCCGGGCGTCGTCATCGGCCGCAAGGCGGCGGAACTCGACAAGCTCAAGGACGAGATTCGCGCCATCACCACGAAGGACCGCGAGATCCTCGTCGACGTGAAGGAAATCAAGAATCCCGAGCTCGACGCCCAGCTCGTGGCGGAGAACATCGCGCTGCAGATCGAGCGCCGCATCACCTCCCGCCGCGCGATGAAGAAGGCCGTGCAGACGACCATGGACATGGCCGGCGCGGAAGGCATCCGCGTTCGTTGCTCGGGCCGTCTCGGCGGCGCGGAAATCGCCCGCACCGAGGAATACCGCGAGGGCAAAGTGCCGCTGCACACCCTGCGCGCCAACATCGACTACGGCTTCGCCGAAGCCCAGACCGTTGCCGGCAAGATCGGCATCAAGTGCTGGATTTGCCGCAAGGACGAAGTCCAGCCCGTCAACGCTTAACTCTAGAAACACATGCCCCTTCTCCCTAAACGCGTCAAATACCGCAAGTCCCAGCGCGGTTCCCGCAAGGGCTTTGCCTCGCGCAACATTCACATCGATTTCGGCTCCTACGCCCTGCAGACGCTCGAGCGCGCATGGATCACCAACGTCCAGATCGAGGCCGCCCGCGTTGCGCTCACCCGCAACATGAAGCGCAAGGGCAAGCTCTGGATCCGTATTTTCCCCGACAAATCCGTCACCGCGCGTCCGCCGGAAACCCGAATGGGTAAAGGTAAAGGCGCGCCCGAGTATTGGGTCGCCGTGGTCAAGCCCGGCAACATCCTGTTCGAACTGGACGGTCTGTCCGAGTCAGTCGCGCGCGAGTCGCTGCGCCTGGCCGCGACCAAGCTGGCCGTCCGCACCCGTTTCATCAGCCGCGAGAACCGAATTAAAGCTTTATGAAGATCGCTGAAGTCCGTAACCTGACCGACTCGGAATTGGTCACGAAGAAAAAGGAAGCGCGCCAGGAGTACTTTAACCTCCGGCTGCAGCAGACCACCGGTGCGCTCGAGAAGCCGAGCCGCCTGGGTGAGCTGCGCAAGGACGTCGCGAAGTTCGAAACCGTTGCGAGCGAGCGCCGCTTGAACCTCAAGGTGAAGAGCCGCGAAGCCAAGCCCGCCGCGGCCAAGGCCGAGAAGAAGAAATAATTTAGAAAATCGTCATGAGCAAAGAAACCACCAGCACGCCGGCCGCGGAAACCGCGACGGTCTCCGCCCCCTCCCGCAAGGAGCGCACCGGCGAAGTTCTCTCGAACAAGATGCAGAAGACCATCGTCGTGCGCGTCGAGCGCCGCGTGCCGCATCCGAAGTTCAAGAAGATCATCCGCGTCCACAACAAGTTTTACGCCCACGACGAAAAGAGCGAAGCCAAGCCCGGCGACCGCGTGCTCATCCGCGAGACGCGCCCGTTGAGCAAGCTCAAGCGCTGGGAACTCGTCTCCGTCCTCAAACACTAGACTTTTATGATTCAGATTCGCTCTTGGGTTGATGTGGCCGACAATACCGGCGCCCGCCGTGCCACCATGATTGGTGTCATCGGCAAGAAGTCGCTCCACGCCGGCATCGGCGACGTCATCACGGCCAACGTGAAGGAAGCCGCGCCCGATGGCACGGTGAAGAAGAGCGAGGTCGTGCGCTGCGTCGTCGTCCGCACCCGGCATAAGATTCGCCGCGGCGACGGTTCCTACCTGCGCTTCGACAACAACGCCGTCGTGATCATCGACAAGGACCAGAACCCGCGCGGCACGCGCATCTTTGGCCCGGTCGCCCGCGAACTGCGCGACAAGAATTTCATGAAGATCATTTCCCTCGCACCGGAGGTTGTCTGATATGTCCATTTACCGCATCAACAAGCCGCGCAACGCGCAGGCCAAGTTTCACGTGAAGAAGAACGACGAGGTCGTCGTCCTTTCCGGCACCCAGCAGGGCCAGCGCGGCAAAGTGCTCGAGGTGCTGCGCAACCGCAGCCGCGTCATCATCGAGGGCGTGAACTTCATCAAGCGTCACAGCCGCAAGAGCCCGAACCAGCCGGAGGGCGGCATCATCGAGCGCGAGGGCGCGCTGCACATCTCCAAAGTGATGCTCGCCGCCGAGTACGACAAGCGCAAGGGCGCGAAGGCCGCCGCCGCGAGCGCCGAGCCTGAAGCCGAAGCGAAGCCGGCCAAGAAGACCGCCGCCAAGAAGAAATAACGAAAGAGAAAAACCATGCCTCCCTTTGCCGTCCAAACCAAGGAACCGACCACACTCCAAAAGGAGTACAAGGAAAAGGTCGCGCCCGCGCTCAAGGAGAGCCGCGGCTACAAGAACGTCATGCAGGTGCCCAAGATCGAGAAGGTCGTGGTCAACTGCTGCATCGGCTCCAGTGCCGACACCAAAGTCGCCCTGGAAGACGCCTTCAACGAAATCCAGATGATCACCGGCCAGAAGCCGATCAAGACCAAGTCGACCAAGAGCATCGCGAACTTCAAGTTGCGCGAGAACCAGGAAATCGGCGTCAAGGTCACGCTTCGCGGGCCGATCATGTACGAGTTCCTCGAACGTCTCATCCGCACCGCGCTGCCCCGCATCCGCGACTTCCGCGGCGTCTCGCCCCGCGCCTTCGACGGCCGCGGCAACTACACGCTCGGCGTCAAGGACCAGACCATTTTCCCCGAAGTTGAACTCGATAAAGTGAAGCGCAACCTCGGCATGGACATCACCATCGTCACCACCGCCCGCAAGAACGAGGAAGCCAAGGAGCTTCTCGCGCTCTTCGGCATGCCGTTCTCCGACCGCAAACTCCCGACCGCCCAAGCCTAAATAAAACCCTATGGCCAAGACCACCTGGATCGTTAAACAGAAGCGCACGCCGAAATTCTCGACGCGCAAGTACAACCGCTGCGCCCTCTCGGGCCGCCGCCGCGCGTACATCCGCAAGTTCGGCCTCAGCCGTATCGCCTTCCGCGAGCTGGCGCTGCGTGGTGAAATCCCCGGTGTGACCAAGGCCTCCTGGTAACCTATTTTCGACTATGCAAACCGATCCCCTGGCCGATTTTCTCACCTGCATCCGCAACGCGGCGCGCGCTTCCAAGAGCGAAGTCCGCGTGCCCTGGTCGCGCATGCGCAGCGACGTCGCCCACATTTTGAAGAACGAAGGTTATGTCACCGAAGTGGAAAAGGTGAGCGACGAAAAGGCCAAGGCCGGCAAGCCGGAACTCCTGATCAAGCTGCGGGGGCAGGGCAAGACCCGCGCCATCACGCAGATCACCCGCGTCAGCAAGCCGGGCCGCCGTCAATATGTCGGCGCCGGTGAAATCCCGCGCGTGCTCGGCGGCATGGGCATCTCGGTCGTCTCGACGCCGCGCGGCGTCATGGCCGGCCACCAGGCCAAGAAACAGAACCTCGGCGGCGAATTGCTGCTCACGGTTTACTAAGTCAGAGGTAAAATTATGTCCCGCATCGGTCAAAAACCCATCGACCTTCCCGACAAGGTGAAGATTTCCGTCAACGGCCCGCTCGTGAACATCGAGGGCCCGCGCGGCAAGCTCAAGCACACGCTGCCCGCCGGCATCGAGGCCCGCCTCGAAGGCAAGACGCTGCTCGTGGAGAAGAAGGTTGAATCGCGCCAGCACAAGGCGCTGCACGGCCTCTCCCGCTCGCTGCTCGCCAACTACGTCCAGGGCGCCAACGAAGGCTTCCAGAAGAAACTCGAGATTCAGGGCGTCGGTTTCAAGGCCGCGCTCGCGGGCAAGAACCTGAACCTCAACCTCGGGTTCTCGCACCCGGTCGTCTACAACGTGCCCGATGACATCAAGGTCACGGTCACGGACAACACCAACATTCTCATCGAGGGCGCCGACAAGCAAAAGGTCGGAGCCGTCGCCGCCGACATCCGCGCCTACTATCCCCCGGAGCCCTACAAGGGCAAGGGCGTCCGCTACGCGGGCGAGCAGATCATCCGCAAGGAAGGCAAGACGGCCCAGAGCAAGTAAGGAAAACCGCATATGCCAAAAATCACTTCCAAAGCCGCCCGTATCCGCACCCATGTGCGCGTGCGCCGCAAGGTCAAGGGCACGACCGAGCGCCCGCGCCTCGCCGTCAATTTCTCCGGCCAGCACATCCGTGCGCAGGTCATCGACGACGTCGCCGGCAAGACGCTGGTCAGCGCGTTTACCACGGAAAAGTCGCTCTCCGGCTCCAAGCTCAAGCCCAACGTCAAGGGCGCCGAGGAAATCGGCAAGCTCGTGGCCGAGCGCGCCAAGGCCAAGAACATCAAGCAGGTCGTCTTCGATCGCGGCGGTTTCACCTATCACGGAAAAGTCAAAGCCCTGGCCGACGCCGCTCGCCAGACCGGGCTGCAATTCTAATCATCGTCTATGTCCACCAACCCCGCAGATATCACCGAGAAGAAGATCGCCGACGATACCGTCGTTCCCGCCGCCGTCGTGGAGACGGCCCTGCCGGATGCGCCGGCGGCTCCTGCCGCACCGGCTGAGCAGCAGCGTGGTCCCGGCGGCGACCGTGGTCCTCGCGGCGGTGGCCCCGGTGGCCGTGGCCGTGGCCGCGGTCCCGGCGGCAATCGCGGTCCGCGCCAGCCGCGCGACGAAAACAAGGGCGATCTGCTCGAGAAAGTTGTTTTCATCAACCGATGCGCCAAGGTTGTGAAGGGCGGACGCCGTTTCAGCTTCAGCGCGTTGCTCGTCGTGGGCGACCGCAAGGGCAAGGTCGGCGTCGGTTTCGGCAAGGCCAATGAGGTCACCGAGGCCATTCGCAAGGCGACCGATGCCGCGCGCAAGCACCTCGAACCCGTTTCGCTCCGTGGCCCGACCATCCCGCACCAGGTCACCGGCCATTTCGGCGGCGGCCACGTGCTCCTGCGCCCGGCCTCGCCCGGTACCGGCCTCATCGCCGGCGGCGGCGTGCGTGCGGTCGTGGAAGCGGCGGGCATCAAGGATCTGCTGGCGAAGTCGCTCGGATCGGGCAACCCGGCCAACGTGGTCAAGGCCACGCTCGACGCGCTCAAGCAGCTCCGCCCGAAGGAAACCATCTTCCAGCTCCGCGGCAAGACCGTGAAGGCCCCCACTCCCGCCGGTGAAGCCGCCTCGGCCGAAACCAAAACGGAAACCCCGGCCGATGCCAAGCCCGCCAAGGGCAAAGGCAAGAAGAAGGCCGACAAGTCCGACGACGCCAACCCGGCGCTGGCTTCTTAATCACAAACCTAGTTCAAGCTTATGCCCTCCATTCGACTCCATAATTCCCGCCCCCGCCCCGGTGCGCGCCATCGCGTCAAGCGCCTCGGCTGCGGCGAAAGCTCCGGCCACGGCAAGACCAGCGGCAAGGGCCACAAGGGCCAGAAGGCCCGCTCCGGCGGCTCCATCCGCCTCGGTTTCGAAGGCGGCCAGATGCCCCTCATCCGCCGCATCCCCAAGCGCGGCTTCAACAACACCGCGTTCAAGATCAGCTTCGCCCCGGTCAATCTCAACGACCTCGAGCTGCTGTTCGACGCGGGCTCCATCGACGAAGCAGGCCTGCGCGCCAAGGGCCTCGTCAAGGGCTCGTGGGACGGTGTCAAGATTCTCGGCACCGGCGAGGTGACCAAGAAGTTTTCGCTCAAGGTCAACGCCGTCAGCGCGTCGGCCAGGGAGAAGCTCGAGAAGGCCGGCGGCTCGATCGAGATCGTCCCGGGCAAGGTTTATCCCGAGCGCAACAGCGCCAAGGTCAAGGCTGCGGCCGCCAAGCCCGCGCCGAAAGCCAAGGAATAGCGCTTCCGCCCTAACGCCATGCACGCAGGGTCACGCGCGATTTGCCTCCTCATGGCCTTGCTGGCCGTGGTGAGCGAATTCGTCGCCGCCGCCTTCGGGCACGAGACCAAGCCGGCCACCCTCGCGGATTCCACCGTCAACGAAGTTGGCGCCAACACCGTGGCAGTTGTCGCGGAAGCCTCCGCGCCCGCGCCGCAACCCGCCGTCGCTTCCGTCACCAACAAGATGGCGAAAGTCCAGAATTTCAGCATGTCCCCGCTGGAGATGCGCATCATCGCGCATGCGCCCTATCTCCGGGTGATCGCGTTGTGCGAGGCCGACAGCCGCCAGATGGCCAGCCTCGCCGACGCCAACGAACGTCAGCTCCTGTTCGTCAAGACCACCCTCGGTTGACGCCTCCCTCTCGGAGCGCGTCATCGTCTTCCCTCAACTCCTATGCTATCCGCATTTACCAATTGCTTTAAGATTCCCGAGCTTCGCCAGCGCATCATCTTCACGCTGTGCGTGGTCGTCGTCGTGCGCCTCGGCGCGGCCATTCCCTGTCCAGGCATCAACACGGAAATCCTTGCGCGGTATTTCCACGAAATGCTCTCCAAGCAGGACAACACCGTCGTCGGCCTCTTCAATTTGTTCTCCGGCGGCGCACTGGAAAATTGCGCCGTCTTCACCCTCGGCATCATCCCGTACATCAGCGCCAGCATCATGCTCCAGTTGATGACCGCCGTCGTGCCGAGCCTGAGCAAGCTCGCGCGCGAGGAAGGCGGCCGGGCCAAGATCACCCAGTACACCCGCTACGCGACCATCGTCATCTGCATTTTCCAGGGCTACTTCTACGCCAAGCAGTTCGAGAACCCCAAGGGCAGCCAGCTCTTCTCCGGCATCGAGGCCATCACCGCGAAATACGGCCTGCTCGTGCCGAACCCCGGTCTGGGCTTTGAACTCACCACCGTGCTGAGCCTTCTCGCTGGCACGCTCATGCTGATGTGGCTCGGCGAACAAATCACCGACAAGGGCATCGGCAACGGCATCTCCATGGTCATCACCATCAACATCGTCTCGCGCCTGCCCGCCGCGTTGTTGCAGGGCTGGCAGATGATCTACCCGCCCGCCGGCAGCACGGAGACGGAGCTACCCGCCATCGCCCTGCCAATGATGCTCGTCTTTCTCTTCGTCGTCATCGCCGGCACCATCGCGATCACGCAGGCCCAGCGCAAAGTGACCATCCAGTACGCCAAGCAGGTGCGCGGCAACAAGGTCTACGGCGGCCAGACCTCGTTCCTGCCGCTCAAGGTCAACTACTCCGGCGTCATGCCCATCATCTTCGCCCAGTCCATCCTCATCGTCCCCGCCTTCACCATCAAGATTCTGCCCCCCGGCACGCCGGCGTGGCTGCGCGACGTCGCCGACTCCATGGGCCGCGGCGGCAGCCTCTACTACATCATCTACATTTCGATGATCTTCTTCTTCTCCTATTTCTGGGTCTCGTTCATGTTCAATCCGATCCAGATTTCCGAGGACGTGAAGCGCAACGGCGGCTTCATCCCCGGCGTGCGCCCCGGACCGCCCACGGCCGAGTTCCTCGAGTACACCATGACGCGCCTCACGCTCGCCGGCGCCGTCTTTCTCGCGGTGCTGGCGATCATGCCCGGCGTCGCCAACCAGCTTCTGCACGTGCCCACGCTCACCAGCCAGTTCTTCGGCGGCACCAGCCTGCTCATCATGATCGGCGTCATGCTCGACACCATGCGCCAGATGGAAACCTACCTCCTGCAGCGCCACTACGACGGCTTCCTCAAGAAGGGCCGCATCCGTGGCCGCTCCGCGGGACCGATGAACGCACCGGGCCAGGGCCACACGGCCGACAACGCCAACTACGTCGTGCTCTTCGTGGTCATCGCCGCTCTGCTCATCCTCGGCGCCATCGTCTCGCTGGCCTATTGAGACAAGGGCGAAAGTTAAAGGGAAACGACCAAGCCGTGGGAGTCTTCCCTTTGCCTTTTGCCCTTTTCCCTTTAACCTGATCTACCCGTGGCCATCCCGATCAAGACGCCTGACGAAATCGAGTGCATGCGCACCAGTTGCCGCGCCGCACGCGAGGTCCTCGAGGAAGTCTCCCGCGCCGTCGTGCCCGGCGTTTCCACCGGCGAGATCGACAAGCTCGCCGCGCGTCTGATCGCCAAAAAAGGCGGACGCAGCCCATTTCTCCACTATCGCGGATTTCCCGGCAACATCTGCATCTCGGTCAACGACGAAGTCGTGCACGGCATCGGCGGCTCGCGCCGCATTCAGTACGCCGACATCGTCAAGCTCGACATCGGCATCATCCTCCACGGCTGGGTCGGCGACACGGCCACGACCATCCCCGTCGGCGCCGTCTCGCCCGAAGTCACGCGCCTCCTCGACAAAACGCAGGAAGCGCTCGCCCTCGGCATTGAGCAGGCCCGCGAAGGCAACCGCGTCTACGACATCTCCCAGGCTATCGAGAATTTCGTCGTCGCAAACGGCTACAGCGTCGTGCGCGAATTCGTCGGCCACGGCGTCGGGCGCACGCTCCACGAAGAGCCCCATGTGCCCAACTACGGCCGCGAAATCAAGGCCAAGCTCAAGCCCGGCATGACCATCGCCATCGAGCCCATGGTCAACATGGGCCGTGCCCAGGTCCGCGTCCTCGCCGACGGCTGGACCGTCGTGACCAACGACGGCAAGCCCTCCTCGCACTTCGAGCACACCGTCCTCATCACCGAGGACGAGCCCGAAATCCTCACCGTGATCTCGGAAAAGGCAGCGCTAAAGCGGTAGCCGTCGCTGTCCCAGCGACGGGCTCGGCGCACATTCGCGATCGAAGCGCCCGCCACGATTCCTGGCCGCCAATCCCTTTGCCTTTTGCCCTTATCCCTTTTACCTTCCTCCCATGCCCAGCGGCAATGTGATCCACGCGAAGGGAACCGTGGTGGAAGTGCTCAAGAACGGCGCCTATCGCATCGAGTTGACCAACGGCCACCGCTGCATCGCCCGCGCCTCCGGCGAACTGCGGCTCCAGTTCATCCGCCACGTCCTCGGCGACCACGTCCACCTCGAGTTCAACCCCTACGACCTCTCCCGCGCGCGGATCGTCCTCGCTTCTCAGTAAGCGGCGATCCCTTCCATTTTTTCATGTTACCTGCGGTCACCGCGCGGGTCTTTGACAGTATGAACAAACGCATTTCTCTCAAGAGTGCGGCCCTAGTGGCCGTGATGCTCGGCGCGCTGAGCGCCACGGCGGCTTTTGCCCAGACGGCCACAACTCCCGCCGCAACCACCACGACGACAACCACCACCGGCACGGGCGGCCAGCCTTATGGCGGCGGCTGGCATCATCACCGCCACCACTTCGGCGCCGGCGTGCTCAGCAAGGACGAGCGGGCCGAGCTGAAGAAAGACCGCGACGCGGCCTTTGCGGCCAACCCCACGCTTAAGACGCAGGAGGAAAATCTCCACCAGCAGTTCAAGGCGCTCAAGAGCCAGAATCCGCCCGCAACGCAGGCGCAGTTCGAGGCCCTGAAGCAGCAGCACGAGGCGCTTCAGACGCAACTTCGCACGGCCATCGAAAGCACCGACGCCGGCGCCGCCGCGCTGTTCCAGAAGATCGATGCGGCCAAGGCGCAGCATCATCATCAAGGAGCGTAAGCGCAGTATTCGGGGTAGCCCGCGCTGGCCCAGCGCGGGTGCGGCGTCAGCCGCATCTCGGAAATCGCGCTTCGCGCGACCCGGGCTGAGCCAGCCCGGGCTACCAAAGGCTTGCATCGCGAGTTGCTTCCGAGGGAAAGCAGAGTTACTAATATGGCATGAAACGATTTGAATACGATGTGGTCTATATGAAAACCGAAGTAACGGACGTTTCCAGCCAGGGCTCGATCAGTCATCACGTCCGCAAAGTCCTCAATTCCATGGGCCGCGATGGCTGGGACTTGGTTTCCGTGGCGCAGGACCAGGAGCAGATCCGCCTCTTCATGAAGCGCGAGCTGCCCGGCGAAAAGCCGTAGGCGCGTCAGAGGCGCACGACCATCACGATCACGCCGAGGACGATCAGCGCCGCGCCGATCGCTTCCTGGGCACGCAGCTTTTCGCCGAGAAAGAGCACCGCGAGAAGAATCGCAATCGCCACGCTGAGTTTGTCCACCGGCGCGACCTTCGACACATCGCCAAGTTTCAGCGCGCGAAAATAGCAGAGCCACGACAGCCCGGTCATCAGGCCCGAAGCCACGAGGAAAAGCCACGCCTTCGCGTGCAGCGCGGCCCAGTCAGCCTTGTTGTACGTGGCCGCCGCGATGGCCCACGTGATGACGAGAATCACCGTGGTGCGGATCGCGGTGGCAAGATTCGGGTTGATCTCCGCCACGCCGACTTTGGCGAGAATCGCCGTCAGCGCGGCAAACAGCGCCGACAGCAGGGCCCAGATGAACCAGTTGTTCACGGGCGAAAGCCTAACATGGGACTTATAGGACGGATAGGACTTATAGGACCGATAGGACCGGATCAACGTCCTATAAGTCGCATAGGTCCCATAAGTCCTATAGGTCCCATTCAGGCGCTACAAAATCGACCGCACCACGCCGCCATCAACGCGCAGCGCCGCGCCATTCGTCGCGGAAGAAAGCGGACTGGCCACATACGCCACCAGATTCGCCACTTCCTCGTTGGTCGCGAAGCGCTGCAGCAGCGAGCTCGGCCGCACGTTCTGGAAAAATTCCTTTTCCACTTGCTCCGGCGACTTGCCCTGCTCCCTGGCCATGTTCTTGACGAAGCCTTCCACGCCTTCGGAAGCGGTCGGCCCCGGCAGCACGGAATTCACCGTCACGCCCGTGCCCATCGTCGTCTCCGCGAGGCCGCGGGCGAGCGCGAGCTGCATCGTCTTGGTCACGCCGTAGTGGATCATCTCCTTCGGGATCTGCACGGCCGATTCGCTCGAGATAAAAATGATGCGGCCCCAGTTGTGGTTGAGCATCACCGGCAGGTAGGCGCGGCTCAGGCGCACGCCGCTGAAGAAATTCACCTCGATGATCTTGTGCCAGTCCGCGTCGGTGATCTTCTCGAACGGCTTCGGCTCGTACATGCCGACGTTGTTGACCAGCACGTCGAGCTTGCTGAAGCGCTTGTAGAGTTCGCCGATCTGGTTCGCGTCGCTCAGGTCACCGGCGAAGGCGTGCAGCCGCGCCTTCGGGTTCGTTTTCTGAATGCGCTGGATCGCCTCCGCGATGCGATCATCGGTGCGGCCGTTGATGATGACTTCGGCGCCTTCCGCGGCCAGCGCCGCCGCGATGGCGAAGCCGATCCCGGCGGTCGAGCCGCTCACGAGGGCGCGTTTATCGTTGAGTTGGTAGTTCATGGTTTTACGTCTCGGTTGTTGCCCACGCCGCGCGGATCAATGCGCGTAGTGCGGCGGATTGGGATAGTTCGGATAAGGCGGACCCCAGAACGGGTCGTAATAGGGAAAATAGCCGAGGCCGTTGCCGATGGCCCCGTTGTACGAGGTGTACATGCGCGGCGTTTGCAGCATGTATCCGATCACCGCGTCGGAAACGCCCGCCGTCCTGAGCACGCCGACGTTGATCTTCGTCAGGTAGAAGACCGTACGCTTCTCGCGCAGGTAGCGCAGGATGACGTCATCGCCGACGCCGGCGAGATGAAGGTCGGCCACGTCGGCCACATCCAGATCGATCCCGCGGACCATCTTGTCGTAGACGGCGGGATTCACCCCACTGTTATGCACCACCGCCAAGTCCGCCTGCTCCTGCGGGCTGAGGCCGCATGCGGCCAGAAGCAAAGGGACGAGCAGGACAGAGAGCCGGAATAACCTCATAGTTCACCTTTAGCCGCAGTTTGGCGTTTGACAACGCGCCAGCGTCAGTACCGCGAACGACCGATCATCAGCCACGTGTAGAAAGCACCAAAGGCCGCGCCACCGAGATGCGCGGAGTGGGCGACATACGGCATCGAATACGGCGCAAGGAAGGGAATGTACTGCATGACGATGAACGCGACTTCGACGCCGCAGGCCGTCAGTGCCACGGCACTCAGGCTCATGCGCACGGGCAGCACATACAGGAGCAGCACGGTAACGCGCTCGCGGGGCACGGCCACGCCGATTCCCGCGATGACGGCGAAGACCGCGCCGCTCGCGCCAATGAACGATTCATCGCTTTCGGCATTGAAAAAGTACCAGACGAGAACCGAGAAAACAGCCCCGCCAAGATAAAGGCCGAGGTAACGCCCGTGGCCAAGGATTTCCTCCAGCGCCGGCCCAATGCAGGCCAGGGGAATCATGTTGAAAACGATGTGCAGCCAGAAGTAACTCGGATTGCCGTCGATGTCGACGGCGTGGGCCCATGCGTAGGTGATCAGCGTGTAGTAGCGATGGTGCTGCAGCGCAATGGAGCTGAAAGCGAGCGCGTCACCGACGCTATCGTTGTGATGGCGGTGCAACTCGAGCAACTGAAGCAGGAAGACGCCCACCGTGCTGGCGATGATCGACCACGTCACCCACGCAAGGGGCCGGCGCGGCTCCATGGGGTAGGCGAACACGTGGCCGGGGCGGGGGGAGGAATCCATGGCGGTTAGCTTAACTGACCAACGGCATGGGCCGTCCCACCCGCAAGACGCGTCCCCACGAGGGAAATAAACGCGGGTGGAGGGCATAAAGTTTTGGCCATTTTGCCGGCGCAATCTTTTGCCAGAGCCATTCGGCGCCCTTGATGATGAAGAAGGCATAGATCAGCGCCACCAGCCACGAACCGAAAATGTCGCTCGGATAATGCGCGCCGACGTAAATCCGCGAATAACTCACCAGCACCGCCCACGCCCAAAGCCACGCACCGCGCCAGCCGAAGATGGCGCAGCCGACCATGGCCAGCGCGACGTTGTTGCAGGCGTGGCCGGAGGTGAACGAGCGCCCGATGGCGACGTGGTGAGGCGCCGACTCGGTCACTTCGTGTACGGACAGGACGCGGACGTGCGGCTCGGTCTCGTTCGGGCGTGGGCGATTGACCAGCCGCTTGAAACTCCAGTCGATACCCGCATCGCCGATGATCAGGCACGCCGCCATCATCACGACGAGCAGCCGTCCGCGAAATCCGCCGAAGGCCAGCGCGACCCCGACGGCCACGGCCAGCGCGCACTTGGCCGGCGTGCTGAAGTCACTCACGCGGGCCATGATCGGGTCCAGCCACGGACGGCTCCACGTCTGGTTGATCAGATAAAGCAGATGCAGATCAACCGCGTGGAACATGGCCAGGAGGGACATCGGGTAAGGCTAATGGCTGAGCTGAAGATATGCGAGGATTGTGGTAGCCCGTGACCTCCGGGCACGGGGCTCGTGAACTCTTCGGAGCCGGAATGGAGGGTGCGAATACATTGCTTAGCCCCGCGCCCGGAGGTCGCGGGCTACTCATCAGCGACGTCGCGTTACTTAACCGTCCCGGCCGCGTACGGCGCCAGGACGTTGGCGATCTCGCGGCAGGTGCGCGTCGTGTCCAGCTTGAGGCCCGAGCCGAGGCCCATGCCGGTCAGGATTGGCTCGGGCGCGGCGACGCCGGACGGCAGGGAGCCGCTGCCCGCGCCGGTGTTCTTGGTGTCATCCGGCACGCCGGTGCGAAAAGCGAAGACATACTGCGTCTTGGAGATATCCAGGTCGTAAACGTAAACATTCGTCTGCAGCGTCGTCTCGCCCAGACCGCCGCCCACGAGCGTGCGCTCCGCGCGGCTGCCCTGGAAAACGGTGACGAATTCGCCCGCGACGAGCCAGCCGTGTTCCGGCAGATTGTCCACCCAGCGCTGCTCGGTCGGCGCGAGCTTCATCAGGCGATTCTCGAGTTGATGCTGAAAATTGGTCTGGAAGTCCTGTTTGAAATTGACCAGCTCCGCGCCCTCGCGGCCCACCAGCCATTTGCCGCCGTTGATGTCGAAAGGCGCGATGTAAATCTTCGGGGGATTCGGCGTCAGCTTGACCATGGCGCTCGGCAGCGGCGCGGTGTGGATCGAGCCGCCGTCCATGCCGCAGCCCGTCAGCAAAATCGTATTGGCGAGTGCCAGGAAAACCAACCCGGCGGGCAGGGCGACAAAGCGTGGCATCCCTAGCCTTTAACTCATAAGCGGCGTTCAACGCAAGAGAATTTACACTCTGGTATGGAAAATCTTCGCAACACATATGATACGGCAATTTTTACATGGGACAATTCTTCCCGTTTTGGTTAACGCCAAACTAGCCAAACCTCCCGGATGGTGCCACCTTACGGAGCGATGCCCGCGCGCGCCTGGAAGCTCAAAGCCCGCACGTTGGAGTGGTGCGACCGCCCGCTGATTCTCGGCGTGCTCAACGTCACGCCCGACTCCTTCTCCGACGGCGGCCGCTATCTCGATCCCGACCGGGCGCTCGACCGCGCGCTCGAGATCGAGGCCGAGGGCGCGGACCTCCTCGACCTCGGCGGCGAATCGACCCGGCCCGGCGCGGAGACGATCAGCGAGGAAGTCGAGCTCGCACGCGTGCTGCCCGTCCTGCGCAAGTTGCAGGGCCGCGTGAAAATTCCCCTCTCCATCGACACGTGGAAAAGCGGCGTGGCGCGCATCGCGTTGCAGGAAGGCGTCGAGGTCGTCAACGACGTCAGCGCCGGTCGGTGGGACCCGCGCCTCTGGTCCACCGTGGCCACGCACGGCGCGGGCTACGTCCTCATGCACGCGCTCGACCGCCCCGCGACGATGCAAATCGAGCCGCACTACGCCGACGTCACCGGCGACGTCCTCGATTTCCTCGGAAAATTCCTCGCCCGCGCCGAGGAAAACGGCATCGCGCTCGAATCGATCGTCTGCGATCCCGGCTTCGGCTTCGGCAAGACGCTCACGCATAATTTGACGCTCCTGCGCGATATTGAAACTTTCGCGGCCCTGCGTCGTCCAATCCTGGTGGGCCTTTCGCGAAAAAGTTTCCTGAAATTGCTTGGCGGTTCCGATTCCTTGCCGATAACTAGCGGGATGGCCCATGTGTGGGCGACGGCGCGGGGTGCGGCGATCTGGCGGGTGCATGATGTGGCTTCCGCCTTCCAGGCCGCGCGTCTGGTGCATGCTTTCGCCCGGGGGGCCGATACTGTCGAACGTCCATGAACTCGCACACCGTTGCCATCCTTTGGGGCTTGATCCAATCCGGGATCGAGATCGGCATTCTCACCGCCGGCATTTACTGGATGTGGAAGCTCTTTCGCGGCACCCGCGGCGCGCGCGTCCTCGCCGGCTTCGCCGTCGTGCTCGCCACGCTTTCGCTGCTCGCCATCGCGCTCGACCTGAAAGTCATCCAGGCCCTGCTGCGCACCACGCCCGCGTTCCTCTTCACCGCGCTGGTCATCATCTTCCAGCCGGAACTGCGCCGTGTCTTCGCCGAGGTCGGCAGCCGCCAGCTTCTTGGCGGCCGGCGCCAGACCACCGAGGTCATCGAGGTCGTCATCCGCGCGCTCGAGCAAATGCAGCAGGACGGCCACGGCGCGCTCATCGCCTTCGAGCGCGAAATCACCTACGAGCCCGCGCGCGAAACCGGCACGGTCATCGACGCGCAGATCACCGATGACCTCATCGAGACCATCTTCTTCCCCAAGACCCCGCTGCACGACGGCGGCGTGATCATCTGCCGCGACCGCATCGCCGTCGCCGCCGCCATCTTCCCGCTCACGCAAACCGAGGGCCTGCAGCGCACGCTCGGCCTGCGTCACCGCGCCGCGCTCGGCCTCAGCGACGAGACCGACGCCGTCGTCGTTGTCCTCTCCGAGGAAACCGGCATCCTCTCGCTCGCCTACAACGGCGAGCTGCGCCGCCCGCTCACCACCGACGAACTTCGCTCCCAGTTGATCACCATCCTGCTCCAGAACAAAGATGAGAAATCCCTTGTTGAACAACTGGCAAGCTAAGGTCATCTCCTTCGTCATCGCACTGGTCATCTGGCTCTACGCCAAGAACCTCGTCGACCCCACCTTCCTCGACCGCCTCATCTCCGGCACGCTGACGCCCGGGAAGTAACGACCACTAATTCGCTGGCGCGCGCAAGCGCGTGAGGAAGAGGAGTGCGCCCGCTGCCACCGCGCCCAGCATCCAAGCCGACGGTTCCGGGACCGGCAGCGACGGCGGAACGCCATTATAGATATCCAACGGAATGGTGGAATTGTAGCGTATCGAACCGTAATCCTGATCGTAAATGTTCCCCTCGTCGTTCTGGATGAAATCCGCCGCAAATGAGGTCAGCGTTCCCAGGTCGTCGTATTCGGCGTCGAGGACGATAAATTCGCCCGTTAGCGTATTGTCGCCACGCCCATTGCCATCGAAGGACAAGCCGTTGGTGGCGGAGTAGGGATTGTAGGAAATGTTGAAAGGATACCGCGTCGCGTCCAAGTAGAGTCCCGTGGACAACTGCACGCCGGTCGCCGAGGAAAAGTCGACTGAGTAGTCGACTTGTTGCTGAAACGGCGCTGTCGAGTAGTTATTGACGGTGAACGAGTCGCCGCCTTGACCGTTTCGGCCCGCCGTCATGGCGAATCCGTCGCTGGCCGATAGCGTCTCATTCTCGCCGCCGGCGACATAGCCGGGATCACCCGAAAAATAAAGCGCGGTGATTTGCCCGAAGGCGTGATTTATACTTCCAGCCACCAGAAAGAAGGCGGCCGCCATTAAGCAGAGGATTTTTTTCATGCGCGTAGGAGAAAAGATGGGGTCGTGACGACGCGATGACATTCCCTTCGCGGAACTGTTAAAACAAGATCATCCGCGTTACGTTTTTGTCGCGGTTATGTGACGTTCGACCCAAAGGCCGCGGACGCATGACAAGAAAGCCTTCGCAACCTTAGTGGTAGCCCGTGACCTCCGGGCACGGGGCGAGGTGATGAAACGCAACACTCACATGAGTCTGCGAAAGCGCACGAGGCCATCGCCCGGAGGCCGACGGCTACCTTCGGAGCCTTTTGATAAGCCAGTGAAGATCAAAAGGAACTGCTCCGGGTAACGTCGTTCTGGGCGCAAATGCGACCAGATTTGCGACCAGTTTGGTAACTCTGGCAGAAGTTGGCGGCTGCTCCGCTAAAACTCTCCCAGTGCTCCCGAACGGTCGCCGCCCTGATCCTGCATGCTCTAGGCATTGGAGCAAAATCATGCAGGAAAGATTCAGGATGTTTCGCCGCGCGGGTGGCAACTTTTACGCGAGAGACAAAATCACCGGTCGTTCCGAGAGCCTCGGCACCTCGGACCGCATGCAGGCCAAACAACTGCTCGCGGCTCGCAACCAGGCAGCCGCGCAGCCGCAGCTCAATCGGACCATGGCCAAGGCTTACCTCTCGGCCAAGTCGCCTGAACTGCTCACGCGGACATGGGCGGACGTGATGGAGCATTACTCGGTCACGGGTGTTGAATCGACGCGTAAAAGAAAGGCCACGGCTTTTCGCAGTCGCCCCTTCGCTCATCTGCGCGAACTGACGCTGCTGGACACAGAGGCGGCGCATTTGCTGGCCGTCCTTGAGCACGATCGGGCCGGTAACTCGGCGCATCATTACCTGCGTCGATTGCACAACTACGCCCTGCATCTTGGCTGGCTGCTTATGCCTGTGATGGCCGATGCAGCGTGGCCCGAGGTGAGGAAACGGAAGTTCACGGCCATCACCGAGGAGGAGCATCGCCGGATTGTGGACCGCGAATGCAATCTCGAGCGGAAGCTCTACTATGAAATGCTCTGGGAAACGGGCGGCGCACAGACGGACATCGCCAGCTTGCACGCCGATCAGGTCGATCTCGAAAACGAGACGATTCGCTTTCGACGCCGTAAGCTCGCGGGCAAAGAGTCCGGTGGTGAAAGCCTCCTGCGGACCGGGCCTTCGCTTAGGCGGCTGTTGCTCCAGTTGCCGAAGGAGGGATACCTGTTCCCCAGCGTTCACGCATGGAACTCGAACACTCGCTCCAGCGAGTTCTGCCGTCGTTGCCGGATGCTGGGGATAGAAGGACGCAGCCTGCACTCCTATCGCTACGCCTGGGCGCAACGGGCGCGAGCGGCGGGCATGCCTGAGCGCGAGGCCATGAACCATCTTGGCCATGAGTCGAGGGCCATCCATGCCGCCTATGCTGGCGGTGCCACGGTCGCGACGTTACCGCTGGAATTCTACGAGGCACAAAAGCAGAAGAACGTGGTGCAGTTCACGGCGGCGGCATAGAAAGACGCCGCAGCACCACCCAGCGCTTCGAAGCCAAACCGCCCCATAAAGGCCACCGCCGGGGGCGGTTTGGAAGCGAAGCGCTGCCGCATGGCCAATGAAAACCTAAACTGGCCCTCTGAGTTCGCGCATTTTTCTGCCATGGGTCAACAATGACGTAGCTGGCGCCGTGACGGGAGCGGATGGCGATGGCAAATCAATTTCCTGTTCGAGCTGAATCCGCAGGCGCTGAACCTCGGCGCGATGCGCTCGACAACATCGAGTAATGCTCGATTCCGAAACCATTACGCCGTGTTGCGCTAGGAAATCTTGAATCTGTGAGAAGGTCGCATTCTTGGCTCGGAGCGTAAGCACCGTTGCGCGATGTTGCTCCAGCAGTCGTCCCGCTTTTGGCGAAGCGACAAAATTACGTGCGGCGGTTTCGAGAGCATTCATCCATCACTGATAACCCGAAGACGCAGATCGCGCTCAAACTACCTGGTAGCGAATGACGGCGGCTGACGATGACTGAAGACGATTGATGACGACAGCCCTGACGGAAATGACTCCCTGCGACTCCAAAACCTTGGAGGTGGCGTGTCCTGCGTTTACTACGCTGACGTAAACTACTTTTTGCGGGCCTGCCCAATGGCATTATCTTCTACTACAGCATGAGGCCTTCGTTGATCGTTTGGCCTAAGCTCCTGCTTGCGTCTCCTGGAAACATTTGCTTCCAAATCGGAGAAACCTTCTCAACTTCTGCTTTCGCGCGCGGATCAGGGACTTGCCGGAAAACGAAAAGGATCATCTCAATGCGCAGTCGACTGGAATTCTGCTCGTTGGTCGGACTGTGACCTGGCCGAATATCAACCCAAAGATCACGTTGATCGGGTGTCTGATTTTGCCAAAACCGGGTTTCCTTCTCTAGCATCTCTACGAGCAGCGGGATTCCGCCATGATATTGAGCGTTTGCCCAAAGCCCCATAATGTCGGACTGCATTGCCTTGTACTTGGGGTCACTGAAATAAGGTAGTAAAAGAGCTGCCCCCGTTTGGCCGCAACTCTCCCACAATTGCAAAGCTGCTTCGCCTTGATCGGGTGGTCGCTTTTTGTCATCTGTGAAAAGATAATACTTTAAGAGGAGTTTCGCGCGGATTTGCACGTCTGGCTCTTTGAGAATTCGCTGTATATCGGCGTGATTTAAAAAAGTCTGAGAACGGAGGGCCAAGCTCGAATCGCCGACAGCTAATTGTTTCAGAGTATCTTCGGGATGCGGAGCAAGGAATGCTTCAAAATACTCTTTCAGCTCCACAGGTTGAACATCTGCCGGATCCCATATTCTTAGAACGTGGCCGTCTTTCTCGTTTGAGTATCCTTTCGGATCTGTCCGGAGGAACCAAATGTGGTCGCGAAGAATGTTTCCGCAAATTGGGTGAGGCATCGAACCCAGCTCTGCAATCACGATTCCCGGATTAGGGTCATGGTCTCCTGTCAGCGCCGCCCAGCCTGAGCCCTTTTCCACAGCCATCCAATTGGGAACTATGATTGGAATTTCTTTGGATGGTGGAGTGCCCTTCAGTATTTCAGAGATGACCAGAATCGGCTTTTCGATTGAATCGTTCTTGGCGTGCCCGATGACAATACAGTCCGAAAGCTCCACGAGCTTATCATCAGAGGGAGAAGGCGGCTCAGGAAAACCGAAGCTGTCTAACGGCGCCAGGAGAAATAAGAGGCTGAGCAGGAAAAGAACATCCCTCACGAATTCTTTATACATGCCTCCTCGCGCGAAGGCGAGCAGCACTGCGACCGAATTTGCGACCACTGCGACCAGAAATGCGACTGAATGAGTAGTCGCAAGTAAAACCGAGTTCTTGCGAGTTCAGCTTGATTGCGAGGCTGTTCGGTCGGATAGTCGCGGCGTTCTAGAGTGTGTAGGTAGGCCGACGGCTACCACTTCAGTCGATCCGCACCCGCTTAATTCACGCCTCTTCCGCCATCTCCAAAAACCGCTCCGCCTCAATCGCCGCGGCGCACCCCGTCCCGGCGGCGGTGATGGCCTGGCGGTAGGTCGAATCGGCCACGTCGCCGGCGGCGAAGACCCCGGGCACGTTCGTGCGCGTGCCGCCGTACAGCTTGATGTAGCCCGCCTCATCGAGCGCGATCTGATTGCCGAAAACCTTCACGTTCGGCGTGTGCCCGATTGCGACGAACAGGCCCGCGCAGGCCAGTTCGCTCGTCGCGCCCGTGACGATGTTCTTCAGCCGCACGCCGGTGACCTTCTTCGCCGCGACATCCAACACCTCCGTGACCACACTGTTCCACACCATCTCCAGCTTCGGATGGTTGAGCGCGCGGTTTTCCATGATCGCGCTCGCGCGCAGCTTGTCGCGGCGATGAACAAGATAAACTTTCGAGGCAAAGCGCGTGAGGTAGGTCGCTTCCTCCACGGCCGAGTCGCCGCCGCCGACCACCACGAGCGGCTGGTTGCGGAACTGCGGCAGCGCGCCGTCGCAGGTGGCGCAGTAGGTGACGCCATGCTTCTCCAGCGCCGTCTCGGAAGGGAGGCCAATCTGGCGCGGGCTCGAGCCCGTGGCGATGATCAGCGTCCGCGTCTCCACCGGGTCGCCATCGACGACAAGCTTCAGCGGCTTGCCCGAGAAATCAACGCTGTCCACCGTGCCGAACTTCACCCGCGCGCCGAAACGCTCCGCCTGTTTCTGCAGGCGCTGCATCAGCTCGAAGCCGTCCACGCCCTCGGGAAAGCCCGGAAAATTCTCCACGATGCTCGTGGTGGTCAGCAGGCCGCCGGGCTGCGTGCCGGTAAGCACCAGCGGCGCGAGATTCGCGCGCGCGGTATAGATCGCGGCGGTAAGCCCGGCGCAGCCGGTGCCGATGATGACGACGTCTTCCATAGGGCCTAACAGCATGCCACGGCTTTTGCAGTTGTCACCTCCGAGGTAGCCGGCGCTGGCCCAGCGCCGGTCCGTCCCGCCTTGGCGGGACGGATTTCAGAAATGCCTTCCCGCTTTGCGGAAAGGCTCCCGCGCTCGGCGCGCGCGGGCTACCCCATAAGAGACCTCTGCAAAAGGTCTCGAATACGAATTCCGTCATCCTGAGCCTGTCGAAGGATCAGTTCGGTCGCCTCTGAGGAAATCGAACGGAACTGATCCCTCGACTTCGCTCGGGATGACAAAGCGTGAGTTTTATGACTTTTGCAGAAGTCTCCATAAGCGCATGTTTTCCTGTTAAAAAACCGCAGGCTGGGAATAATCGCCGTCATGAGTGACAAATTCGAAGAGCTTTTCCGCATGCAACAGGCGCTCAACGAGCGCATCGGCGTGCACACCGCCGGCATGACCGAGGAAGAGCAGACCAAGTGGCTCCTCAACTACTCCCGCGCCATGAGCCAGGAAATGGCCGAGCTCATCGACAGCGTCCCGTGGAAGTGGTGGGCGAAGTACCAGAAATTCGACCAGCAGAACGCCCGCGTCGAAGTCGTCGACCTGTTCCACTTCCTCATCTCCATGGCCCAGGTCCTCGGCATGTCGGCCGACGACGTCTTCAACGCCTACGTGAAGAAGAACGAAGTCAACTTCAAGCGCCAGGACACCGGCTATGCCGTGAAGGACGAGGCCGATTCCAAGCATATCTGACCGCAAGCCTGCGCTAGGAAATAGCAACCCGCCGCTAGCGCGATTTGGGGGCAGGCCCCATGTTGAATCATGGCCATGGCCGCTCCCACCGTACAAGACAGTATCCGCGCAGCTTCACCTTCCAAGTCCCATCCGTGGGCTTGGGTGCTCGTGGCGCTTTTGGCGCTGCCCGTCGTCGCCATCCTCATCTGGCAGGGCGTGACCTCCAGCGGCAATCCCGACCCCACCGTGGCCAACACCACGCGCGTTTCGGCGATCATGGACACCGCCGTGCTCGTTTTCCGCGAGGGCCTCGAGAGCATTCTCGTGCTGGCCGCCATCACCGCCGGCCTCAGCCGCAAGCAGGACGGCATGGCCAAGCCCATCTTCGTCGGGGCCAGCGCCGGCTTTCTGGCCACATTGGCGACCTGGTTCCTCGTCCGCGGCATTGTCTTTGAAATCCAAGGCCAGGTCTCCTACCTCGCGCTGCAGGCGGGCACCGGACTGCTCGCCGTCGTCGTGCTGCTCGTCGTCATGAACTGGTTTTTCCACAAGGTCTACTGGGGCGGCTGGATCTCCGCGCACAACCGGCAGAAAAAGCGCATCCTCGAGTCCTCGGAGCAGGGCCGCTCGCCCGGCATCGTCTTCTGGGGCCTGGTTCTGCTCGGGCTCACCTCCGTCTACCGCGAGGGCTTCGAGGTCGTGCTCTTCCTGCAAAGCTACTACCTGAAGCTCGGCGGCTGGATCGTCCTCTACGGCTCGGCGCTCGGCCTCGTCCTCACGCTCATCGTCGCCGTGCTCACCTTCATCATGCACACGCGCATGCCCTACCGGAAAATGCTCATCATCACCGGCGTCCTGCTCGGCGTCGTCCTCCTCGTCATGGTCGGCGAGGAAGCCTACGAGATGCAGCAGGCCAACTGGCTGCCCACCTCCGCCATCGCCGCGCTCAAGGACCGAATTCCCGATTGGGCCGGCGTCTGGTTCTCCGTCTACCCGACGTGGGAAACCCTCATCGCCCAGGCCATCGCCTTCGCGCTCGTCGTCGGTTCCTATTTCCTCTCCGGCCGCTTCGTCCGCGCCGCCGACGAAGCCGTCGCGGCGCGGTAAGCACCGTTCACCGGAACAAAAGTGCTCCGCTTGAGCATAGCCCGGACAACTCGTTGTCCGGGTGGCGCAGTGAAACGGACCCACAAGAGGCCACCGAAACCGCACGCATCACGGTAGCCCCTTATGCTTCAGCCCGGACAACCCGAGACCCCTGCAAAAGTCTGCCGCCTTCGAAAGTCCCTTTAGGGACGTCGCGAAGGTAGCCCGGCACTTCAGTGCCGGTATCGCCAACAAAACGGCGAGAGTCCTATAGGGACGACTGAGATCTCCGCTGGAATGCGTTCAAGCGTCCCTGCAGGACGCGCCGCCTTTTCGCCAAAACCCGGCACTTGAAGTGCCGGGCTACCTTCCATTCGTTCCTGCGGAACGAGCCGAGCGCCGGCGCAGGCGCGCGAAGAGGATCAGGCCACCGGCCAGCAGCATCGCCCATGTCGAGGGCTCCGGCACCGCCGCGGGATTGGCGGGATCGGTGATGAGGAAATCGTAGGGATTGTCCGTGCAGGAAACGACGGTGCCGATTTCGCAGCCCGTCTTCGCGTTGAATTCGGCGATGGTATTGTTT
>Ga0209611_10001077_pt1 | contig 45185 bp, 26 predicted proteins | sample S1TSphgellanicum_3_FD_187693 | JGI IMG/M metagenome (GOLD analysis project Ga0209611, IMG submission 187693) | Host-associated microbial communities from peat moss isolated from Minnesota, USA - S1T2_Fc - Sphagnum magellanicum MG (SPAdes) (version 2) | ecosystem: Host-associated > Plants > Peat...
ATTACTGAAAGAACCAACGGTTATATAGAGGAGCGTGTTTTCGGAAATTTCCAAAACTTTCGGGAACCAAGGTTCAAAATGTCAGAACCGGGGTTTTGGGTTTTCTCACGTCGGGTAAGGGAGTAAATACCCGGACTGATAACCTGAGGGTACACACGGCTGGTTCTGATACCCGCACAGCGTCGGTCGAAACCATTGCGCGTTCGGGGTGGCTGGAATGGCGTAGCCACGGGTATCCGAAGGTCACGGGTACCACTAGTAATCTTTAGTTGTTTGTCCAAGTATGTGTTTGTATCCATGTTTTGTGTGTTGAATGTGTGTGTGAATGAGAGTCCATGTGTGTGTTTAAATTTGTATGTGTGCAAACATGTGTTGTGTATGTGTGTGTAGATCTTGGAAATCGATGAACTAGTTGTAAAAGAATGACACAATGGATAAGCTTTTTGTGTAGCTTCCAAAATGGACGAGTCACCTTCAATGCTTGGAATTATTATTGATCTATTGAAGCATGTGTATCTTGTAACTACAACTAAATCTTTTTCAAGAATTAATTGAGGTTTCTAGCATCTCATCTCATGGATGATGTGATGGAGATTAATTATGGACCACAATATTGGCTTCAATGTGATGATAAGAAGAATTTTAATTGTCATTTGATGTTAATTCAATCCCAAATTATTGTCAAGTGAACAACACTTGGAACCTATGAGAATCTTGAGGACAAGTATAGCTCTAAAAGTAGCTAAAATTTGTCCATCCATTAGTGGAAGCTCCATGAGTGCTCTAGATATGTAATCTAATATATGTAATTATTATGAAGTCCAATGTTGCTACTACAATGGAAGCTCCATTTCATGTCGATCATTTTTCTTGATTTCAACATGCTTTGGAAGCTTCTTGCATCTTGATGCATTCATTCCTTGAGTTTTTCAAACTAATAGAAATTGCAACAACACAAGTGTTTAGGTCAATAGAGGATAAACAACCCTTTTCACCCTCTCTTTCATGAAATCAAAGGTGAAGAACCACCTCAATGTGCACCCACACATTGTTGTTGGTTCAATGTATTCTCAAACTTTCTATACTTTGAATATCTTCCCATATGATGCATGCTTTGATGATTGGAAGAAGTGAAAACCTAGGCAAGCATTGGATTAAGGAATTGGTTGCCACTCCCATGTTTCAAGGATGAAATCTTTTGGCCAAAGTTGGGTGGTTTTTCACTTAGGAAGTTCACTTATGAAGTTGCTATCTTATGGTTTTGTGTCTATGTGTATGTGTTTGTGTCTATGTGTTCTAAGTTTGTGGGTGTCTTTGAGCGTGCATCCATATGTGTGTGGTTGACTTTGTTTTATGAGTCTATCTATGTCTAAGTCTATGTTAGTGTGTGTCTATTTGTGTGTTTGAGCCTATGTCTAGATGTGTCTTTGTTTTGTGTCTTTTTATGAGCCTTTGTCTATGCATATGACTTGGTGTGTGTGTGTGTGTGTGTGTGTGTTTTTGTGTCTATGTGTGTGGTTATGTTTATGCATTTGTGTTTGAGTTTGTCTCCATATGCTTTTTAGCTATCCTCACTCCTATTGTGAAAGAATCACCTAGTGATGAGCAAGGCCTTATTTCATGTATGAGACATTTTAGTGGCACTGATGTGCATCACTAGATAGCTCCATAATACATAGGCTATGCATCCATATTTTATATTTTCATTTTGTAAATCTTGTCATCTTTTGATGCTATAAAGTTGGATATCTCACCAACTGGTAATGAAAATTTTCTTTGGCGCATAGCCAAGTTTTGATCTATTCAAGTTTTAGTTGGTCAAAGGCTTCACACTTCAGCATTTGCAATATTGTGATAGATCCACCCAAACTGTCTTAATAAGAACCACCCATTCAATATTGTTAGAAACCTTTAAAAATAAGGCTGCTCCACAACAACTCTTTGAAGGTAACATGATCAGACTCAACTGCAAATCATAACCTTGATGACTGTCACTCACACAGCAGCAAACCATCACCTTCATCATGAAAAGCATTGACAAGCTGCAATGACTACTACCCACTGACTTTCATCAACTCCCAACAGTGGGTGTAGACAAGTATATAATAAATCTGTCCAAACTGAATTTATTCAGAAGAAACACAACTACATTCCCATGATAACTTCCATGGCACATGCCTGTTTGAATCAAGCAGAAGCATACTGACGTAATTTTTGCACTTTGACAATAGAAAGGGTGCTTGTATTTTATTCCTATTGGGTGCAAGTTGTTATGGCAACAAATAAGCTGCTACAGGCCTTTAGTATTTGTACACACTCATAAGTTGAAGAGCTCAGCATTGATGAAGACAAATACAGGTATTGATCATGAGAGAACCAGAATTTGGTGCTGTGTCAGTAGCACACTGTAAGCATGATACTATTTGCACACCTCCAGATACTTGCAATTTTGTCTTTCCCCGAAATCATTAACTTTTGACCAAAGAACAAGATATAGGGATGAAAGTGGAAGAAGAATCTGGGTGGCAAGAGAAAAGATCACTGAAGAGTTCTGTACTTTTGATGAATTGCGATTAGTTGTTTCCGAATATTATTACCTGACCAGAAACAGAGCAATCTCAGGGGGAAGCAAGCAATGGCTTCTAGGACATTCTTGACAAAGGACTCATCAGAAGTTAATCCTCGACTAAGTATTGTCAGTAAAGGGCCTACAACCGGTGTGGTGGTGATCAAGAAGGAGCCTGATTTGATACCTGCAATTGATATCTCTGCCACCTCATCTACTGACTGACTTTGCATTAGTACTGCCAGGTTAAATCCTTCAAGAAGCTCAGGATTGGAATGTGGAGCTGCAGGAAACAAAAAAAAGTACACAATTCAAAAACATGATAACATTGGATTTGTGGTCAATCTCTTGCAAAGGGAGTCTGTTTCATATTACAATCCACAAGACCCAAATCACACAGGCAAGCATAATTGTGACTCTGTCTCAGTGGGTTCATAAGGCATATATCAAACTTGGGTTGCATTCAAGGTTTACTTGAGACAGTGAGACTTACTGACTTCATCGGCTAGTGGGGTGTCCACAAACCCTGGGCACAACAAAGTCACCCGTATTCCGAAGGGAATAAGCTCCAGCTTCAGTGATTCTGCCAAACCTTTCAAAGCATACTTGGTGCTCGTGTAAACTGAATTTGCATAAAGGGGTACCTGCAGCTCAGTCAGTCAAAACTGTTATAACACATAATTATGAAAAACAGTGAATCCTGTTGCCGATCACCCCAACTGCACACAACAGGAACTTTGGTGACCACTGCCAAAAAAACACTTCACAATATGGTGCTTGTTTTCCATCACATGTATACGACATAAAAATGCAAAATCTCTGGACATATCTGAAATGGATTTTTTAGAAATTAGGTCATGAGCTCAATGTTTACCAATGATGCAAGACTGCCCATGAAGACGATCGAAACAGGATGGTTACTACTGCTCTGCTGCTTCAAGAAGGGCAGTGCTGCATGTACTGCATAAAGAGAACCCAGCAGATTTGTCTGCACGACAGTATTCACATCTTGCGAAGGAATGTCCTCAAAATACCCACATTGACCCCACCCTGCATTGCAGATCAACACATCAATCGGCCTCCATGCGACTGCTTCCCGAACTGCACGAGCTATGGTTGCATAGTCTCCAACATCTGCTACCTGTAGTAGAAAAGCCCAAAACTATGTTTTACTATAAACAAAGAAGTCCCCATTTGGGTTAGTTTCTGAAGTCCCAGGCATCATATACCACTAAACTGTTCAGGAAAGAAACTTGCTGAAGATATTGAATTGGATCAATAGATCTTGACAATCATCTTAACAAATTAGAGTTACATAGAACTTAGAAACATTTCTGTTAGATCCCCAGCTTCTGCTAATTTTTCCTTAAATGCCACACAGTTGGAAGCAAGCTCAAGCTTGATTGTTAAGATAAAGACCCATTTGCAGTCAGGACTGTTCAAGACATTTGTGAAGAAGCAAGCTCAGGACTGGCAAGAGAGTCAGGAACTGCTGCAAAGCTTTCTGAACATGAAGAATCTAAGTAGCTCTAAAGGGGGGGGGGGGGGGAAGGGGGGGAGAGAGATGTTTGTTTTTCTTACCTTAGTGAGAATCTGGTCAGAGCCACAGTGAAGCTCCTTGACAAGAGATGTCTTGGCTTCTTCCAGATTGCTGCCGCTTCTAGACACTAAAGTGACAAATGCTCCTTCTTGCAGCAACTTCTTTGAAATCGATAGCCCAATACCTTTAGAGCCACCTGTGATCAACACATGCTTCCCTGCAAAAGATGCAATGAAGTTCTTCTTTTTTCTCCTCCTAACCAGCACGAGCAGTGATGCTGCCGAGATGACAGGAATGACCACCACCCACAACATCACGCAGACGTATTAAGTACCAAATTCCTTCAAGGAAGAGAAAGAAAGAAAGAAAAAAGTCTAAGAAGAAGTTCTAAGTGGGTTCTTATAAGTTCTCCAAAACAAAAGAGACCTTGACAAAACGTCTTTGAAAAATCCAATTCCAGAAACTGGACTTCAATTCATGAGATTATGAGAGAGAGAACTCTGAAACTTGCTTGGGAACTTTGTGTCTAAACAGGGGATCCAACTGATTTGTTGTACACACCCACAACCCACCTACAATCCTTGCAGCCTGCCAGCCAGAAGAAGGACCCTGTACCATCAAAGATCTGAAAGACTTCTGTCTCCCTCTCTCTCTCTCTCTACCTACCCACTTGTTCGACAGCACTTGCTTTTACTGCAATTTTATGAGCTTTAATCAAAAGGAAGAAAAGGGCCCAGAACAAAATTCTGGTTTGTTATTAGACTTATTCGTAAAGTAACCCTGTCTTCGGGCCTCCTTTCACCTCCTATCCCCTCTTTCAGTGGTATCCACAAAGTAAAGACATTTTATTAAATCTTGGTATGAAATGCTGCCAGGTCAAAGACTAATTGTAGTATTTGTACAGTTAGGAGCAGTGAAAATATATGCAACAGCAGTAAGGCGCTCAGGAAAGAGGAAAGACAGGATGAAACTCAGTTTACCACCAATATTGATGGTTTCCTGAGTTTCATCCCCCGTTGAATGCTAATGTGCTTTTTCGCAGGTTTTTTTTGGGAATCTCACCCTGTGTATGACCAAACTCAGGGTTCTGGTGCTGTGTTTTTCTTACTTTACGGATAACTCTATTACCATCAAGCAAACAACAAATAACAAACCAGAAAAATAAAAGAGATCTGAAGTCTCAACTTGGAAGGAAGGAAGAACCCCACCCCCACCAAACAACCCATATGACAGATTAGCGTACAGTGTCCACTGTTGTGGAAGAATCAATTCTGCACCGGAATTTGGCCATCCCTGCCATTTGTGTGCCAAGGATCAATCCCAGGAATTTGATGATTCCATACCCCTTGTACACTACCCATATTCCAGGAATCTGATTACCCCTTAGAAGCAGCTTCCACGTGACTCATTATTATATTATATGTAGAAATTCATGTTGAAGGAATACTTTTTATTTATTTATTTATTTATCTATTTATTTAATGGAAAAAAAGTAGGTTGTTCTAGAAGAACAAAAAGATATTCTATTTATTTGTAGAAATGTTGAGATTTCGAAAGTTTTTCTTTTAAAAAAAATGAAAAGAAGTAGTTTTTTTTTTCCCAGCAATTGGAGAACAAAGTTTTAGTGAAGGAAAACCAAAATCTTTTAGTTCAGCTGGGGAAAAAATACTTTATTTTTCGACTCGGAATTGATTCAATATTAATTAATTATTCGACATACATGTGTTGAAGCTGACCCTTACCTACTACCTATGTAGTTCCGCATGTAAGTACTTGGAGAACCAACGGTTGGTTCTCAGGTGTTCGTCCTTTCAGCACCCATCAGCACACCATCCACAAAATGCCCTTTATGACTTAGTTGTGTATGAACCACAATTCATCCCCAACTGAGTTAATATCCGGTTTCACCTTGGTGACCCCACTCTACAAGAAGTAGGTCCATCCTCTCTCTCTATATATATAGAAAGGGATATATAGGTAGGTCAACAAGTGACTACCATTGGTAAGTTAGATGGTTTATATATCCATACATAGTTTAAGGGCTATTTTTACTACCTACCTATCATGCAACCACACTGATCATCCACTCTATTTCCCCTTATGACTCAATTTTGGATGAACCTCAACTGAGTTCATATCCAGTTTCACCTTGGTAAAGGTAACCCATTTTGTAAGAAGTAGGTCCTATATATATCTAGAGCTAGATAGGTAGGGAAATAGGTGAGTACTAATTACTAGGTAGGTTGATTAGGTCAGGGCTGCTTTTATTACCTACCTTCAAACAACTCGCTTGCCTGTTGTTAGTGGGTAGGTAGTAAAACAAGCACCTGAGTTAACCACTAACCACTGTGGTTAGTTAGGGAACTGGAACCCAACACAAAACTGTTTCGTTTCCATTTATAATGGTGCATTCACACTTGATGTTAAGTCAGTGTTAAATGAAAATATAGGTGGCAGCCTAGGTGGCAGCCAATGTTAAATGGGCAATAGTTTAATTGTTAAGCAAAGGTTAGCTTAATATAAAATCTTCATGATAAATAAGTTTAAGTCCAAAATGACTAGCATGGTGTTAGGGGACTCAAAATTAGAGTCCCTAACAACAAGTGTGAATGCACCTTACCGTCCATCCATCATGGTGCAATGGTGAGTGCTGGTTCACTCTGGCCCTGTTATGCTCTCGGCTTTCATAATTGCAACTGGCTCAGTTTGAAACCAATTTGAGAAACAATGGTTTGCTCGTGTTGAGCATACTTTGCTTGCTCTGTTTGCATGATGCACTTTGCAAATCTTGAATGATTCTTTTTGGATTTGAGAAAAATGTTTAACAAATGTCTTGTTTTGTAATGGCAGTTTTTTTTGAGTTTGTGCTCTAAAAGCATATGCAAATCTGTATGACATGTTTTTTTCTATTTTTCAAGCTTTTTTTCTTCACTCTCCATTTCGGCTGCTGTTTGATTCAACAGATTTGAGGACTTGCAGACTGTGTTGTGGTGAAGGAGGAAAAACTCTGGACAAAGGAGTTGGGAAAATTGGCTTGTCTGAATTGCAACTATGGAATGGTCAAGCCCCCGCCCCATTATGTTGGATAAGGTAGGAAGTGAGACCATTCAGAAGGCAAGCTATGGGATGCACCCAACATCCATAATGAGCTCACTTGGTGCCTTACCCAACATAATATAGGCTCATATAGCACTTTACCTAACATTATGGACCATAAAGAACTTGCATGGCACATTACCAACCATAATTGGTCACAACGTGCTTGCCTAGTGCCTTACCCAACATAATGGACCATAACAAGCTCACATGACACCAACATAATGGACCATGGCAAGACAATTGCATGACATTTAGGTTTGGGGTGGCAAATTCAACACTTTGTTTTCAAAACATGTGTAAGAGATATTCTGATCACTATTAAGAACTACCTTACTATCACGCTCGTTTCACACCACCCGGTGCGAAATATTTAATTTTGGACGATTTTCATTTTCGCATCGACCCACAAATAATTAATTACAATGGTCTATCATTTCACACTTCAATGGGTCTGCCGGAATTGGGGTGGGCCACGGCTCGCCAGTCGCCGGGCCGGCCGCCAGACTCAGCCGCCGCGACTCCGACAGCTGAGCAACCACAATTGTACAGTTTCAGCAAAAGCAAGTCCGAGATCGACAGCCATATGTTGGTCTGCAATTCGCGCCTTTTCATTGAAACCAACTTTCCAGTGAGCTTGAGTGACTCGGAGTCACGTTCTGCTCAGGCTAAAGATCAGAGAAGCTCAAGCTTACTTCAATTTGAATCACATTTCAGGAAACTTGAAAGAAGAGCAGCTGAAGGGGGCGCACTGGGTAGGTCATGGCTACTGTCATGATCACCAACTTCTTCAAGAAAGCCACACCTACTGATATTGAGGAGCAAAAGAAGCGAGATGCGATGTATTGGGCGAAAAGGAAGGAGGAGGAGGCTGAGAAGCTTGCTAAGGATGAGGAGCGGTGAGTGGCAGCTCAAAAGGCAAAGAGGCATGTAAGAAGACCCAAGATGAAGCGTCAACCTGACGTGGTGCTCATCTCTTCTGTTGAAGAGGTAGAAGTAGAAGAGCCGGTAGCTACCCAACCCCCAACTGAGAAGAGTAGATGTGGAGGTAGCTATTCGAGGTGGGGCAACCCCAATTTGTGGCCTCTCATTGCCCAGGTTGTTGCGTTGCATCCACAATCCCTCACAGACGCTCTCAACCATTTGCAACACATCAGGAAGCCTGGTAGAATTGGAAGCCCATTTGACGCACTAATGATCGACAGCATGAAGGGTTGGTATGCAAAGGATCAGGGGACGGGGCATTGGCTTTTCAAAGATGATATGCGAGAGAAGATCGGCCTAATGGCAACAAAGAAAGCTGCACAGGAGCGCCGCAACACGGAGAAGCCTAGAGGCATTTTCAAGGATCACCCCGAGACAGCCAACTAGATTGTTGATTGTCTCAAAAGCATGCGCCTGGCTGGCCAGCAGATTGACAGCTCAATCATCCAGAACCACGATCTAGGGTGTGATCGCTGTGGGGGCTCCTGAGCTGTTTGACAGGGTGGTTAGCAAGGACAAGGACGGTCAACTTGTCAAGTTTAGCATCTCCAAAACGTTCGCCAAAGCTTTTGCTCAGAGGCACCTTGGCTAGACTTGGCAACGAACGACGGGGGCAGCTAGGAAGCTTCCTAAGGACTGGGTTGTTCAGGGGGAGGAGATGGCATTCTGGGTTGCGGCACTCTGTTCGATGCATTCAGTCCTAGATTGCCTTGTGGTCAACTTTGACCAGACGAAAGTGCACCTAAAGCCTTTCTCAAAACGGACGTATGAAGTCAAGGGGGCAAAGCAGGTGCTCAGTTTGGGGAAGGAGGATAAGCGTTAGTTCATGGTGCTTGGGAACGTTGCAGCAGATGGGGTTTTGCTTCCTCTTCAAGTTCTATTCCAGGGAAAGACGGGGCATGTCTTACCAAAGAATGCAACTACAGTGATAGCCGCTTCAGAGGGGTGGCACCTCACCCATAGTGGTAATCATTGGTCTACCCAGGAGACCATGAGAAGCTTCGTTTAGAAGGTGTTACACCCATACTTCGAGGGGAAGTGCTTTGATCTTGGGTTGAATCCTCTGACGTAGCGAATGATCTGGCTGATCGACTGTTGGTCAGTGCACATCTCAGCCGAGTTTAAAGGGTTCATGAAGGAGAATTTCCCCCACATTCTCCTCCTCTTTGTTCCAACCAACTGTACCTCTAAACTACAAGTGATGGACGCAGTTTTCCAACGGCCATTTAAGCATGCAATCCACCAGCTCTACAATTAGTTCCAGGTAGCAGAGATAGCCAAGTAGATCAAAGCAGGGGTTGATCCAAGCAAAGTCAAGCTTCAAACAACGGCAACTCAGCTCAGGGGTGAGGTCATGGCCTTCCTTAGGGGCGTCTGGCTACAAATGCGGGCGCAAGATGCTTTGATCAGGAAAGGGTTTGCCATGTGCAAACTGGGACGCATCCAAGATGCTGCATTCCAACGGGAGGCAATGCTGGAATGCTTCAAGCGGAAGCTCCTCAAGGACATGGAGGCCCCAGATCATGTATCCTTGGACGAGGATGTGGTGGTGGGGCCTGATGGCGACAGGGATCCAACCGACTTGGCTCTGTCTGGTAAAATTATTTCCTTGCAACTATAGAGAGTTTCAAGCCTTGGGCATTTGTTCTGAACAATTGTGTGCATTGCAAAATTACTATCCTAGCTCAATTTGAACAGTAGCTTGTTAACTTGCGTCAAGCAGAGCTGGAGTGATATGATTTCAGCACCAACAAATTTGTTTGTCCAGCTCAGTTGCAATTTTAACTCATTTCTAAAAGTGGCAATTTATCTATCCAAGCCTAGGCTTGCTAGTTTGTCGTCAGACAATGGAGATGACAAGATGCTAGGGAGAAATTGGTTACGTATCAGGTTATCTGGTGGTTATGTGGTTATCTTTTGAACATTATAAGTTAATCAACCTGCTTGCAAGTTTGCTGTTTGAAGAAGTGATGCAAAGCTACATGGAAACTAACCCCAGCTTGGAGGAGATGGAGCTGGATGATGAAGCTAATTTGGCCGACTGGGAGGCCGATGAGTTTGTGTGAAGAATTTGCTAAATTTCAGGTGGGCAAGATTAAAAAAGCAGTGTCTCTATTTTGCATTCTGTGAGCTTTTCATCATCTTTGTTCTGAATCATTCCAACTATCGATCAATATGGTGGTTGATCGTGAGTGGTTTTGATTATTTGACAACTTTCCTAACCCGTTTCTCTTCCCAGAATTACTTCGAGCTGTCGAATCTAGGTATGTCAGTGGGTTTGATTTGGAAAGTCAACATGCTTGTTTCCTAGATTTTGTAATTCATTGATTGCTTGTCATCAATCAAAAACTTTTGGGCAAAGCTCGAACGGTTAATCCGTCTCCACTTGCTTGAAAACGGCTGGGATGATTCAAGTTCGTTTCCTACCTGATTTCGTAGTGTTTGATTGTTTTGCAGGCCCTCAGATTATGATGCAACGAGCAAACCAAATCAGACTTGGATCGACAATGCAACAGATGAGTCCGAGTCGTAGGCAACAAAAGGTAGAAAAAAGAGCAGGAAACTTGAAAGAAGAATACTAGAAAGGAGAAACAATAAAGAAAAACAACCAAAATTAAAAAGTAAATCACACAGATTGCTTATGTTGGTGTAGTTGGTCAGACTTGGCCAACCCTGGTTCGATTCCACGAGCAATCAGAGTTTTTTTTGTATTTTGTTTGTTTCTGATTCATTCGTCACTTACCTATTTATTTTACCATCATTTTTCGTTTTTTTTCACGCCCCAAGGGGCTGCTCGCACCCTGGAATTTATATATATATATATATATTTGAACGTTTTGCCTTTTCGCATTTACACCATAGAATTAATTAATTTTGTTTGTTTCACATTTCGCACTTCCCCCCTTAGAATTTTTTTTTTTCACAGTACCCCTAAAATAATTAATATTGGTGTGAAACGAGCGCAACAGTATGGTAGTGTAGATCATCACTAGAAGATTTATATCATACTAGTGCAAACCTTGTGCATAATGCACAAGTGTGTTTGGTTAATGTTTTTGGTTTCTTAAAAAAACTTTTCTTTTCAAACAATTATCCGTGGCCTAGGCGCTGGGCTCGGGCGCCGTTCTCGAGAGACGGGTTGATTACCTCCCGGGCCTTGTCTGGTCCGGTCTAAGGTAGGGTGGTAGGTACCTAGGATGATCTCGTGGCTTTAGCAGGCTCTATGACCTAGGGTAATAGGTACCTATTAGCTACCCTACAAATAACAGCACGGTGAAATCACTGTCCGTCTGGAGGTACCTACTACCTACCCTACAAATAACGTCGTAGTGAAATCATTGTTCGTCCGGAGGTACTTATTACCTACCCTACAAATAACAGCGCGGTGAAATCACTGTCCGTCCGGAGGTACCTACTACCTACCCTACAAATAACGACGCGGTGAAATCATTGTCCGTCCGGAGTCATTGTCACAGACTGACTAACAAACAAACTTGCTGAATTAATATATAAGATAATATGAAGTCAACAAAATGAAATAGTCAACCACCCCAAACTATAAGCCCTGATTTTTTTCCCTTTGTTATTTGACAACCATCATCAAGTAAAATATTTCAAGGGCTTTTACAAGTTTGTAGACCATTCGTCCAAACTTTTAATTTTCAACATTTTTTTTTTAATTATTTTATTTTAAGAACTTCATCACACATGTTGTGCAACTTGTTAGAGAGAAGATAATAAAGCTTCTAAGTCTTTTGAGTCTTAGCAAAGAAATGACTTGTCATTTTAAGACTTATCATTTTAAAATGTTCTTTAAAGATTTAAAAGACTTAAAAGATTCAAAGAATGTTAGTTTAGTTGTTCAGTTAAGTCTTAATTAGGTTAGTGCCAAGTTGGGTTAATGTAATTAATTGTATGTTAACTTGATTCAAATGTAAATGGGGTTCAAGTTTATGCAAGCTTTGTTCATGCACATTATTTTATGGATTTGATTATGTTTTGGGCTTTAACCATTATAGGTTTTGTAAGTGAATTGTCTTTTGAATCACCAAATTTTGATATAATTTTTTTATGTTACATCTAGGTTTATTTTGTTAAGCATTTTTTTGTGTGTATTTTGCATAGGATTTAGTTATGACAATTTGTTTAGGAGTTTGGAATTTTATGGTTTTTTGTGTAATCTTATTTATTTTCTTTGTTGAATTGTAATTCAATAAGAAGTTGCAATTGGGGGGGGGGGAGAATGGGGTTTCTTAGCCCAAAGAAGTTCACTTTGTGCTTTTGGTGTTTTCGAACTTGATTTTTATGTTTCATTTTTTAAGGATTTGAACCCTAATTAGGCATCGATACCCAAAGTGTGAAAAAGAAACACAAAAAAAGGAAGACTAAGGAAATGGGCTCAACCGCTACCACCATCGTAGAGGGTTCCCCTCCCCCTCTCTCTCTTCTTTTTTCTCATTTTTTCCTTCTTGTCATTGGTATCACCATTCATGAAGCACATCAACAAGAAGCCATTATGACCATCACCAAAGCTTGGAGCTCCCGATGGGTTTCCAAGTATAAACAAAAGGAAAAAAATACTAAGGCAAGGGTGGCTACCCCCATTGTTGTTGATACTTTGTTGTTGAAACAACCATAGTTGTAGTAAAAGACAAAGGAGGGGGGAAAGCCACCACATCGGCAACTCCTATTTGTTGGCACCAACGCGAGGCAAAGGGCCTTCTTCCCCATCAAGATCTTCATCATGGTCATTTTTTTTGCACACACAAGCAAAAGCTACTATTGCAATAGTTCATTATTGAAGGTGATTTTATGTTATTTAGTTATGTTGTGGAGACCATGATAGTTGTAGGCAACAATATGGTAGCAAATGACAACTATAAAAAAATGAAAAAAAATGATTGATAGTGGTGAGAGGGGAGTATGTAGACTAAAAAAATTTGAAAAATAAATCTAAAAGGTAGAAATAACTAATGTTTTAACTAAAAGCCCTCTCAACACTTTTATGTTTTTTTGGTGTTAAGTACAAGGGCGATAATTGTGTAAATGTGAAACACCAAAAAACATGAAAGTGTTAAGAAAGTTCCCCTTCTCCTATATTTAATGTATTATGTGAGGTGTTACAATTAGCTACATATAAGAATTATGATGCCATAGCTAGAGGAATTATTACCATTCTCACCTCAATGAGGACAAAAGAATCAATGCAATGTGTATTTGTGCAACCTACCACCATTAATTAACTATTCAATTGGATCTCATATTCATGGCTTACAATTTTGCTTTCTATAGAAAAAATACTTGTGTAACCTACCACCATATGTTAGTTTTTCAATTGGATCTCATGTTTTGTGGCTCATAATTTTGTTTTCTATAAAGCAAGTAGAAAAATATGTTAAATATTTAACCATAAAGACCTACAACATTAGCATAACATGTTAATCACTAAAAAAAATGATATTTTTCATCATTTTGCAACTATTCAATGTTCTTCACATGTATTTCAATGCAATTGCATGAACTTGGAGCTTGAATTCAACATTTGGTGCAAATGAGAAAAACCAATTACAAATAATCATAGATCCTTGTCTCACTTATGATGCAATTGTGGCTACTTAATTGATTATACCTTAGACCTAGGTTACAATGAATGATGAAAGCTCGATATGGGGGAGGAACCATCACCACATGCAACACACAAAACCAACTGAAATTCACAATTTAAAAAAAAAAACTCCACAAAAAAAACCCTAATACAAACATTCTGTATATATCCATTTCATTGCCTTGTTGCCTATTACACAATGTGTGATTTGTCATCTCAATTATCAAGTTAAAATAACTAGATCCATAGGGATGGCCAATAGATTCCAATAGTAAAATGGAAACTAAGGAATGTTACTTTTAAGAAATACAATAACATAACATTACCTTCTTTGAATGAACGACATCAAATAACTTAAACCCTAGGATGGTAAGAAAAATCCACTTGCCCCAAAAGGAGGAGATTTTTCTTCATTACCTCAAGTTTGTAAGTTGCAATATTTATAGGATTCATGAACCCCTTCACAACATTGAGATTTTTTCCTTTCGAAAAGGAAAATATTATGCATAGATCTAAAACCAATGAACAACATTTCAAGAATGGGAATCAATGTTAAGTATGGGAATGGAACATAAGTTTACATAACTATGTTTGCGACAACTAGTTTTTCCATTGTGACCAAATCCAATAAAACATGTTGTGTCTTTGAAAGGTAGTTTGAACATAGGAGAGAATAGTTCATTGATGACACAATTTGAACACCATCCATAACAAATTGTACATGCAAGATTGATTATAAATTCTAAACATGGACATGTCTCAATATGAAAGTCGAATGTTCAAGGTTCAAAAAATTTATCAGAGTGGAGTGAATGGAAGTCTTTTATTATAAATACGTTAATTAAATTTGGAATTGATCCTCTCCAACAAATAGTATCTAAAATAAACTTTTAAAGAAGGGTCATTTTCTTCCTCTTAATGTTGAATCCCAATAATATTCCATGAGTTGATTATCTAGACAACATCTCACAACTTTGCAACATTGTCTTGAATTGTAGGTGTGTAATTCACCTTGCTATGTATCATATTCACCTTTGGGAGGATCTACTATGGGTTTTTTTTTTTCTCGCAAAACCTTTACTTTGAGTTTGTGACCAAAGTAGTAGTTGGGTTTCAATGTGCCCTTGAAAAATGGGAACCAACCAGTGGGTTTTGATTTTTGTTGAAAGGGATTCAAGGTCAAGCGATTGAAGAGTGCAAAATACTTATGTAATCTTTGAGAATTCCTTCCCATCAAAATAGCTTGCCAATCTTTTATTATGACTCTAATTTTATCGTTGACCAACTTGTTTCATCAAACTTATGTATTTTGTCTTCTTTGTGATGAATTCTTTCTTACTTCAAAATCATTATTTAGTCAACACTTTACAAAATTATTTTGGCTAAAGCTAACTAAGGAAATGCCAACCAAAAAAACAAAAGACTTACCTCTATGTATGCATTTAGATATGAAAAACAAAACATGATTGGAAATTGATTGAAAGGACACAAACCTTTCATTCTTCCCCATCATGTCCATTGGTGCCTACATGTCCCCACTTGGATACTATCCTTTTGGGTATCATCTATTTTATATTTTCATGATATATTTATTAATGTGGCATGTCCATCAAAACAAAACACAAATTCAAAATTGTATTGTTGAGAATTATTTTGTGTAATCAACAAACATATTCCCACAACTTACAAAACGGACATTTTGCTTTGCTTATGACTTTTTATGGTTAGCACATTTGATAAGACACATAAGATTCACAAAGGAAGAAGTAGGTTTGTGGCCAAAAGGCTTTTGAAATGGAGATAAGGAATAAAAATATGCCCTTGATATAACTTGTATCAAATATTTAGATTCATTATCCTATGCTAAATCAAAGGACTTTTAATGTTTTATCAACAAACATTATGATTTCACCTCCTTTTAGAACAATGCAAAGCATAGTGGGTGTAAACATTGAATAGGAATAAAGGTTGCCTCTTAAGGTGACTACTTATCTTGGAATATTCTTAAAATATTTTAAGATTTTTTTTTGAAAGTTGAAAAAATTAAATTGGACCCAAAAAGATGTTGAAACATATTATTATGTAAATATATGTTTAAAGAACCTCCTTCAAAATATGTCAGGTTTAAAGGATCTCCCCAAAAATAAAAGTCCTTATAATGTTTAATCAATGTTAAATTAAATATTTTATCCTCATTAGATTCATTCCAAAACATACCATATGTTTGTATTATATATTAAAAATATTATCATGAATTCTTTTAAATGACTTTCGACATTAGTACACTTATTTGACACTAAAACATGAAAAATGAAACATTGTTTACATTTTTTTGGACTCTTATTAATGTGATTATACTCAAAAATCAATTTTTTTGAAAGGTGTGAGCTCTACTCATATAACATAATATTATGACCATTAAATCACATACATACAAGGTTGTAAATTGCTAGCATCTTAAAGTTTATTTGTGGATTAAAAATGTAGGTAAGTTATAAGATGATAAGATAAGTTGATAACCAAAAGCATCCCAAGAACCCAATTGTATATTGTTGAACCTATTTCAAGTTTGTAGATCATTCATTTAAACATTTATATTGCAACAAATTAGATGTTGGAAGGTGCATCTATTGCCAAATTGACACCCAACACTATCAAAATACAAAGCCACACAAATAAAACACCCACACAAAAGATGAAACTCCAAAATATGTCTTTAAAATGACCTATTAAACACAAAAAAATAAAACCATATCAACATAAAATAAACTATTTGATAATAAATATTTGACAAACAAATGATAAAAATTTTAAACTAAAAAAAATTAAGGAGAAAGAATTTTAAACAAGACCTAACCAACTCATCTTAATGGTTGCAAAAGAAAAAATGTCTACATGCAATTTGAAATCATTTTCAATGATAACAAATCAAATATTTGGTAAGTTTGTAAAGGGAAATGCTTTAAAATATTGCTATGTCATACAACTCCATTTGAGTTTTCTACATTCTATGAGGTTTTAAATTATGAAAAGATTATCAAAAGAAAGGTTATACATTGATGAATTACCTACATTAATTATGAACTTTACAACCTTTTATCATGTTCACGTTATTGAATGTAGTCACTCGAGTAAAAACTTGTATTTCCAAACTTTAAAATAATATAATTTCATTATACACAAATTGAAAATTATGGTCATTACACTTGCAATATACATTTTATAACACTTGATTAGATTCAAGTGGGGTGTTTAATAATGTATTTATTTATTAAAATTTAATTTGGCATATAATATAATGTCTTACAAAAATCCCACTTACATTATGAAAACATTTCATATTTTGGCATGAATGAATATTCAATCATTTTTTGTACATTTCAATACATAACATTCATTTGTTACATTTCCTAATTATTTTTTTCATTTCCCTTTTTAAAATTCTTGTTTATTGCCTTTCATTTTTTCAGTTCACCTCTAGATAGATTTAAAAGCTAATGGATTAAACAATATGATGTGTGGAAACTTTGTACAATTGACAAGGTGTGACCGGAAAGGGGGTGACCGAACGGGAAACCTGTTTGTGGTTTCTGTGATGTGAAGTCCAATTTTGCTTTAAGGGCTTAAGGGTTAAGCCCGCCGAAAATTGGTTTAATGATGGCGGCAAGGTTTATGCTTTTGGGGAGGTGAGGATGGTAACGGTGCATGGGTAGCTTGTGCAGGAAGCTTGGAAATCAGACAGAGAAGGGAGAGAGCTGGAGAGAAAACATGGGATTTTGCTGAATGTGTAGTGGTGTGAGTGAGGAGAACAGAGAACGACAGAGAGAGATGAGTAGAGAGGAGGAGAGTCTGGGTCTGGAAGAGGATCTTGGTTGGCTACTGAATTTTCCGTTGCGTCTGTAAGCCAGCCAGTTGTCTGCTTCTTGATGGGACTGTTGGAATGAGTAGTAAGGAGAGAGAGATTAGGCCATTGAGCGGCATTGGAAAATCTTGAAGTCGCGTTGCTTCGGGAGAAAAGTTTTATGACTTGGGCAGGCCTGAGTGTCTTGCAATCGAGAATGATTAGCAAAGGCATTATGTGGCACGGTGGTGTTGTTGCAGTCTATGATGACGAAGGGAGCTTGGAAATCAGACAGGGATGAACAACGGAGGAAGTAGAGTGATCTTTTAGGGGGGAGAGCAGGTGTGGAAGAGGAAGGCAAATTATGCTGAGAAGCTTAGAGGGATGTGCATATCGAGAGATGGATTGGTTGTTTGGAGGTTTTGGACTGGTTACAAAACCTTTTCCGCTGCGCCAGTAGCTAGCCAAACAGTTGCAGTTGGCATCAGGGAGTTTGGTTTTGAAGAAGTAACAAAACGAGACTAGGAAGCAGAGATAGATTAGAGTCGTTTGTATGAACTGCTAAGATCTAAGAGGAATGTTGGGGCGATGGCCCTCAACTGTCTGTACATTTGCTGTTTTTGTATGTGATCGCACTTTCAATGTTTGCAGTAAATAAGCTTCAAGTCAAGAAGAGTGTGGTCGGAGTCTGCTATTGCAATTTTGTCGAGGAAACAAATAGATGGTTTTGCTGAGCATAAGTGTGCCAAGACTCACTGGTCGAAAAGACCAAGTACTATGAACTGTCCAAATGTTCCAGGAATGCAATGCGTGTGTGTGTGAGGATCTAAGCACACACATTGGTTGAGTCATGAACAAAGTCTGAGAAGAGAAGGAAAATTAGGCGTCGCGATGTAGTTTCAGGACATCAAGAATTATCGATCAAAGAGAATCTGTGTGTTGCCAGGGTGTTCGATTGGTTTGTGCACCCTCCTTTTTTGGTGACAAAGGGTCAAAACTTTAAGCAATGATTTTCAATGAAACATGTATCTAAAGCAACCTTATGTTAAATTTCAATATATACAGGTGATATTTACTAAACATTTACGCCCATGGTATCCCATTCTCCATCAAATTTGAAGGCCATATGATCGACTAAACAAATAATGTATAATTGCAAGGATGAAAAAGAAAATATGAAGAATGTACCAATGTTGTGTGGTTTTTTTTTTGCAATAAACCTTTGGTCCTAGTTTTGACATTATAAAATTTATTTGGATTTTTTTAGATCAACAAACTTTCCTTGGGTGGTACCACTAGGAACCACCTTGCCAAAATCATAGAAAAGCTAAACCCAATTTAAGAAATAAAATTCCGTCTACTTATACATTGGTTTATTTGATTGGACTAGGTAGTTATGTTTTCCCCACCTATGCACACACTCATAAAAAATAATGAACACCTAGAGACTATAATATGTATTAACATTTTAATTCTTGAACTATTCTTGACCCATTCTTAATGCAATTCTTGACTTTTTTTCTTTTAAATGTCCTTACACTTACACATTAGATATATATTTTTGTTTATTTAATACATGCATAAGGGAATGATCCAAACTAGTAATTAAAATAACAAAAGATGAAAATAGTTATCATTTGTGTTCTTGACATCAATGGCCCTTTAGGACTTCATGATCGTGATTTCAAAAATTCATAACGAAATGAAAATTGATTCAATCAATTATCTATAAAAAGACATCAAGTAGCTTGGCATTTGAAGTATTTTTGAAAATTAACATCCAAGAAAATTCCCAAAAAGTAAATTCCTTAACTTGTGTTTTTGATCAAAAAAATCCCTTGCGTGACATTCCTAAAACTTTTTGCTTATGCATTCATTTTTCACATCAAAACTTTTTTCTTTGTACTTTTAATTAGAGTTTTGAATTCGACATGACTTGGAGAACTTTTTACTAATATTTATTTTAAAATTTCAAAAACATTGGATAAAGTTTATGATGATTTCAATTATTAAACTTAAATGTTTTCAAATAAATTTGATGTTGGAATTGTTTATGTGTTTAAAGTTGGAATTATTAGAATTATCTTAAAAATTTTACTCATTAGGAGTAGTTTTTTTTTTCAAATTTATAATCCCAAGTTTTTGGCAAGTTTTTTGTTGTTTTCATTTTTCCTTGAATTTACTTTTTTTTTCCCATTTTTTTCCCAACAAGACTTGCAAAGTTTAAAATATTCGATACCAAAAAAACATGTTGGTTGGGGGGAAGGGGGGAATTAATCCAACTATTTAAACCCAAAATCTCACCAAATTAAATTGTGTTTCCTTTTATAAAGGAAACAAATGTAAGATGTATTCTTACATCATTTTTAAAAAAATGTTGTGATTTTTTTCAAAGTTGTGTAATTAATCATTGGTATTAATGTATAATTAATTTTGCTAAACAAATATGGTCTTGATAATTACATGGTTATAGTTACTACTTAATTAATGTTTCTTGTTATGACCAATTTTTGCCAATTTAAGGGGGCAACAATTTTTTTTTTAAAATCTTGGAAAAAAGGTTTTTTAGGCCAAATTTAAAGTATATATATATACTTTAAAATATATACAATAAAATATCATAAATAACCATAATATTGAAAGATTTAAACAAGTTTCCAACTACACAACTTGTCTAGATAACCAAATGTGGTAATCTTTTTATGGATGATTACCATTTTAATCACATCATAAAAATAAATAAATAAATTTATACATAATCATATTGGAAAAAATAAAATTTTTCAATTTTTCAAAAAATGGACATATTTTATGTAATGAGAAAAAGTTATAAAAAACTTAATAAATGCACTTTTGAATTCATATTGAATTTACAAAGATTTTAGGTCAACTAAAAAATATTGTTGATTTATCCATGAATTGTTTTCTTTTTAATTGTAAATTTAATTTTTGTAATTTATAATAATTTTTTTGAATACATTATTGAATAATTTTTTAAATCATCTTTTCATTCGTAGCGTTTAAATACATTTTGCAAAAGAAAATATATGTTAAAGTTTGAATTTTCGAAACAATTTCATGTCAAACATGATAAAGTTAATTTTTTTCATTACTCCTCATAAAATGTTGTAGTGGTTTGGTGGTTAAAACTTTAGTACGGTTTCATGAAGTCTTGGGTTCAATCCTTGTTGGATGCGTACTTTAATGTATTTTGGACAAATGCAAATTACAAACATATACATCATGGTGAATACACAAACATGTATATCATGTTTAAATGTTGTAAAAACATTTTGTCAACAAAATTGAAAAAAAAATTTAAAAATTAATCAATAATTTTTTTCATGGCATGTAAATTTGTCAGAACATGCAAAAAAAATCCATGATTCCAAAATGCGAAAAAAAAAAAAAAAAAAAACAAAACAAACGAAGAAAAAAGGTTATATGATGATGTGGCGTGTTATTCCACGGCATATTAACTTGGGACCTCATATATCTTTGTCATAATTTTTAATTAAAAATTATCTAGTGGAACATGCGATTATCCAAAACGACTAAAAGACATTTCACAAAAAATGTCTTAATCAACTAGTCTTTTTTTTTTAACAAAACCATACAAGTTGCAATTAATCAATTTTGTTTTATTTCATTAAGAACCTAGTGAATTTGGGTAGTGGAAAAAGACAAGATTTCTTCTTGTGCTATAAGTTAAGTTAAAGTAACCTTGGTCAGCCTAAGTTACTCCTTGTCAAGCTTGTTTAACTTAAGTATTTTATGTCATCATAAATTAAGACTATGTTAACCTAAGTAGGTTTAAGATTGTTTAGTTCAACCTTAATTTACCCAGGGTAGGTTAAGTTAAAGCTAGTTTAATTAGGGTACACATGGTTATTTATTTAGGTTTTATTAATTTATTGTTTATAATTTTGTGGAAGTGAATATTGTTATTAATAAGATGTCATGGTTTAATGGTTAAGAATTTGAACCTTCAAAGTTGTGGTGAGGAGTTCAAAATCTCATAGTTGTAACCTATGCAAATGTCCTAGGTTACCTAAGTTATTTGTTAAAATAGGCCCATCTAGATTTTTTTAAAACCTAAATCACCTAAGGTAAGCTTCCTAAACTAGGTTTCATGAGCACATTTGCACTAACATGAGCCACACCCGCCCCTTTGGGATTACTTTTTGGATTGCTTTATTCTTGGAATATTTCATAAAAAAATTTAGAATGAAAATTTAAAAGTCATGATAAAAAATTTAATAGTATTTTGATAAGGCTTGCATTAAAATTTTGTCAAAAAGATTTCATTTTTAAAAAAATCAAGTTATTAAACATGTCCTTTTACTATTTAAAAACATTAGTTATAGTGTTTTGTTAATCTTTTTTCATATTTTCTATTCATTGGATTAATTGCAAATTTATTCACAAGTTCTCATGATATTTTATGAATGTTATCATATAAGTAAATCCTACAATTTCAACATAAAATTAAATTACATTTACAATAACATGAAATATTAAGCATTGGTTACACTTGTTGTGGTACGTGTTACCATAACTGCACCCTCCTAGACTAGGTTGCTTAAGTTAGGCCTCCTAAGCTAGGCTAGCTAACCATATTTTACTATGTTTTGACTACCACATGGCATCACACAATTGGGCCAAAAAAAATCATTTTTTAGCGCTAAGCTACCACATATCAATTCATAAATGGGCAATATATTTTTGATTTGAACACATCTTATTCAAGCAAAGTTTTCGTGAAAAGCTTCACTAGTTCTAAGTGGAAATCCACATTAACATTTTTGTGACATTTTCCACTAATTCACATAATCTATTTGGGAACCTAAAATTTTTCATTTAAAAAATTATAATTAAATTACCTAGTGAAATATGTGATTATCCAAAATGACCAAACATGGTTACACTAAAATGTCCTAATTAATTAGTCCTTTTGCAATAAAACTAGCTAGGTCCAAAAATAGTGGAAAATGTATGTTTTCATTACTATTATATTAGATGTTGATCATGGAAAAGGACACGATTATGTGTTGTGTATGCCACATCACTTATTAATCCAAATTCATCCATCCATCCATCTCCCAAGCCACTTTTAAAACAACATATAAAGTTCATCAAGATATATAGTTGGACCCTTGCTAAGCTAGGCTAACCTGCGTAGCATAGTTCACTACCTAGCCTACCTATAATTAACTAATTAACTAGCCCACCTAACTTAGCCTAGGTAGGTAAATAGGTTGTAGATTAGGTATAAGTAGGTTGCAAGTTACTTAGGTAAGCATATAGGTAATATGTAAGTAATGTGTAAATAACAATAGGTAGGAAGGTTATATATTACTTACCTTGTACCCTATCTACATGTTCAATAAGTATGTAACCTACCTACTAACCAATTATTTGTTTTCCTGCCTACCATTACTTACACCATACTATATATACTTTGCAAAGTAAGGGCATGTGAACTTTATGTTGAACATTTTTTAATCATTGCAATAACATTTGAAATGACCTTAGATTTGTACATGTTTTCTTACTCCTAAACACCATGTTGCACAAATTGGAGCCCATTTAAAATCTCCAATGATAAGGTAATGTAATTGAAGTTATAGACTTTGGTAAAGGTGTCACAAATTTCCAATAGAGTTAGAAACTAGTCACAACATAATTGTAACAAAATCTCAGTTTAGTTTTAAAAGTTACATTAAAATTGAAGTATAGTGGAAAACATATGCAATATTTCATCCATCAAATTTCATCATTTATCGATTCATAAACAATGTTTTCCAAATTATCGTAGTTTCTTGGCCATTTCAACACATGTCCGTTGAGTAATTAATTAATTTTGAAACATTCATTTCAACAAATGGAATATTCCTAAATATTCATTATTTTCCTTCACAATATTTTTTTTATTTGGAAGAAATAATTTTTGAAAATTTCAACATTTTTGAAAACAATATAATTAGTTTTGAATTGGCCAAGGTACTAAGCTAGTCAAGTGGTCAACATGATGTAGCATGGTCTATCATTTCAAAGTGGATTTCTCAATTACAAGTCAATTTTATTTTCAAAGGTCAACCCCCATTTATCATCAACATCCTAAAGTTACTAAATTAGTTGATAGTTTGACTTATTTGAAGTGCCAATCCATCCACATGGAATTTCTTGAAATAAAATATCCCCATATGAAAGTTTTCAAAAATATTTCATATCACAATAGGCGCATTCAAAATTTTCATCCAAATTACCCAATAATTTGGGCAAGATTATGCAATTAAATGAAGTCAAGGATGACATTCAGTTAAAAGTTGGTTAATAAAAAAAGGCCTTTTTCCTAATGTCTAAAATTGTATGCAAATTTGTGACAAATTTGCCTTGATGTGTTTTATAATTTCAAAGAAGAATTTGAATGGGTAAGTAATGTGCAATTGAAGAATTGAATTTTTTTTTACAAGCCTATGACACAAGCTATATGTAATTTTTTATATGTTCCATTTGGTTTAGTTTTTTTGGAGTTATGAGGTTCCAAAGTTACAAACTTCAAATAGTACTTTCTGAAATTTTCCATTTCAATATAATATACATTAAGACCTAAGTTTAAAATATTATAAGGAGATTAGTGACCCTTACATGGGTCCAAATTATGGTGCATCCACAATGTGTTTATGATGAGTACTAAACTAGATTTGGGTTCAAACTAAAAACTTACATGTTTTTAATTGCTTTTTTGAAGGGTTGAATTACCTTGATATAACACTAATCTTTGCAAGGTGAAGTTCATTACGACCTTCACATGTTGTCTTCCATTCAAAAGAATATGGTAACCATAAACTATTTTAATTACTTTTCCATATTTTATTATAAGATGATGTATAGGTGTGGGCATGATGATTAATTACAAGTTTTGCTTAGTATTTGTCAATTTTAATATATAATACCTACAATTTAACTTGAAAGCACCCAAGGACATTTTTCACCATTTTTTGAAATAATTATTCAAAATTAACTATGGATATGTGTGTTTTCCTTACCCCTAGGGCTATAAACTTTCATCTTTGGGTTTGTAAACTACCTAGATTGTGATATTGACTATTCTCCCATTTTAAACAATAAGTTTGACTTTTAGAACAAAAGAATTAATTTATAAATGTTCTTTTGAGTAGATAATTTGAATATTGAAATATTGTATTAACTAACTTTTTGTAAACGATTGTTTACAAAAATTTGAAAACTAGGTGATGCATTTGAACTCATGGGTTGTTGGTTTGCTTGAGTGAACAAAAAATGTACAAATATTTTAATAATTTGGAATACCAAAAAAATATTGATTTAAAAAATCAAAATGACAATTATTTCCTATGTGACCATTGATGAATTATATTATAAATATATATATATGTTCAACTCCAAAAAAATTTAAATACTAAATAAATACCAAACATAATGTCCAATACTTATGGACAAGTATTTCCTCCCTAGAAATATATTCACAATACCACTTTAATTAAATTCCATGAAAATTTATTGGAATGCCCTTGACCTCCTTGTTTTGGACTATAATATTTTCATTTTACTTTCCTAGTTTTTTGTGGTTGCTAGTATTTCACATATTCATTACATTCCAAACAAAAAAAAAATTGTGCTTTTGAAATCATTTTTGGTCCATTCAAGAACACCCCATCATTCTTGAATGCACTTTAGGTTGGTTTAATAAATCTAAAGCCCATGTATTGTGAAATGGTTCTCATTTCATGGTTGACCATTGTACTTTCCATGTCTTTACATTAAGTGTAGATTTACAATCAACCCTCTATATGTGCAAGAAGTATTTGGATGTGATAATCATCAAATTGTCCATGCAAAATTTCATCGTAGGGATCGGTGTTAGGGAAAGAAATGAATAAAATACAACATCATTCCAAATATATGATGGAAAGGGACATCCTCTCATTGTGGCAACTTGAAAACACTTATGTGCTAACATCATTAGTAATTGTATTTAATGAATATGTTTTATAGAACAATTGCCCCATGTTAAATGCATGACCATTATTACTATTACACAATTGTGTGTGTTGTTATGCATTGATTGGTTGTTGGTTCATGCAAATTTTACAACCAAGCATGCACATTTTCCTCATAGGTGGTATGGGACAAATGATTTAATATGAAACCCATGTTCAAAATTTCAACCACATGTCACACAACATTTTTTTGTGGTGATCTTTTTTTTGAGAAAATATTTTATCAAATATTACTTTTTAATCACCTAAATTGAAAAAAATAAAACATGCCATATTTTTACACATTGTTCGAGCACTTGTAGCTAGGATATAAAAGGGCTTTAATAAACTTTTACTTTCATAGCTAGTCTATAGCCAAATGTGACTAAATCTCCTTGTAGATGATTTCCATTGTGGCAACATCACAAAATTGAAAGAAAAAACAGTAACATCTCGTAAAACAACTTGATAATTTTAACTTACGATTGGCCAAGAAATAAACATTGACACTATTTGTGTGACATGTTTTCAATGTGAACAAAATAGGTGCAATCATTAAAAACCAAAACATTGTTTGGCATTGCATTTTATTTTAACCCCATTTCCTAACAACCATTTTTTAAATCCTAGTTTGTTAAGTTGGTTACACAACTAAACCTTTAAATGACATAATTGGCTAAATATTTGTGTGAAATGGAGCTGATTTGGCGATATATATATATAGGATGGCTATTTATCATTTAAACATGTCTATAAAATGGTTATAATTGTAATAAGGGTAATCAAACACATTAGCAAAATGTGAGTTGCTTAAGGACATGCATTTGGCAACATTTAATTGGAAAGGGTTTACATTTGGTGATTAGGATCTATATTTGAACTATTATTCAAGAAGATTTGTCAAATGGCAAAACAAAACAACATTAGAAACATTAGAATTGGTTTGATGGGGATTTGAACCCCAACCCTGAAAAGGGTGCTACTAGTTGTAATTCAAATCTTACCTACACTCAAAACCCCAATAAAAAAATCCAAACAATTTACCAAAAAATCCAACAAATAGACCCACCAAAAAAATAATATAACAAAATTAAGAAAGGAGATTTAGGTTTGATAAGTTGAAGTAACCTTCAAATTCTAACCAAAACGTCATGCCTTTATTCAATCTACAAAAAAATTCCAACAAATAGGAAAACACATATAATACACATAAACATAGACAAAACATTCAAATCTATGAACTAATCCAAAAAGAAAAAAAATGCAAACATGATAACTTTGCCATGACATTAATCTACAAAAAGACTAACCATTTGCATGAATTAAAAGGGGCCTAGGAGTTCAAAAATCTAGTTTATATATCAACAATAACGCCCATGAAAATTGTGGCAAACAAATTTGTCACAATCAAAGAGTGTTGAACATTCATAGGTGTCACAATCAAATAATGTTGAAGGTAGCAAGGTTGTGTGGCTTGCCAAGAAATGTCAAAAAACTTAACACCAACTATTTTTATTGTTTTGGGAAATAAAAATCCTTGCAATAAACAAAATGAAATTCAAAAACTATTTTTGGAGGATTTGGTGTTGCTCATACCCAAAGGGTTTTTTCCCCTTAAACATTTGTGAAAATATATGGATGCATACATTGGCTTTGAGGCTTGATCCCAAGTTAGTTTTCTTTTTTCAAAAAATGATGTTTAATGAAATCCTTCCTAACACGATTGCTTGTTGTTTGGATTAGCATACACATGCAACATCAACTTGATGCTACACCTATTACCACTACTAAATTTGATTTGTGGATGAATAGGAGACAACAAGGTACCTTCATTCTTTTTGTAAATTTTTTAATCTACAACTTAAAAGTTTCAACATGTTACAATAGGCCTTTTTGAGGCTAATGATATTATCGGCATGGGTTGCAAGGCAATTGAAGTCCATGTTCAAGAAATTTGGTTTCATTTCCAAGATCTTATGTTATGTGAAAAATAAAGGCACCAATTTTGTCACAATCCTAGCCTTGGGCTTACGAGCAAGGTAAGGGTTTGCAAAGGTGCATACCAAAATTGAAGGCCAAGAGTCACATTTCATGCTCCCGAGAGTGTAGGAGAGTGTGAGGGAATAAACCCACACACTCCCAAGTGGGCTCCCACTTTGGGAGTTAGAATTTAATGGATTCTCAAATTTTCAAAGGGCAATTTTAAGGGTCAAAATTCATTGGATTGAAAAGTTCCTTGTACCATTGGAAAGCTCTTAGGACTTCGATATCTAAAATGGGCTTGCATGACTCATTTGAGTACTTAAAACATAAGTTATGGTCAAAAGGAGGGCCGGGAGTCAAACTACTAATTTGATTCACAACCACTAAAAGTCAAGAATCGCCTTGATTTACTTATGTGCAAGTGACGTGCCACATATTTTTGGAAAGATCTCAATGAAAGATACAATTTGCTTTAGACCTCACTTCAATCGGAGGTTTACATAAAAAGTTATGGGCCTCCAAAGTTGTAAGAGTCCCAAATTCAAAAATTTCAGAACTCCCAACTCGGGAGTCTCAGGACAAAATGACATTTGGGTGCAAACCACATGGCCATGCACAAAGAATACTATAAGGGGATGGTGGTGGCTTCCCCCAAGTTTGGGTCATGGTGAGTCTTGTGAGTTTGTGTTTGCTTGTGGCTCATCCATGCACCAAAAGTGTTCCAACTACGCATTAACCAACTTGTTATTTGGTTTGTGCAGGTCCGTATGAGTAATTGACTCACTTGTCATTTGTCATAATCCCCATCTTTAGAGCTCCAACATGCCCTTCTACCCCCGAAGCGTTGTGAACCAGGGAGTGTACCCCAACTCTTTATCCTTTTGTTATTTTCACCTTTGGACTCATAGTTGAGTCTATCAAGGAATTTGAAGGTGTGTCAAATATGGGAAGCATGACCACAACCTAAAAACAATTATTTCATGTGAGTCATTAAATTTGCATGTTCTTTTTAATGGTTCATGTTTTAGACATGCCATGAGCAAAACATCCCAATATGCAACCAATGATGACAATATTTCCAAGGACCTAGGTTCAATTAAAATGTGAAATTTGCACAAACATCCTTTCAAGCTTACATCACATGGCCAAAAAAATTATACGTTTGTTGATAATTTTGATTTTTTGCGATGAAAAAATTTTTAGTTGTCAAATGTTGAATAAAATTGATCTTCTTTTTTCATTGTCCATTATAGATTACGGGGCAAAAGAATGGAGGCAAACATGTTGAGATTCTAATTTGTTTTAGCAAAATTTAGTTAATTCTGGTGAAAACATGTTTTGCATCCAAAGTTGCCATGTTTAAGCAATGCCTAGCTTATTAAGCTACAATTATGAATTACTACAATTGCCAAACATAAACTTTAGCCAATAGAATTCCTTCAACACAAACTTGGGCGACTATTAAGGCAATTTATGATGCATTTTTTCATGTTATGACTACTTATGTACTTAACCAATGTTGTGGGTATTGACTATTGTCAAATGCTTTTGATTTAATAGTCACGTTATATGTGCGACTTTTCAAGGATAAATTGGAGTTGTAGGCAAAGGTTGATGTTGAATACATGGATATGTGCACAAAGGTGAAACAACTTGGTGTTAACATGTGAGAGCAAGTGACTATTATTCTTACACCTTTCCTTGATTTCATGGATTCTTTCAAGCATTCTCAATACCATAACATGTTTGCTCTCATGTTGGATATTTGATTCAAGGACTATGTTGGCCACTTTTTGAAGCAATTGAGATTGCTAGTGCATATGATAACCAAATTCTCCTCCCGACCCTTAAGAGTTTATACCATAAATTCCATGAATGGTCAAATGTTTTTACAAATTTTGAGCAAGAAATTGTGCACAACACTAATATTGTTTTTGGAATAGTAGTGTCTGAGGACATGAGACTTGTTTGAACAACTAAGTGTTTTTTTCTTTAATTATTTGAAATACGTTGTGAATTATTTTTTTGTTTGCACAATTTGCACACCTTAAATTAATTTATTTGGGAATTATCTGTGTAGGTGTATGTTCAACAATAATTATCATGTTTTCACACATTTGATGTGCCATTGGAAGAAGGAGAGGATCCTCTTCTATGGTGGTGAAAACACAAAGGATAATTTCCAAAAATTGCCTTTTAAGCTAAAGCAATTTTAGGCATACATGGTAATTAGATTGAAATAGAAAGAAATTTTTCTATTGCAAGCATTCTCACAAATCTTTGTTATTATTGACTTGATGTGAAAAACTTGGATCTCCTAATTCTTTTGATTAGGAATTGGCCCATGATCCCATTGTTGGTTTTGAGGCTAAAGGAGGACTTCAAGATGTGGATGGGTTTGGTGAGGATGAGGAAGACACATTAAATGTGATAGGTGTTAAGTTTCCCAATGAGGTTGAGGATCATGTAGAGGATTGTGTACAAAATTAGCACATGTTTCCATTTTGGTAGTCTTTTGTTTAATCTACACATGGAAATTCTTTAGTTTTGATTGAATTCTTATGCCCTATTGCCACTTTTATAATTATGCCACTTTAATGATTAGATTGGACATTAAAAATGAATTTTTACAAACATTTAAGTTAATTAAATCAAAGTTGCATGTTTTTACATCTTCTTTGTTTCATTTTTTGGTTTTTGTTCATTTTTACACAATTTTAACACAACATGTAAATGTAATAATAGTGGAAGTGTAAATGTAAAGCATTTACATTGTTTTTACATGGCCAAATAATGATTTGTACATGGTTTTACACTTACATGTTTTGTAATTGAACCATATACACTTACACATAGTGTGAGTTTTAAACCAATATACACACAATGTTAGTAACAACTCATGAACTTCTTGATTATTGTTGTTGGAACTTGCCAAATTTCCAAGATGCAATGAGGGTACAAGAAAGTGAAATTTCAAATATTGGGTCATTTACAATGATGTGCAAAAGTTAAAAAGTTGGAAAGTAGATGGTGGGCTCGCCCCATTTGTATTTGTGAGCATCATCACAATACCATAGCCTTGGGTCAGGTTCGGTGTATTAAAAACGAATAATTAATTATTTTTCAAAAAATGCATTAATTTTTTTAAATTAAAATTTTCATTAATTAATTTTTTTTAATGAAATTCATTTGATAGATGTAACTAAAATGCATGGATGCACAAATGATGTTCACATTTTGTTAATATCAAAATCATTTTGTCAAGATCAAGATCTTTCTTGCTAAGTAGAGTTGAAAATACCTTTTATTTCATTCCAAACATTGCAAATTTTTTGTAGGTAAAGTTATTTGTCATATCATTGAAGAGTTATGGCTCATCGAACCATGATATCAAATATAGTTCAACAAATAAGAAAGGAGGAGCATGAAAAGGCATTGTGACATGAAGCAAAATGGTTCATAGTGAAGAATCAAATAACTACTTTGCAAGCAATAGTGGAAAAAATCAAGTGTCTAGTTGGATGGCCAAAGCTATAACCTTACATGCCATTACAATCACTTGGCAAACACATCAAGCAAGAGAATGAGGAAGGGATAAACAACCATAAATCCAAGCATTAGAGAAGTACTTACACACAATGGTTTGCACCACACCTTTGTCCTCACATTCAAAATGCAATGGAAAGGCATAAAAGTCTAACTATTGTTTTACACTATCTTCATGCATTTCATAAAAAGCCAAGGGAACATTCAAGCCCATTTGATAAGTTATTAGATCTTTTTTAGGAGAGTGGTTCATCTCAAATGGATAGTTCAAACCAAGGGTCGAAAAGTCAATATAGAAGGGGAAAGCTTTTATAATCATAGAACAACACATTTCAATACTAAATCGAAGGCCATAAATGAGAGATGAGTTCATGTCTTTGTTACAAAAAAATAAAGCCTTTGGACAAGCCCTTTTTGGACCCATAGTCCAACCCATTATCCAAGGCTTTCTTGAGCTCAAAACCCCTAAACTACTAAGTGGTTCATTCAAAGTTTCATTGGATTGGTCAAGAAAGTTCATGAAAACCAAGTTGGGTTGGCTTTTAAAAGCAACAACTATAGCTATAGCAAAATTGCCATCACATTGGAAATATCAAAGGATAGAGATGGTGCATAGGGTGGCATACCTTGTAAAAACATACAATGTTCTTACATCACTTATGATAAACACATATTAGACATGGATTCACATTATACTTATAGGAAGCGAAAGAACATGGGAAAATAAAGGATCAAAACATGTTTTTAAGGTTGAAGATAAAAAGCAAATTACTATTGTAATATCCTTTGCAGTTGATGGAAGTTCATTGCTTCTACAAGTCATTTTTACATGATCATATCATGGATGCCAATGCCATGGGGTTCATTCATTTGAATGTTCACCCATGAATTATAATAAAATTGTATTTAATTTTTAATTTAGTTTCAGTTCATGTTTAGTTAGCTTTTAATTAAATTTTGATTCACTTCCACTTGATTCATAGTTCATTTCCAATTGACTCTTAGTTCACTTTTAGTTATGTCTTAGTTCACTTTTAATTAACTCATAATTCATTTCCAATTAACCTTTAGTTCATTTTTAGTTCACTTTTAATTAACTCTCAATTCACTTTTAATTAAGCCTAAATTCATTTTTAGTTGAATTTTAGTTCACTCATAGTTCACAGATAGGTGCACATGGGTGCTCATGGGCAAACATGGGCCACATGTAGATTGGAAACTTCTTGAAAAACTTTTTTGAGCTAGGTGCCCAAGGGGTATAAATAGAAGTAGAATTCCCCATTACCTTTAGTTAATTCAACATCAATTTTAGGTATGTTGTCTTGTCATAGCCTTGTTTTGTTTCTTTTTTGCAATGAAACCTTGATGGATTCTTGTTTAGGCTTGTCATGTTCTTATGCTTGTCATTCTAGTTTCATGATTTGGATTTGGAATTGGGCATGCCTTTGTTCTCATTTTGGTTAAATAAATTTATAGCCTTGGTTGTTTTCATGCCCATGATAGATCAACCACAAAATGTCTTTCTCAGAATGGTCCAAGGAAAGTATTTTGTTTGAGAATAAGGTTTCATTTAACATACTATGCTAATCATTGTTCTACTTTAAAGACTTGTCAATAGTTTGTGGAAAGGCTATTAATTCCTTGTCACAAAAATCAAGTGTAATGTAACTAAACTTGCCATAAAACCAAAACATGGTATGGCCGATAGAATGTTGGTTTGTTCATAAGAGCATGGAGTTCATATAATGGATAAAGTCACAACATCCACATATATGTTTAATGTTTATACTTGCAAATTGTATTTCCAAGTTTTAGCCTGCAAATGTGATCATCCAACACCCATTCAAGCATGCATTTAAGAAGCAATTTCACATGTGGACATCTTGCACCATCAAAGATAAACTCTTGAAAGAAAAAGAACCAAAAGTTGATTTTTGCATGTGATTAACAATTAAACTTAAACTTTGTGGGTGGTTGTTTCATGCATGTACACATGTGTGTGAGAAGAAAGAAATGATCTACAAAGGCTAGGGAAGAAATGTTCACTTTGGAGCTTCATCCCAAATTTGTAGATGGAAGCATTAGGAGTCAATATTACCAAATACTTGCTTTCATTAGATTTGACAAGAGAAGTAAAAATTGAAATTCCAAATAGCTAAGAGGGTAGCGATTTAGATTAGATCCTTAAGAAAATACAAGAATCATAATGTAAAAATGTTTGGAGCCACATTCAAAACCCAGACCTTGTGGTACCAAAAGCATCTTCAAATTCAAAGATCTTGCTATAAACAAATGAGGACATCCAAAGATATTTTGTTGAACCTACACATTTTGTGACATGCATGAAACATAATTTTTTCTTATTTTCATTTTGAAATACTTATGCATTGATCTCAACTATTAAAAATGTTGGTGATTTCAATAGATATTACTATGATAGAAAGGTCCCATTATGTTGTAAATAGAAATGAAAAAAAAATTGTTCAAGGGTTAATAACATGTTGACCTTAATACTAGGCCTACAAAAGCAAATTCAAAGTGAGTATATTGAATGGAGCTTCCAAAAAATAGTGGGTCATTTGTTGTGATGCACTTCCAATTACTAATGAGTGCTAGCTAATTTCTACAATCAACTTATTAGGTTGTGATATGTCATTTTCTTGAATTACCTATGTTACATGCACACCTAAAGTAAAATGGCATGAACTTCACTAAATTAAAAAAACTCATGAACCTTGAAGGTGACAAATTAGAAGGAAACAACTTTGTGTGCTAGGTTTGCCAAAATAACTTGAAGGTTTTAGATGTAAATTTAGAAGGAGCGGACAATGTAAATAAACTCCTTCATATCCATACTTTGAACAAAGTTGCAAAATTTAGAAATTGTGATGATGTAGTTCAAATTGACTTAGGTGTATTAGATTTACACTGTACATAAAATAATTTACTTTTTGGTGAAGCAAAAAATGGTGTAGCTTAATTAACCCAAGTTTATTTTCACAAAACACATTTGTTGTTTACGAAATTAATTTATAGTATTCAAACAAAACCCTTAGACCTTTTACAAAGAAAATCTATGGATGTGATAAGCATTGGGGTTCATAGTTCATACCCATCAAAAAGTATGTAAATTGTGACAATACTAGCCCAAACAATACTAGCCAACTTTCCACTTTGTTTCACAACCAAAAACATATACATGAATCCCTAGCTAGTGATGAATCCTCATCATGACCATGATCATTTTACTTTTTGTTTTTACCATCTTTTTTCACACATAGCAGATGAATAAGAACTATAATATTAGATATCAAAGAGAAAACAACAAATATTTTGCAATCAATATTGCAAAAGAGGGTAAAAAAGATTTGGGTCTTATAGTGTAAAAATTGTAGTAACATTAGTTTCCACATATGCTAGATTGAATTCAAAAATTGCCTTCCCAATAAAAGCTTTATTAAATCCCATGGATGGAAATGTTATCAATGTTTCAAGATCATTGAACAATCCTCTTAAAAATGTAGCTACAATTGTGTATCCAAACACTTGCACAAATGCATAAGTAGGCACCTACATAAACAAAATAAAAGTTCTAGTAAAATTTCTATGTGACATTTGCAACAACCTAAGGTTTGAAAGCTGATGTATCCATGGTTCACACATAATATTGATCACACAAGTGTATACTATTATTTCCAACTCCCCTTCCAAACATCTCCAAGGACCATTTCATTATAACTATTGTGCACAACATGTAGCTTATGATTTTGTTGTTGCAAATGGAAGGAATTTGATCAAATAGAAGATGGAGAAATTAGGTTCAAGACAAATAGTATGTGTAATACATACCATTGCAAATGGTAAAACACCTTTTGATACAAACACAAAATTGATAGCAAGATTCATATGCATTCTAAAGATGCTACCAATTGCATAGATCATAAACATCACATGTATATTCCAGTAATGGCCCCCATCAAGGTGAAATCTCCATTGATTTAGTGCTGCTATTATTACTACTGGTGTTGTGAAACTGTGTAGGCTTGAACTGCATGAGTTGCGTTGGTCTAGTGTCAACATTATTGATGGTGGAGGCATCATCATATAAAAATTAATGTGGATTGATGTTTTTGTTGTTGTTGTGCATGGACTATATGTGTTGAGGATTTTGTTGGAATTGTTATAGTGTTGTGATCTGTGATGTAGCTTGTGGATTGCTCGTCATGATCCAAATATTATAGTACCATGACTTGACGTTGTTGTTGTTTATCCTCCTCTAGTTTTTGTGTTGATGATGAGGGTAATATCATTATTATTGTAGTTTCATGACTCCCGAATCGAGATGACTCTTACAACAACACTTGTTGTTCATTATTTTGACTTACAAACACTGAACCTATTGTAACAAAAAAGAAGCACGAACTAGCTATTGGTGAGTAAGTAGCTTGAATAATATAAGAAGAATATGGGATTAAAGCTTGTTGAAGAGGATGATCAGAGGATGTGGTTAGACATGGGAAGAATTTAGAATTCAAAAGAAAAAGAATTTTATTCACCTTGTTCTTCAAGTTTTCTTCCTTTTGGACAATGGCTTCAAACTAAGCTTTTAATCTATTGTAACCCAATGCCAACATCTTGAAACTGTTTTGTTTTCCAGTAGGCACATATATTCTATAACCAAATTGCAACTTGATGTAGCTAAAGACCCAATCCATGGCTAACTTCATTTTTCTTTTCGATTCCAATTTGTTTTGTAGCTCGAAGTTCCTTTCTAATGACCAGACTTGTTCAAATGTGAATCATCTCTTATTCAATTCCACAATATTGTTGTTGTTGCTAGGATTAAAAAAAATGAACAACAATTTGTTGGCACTTGTTGCCGCACCATATCCCTCATCCCTTGCTACTTATAACAATTCCATTGACAACGAAGAAGAATAATTGTCAAACAAAGGATAGTTGAAGAGAGCTTAACACTTTTGACCATAACGTTTAATGTGCTCAATCACCACATCTTCCAAGTTGCTTTCGAGTGCAACATGAGGAGTCATTATTTCACAAATTATATCACACATGAAGAGGAAGGAACTTGCTATCTATCCCTATGTCTATTTGTCTACATCTAATAACTTTGCAGATGAAAATGAAGAAGAAAAAGATTTTGCTTTTCTAAACCAAGCTCTTTTCTTTTGAGAAATTTTTAATCATCAAAAGTGAAGAGCCTTACCTTGGAGAATACCCATGTATGTGAAGGCATGATGTTTCTTTGACTTAGGCATATGTGTGTGAAGTCATGCTTGCTAAAGTTGTGTAGCAAAGGATGACACTTTGCGATGCTTGTTAAAGTTGCGCGGCAAAGGGAGCCAAATTTATAGGTTTTTTGTCAATCTCAAGGTACATTTATCACATTTTTGGGCTGACCCAAGGCTATGATATGTTTCCATTGTAATGGAGTTGAAAGTGGTTAAAGGAGTTGGTTTAACATGCCATGGAAAGTAAGTATCAAATGCTTAATAAGTTGCCATTATGTAGATAAAACTTTGTATTTAATGAACTTTTGTGTGAATGTGGGTCCTAGGAATTGGGGCAATTCCAATTGCATTTTGTAATCAAATGAAATTTCTAAAAACCATACAATTTGATTAACAAGTGTTAGTTCTCAACTTAGATTCAAGTAGGTCATATTATTTCCATCCATCCAATAACATTACTTGTTGTTTTTTTGCATGTTGATTGGACAAGTGATGTTCTATAAACTCCTACTTGTTTGTCTAATGGTCAATAATGGTCAAGTAGATTCTCACTTAAATGGCTATTCGATGCTTAAGAAAGGTAATCTTGAATTAACAAATTCCTATTTATTTGATTAGTGCTCAAGAATGGTCAATATATTCTTACTTAAATGGATAGTATATGCATACTTGTTTAAGTAATGGTTAATAATGGCCAATACATTAGTTGTTTCAAGGTCTTGTTTGTAAATTCAATATGGTCGACAATGGCTAGTTCATTCTTACTTGTTTAAAAACTTTAAATCCACCATGTTAATAGATTTTTTTTGGTTTAAAAGTACAAAATAACGAGTATGTAATGAAAATGAACATGTAGTTACTTGTTCAAATGAACATCTATTGTTCAACATTAATCATAAGGTCATTTTTGGGTATATTGTATTATTTGTCAAGTTATATTTCAATAGGTTTTTCCATCCGACACTTGTAATATTTACTTGTCAAAATTTAGTGTAGGAGATTATTATATTCAAGTTGTGTATAATTGTTCTTTATTTCTTGGATCATTGTTTAATGCATCTAGATATGTTGCATTTTGGGTAAAAATATGTTAAAAGGAGTCAAAAACCATGTTAGATAATGGTGAAAGCTATAAACTTTTTTACATATGTTTTTATCTTGACAATTTAAAATTATGTTTATCATTCCAAGTTGTGTTAAATGACTAATACGAGGGAACTTGAAGAATTCAAATTAAAAATTCATTAAATTTAATTTTGGGTTTTGGTTTTAGTAAAAGACTTTTGAACTTGAACAATAATTGCATCAAATGTAGTCAATTTTGCAAAGGACTAAGTAAAGGATTTTTTAATTAAAGAAATGTGATGGTCAAAAATTTAGAGGATATCAACCTATTACCCACACTAAAAATAATCATAATTAAAAATTTATGGAATTCGATTTTTAAAATAATTCAAAGTATGTTTCAAAATTAAAAAAATTCTAGAGTCCTTTAACACATGTATATGGGGTGTAATTTGCATGACATATACAATAAAGTTGTAGTTTATGATACAAAATTATGATAAATTTTTAGGATAAAATGCAAAATCTGGAAAAATTTAGACAATTTGAAATTTTCATATTTATTCAACAATGACTAACATTGGGGTGACTATATGTATTTAAAATAATTTTATAAAAAAAGTTGTTCAAAAATTATTTCATATGATTAAAAAATGAAAATGAATGAAAAAAAACTTATAGTCCTTTCATAAAATAATCTCGTTGCATCCTTTGAATGTATTTTTTCCCTTTTGCTAGATTAGTGGATTAAATAAAATAAAATAAGATATATGTTGTTTTGTATTCATAATAGTTTCCAATTTATACTTTAATTTCCCAATTTTCACAAATGCATTTGGAGCTCTAAGTATCAAAAACACAATCAACCAATATTTAGCGGATTCTATTCAATTCAATGTGACAAGATTTGCATTGTTTGTTTTCTTGCACATGCTTTTTGATTTGACAAATTCACATACATCCAATGTACATAAGGATTATTGTTGTATGGGTCCAGTTTTTTTAAGGTGTACCAAAATTTTGTCACAACATCACATTTTTTGGTATTTATTTACTTAGTTTTATTTACCCTACCTAGGACACAAAGTGGATGATATCGATGGAATCTAGAATTTTAGTGGTCTAAAAATTGTATTGTAAATAATTTAACAATTTATTTGTTGATTCATTAATATTGATGGGGATTAAAATATAGGGGAAAATGGATTTCATTAAGGACTAACTCTTTTTCGCCTTGAATGGTATATCTCAAAAGAGTTTTACCCCTACAGAAATTGAACTAATTGTATCTTCATGATGCAGTTGTGCAATTATATTTTTACATGCAATTGTTAAATTATGAAGGAACATTTTAGAATGGATGGCTAAAAAATTCAAAAATTTGCTAATGTTATTGTTTTTGTGAGTGAAATTAATTGGAAAAACATGTAGCCCACCCTAATGTGTCAAGGCTAATCCAACGATTCTTTCATGTGGTGAAATGAAAATATGTGAATTGAACTATTCACTCATATTAGAAAAAATTAATTGGTATCACAAAGAGATGTTATTGTCTTCAAGATGTGAGAGCTAGCTTGTTTTTGCTTCGAATGCATGGATGACAATCTTGAGTTATGTGATAACAAGTTACACATAGAACCTTAGAGGTTGTGCACATTGGAACCCTTGAATGTAATGCAAGTAATATTGCCAAATCCATTTGTTGGTCTATGGCATATAAAAGGTCATGTTCTACTTCATATTGCATTTATTATATTGAACATTAAAGTTTATTTCTTTTTATATTTAATGATTAATTATAAAATCACATGTTATATGAAGTGCATTGCAATGTGGTAGTGTTGCAATTAAAAATTCCCCAATTTTTGAAATGAATTTGTTGTAAATAAACTCCATTGCATGTGCAAATCTTGGAAACTTATGAACCTTAGGTCATAAACTTAAAAATTATTGGTTTTATTATGTTATGTTATTATGTTTTGTAGACTTTTGAAATCATGGTTGACATAGAGGAAAATAATTCAAAATTAACCAATTTTAACTTGGATGATGGTGTCAACTAACCACCCATATTATGAAAGATGTTGAAACCAAAATAAATGATTTGATGTTGTTCTCATATTCCCAATATTCTTACAATGTTAATGATAAAATTTGAATAATGATTACATGGTTATGCTTTTGGTAGGAAGGATGACCATATTTTTTGCACATCTTTATGGCAAAGATGCAATGGTTATAGTGTGTTCAAAGGTCATTATTACAAAAGTGGGGTGTAGTTCATTAGCCTAAATCACTATGGGACCTTAAAAATGAAATAAGTTCATTGCATTTTACTAATTTCACTATAATATCATTATGTGAACATCATGTTTCATTACTAATTAACATAATTCACTATTATAATCTATTATAGTAAATATGTTTATTTTTATGTTTTTAAAAATATTTTATATATGCTACTTTGTGATATACCCTATATTATTTTAAATTATTTTAGCTATTCTAACTTATACCTTATGTTATTATAAGTTATTATAAATTATTATAAATTATTATACCCTAAACTATTATACATTATTTTATTTTAAGGTATTTTAACTAGCTTATTATAAGTTTGTAAGTTATTTTAAATTAAACTATTCAATTAACTTTAAGTTAATATATGTTATTTCAAGTTACTTTAAGTTATTCAAGGTCATTCTATTTTATGTTATTATAAATTAATTTGTCCTACATATAATAACTTAAAATAATCTAAAATAAAATACAATGACCTAAAATAAAATAACTACCAATAGCCTATGATATTATAACATAAAATATTCAACAATAATTTATAATAAAAAAATCACTAATAGTTGTAATATAACATATAATAATCAACAATAATTTATAATACAATAACCACTAATAACCATTGATAAAATAACCATTAGTAGAATAGCCATCAATAGCCACCAATAAAATAACCACCAATCTGCACCAATAGTCATTAATATAATAACCATTAATAACAACCAATAGCCATTAATATAATAACAACCAATAACCATTAATAGAATAACAACTAATAACCATTAATAAAATAGCCACCAAAAGCCATTAATAGAATAGCCATGAGTAGCCATTAATAAAATAGCCACCAAAAGCCATTAATAGAATAGCCATGAGTAGCCATTAATAAAATAGCCACCAAAAGCCATTAATAGAGTAGCCATGAGTAGCCATTAATAAAATAGCCACCAAAAGCCATTAATAGAATAGCCATGAGTAGCCATTAATAGAATAGCCATGAGTAGCCATTAATAAAATAGCCACCAAAAACCATTAATAAAATAACCATTAGTAGCCACTAATAAAATAGCCACTAATAACCATTAATAGCCACCAATAACCATTAATATAATAGCCACCAGTAGCCATTAATATAATAGCCACCAAAAGTCATTAATCGAATAACCACTAGTAACCATTAATAAAATAACCATTAGTAGCCATTAATAGAATAGCCATCAATAACCATTACTAGAATAACTACCAAAAGCCATTAATAAAATAACCACCAGTAGCCATTAATAAAATAGCCACCAAAAGCCATTAATAGAATAGCCATGAGTAGCCATTAATATAATAGCCACCAATAGCCATTAATAAAATAACCATTAGTGTCACGGACGTGACGGTGACGGACAGTGACGGTGCGGACTTTTCCCAACTGGGAGGCGGTGCGGACTTTTCCCAACTGGGAGGCGGTGCGGACTTTTCCCAACTGGGAGACGGTGCGGACTTTTCCCTAAATGTCGCGGACGTGACAGTAACGATGACGGTGACGGTGCGAACTTTTCCGAACTTGGAGGCGGTGCCAACTTTCCAACTTTAGAGTTTCCCAGTAGCGTCCTAACAATATGAATAGAGAGCCTCAAGACATTGTCCTTCACTCTCGTCAACACCGGTTGTACTTGCTCTTTTAGCTTTTTCGCTTCGAGTGTTACTAGTTCTAGTTTTGGAGCTTAGAGTGTTATTCCGAGTCTTGTGTGAGTTGTCGTCCGCAACAGTTTGACGAGAGTCCACTACCAAGATGGGTGACGTTTCCAACATCCAGATGCACGACATGGTTTCCATGCTGCAACAACTACAACAAGAGAATGCCAACCTATGAAACGCCATGGAACAGCTCCAAGTTACTCGCGCTCCAGTCCATGTTCCAGCTTCCATAGCAAATCCAATTCCACAAGCACCAAAAGAACCTCAAGTAAGCTTGCCAGAGAAGTTTGACGGAGATTGTACAAAACTTCGAGATTTTGTCAATCAAGTTCAACTTGTCTTTCGTCTTTAACCACACAGATACGCAACAGAAGAAACACAAGTTGGACTCATTGGATCAATGTTCACCGGAATTGCGTTATCTTAGTTTTTGTCACTATTGAAGAAGGATTCTCCACTTTTGGCAGACCTTGATCAATTCTTGGAAGAATTCAGCAGAACGTTTGGAGAGAGAGATCGAGCCCTTATAGCAACAACAAAACTTCAAACACTGCAACAACGATCGCGCCCAGCTTCAGCATACGTTGCAAAATTTCAACAACTTGCATGTGACCTCGATTGGAACGACACGGCTCTCATCACCATGTTTCGATGGGGACTTCGCAACAATATCAAAACCTTGTTGTTGAACTTGCCCAAACCAACTACTCTGTCGGAAGCCATTACTCAAGCAATCGACTGCGACAACCAGTTGTTCGAGCAGCGACAAGAGCAACGATTGCTCTTTGGATCATATCAAGCGGATTACACAACTCCAACCCGCCAAACATCTTCAAGCACTTCGACCCCAGAGCCCATGCAAATCGACACTTTGAGAGTTAGGAAGTTATCGAAGAAGAGAAAGAACGACGTCGCAAGGAACACTTGTGTTTTTATTGTGGAGGCAAGGACCACAACTTAAACAACTGCCCTTTGAAACCTCAGGGGTCAAAGGCACACAAATTTCGGTACACCTCAAGCACTTCTGAGCCAAGACACGAGGAAATCGAGTCAGAAAACGACAGTAGCCAGCCACATTAAGGACCGTGCGGCTAACAAGTGTTACCATGACATCAGGTCCTATTTTATCTTCTGAACCTTCTCGTTGTTTTAATATCCTACTTAAAATAATTTTTTCATCCACATAGCATAAAAGTTAAAGCCTTGTTAGATTCCGAAGCCTCTGCTTGTTTTTATTGATAAAAATCTTGTAAAACGTCATAATCTTCCTATAGTCCCTAAGAAATACCCTATGACAATAGAGGTTATCGATGGTAGGCCCTTGATTTCAGGAGATGTCACTCACGAAACTAAACCTTTAGACATTATCCTAGAAGGGCACCGAAGTACTATTGTATTCAATACCATTAGTTCTCCTTCTAATCCTCTCGTTTTAGGTCTCTCTTGGTTAGAAAAGATTAACCCGGATATAGATTGGAAAAAGCGAAAACTAACATATCGAACCATAGCTTCTCATGTTTCGTCTAGACACCCTAGAAATGTCCCAAACCCGTATCCTTACCAAGTCCAAGGGTCTGCAGTCAAAGTTCCGTTGATAGTCAGTGCTCGAGCCTTTATGAGGGCTGCCAAGAATGGAAATATGTTTGCAATTCATGCAATTTCGACATCTCAACCTGTTCAAGAACCAACCAAGTTACCAGTAGAATATGAGGAGTATTGAGACGTGTTTGAGAAGAAGAATGCTGATACACTTCCTTAGCACCGACCTTATGATTGTGGCATCGAACTCCAAGAAGGTGCTCAGCCTCCCTTTGGTCCAATCTACAGCCTCTCCCAGAACGAGCTTGCTGCATTGCGAGATTACCTTGATGAAAATCTCGCGAAGAACTTCATTCGACATTCCAAGTCACCTGCTGGATCTCCTATCCTATTTGTCAAGAAGAAAGACGGCTCCCTTCGGATGTGCGTGGACTATCGTGGACTAAATCCATTGCCGCTTATTTCAGGACTTCTTGACCAACTCAGTCAAGCAAAGATCCACACCAAGATTGATCTTCGTGGAGCGTACAACCTAGTACGTATCAAGGAAGGTGACGAATGGAAGACGACATTCCGAACTAGGTATGGACACTTTGAATACAATGTCATGCCTTTTGGTCTTACCAACGCACTTGCCATCTTTCAACATTTGGTGAATGACGTATTCCGAGAATTTTTAGATGATTTTGTTGTTTGTTATCTCAATGACATATTGGTTTTCTCCAAGAATGAAGAAGAGCACATCAACCATGTCTGGCTAGTATTGGAAAAGCTACGCACTGCTGGACTATACGCCAAGCTGGAGAAATGTGTTTTCCACCAACCCCAAGTCGAATTCTTGGGCTACATCATTTTTGGAGAGGGTTTATCCATGGACCCAAAGAAGATTCGGACAGTCACCCAGTGGAAGAAATCGGCTACTGTTCGAGACGTACAATGCTTCTTCGGTTTTGCGAACTTTTATCGAATCTTCATCCGAAACTATTCCAAGATTACTACTCCATTGACCCAATTGACTCGCAAAGACAAGCTTGAGTGGAATGCGGAAGCAGACCAAGCATTTGAAACTCTAAAGAAGGCGTTTACAACGGCACCTATTCTGACGCATCTTGACTTCCAAAAGCCGTTTTTTCTAGAAACGGATGCTTTTGACTTTGCCCTTGGAGCGATCCTTTCACAACCCGACAAAGACGGATGCCTCCATCCTATCGCGTTTCACTCACGAAAATTTACTGCTGCCGAGATCAATTATGAGATCCACGACAAGGAGTTCTTAGCCATTATCAACTCGTTCCAAGAGTGGCATCACTTTTTCGAAGGAGCTCAACATTCGGTCACGGTCTACACCGATCACAAGAACCTTGAGTACTTCATGTCTGCCAAGGTACTGAATCGATGACAAGCTCGTTGGAGCATATCGCTTTCGCGCTTCAACTTTGTCATCACGTACCGCCCTAGTTCCAAGCAAATTCGGTTTGACACTCTTTCCCGACGAGTGTATCTTGCACCCAGGGAAGGAGATGCAGCTTATGACCAACAAAAGACTACCCTTATCAAGCCTGAGCAACTTCAGCTGAAGATTGTGCGCACCACAACTTCGGTGGATGCATCTTTTTTCCAAGATATCCGAGTAAGTTTAAAATTCGACCTTTTGGCCTTGAAATTGAAGAACAATGTCGATATCTTCAATCCTAAAGGATTTCCAAGTCCAAGTTCAAAGGTTATAGATTCAGAATCCCCGAATCAACCTACTTCCAGTTCACAGGTTTCCAGATCGCATGATGCTGATCCAAGATTCCAGTTCCAGGATGGGCTGTTATACTACCAGGGACTACTTTATGTCCTTGAAGGTCCATGCCGACTTTGAGTGTTCTAGTTTCGACACAACTCTCCATCAGCAGGACACTTTGGTTACAACAAGACTATGGAGTTGATATCTAGAGACTTTTGGTGGCCCCAAATGTGGAAAACCGTGAAGGACTATGTCATAACGTGTGACACCTGCTCCAGATCCAAGATCCCTTGTCATCGGCCATACGGGTTACTTCAACCATTGTCGATTCCAGAAACCCCATGGACATCCATATCCATAGACTTCATTGTGGACCTTCCAAAGTCCAAATCTTTTGATTCAGTTTTTGTTGTGGTGGACCGCTT
>Ga0209611_10001079_pt1 | contig 45120 bp, 47 predicted proteins | sample S1TSphgellanicum_3_FD_187693 | JGI IMG/M metagenome (GOLD analysis project Ga0209611, IMG submission 187693) | Host-associated microbial communities from peat moss isolated from Minnesota, USA - S1T2_Fc - Sphagnum magellanicum MG (SPAdes) (version 2) | ecosystem: Host-associated > Plants > Peat...
ATTTGAACAATTCAGCAAAATTCAATGCAATGCATTGAATTCAAAATAATTTTGAACTATGGTCAATAACACAAATATGGTTAGCTAAAATAGATGAGGGTTATTCGTCTAATGTTTAACAAGGATAGGCAAGAAAGGGAGGCACATGTATTTTACTAAGGCCTAGATGGACAAAATATGTTTTGTAGAATATTGGACTTTATGGAACAATAGAGTTCAAGTTCTCATGTTGAAAGGACTACCGTGTGTGAATGTCAACATAACTAATGTGTATGCCCCAAACAATCCTTTAAAAATAACCATCTTGTGGGAGCAATTGAAGGAAAAACTACCATGCAACAATAAATGGATCATTTGTGGTGATTAGAACATGATGGAGAGGAAAAAAGAGGAGGCTTCTAGTTGCAAGGATATCATTTTTGATAGAAAGAAATTGGCTCAGAATTCTTTTGAAAAGTTAACCATGGAAGTGAAAGAACTTGTGAGGTTTGTCAAGAGCCTCCAATTTTCACGGGACAACCTTAGGAGTGGGAATGAAAGAATCATGGGTAGGTTAGACATAGTCTATGTTTTCAAATGCATTAAGGATGGGCAAGAATGTCAAGTGTTTCTTTTACACATTGAAAGGAGATGGGTTCAAGTTCGATCCTCACCCAATTTCATGCATGTTGGAAATGAAATAGAATCAAATAACACACATTTTCTTGAAAATGAGCACAAAACATTTTGAAACTACCAAAGACCAAATTTAACCCTTATGGCAAGCCCAATAGGAAAATGCATTTTTCTTTTTAAAAATGAGGAAAATGATTAGATTTTATAAAAAAGGCAACAAAATTTTGGAAAAGGGAAATTGGGTTAAGGCACAAATTGGAATATGCACAAAAAGAGGTGCAAAAATTTACAAGTTATGGGGACCTCCAACAATTAGTAGGGTGTTTCAGAAAACAAATTCATGAATTGGAACAAGTCAAACTTACAAGACAAAGAATTTGGGCTAGGATTTGGTGGATGGACAAGGATAATGTTAATTATTAAGGAAGTTTTTGCAATTGTAAAAAAAAAAACCCAATGAAACAAATATCTTGCTTTTAGGAATGGGGAATGCGTGATTGTCAATTGGAAGGAGGACTTAGAGGAAATTTGCTGCAACTTCTACAATAATCTATATAAGGCCCAAAAGGAAATGTTTGGTCAAACAAAATTGAAACATAGGGTTTTGGATTCAATGCCAAAGATATTCACTCCAACAATGAATTTCAAGTTGACACAACCCATTGTTGCCAAATCCATGACAAGGGGGAAAGCTCCTAGGCCAAATGGAATAATCTTGGATTTTTATATTTATAATGGGACATAATAAGAAAAAAAAATTAACATAATGGTTAATGTAGTAGTTGAGGTGGGTCACTTCCCCAAAGGGATAAACAAAAGGCTGATAACATTACTATTTAAGCAGGAGGTAAAAACATGGTTAGGTGGCTCATGTTTGACATTTTGAAAAGTCCACATCTTACATTAGCTACAATTCATGCATTTAAAATAATTATCAAACTATAAATCCTATAATTATCCCCTATGGTTTTGGTCACAAATATTAATAGACCACCTTACAAAAATCCTTAAACATGTGATTAATCAAGAAATTTAGAGAAAAGTTAAAGATTTCAATGTGAAATGGAATATCAATTGTAAAAAATGACAAAAATGACAATGAATTAAAATTTTAAATATGAAAAAAATTATATTGGAAAAATTTCAATGCATCTTACAATTAAATTATTCATTTTATGGTGGCCTATTTTTTATTTTGATATTACTATGACATTTTTTTGAGTACACATTTTTCATTTTCTATTTGTGACAAACATAATGTCATCGTTTCAAAAGTCCATAATGAGTCCATTCTTTTCGTAAAACTCATCCATAATTTTTAATGAAATTTTCACTAAAATCTATTGCAACATGGATAATGAAAAAATGAAAAAATTCAACGTTTGATATGATTTTACATTTTAAGTTCATCTATAATTCTTTAAAATTACAATTGTGACAATCCACCTAATTGTGTTTTCACCCAAGAGATTAAAAAAAATCTCAATAATTTAATACCAAATTTTTTTTAAAATGTGGTTTACAAAAAATATGTTAAAGCTCTACAACTAAAGCTCTAACTAGTGTTGTGGAAGTGGTGGACTTGGATTAAGCAACCTTCCTACCACCTTGATACATTTTGGATAATGCATTTTTTGTCCATGAAACCATTGATGGATTGGGCCAAACACACCAACCCATCAATGGTACTTTTAAAATTATACTTTATTAAAACTTATGACAAAATGAATTGTGAATTTATCACCAAACCTTCCAAGATTGAGTAGGGAATTAAACAAGGCTACCCGCTAGCACCTTACTTATTCATCTTGGTTGGAAAAGTGTTCAACTTCATGGTCAAGGAGGTAATGACATTAGGGGATGTAAAAGGCATCTTGTTACCCAAAGGTAAAAAACAACAAACAATATTTCAATATGTTGATGACACAACATTATCAATCAAAGGTTAAGAGAATAACATGCATAATGTCATCAATTTACTAGAATTATTCCTATACATTAGGGGGCTTGAATTAAATTGGAATAAGTCCATAACCTATTGGTGTTGTACAAGGAATATGTAACTATTTAGCTGGGTTGTCGAAGGGAGATGGAAATGGGCTAGGGATGGTGAATTATCAAAGTTATTTGGTGTTCCATTTGGTTAAAACATAAATGTTAATGATGTTGATGAATTTTTGATTGAAAAATTACAAATTTATTTTTTGATCATAAATTTATTTCCTTATGCCTTTAGGAGGAAATACATTGATCATCAATTCTGTCCTAGCTTTTATGTTATGGTTTCTCATTCTAATATGGAAAGGATTCACAAAAACTAACAAAAAATATCAAACATTGTTGAAAGACCTTCTATTAAGAACACGAAGATTCACAAGAACAAAGGTTTAAAAAAAGGTCTAAGTTTAATTTTCAAACAAGGAACATACCAAAATTATGTGATTCAAAAACAAGAACAAGAATTAATAACAAGAACATGAGATGTGTAAAACAAACGTGAAAACAGATGTTTATTATGCTAACATTTACAAACATGAACATGAAAAGAACATGACAAGGCTATGGTGCAAGATTATGCCTAAGAATAATGTTGAACAAATTAAAGGAAATGAGGGTCCTATTTATACCCCTTTGGGGACCTAGTTCAAGGGAGCTTCCAAGGAGGCTTTTATGTGTGCATTGAGTAAAGAAGCTTCTCGAGAACCCTTTTAATTGATAATTAACTATGAGTTCAATGAAACTTAACTAAAACTTAATTGAGACTTAACTAACAGTCAACTATGAATTTATTAAACTTAACTAAGATTTAATTGAGAGTTAATTATGAATTAATTTTGAGTTAATTGAGAATTTACTTTGAATTAACTAAGACTTAAGTAGGAGTTGACTAATAATTAACTTTTAATTAATTAGAAATTAACTTTGAGTTAATTCGGACTTAACTAAAACCTAACTAGAATGAACTAAGAGTTAACTAGAAATTAATTATGAATTAAGTAGAATTGAACTAAAATTAAATTAAAAGTTAAATACATGGACGAACATCCAAATGAATGAACTCCATGGCATTAACATCTGTGACACCTTCATGGTTGAGCGAGGAGCACCCAACCCAGGCCAAGGTCAACTAAACAGACTATTATGTCCAAACGATAACATGTGATATGGGATTAATAAACCCAAAAAATGCATTAACAACATTAATGTGCAAATGGGTGTTATTAATGATGGAACCAAGTGATTTTAGCTTAAAGATTTTATTAAATTACAAGCTGATTACATGTAGACCATTTAGACATGGGAGCTAGCTACCAAATCTTCATTGGGCCATGGTTAAAAAAACATGTGTCCTCATCAAGATTTAAAATATGGGGGCACATCATGTGGGCTTGGAAGAAAATGATGGGGGAAGCTCAAGTCCAACCTCCCTTGGTTTTTTAATCCATAAAAAAATAAAATTATGATGGGCATCGACTTTTAAAGGGGCTGAATTCAAAATTTCTAACAAGTTAAGATTCTACACATGGAGGGGTTAAAGGTGTTAGGTGATTTATGGCAAACAAAAGACAATAGTTTATACACTTGGTAGGGGGCCAAAACTAAGTTTAATATGGCATATGGAAAAGAATGCATTTGGGAAAAAATTGTTGAAAACAATCTTGTAATATAAACAAAAAGAAAATGTCTGTTATTAAAGAAACTAGGAGCGAAAAATGGTTTGAATGTATCAAAGAAATATTGTAGACCCGTTATTGGTATTTTGTACCTCCAGAAATTTCCAACCTCCCTTGGATTTAGGTGGGCTTGTATTAGGATAATGCTACCCAAGGAAAATCAAGCCTTTGAAGTAGCCACTTACTACACGTTCTTATAGCCACAACACAATTAGACAAATTTTATGAAACCTTAAAGAGGGTAAGAATTTGTTTGAAACAAAAAATGAAGGGTTGAAAAATAGGAAAATGTTCTATGGACCTTTTGAAAAACTCCAATTTGACCTTATTGTATGGAAATGGGCTAACAAGGAAGAACTAACGAGGTACACAACCAAACATACAAGGAAAATGCTTAAACCTAATAGATAATTTGTCCATAACATTTTTGAGTTATGTAAACTTAACATTCCATCAAATTTCCAAATGTGGTGGAAGGATATTTGGATGAAGTGTTGAGCTTGGAAGGAGTTTGGTTTTTTATGTTCACTATGGTAACAAGCTCTCTAATGGTTAATTCATGGAAAACCAAAATAAACAAGAATGTGTAAATGAACTACCCAATTTGGGAGTCCAAAATACCTTAAATGACTTTGCATAGGTTCTAACAATGTGTAAAGGCGAAAATGGCATGGGAGATTTCCTTTACCTCTTTGTTTCATATTAGGTCACCTCCTAATGCTAATTGCAAGTGGAAGTTTTTTAATATTGAACAATGTTTGTTCAACAAAAAGTTACCTCATAGTTTAAATAACTTTGGCCACCTTTAGTCTATATTGAAAGGTATCACCTTTTGGTACATCTAGATTGATTATAATGATTTAGTTTTTACTAATGTTGGGTGGCATAGAAAGAGGATTGAAAGAGTTATTTGGGAGGGTTTTTTGAATATGGATGTCTAAAATGGCAACATACCATGAAGATGGCCAAGATACATATGGAGGGTGAAAATAGAATCCTAGAAGGCTTTGACAAGGTGTGGTGTCCCCACCATGTGATGTGCTCATGAGATTGGCACAAAGTAAGGTGGTATTATCAACTACCCATTGATGAGAAAATTGAGTGCTAGTGTTGTGGTCCTATTAGGTTTGCTTTGGTTGGTCCCCCAATCTTCTCTATATTGGTTCCTTTAATTTGCAATGGATTTGTTCATTTGTGCCCCCCAAAAAAAACTCTAGTAGGTTGGTGAAGACCAACAAATAGGAATTCTAGCTTGTTTTTAAAAAACTTAAGCTTGTTAAAATGTTAGTTCAAGAGAAAGACAAGTGTTTTTTTCAAGTTCTTTTGTCTAGATGCAACTCCAATGTCAAATGTTGTAATTTGGTTGTTTGGCTTGGGTTCTTACCTACCATTGGGATATTAGACAATGGCATTGGTTTTCAATCAATTCCCTTGAAAATGTGCCAATTTTTTGATATTTTGCCAAACATGGATACCTTGTTAATCATAGGGCAAGGCTTCAACAATTTGTTTTTTTCATATTTATTTGACAATTGGATTTGGGAAAGGAATATTCCAAACTAATCATTAATTGAATATGGCCCAACTTTCATCCTGGAAAAGTTATGACTATCAATTGGTTGATTTTCAATTATGGCCTTTGTGGTAGATTTCAACCAAATTTTATGGGTTTAAATACCATATATGTTAAGTCTATAAATAGTAGGCCATTGAGACCCATCAACATTGCTTGATGGATTCTCTTGTTGTGACCACTATGTGGGATGCCTTTTATAAGGTTTGGAGCGAATGGGTTGCCTTTTAGAATTCACTAACCTATAGATTCATATTCTATTGGTTGATGTGATTAGTTCAAATGAAGAAAATACATCACAAATTTAACATTTCATGATTTATGGATTTATTCATGATTTAGTAATGAAAATTGTACAAAATTTGTTCATTCATAATTCATACGTTTCACACATTGATATCATGCATTGAAAACACATTTGACACATAAATTTATAAGAAGATACAAAATGTGTGTCACATTTGTTCATTCATAGGTTCATATTTCATTTGTTAACACATTTATCCATGTGTCAAACGTGTTTTCAACGCATGATATTCACATGTAAAATGTATAGACCTATGAATGAATGAATTTTGCATGATTTTCATTATGAATTTGTCACATGCTAAACTTATGATGTCATTCTATCTTCAGTGTACACACCAATGATTTTTCATATGATAACTAATTGATGTTGGTTAATTTTTGATTTTTACAAAAACTATCAGATTTGGGTCTAAAGTTTTTTGTAAAAATCAAAGACCCCCCAATTTTGGTTTTAAGGAATATTTTCAAAGTTTAAAACTTGTCAATTCTAAGGCTAGGTCAAATTTTCTTTACCAACAATTCTAAATTTGATGGATGTAACCTTTATAAAAATTTCCAATTTTGGATTTAGGCCAAGGTTGGTTCCAACCTATTTTTGGGGATGGTTTGAAAGTTTATTTTCAAGTAATTTTGATTATTCATTTATTTTGATGTTCCCAATGGGTTAAACCATGAATAAGGGGAATTATTTGGATTGTCACACCTATAATTATTCTGGATTACATCCAAATGTAAAATTTTAAACCATATGCAAAATTAACATGATCAAAATTTTAATTATTCATGTTGTCATAGACTTTAATAGAAATCATCATAAAAAATTTGGATGAATTCTAAGAAGATTATGGATTCATAATGGACTTTTGAAATGATAACATTACACTTGTCACACAAAGAAAATGAAAAATGTAGACTTAAAAAATACATCAAAGTAGTGTCAAAATGAAAAATAAAAATTCAAACATCATCAAGTGAAAAATTTATTAATGAAGTGCATTAAAATTTTCCTAATATATATATTTTTAATTTAAAAAAAATTTAAACGATGTGATTGTTATAAATTTTATCCTTGATAATCCATTTCACATTAAATTTTTTAATCTTTTGCATGGATTTTTTGATCAATCACATGTTTAAGGATATTCATAGGCTAGCTTATTAATATTTATGATTAAAAGCATAAGGGATAATGATAGGATTTATGGTTTGATAATTGTTAAAACTACCAAAAAAATTCTCAAATGCCATTTTTGAGACACTTAACCATGCTTTTCGCCCCAATGTGTTCCCAAGTTCACGTGGTATTCTTAAAAGGTTCATGTGGTGTTCCTTTATGTTCCCAATTTGGGTTTTAAAAATTCCCCAACATGTTTCCAAGAGCAATAATAAGGAACAATATAATGGTTTGTTCAAACCTAAAGATAACACAATTGATAACAAACAAATAATTATCACTATTCAAAGCTTAGCAAACTTATTGACAAATAAGTGACATGGTTGATGACATGACAACTTAATACTAATAATAACTTTTAAAGTTAGGGCAAGTTTTAGACAAATGACATCAAGATAAAAATCTTATATAATTGTAGATTCAAATGTTTAATTAACATCAACATTAAACTATTGTCTCAAATTTCAATGTGATACATTATCGACATGTCCTACAATTTTCGCACAAAGATTGCTACAACAAGAGATTCATTGTAGCAAGGCATCAGTGCATTTCATCACTGCTACAAGGCAACACTATTACATTGGTGCATTTCTAACATTACATCTTGCATTTAGTTTTAATTTTTCAAGTTTGGTGAATCTTTTAGGCTTACACGATCCATAATCTTTAAACACGTCAATGGAAAATTCTTTAAACATTAGTAATTTTATAGTAACAAAAATTCAAGGGGAACATGTAGAGGGAGTGGAAGGGCATTTACCTCACGACACCACAACTCTAATTGGAGTCAATAGGAAATCATTATGCTCATCAATTATAAGCACAAATAGCACATCTATTGGAAACATATTGTGGATCCACAAGGGAATATGGTTCTTACGATGCAAAAATGGAATAAGATTGTAGAATATTTATAAGCAATAACAAAGTCAAAGACATAGTGAAACAAAAAGATGTGTAAGGACAAATGGAATTGCATCAATGGCGACTACAAAAAAATCTTTGACTATCACAAAGGTATTGGCCACAATACTTGCTACTAGGACTTGTCGACCGAGGAGTGAGAAAAACTTCATGTGCCAAGAAAACTTAATGAAAATTGCTATAAAACAATCGAAATTTTTCAAGGAAACAAAAATGTCAACACTCCATTGCATGTTCAAAGGACTTGCAAGCACTAGGTAATGGAATTGATAACTAGCCAAACCAACCAAAAAAAAGAGGAAAAACAATCATTTGCACCTTGTTCAATGATGCAAAAATTACATGTGGAGACAACTTTGTTCAAGAGGAGAACCATGAAGCTGAGCCATTTGATCCAAGTATGAATTTAGGATTCAATCTTGAAAATATCATCAACCTTGATGATTTCTCACAATCATTTGGACCAAATCATTCATAATGTTTAACAATCATCAATCTTGGTGATAGTTTCAAATTTACAACATTAGTTCGATGCAACAAACAGCCAACAATTGGAATAGCACCAACCCCAAGGAGTATAAGAATCAAGAGAAAATGTACATTAGTTTTCATGCCAGTCATTAATGCCATAGAAAAAATAGGAAGATTCTTGTGGACATAATGGATTGCATCAATTCAATTTAGCTAGATATTAATAAAACTAGGACATAATCTCAAGATAAACAATTTAAGAAACATATGTAGTACCTAAAGGAAAGGGACATAAAACCCACAAAATGACCAAAAACATGGTGAATGTGTTATCAAACCTCAACATAACAATGTGCCATGCTTTCATCAAGGACCATAACTTGATGCCATTTCCAATAAATCTATTTTATTCTTTATTTGATGAACAATCAACCATGAACAACCAAGACATAGCCGAAGAATGATAATGTGTGTAAAGTTCACAACAATTCAAGTTTAGTCACACAACATTTATTCCAATTTCAATTGTAAATTATTCAATTTATACCATTTCAATCATATAACATTTGATAACACTTGTTCCAATTTCAATTGCAAATTGTTCAATTTATATTATTAGTGAATAGTCAATATATAGTTGAAGAAGGACAATGCATTTGAAGTCCACAATTCATTTCAATTTCAATTAGACAACATTTGAAATTTGATTTTTGTTCAAACAATGGTTTAAATTCACATGCAAATTGTTTAATCTCTACCTACTTTCCTATTTTTTAAAAATATTTCGAATAGGAATCTTTGGCTATGTTTTGAAAGTTCATTACCTTTTAAATGATGTTTTGGTTTAGCAGTTTTTACATCCATTATGTTATGTTTTTTCTTTGTTGCACCTTGAAGATTATGTTGATTTTCTTACTCCAATTGATGCATAAGCGCATTCACATCTACATCCTTGCTGTTTAAAACCAAATTGTAAAACATACAATAACACACAACATCAAGTATGAAAATAATTGAGAGGTTTTCTTTAGTAATAGTTCTTTAAATGTTTTCTTTAAAGTACAAAAAACATTCTCAACTACACTCCTACTTTTAAATATGTGTTTGTTGTAAAAAAACTTTCACTGTGGTATGTTTGATAGTGGCATTTTGTTTGTGAAGGATCATTAGCCCGACAATAGAAGATAACCTTTGACCCTAAGGATGTAGAGGTGAATTATGTCTTTTGATTCATGCTCAAGGTTGAATAGGCCACCATAAGTTGCCTTGATCCCAACAAGAATTGCAAATCTATATTTTATGTATTTTTTTGAATCAAAGGTTTGAATTTTTTGTTAGTTGCAAAACTACTTTTTTAGTGACTTGAAAATGTTATGCCCACCTTTGGTTGTTATGTTGTGTCATGAAGAAGTGGGAATACCATGTTGTGCTTTTACACTGGACTACCCACCTCCTTGTTCATCAACAATTCAAAGTTGCAAGAAATGTAATATTAATATAAAATTGCTGCATTTCTCAAAGTTCAAACATCAATCTTTGATCAGATTCTTAAAAGACTCCCATGAAATCATTTATCATCTTATCTTCAAAGTCATAGCACGAGTTCAAATGATCCAAGAATTGTAGCAAAACATGTACCATTAAAATCAAATGTAAATATTTTGGTGGTGTCATGGTGATGAATTACAACTAAAAGAAAAAGAAAAATAAACAAAAGCAAAATGATCAAAAGTAACACAATTGATTTTTTTTTTGAAGAAGTTGCAAAATGGTCAAGGAAATTTTTTTATTGTAGTTTCAATGCATTATCAAAAGTAACACGACCATAAAAAAACACAAAATGTTTGTAGCAAGGTTAGAAGCAACACAACTAGAAAAAAAAATGCAACAATATTTACAATGCAACCTTGAAAGCAACAAGGTTAAAAAAAAGAACGTAACAACATATGTAGCGCAACATTGAAAAAAAAAAAAGCAATGGAGAGAATGAGGTGAGGAGAAATGAGAAAGAAATACGAGAAGAAATGAGGAGAATAAACTGAGAAGAAACGAGAAAGGAGGAAAAGAAATCAAAAAAGGAAAAGACAAGAAGACAGAAGATTTGAAAAAGGCAAAATGGTGGTGGCCCTCTAACTTTGGGCTGATCTTCATGAACATAGATTAATAATTAGTGTTACGTAACCTATCTACTAACAAAAGCCTAACTAGGTTTGAACACTAATTACTTATTTATCATGAATATTTATTTACAAATAGGTAGAGGGTATGTTTTATAGGTACTTACTCATTGAAAATATTATTAACCCTAACTTTTGACCGTTATCATTATTTTGCTAATTGTAGGTTTAAACGTAGTGTAAAAATAGTTAGACAACAATGGTCTCCACCCACATGTGCCTTGTTTGGGTCTCTATCCAACATGATGCGCAACCTAGGGAATGTCACAACATTTTTTTGTGTAAGACCATTTTAATGCTATTGTTAGAAATACCCTTATATATTAAAATTTAGGTCTAGCACTTATGACCCTAAAAGTTAAAAGTTAAACCTCAAACTCAAGAACCTAGAAACCTTAATCATTATTATCTAAACATAAGAGCCTAGCCCCTACCTAACCTTAAGAACTAGACCTTGTAAAACCCCTTAAAACCCATTGGGTCCATATCTATAAAGACCTATTGGGTCCGGTTCTAAGGGCAAGTCTAGGTCAATATAGAACCAATGGGTTGGGTTCTTGACTAGCTTTGGGTCCATCTAAACTCTTTGGGTGAGATTCTTAGACCCAGATCTAAACCTATACCTTGTCAGAAACCTGGAACCGACCAACACTTGAGAGAATCATTAAACATTATTTCTCGTTTTTTTTTTCAAAATTTTACATTTGGGTTGAATGATATCACCTTCAATTTGAAGCCAATTATTCTAGTAACAAGATTGTTAGACAAGCCTAGACCTCCATTGTTGAGGTGTTTGTGATGCATAAACATAATAAACACACAAAAGATGTTACAAATCAACTTCAGATGGAGAAAAATTCTCGTTTCAAGTGGTGTCATAAGGACATTTTGGGTTGTGGAGAAAGTGTTCCTTACCTTATAACTATGGAGCCTTTTTCAAGAAGGTGAAGGTTCTTTTGTAAGGTGCCTTTCTAGGGCTGGTGTCACTAGAGAAGCGTATTCTTGAGAATTGGATCAAATACCTTGTCAATTTTTGGTTGGGGCAAAAAAAATCCCCTAATTGCTTGTACTATGTAGTTCCCAATGCAAAAATTCCTCAAAGACTAATTTTATTAAAATAAAATATTTAATAATTAGAGACACTTATTATTATCATTCCTACACCTAATATTTGTTGTTGATCTAAAACTTTGTGGTTTTAGTGTTGTTTGATAATCTAGTGTTTTAGGTAATGTCATGTTGTCTTTCACTTCTTTGTTTTTTCCTAATAACATATCTAGTGTTCATTGTTGCTCCTTCCATTGGGTTGCACCTACATTTTCAACAGGAATTTTGTGTTTCCCCCAAAACTTGAAAGATGGCAATTCCCTCAAAATTGCCATCAAACATGGCCACAAATTTCAAGTTTGATGAATGAAGAATAATTCGAAATTGCCATCAAACATGGCCACAAATTTCAAGTTTGATGAATGAAGAATAATTCGAGATGGGGGAAACTAAAGAATTGGTCATGCCATGGGAAGTTGAAATTTTCATCATTTGTGGGGAATTTGTTGAATGAAAAATGATTTGAGACAATGGCCTGGAAACTTTAAAAATTGATCAAAGATGGGAAGTTGAAAATTCCATGAAACATGGGGAATTCACTTGAATGAAAAAAAATATTCAAGATAGGGAACCCTAAAAATCTGTCGAACATGGGAAGTTGTCCATAGGAATAGTTCAAGTTTTGGAGCTTGGGAAGAAGACCATCAATCAAACATGGGAAGTTTCAAGTTGTATTCAAATGATCATTTTTGTGATGTGTTTGTTTTTTGGGTTAGTGTAAGGGAAGAAGACCATCAATCAAACATGGGAAGTTTTAAGTTGTATTCAAATGATCATTTTTGTGATGTGTTTGTTTTTTGGGTGAGTGTGAGTGTGCCATGTTTATGTCTGAAATTAAAAATTCAAATAACTCGGTCAATGGGTTTCTTTGTTTGATTTTTGTTTTCGGTGTTTTGGTTCATACTATGGAACATGCCTGTGGGTTAGGCCTCTTCCACTTAGGAACACTGCAAATCCAGCATATTTTGAGGTAGCAAAGCTAGGTTGAGCTCATCCATGATTGGGGAGGTGCTACCCAAGATTGCATTGAAGTTTCATCAATAATTGTTTATTTATTTAATTATTTTTGACATGAATTAATGCATGCACACTAATATGTCTCTCACAACAACTAAGATAATTACTCACCAAAAAATAAAATAAAATCAAGCCAAAATGTTATTCTTCAAATAAGAATGAAGCCTTGTAAATTTGGAATGAGAGAGTGCGAATGCAGATTCTTGAAAATGGGTAGCAAATTGAAAAAGAACTCATGGCTTGAACTCCTGGGTCAGCTCATAAGTGTATTTTCAAAGTTAGCCCAACTAGGGTTGATTAAGGGTGGGGATGAATGGAATATGACAAAAAAAAATGATAATTTAGGTTATTTATTGAAAAAAAAATCCCCTAAAATCCTGAACCTAAAGCCATTTGAAAGCCGAGTTTAAAAAAAATAAAAATAAAATTCTTTAAATGTTTTTTGAAAATTCATAAGAAGTGGTTTTTTTCAATCAAATTTTGTGGGTTTTTCGGAAAAAAAAGGGGGGAAATTTTGGCTTTTCTAGTATAAATTTAACGAATTTTGGCTAAATTTTATGGGAAAATTCGCCAAATTTTCGATATCACAAGACGGAGGGAAAAAAAGCCCTGGCCATAAGTAATAACTTGAGAAAGAAAAGTAGAACCGGAAAGAACAAAAATAATTGAAAAGAAAAAGAGAAGAACGTTCTGGACAAATCGACTTTGATTTGACTTGTGGCTCTGGAGCATTATAGAGGGAACAGAAAATGAGAACTCTGAGAACGTGAGAACTGGGTCAGAGAGCGTCGGTATTCTCCTTTTCCGGATGGGAACACATAACGAGAACTCTGAGAACGTGAGAACAGGACGAGGGAGCGTTGGCATTCTCTTTTTCCTCATGGGAATAGGGAATGAGAACGTGGGAACAGACTGAGGGAGTGTCGGCACTCTTTGCTGCTACCACCAAGTAGCTTCGTCCAGGGAACAGAGAACGAGAACTCTGAGAGCGTGAGAACAGACTAAGGGAGCGTTGTCGCTATGCCATTCGTTCAGGGAACAATGAACAAGAGCTATGAGAACGTGGGAACATAATCAGGGAGCGTCGGTACTCTCTTCTTCCTCCAAGCAACACAAAGGGAGAGAGAAGGGAGAAGGAAGCGATGTCTTCTCCGGTTTGAGTGTTGTTGCGCTTGGGATTGCGTTACAAAGAGGATCGCGGCGGACGAGATTGCGATCATCCACACACAGGTTACTACCGGAACAAGCTTTTCTCCTTTTTTCTTGTTTTCCCCCCTTCTCTTTTGATAGCCATCAGGTTGAAAAACTAGTAACAGCGAGAGTGCTGGGGTGTTAGAGAAGAGCTAAGAGTAAGAGAAGTCGTAGACGCGGAACTTCAGACGCTCGCTTCTCTTTCAAGGCTAATCGGGAATTACGGAATCGTCGTGATATCGTTCGTGCAGGTGCGCAACCCTCATTAGCAGCTATGTTCGGGCGTGCGCCGAAGAAGAGTGACAATACACGTTACTATAACGTGCTAGGAGTTTCTCAGACTGCGTCGCAGGATGAGCTTAAGAAAGCATACCGGAAATTAGCTATCAAGAATCATCCTGACAAGGGCGGGGATCCGGAGAAGGTGTTTTGATCTTTTAAACCTCGCCTTTTTTTTTTCTCCATTGTGTGCTTGAGACTCCGTGATATTATGTTCGTGGAGCGTTCATACTTGCATGCCTGTTACCTGCAGTAGATTCTTGACCTGGTGAATATGCAGAGAAGTTTGCGGATTCACGATATGAGGACCGTTTCAGTAAGGTGATGATGTTCTTTGAGGGGTGTCAGGTCAAAAGCTAGGGTTTTTGGTTCTCAACTTTCCTATCCGAGCAAGTCTGCGGTTTTCCGATTTCTTTGGACTGTTCATACTTGCATGCCTGTTACCTGCAGTAGATTCTTGACCTGGTGAATATGCAGAGAAGTTTGTGGAGTCATGGTATTAGGACTGTTTCACTACGTGATGTTCTTTGAGGAGTGATAGGCCTTTGGTTCTCACTTTTGCTATGTGAGGCAAGTCTTTGGTTCTCCGATTTCTTTGAACTGTTCATTGAGATCCCTTTTTTCCCCCACAAAGTCTGGTCCTAGGTCATGTCATTATCAAATCAGTTCCACCAGAGCACAAAGTGTAGCTAGTGTATTTGTCTTGTTGCTTTTCCCTCTTACTCTCTCAAGCTGCAAAGCGAGCAATTTGTTGATCAGTGAAGCTGTTTCTGTGAATGTAGTTTAAGGAAATTTCACAGGCATATGATGTGCTAAGTGACCCGGAGAAACGGGATTTGTACGACCAGTATGGTGAAGATGCTCTCAAGGAAGGAATGGGGGGTGGTGGTGCCTCACACAATCCATTTGATATCTTTGAGTCCTTCTTTGGAGGCGGTGGACAGTCTTTTGGAGGTATATCATACCTGGCTATCTGCAAATTTTGCTCATTGATCTCTGGTGCTGGGCACAACAATGAGATGGATCAGCAAGCTTTTCTTGTAGTCTTTGTTTTGTAATTGCATGGTATTTATCACCATCTTACAGTTGTCATTTGTTTTGTTTGCAGGAGGAAGTGGCAGAGGCAACCGCAGACAGAGAAGGGGAGAAGATGTTGTTCATCCTTTGAAGGTTTCTCTTGAAGACTTGTACAATGGGACATCAAAGAAGCTGTCATTGTCAAGGAATGTATTGTGTTCCAAGTGCAAGGGGTGAGTCCTGCTATGTCATTCTATTCAGCTGCTTAAGTGGTGCCCTGAAGTCCATCCATAATTTGTATGCATGTCTTTCCCACAACTCTGATGTTTCTTGAGTGCTAGCCAACACCATGAGTGAGTGTTCCAAACACTGTTGGAAATGTGACTGAAATTCAGGACCCAGATATTGCATAATGTTTTGCCCAAGCAGATATTGTGTACTTATCCACACCCACCATTGGGAGCTGATGAAGTCAGTGGTGAGTCATGGCAGCTAGGCACTGTAATTCATGATGAAGGTGATTGATTGTCTGGCACTTTGTGAGTGAGACTCATATGGTTATGACAGCACTCATTCTTGTCATGCTAGTTTCAGTTCTGCTGGATCTGACAAATGGTTGCCTAAGAATTGTTATTGTGGAGCTCTCTTGGTAGTCTCATGGATATGTACTGCAACTCTCAATTTGCTCCTTAAAATCTGGCTGTAATAGCCTTTTGCTTCTTTCTGGCCTGCTGGTCTACACACAGGCATGGCATTGTTGGTTGGTTTTAGGATGTTCCTCTGGGCATGCCAACTCATGTGCCTGGGTTTGTGCAGCACGGGATCAAAGACTGGTGCATCAGGCCGATGTGTTGGATGCCAAGGTTCAGGCATGAAGGTTTCAATCCGTCAGCTTGGCCCCAACATGATCCAACAGATGCAGCACGTGTGCACAGATTGCAAAGGATCAGGTCTTGTTCACTGTAGCTGTTACTCTGGTATTTCTCTCCTGCTTCTTTCAGCCACAGATCATCACTTAGTAGTGGAATCACTGAAAGTGCTGGTGTTGTTCCTTGCAGGAGAGGTTATTAGTGAAAAAGACAAGTGTGGACAATGCAAAGGTCAGAAAGTTGTGCAAGACAAGAAGACACTGGAAGTGCATGTAGAGAAGGGGATGCAACATGGACAGAAAATTACCTTCCAAGGAGAAGCAGATGAGGCGGTATGGTCCTGCCCTCAAAGATCACACACTCAAAAGTTCTCCATCTTGTTTGGTTCTTTAAGTTTATTTTGTCGTGTACTGAAATGCTGTTGTGGGGACATTGTAGCTGTGCTCCTTTGTTGTGAATGTGAATTGTCAATTTATCATCATGTTACTATCGTGCAGATTTGTAACATGATATTTGCGTTTCTTTGTCAAATGACCTTACAGACTGCAGATCTCCCTGGCTTAGTGTACTAATTGACTGTTATGACCATGCACCTGCAGCCAGACACAGAAACAGGCGATATAGTATTTGTTCTGCAACTGAAAGATCATCCCAAGTTCAAGAGGAAAGGTGATGACTTGTTCGTGCAGCACAGTTTAACCTTGACAGAGGCATTGTGTGGCTTCCAATTCCCCCTGACACATCTTGATGGCAGACAACTTCTAATCAAATCCGTTCCTGGGGAGATTATCAAGCCAGGTCTACTTCCTCTTTTCCTCTATCTTGTCTGGAAACTCAGGCCTGGCTGGAATTTCATTGCCAGACAAAGTTGTCAAACAACAAAGGGTGTTGCATCTAACTTTTTGGTCTGTTGTGTGCAAATAGGTCAATGCAAGGCTATCAATGATGAAGGTATGCCACATTATCAGCGACCCTTCATGAAGGGCAGGTTGTATGTCCAGTTTTCTATTGACTTCCCAGAAACAGGGTCCATATCCCCTGAGCAATGCAAAGCCATTGAAGCTATTCTACCCCCAAGGCCCTCAAGTGCAGCAACAGATATGGATTTGGATGAATGTGAAGAAACTACTTTGCTTGATGTCAACCTTGAGGATGAGATGAAAAGGAAGCAGCGACAGCAGCAAGAAGCTTATGAAGAGGATGATGAATCTTCTGGACCACGAGTGCAGTGTGCCCAACAGTAGAGCAAGTGTGAGGAGCAGAAGGAAATGGGATCAATCAGCACACATGAGAGGCTCAATATGAAATTAGTCCACAAGGTTTGGATAATTTTCCTATTTCTAGAAGAATGACAAATCTTTAGAAGTTTCTTAGAAGACAATTGCTGATTGGTCATATTATGTTAGGCCAAATTGCCTGAAACTCTACAGAGACATAATCCTTAATTTTGTGATGTGATGAGTGACCTCACATTTTAATTGAATATTTTGTTGGAGCTGGAACCTCCCATTGTTGCACTGATCAAGTTCAAAACAGTTTTTATCAAGTGGATCCATTGTTTGAGAACTGCTATTGTTGGGTGATTGATAACTTTTAGTTCATTATCAGCATGATAGTACAAGACAGGAGGTGGTTACCATTCATATCTGAAGTCTGTTTCAGTTTCTGGTCATTGTTTTTCCATTTGTGATCACTGATTATATTAAGTGGAGGAACACAATGCATGGTAAAAGAAATGTTCTTGGAAGCTTATAGGTGTTGGGTTGAGTTGCAATTTTCTTCTTATGGACAGCATTATTATTTTTCCCACATTGTATAAATTGTGTATTGCTTTGCGAACTTTTTGATACATCTGGAAAGCAATGCCCTCTTGGGCAGGCTCAGAGAACCAGCTCCCACCTGCGCATCATCCAATGGCTGTCTGTTATTACTCAGTTGTGGATGAACGTGAATTCAGGTTCTGCATTCTCGGATGAGGAATGATTGTAATTTTCAAGAAGCACGGAGCCCTTGTAGTTCGTCAATTTCACTAGTGCAGAACCCATTTTTGCATCTGTTTCTCAGTCCGGAATCTCCCCCAGTGGCGGGCTGACGACAGCTTCCGAGGGGAAATTGAAAAAAAATTCACCTACCGGCGAAGCCCAATGCTTTAGAGAAAGTACTTCATTTAATAGAAGACAAGCTCGTAGATACACACGGCGGCGCACCGCAACTCTGTAAACAAAACAATGTGAATCCTCTGCAATCTCCTCCATCAAGGTGCAGATTGAGAACCCCACATCAGCCATTAGGGCTTCTAGATCAGTAGCAATCGTCTCAGATATCCAAGGAAGGATTGTGCAGCATCAGTTCTCAAGCCCAGGAGGCGAAAACTTCAGGCGGCCACTGCGAATGTTTGAGAAACAAGCCTAGAAGATTATCATCATCGACGATTGCACCTCACTTGCGGTTTAGTGATAGGAAACCCTAGGGTTTCCTTTTTCCTCAGGCAGTACGAATAGCTTGTCGTCATATAGTCCGAATTAGCATGGTACATATCATCATCGGAAATCAAAACACAAAAGGAGAGCGAAAACTACGTCCACAGTAAGACAACCGTCAGAGAAGTTCATTAAACATTTAGCTCCAGAGTGTTTCCACTTCGGCGTCTATAATCCTCATCATCCGGAGAGACAAAGACCCCAAGAACAGGAGTTCCAACACTCCTATAAAGAGCTAATAAAACAAACACCATCACCACCACTGTCATGTATAGTCTATAAACACACCTAAAAAGAAAGGAAATAACCAAACCAATCCAGAGGCAAAAGAAGAAAGACACTAACAACATTAATCTCTCCAACCATTTCTCAGCTGCGGTAAAAACACAATTCCAAGAAAAGAACCAGAGAAAGCAAGACTATAAAAGATCGCTTCACAAACACAACCAACAATAAAGAAAAAAACAGGTCCCAACAGACTCCAAAGATACTAGAGCTGGTGGAGGAGAAGCGGAGCAGCCAGCCATTACAACTCTGGAACGTGAGTAGGAGGCGGGTTTTTATAGAATGGGTCGACGAAGGCAATGGCGGCGGAACCACGAAATACAGAAAAACCCTAACCCTAAGCGTTCCCTGATCCTGCACGAGGAACTGATCTTTCTCATAGCTTCTACAGGTTCTTGCTTGCTTGTATCGCGGTTTTGTAAGTTTTGTTCAGTTGCGGTTTCTACTTCACACAGCATTCGAGCAGCGTTCGAGCAGAATTGGAGGAACATTCGAGCAAAAGAATTGGAGGAACCTTCGAGCAGCATTGGAGCAGTCTTTGAGCAGAATTCGAGGTCGCTTTCGAGCAGCATTCGAGCCTCCGAGAAGCCACGACAAGTATTGAATTGCTTGTCCCACGACTTCGGTGTGTGTGTAGAAGCATCCTGCGATCTTTGTTTTCAATTGAAAAACTCTGAAATGCTGAAGTTTCTTGGACAATTGTTTATCATGGTCACACACAGCAGATGAAAACACTTGTTTTTGCAAAGAACCATGTATGTATTACGCTTTTGCAATACTCATGTATACATGCTCCAAGGAAGAAGGGTTCAATCTGCCATCCCTCACTTCACTAGTGTGGCTTCTTCTTCTTCTTCTTCTTCTTGGACAAAAGACTTTGAGTATGAATTTTTGTTGTTGTTTGTCTACTGCGCACAGATCATATTGCAAACAAGTGCTTGAAAGGATCTTGTATGGACAAAATTCCTGATCCAAAAATGAGAACCAAGAAGTTCATTTTCTGTCATTGTAAATTTCAGGGAGGTAATCCTCCTTCTCCTCCTATTGCCATCGGTGACCACAATAAAAAGACAACAAATGTTTTTTTTCTTTGCACTGCTGCTGCCACTGTGGTGAAGAATTTGAGAGTTTGTTTGCTGATGATGATGGTGTTTCTGCAAAAGGTATCAGTGGTAGGTGTACAGAAAATCGAACTTTGGTCTCTCAATACAATCCTCCAGTGGTGGTGCACTTCTAGTAGACTTGAAGAAACACCAATGGTTCTCCTTTTTTTTCCTACATGTGTTTCCATCTGACCTTCTCCTCTCATCTTGGGGTTGATTCCCCACTATTCACTTCTGGATCTCCGAGTGAAGCAATTGTTGTTGTCATATACTAGTTAGTCTTTGCACCAAGGGGTGACGAGAAAGTCCTTTCCAAAGATTGAATGGAGGGTTTTTATTTTTTTGTTTTACCTGAGTTTTTCTATCTGTGATGGTGTTCTTTCTTCTGTCAAAAATGGATTTGGCGGCAGAATGCAACTGTGGTCTCTGAGGGACAATATGGGCACTTGAAAGTTCGATTGTTGCCTTTGACAAGCTTGTGGATGGAGTGCTTGCAGAGAACATGGCCGCATGGAAGGAGCATGGGTGGGTTTTCAGCTGTGCTTTGATCCCGTGACACTGGGCATGCAAAAACAGAGTGGAATTGGAATGCCTTATTGAGCTCAATCTCAACAGGCAGCTGTCGCATTGCATGCCACTCATGCTTCTTGTTCACCATCACTGATGCAAGCTTCAACAGCATTGGCAATGCCTGCTTACCCAAAATAGTTGCAAGGACCCAAAAAAATTGGATCAGAACGGAAGCAAAGAAGCATGATTGACAATGGAAACCTGTGGTAAATATCTCAAGTTTATTACCAACATGTTTCTGGAGCTTGTTCCGTTTGTTGTTGCATGGACATAGCAAAAAGATCCAAGGAAAGAAGTGATGACATCAAATTTTGACAACAGCCCCACTTGTGGAAAGAAAAAGCACCTGAGAACCTGCACAGATGGTGACAAACAGTGGACTGTTGGAGGCTTGCCCCATCATTCCACAACACTCATGTGTAAACTCAACTGCAATGGCATCCCAGTGCTCTCTTGCAAGCAAGTCTGAGTAGGGTGAAATCTCAAGTCTCCCAGCCCAGAGCAGGCATCCCATCAGCCTCTGAATATCACGCATGTGATTATTAATAAACTGTCTGAAGGAGCTTCTCACATACTCCAAAGCTGCAGATCGGTCCCCTTTCTGGAGGAACTGCACAAGTTGGAGCCTTTGGAGATTGAACTGGAGTGATGATTTCTTGTAGTCCAGTGCTTCTTGATGCAATTTTGTCCAGGCTAGAGCTGGTCCTAAATTGCCCACTCCCATTTGCTCTAAGATTTTATACATTTCAAAGAAAGGACCCTTCAATGACAAAGCTTCTGATTCATTTGCCTCAGCAATGAAATAGTCACCCAGACTGAACAGGCCCTGCCTGTAGAAATGGAGTGCCACAATCTGGTTCACGAGGTGACTGTCAAAGTCAATGTCTCTGTAAGCTTTGGCTATGTCTGGGTTGAAGAACTTGTCAACGAGTTTTCCACATCTGTTCATGGCAACATTTGTCTCCTTTGCTGGTGCTGCCACTGAGTTTTTGGGACACACCTCCCGCAGCTTGGCCTGCAACCATGAAACCCAAAAAAATAAAATTGCAAGGAGTCTTCTGTAAGAATGTTGCACTTCAGAGTACAAGAAAATCCTCAAGCTGTTCACTTCATTGTGGATTCTCAGTAAGGATGAGCCACTATGGACATCAAATGTACTACCACTCTTGTACTGTACTATGGATGGTCTCTCACTGGATACATCTCAAAGTAAAATTTGGGATTACAGTGGAAGCTCTTGCCTGCAATGCTGCAATGACAGTCTTGGAATCAAAGTCCGTGTCAGAGTCAGAGATGTTCATGAGCTCTGCGATGGTCTCTGATATTGCTTCAAGGAGCTTGTCAGCATTTTCTTGTGTCCGGACGTGCCAGATCTTCTGCTTTTTGGTCACTCGATCGAACGAATCACATATTGAAGAAGGGTTCATTCTGCCCTAATTAATTTGCAGAAGATTGACTGCCCACCCCACCACAAAGGTTTTCTTCTTCCTGACTGACTGACTTGTGTGGGGATTCCAGGAACCCAAATCTCAAACTATTCTGAAGCCACTAATTCTTGTCTTAGAGACACCCGCATGATTGCTACTGTGAACAGCAAAATCAGATCTTTGAAAACAAAATTCACTGCATCTCTGAGCATGTCGTCAATACTGCTGCTGCTGCTGCATGACAAGGAAGGAAGCAAGTTCACATGATCAATCATTTCTCACTGTGTAGAGAGGAAAGTCTTTCTTCATTTACTTTCAAGCAAGACTTAGAAATGTGGTTAAAAAACAAAGCGTGATGAGAAAGAATATCAAAGCAGAATATCAAAGCCATGACAAGTTTCAACATCTCAACAACCAGATGCAAATCACAAAACTGCCAATGGAAGAAGGTGAATAAAAGGATTAATTCTCAATAGTGCCAAAAAAAAAACTGTCTGATGAGAAACACAACCATTCAGAAATGTTCATCCAGAGCCCAACCCAACATCACAGCAGCAGCAGAAGAAGAAATGAGTGCTTTTTCTTGAGGGAAAGTGCAAGGTTTAGAACTCAAAGACACTTCATAACAATAATGCTCACAAAAACATGCAATTTGTCTTGGAACTGTTGTGCAAATGCAAACCCAAGAAGCAGAAGAAACAGAAACAGATGCAGAAGAGGAGCTGCATTGCATTTGCATTGCCAGATGGCCAGAGAGATATGAGAGAGAAGTGCCAGATTAAGGAAAACAGTGAAGCAACAAAAAGGACCCAAAACAACAAAGAAGGGTCAATGCAAGAAGATTTTGTACTTTGAAGCTTTTGGCGTGCATGCGTGCGTGCGTGCGTGCGGGCGTGGGTGTTGTTGTTGGGTGGGTAGTGGAGAGACGTGTGTGATGTTTGTTCATGTCTCTTGCACTTTTCCTAACAGACAAAGTTTTGTTGTGCCGTCTCCTCCTCCTCCTTTTCTGTACTCCTTCCTCTCCACATCCCCTTTCATCATCATCATCCAGCCAAAAGTTTCTGGAGATCGATCTCAACACCCCCCCCCCACCCCATTCATCTCCTCCTCAAATCTCCACAACCCATTTTGCATTTGTAACAAAGAAAGCAATAGGATGTGAAGAAAACACCTTCTTCCCATTCACAGAACACAGGGACAGCAGCACATGCAATAACGGGTAGTTTTTTGGGTCTTGCACCAACAACATCTTTGGACTTTGAACTTGATCTTGCAACAAAAACCTTTCAGACTTGAACTTGGATCTTGCAACGTCTTCAGACTTGAACATGCACATGGGTAGTTTTGGATCTTGCAACGACGGCTTCAGACCTGATCTTGCCACAGTTCAGACTAGTAAAACTCTGTGGATTTCAAACTCCAATCTACTACTGCATGGTACCAATCTGCTGCAACTCCAGAAAATTTTCAGGGAATATAAGAGGTCAGAATATCTCTGCAACCAAGAATGGATTATATATGCCAAAGCTTGCATTGCTTCATCAGAGATTGCAAGAGAAGAAGAGAGAGAGGGTCCTCTTTGGAGAATCCTGAGAGAATTTTTATTTTTTTGGGGGGCATCTTCAGAGTTGGTTCCTGCATTGCATTCATTCTGTTTGTCTTGAAGTGTGACAAATCCCAATTGATGACTGTAGTGAGATTTTTTCCCATCAGATTTCTTCCCTCAGATTCTCTGAGCTTCTTGACTCTGGATATACTTGAGATTGAATTCCCACAAAGTTTGACAATCTGTACAATACCTGGACATGTGTTGTGATCATCTCGATAAGCTCATGGGAAAGAAAATATACACAAGGCCAACACTTGAGAATAAGAAAGAAATCTTGTGAGAATCTGGATCCAAAACAATCTTGCAAGGATTCAGAGATCAGAAACAATCTTGTGAGAACCTGGAATTGGAAAACAATCTTGCGAGAATTCAGAAATCAGAAAGCAATTTTGCAAGAATCTGGAATTGGAAAACAGTCTTCAAGCTTTGGGATTTGCTCCTGATGCTTGGCATCTGATAAATGGCTATCGAGAGAAAGAAAAGCATGACATGCTTCAACTGATCTTTAATTCAGAATGCCATTCAAAGTGACCATCCACTAGACAACAAAATTCCACAACCTGGAAACTGTCACTGGAAGAAAAGCATCTTATTGTTGTTGGCTATGGCTAGAGAAACAAAAGTCAGAAGAACCCACCGACAGCGTCTTCTGCCCTACAGTTGCAGACTGAAGACTCTATGGTGATGATGTCGTGATGATGTTGTACAAACATGAGTTCTGGTAAAGCTTCAAGTCAGAGGAGGAAAAGAGGGGTTTTTGTGCCAGAGGGGATCAATTTCCATACTGTAAGAATGTTTTCACAACCCCTTTTTCAGAAAGAAGCACATGAACAGCTTCTTCTTCACTAAGCAAAACCTTGGTACCCTCAGGTTTTATGATAGCTTCCAACCAGCATATCCATCAGTTCTTCAGTGCTCCACTCCTCCTGTCGATGTAACAATTCTACCAAGGTTTTCTCCTACACCAGAATTTCACAGGAATCAACAACATTGATGACATTGATCAATCAGAGATTTTCACAAATTGCATGAAATCCAGTGGCTCGGTTCTCTATTGTCATCTCTGCTTCCCGATCCTGAAATTGCAATCATGTTGAATGGAATGGGCTGCTGCCTTTTCTCTGCATACATACATACATGCAATATTGTAAAAGAAGCAGCATAGTCAAGCAGATCATTGAACACAAAAGATAGAGAAGTACTCAAGCAACACCCATTCAACACCATACAAAGTCGACACAGAGTTTTGCAGAGTGATCATAGTAGAATCTGTCTGTCTTGTGAAACAATCATATCCATCAGGTCCAGCTGTTGTTGTTACACATTAGTACTAGTCTCCAACATTTCTCTAGAATGAATTGGCTAAGAGGAGAGCTTCTCGACAATGTTTTTTGGCCTGTTCAAGCCTTTGAAACAGAGTTGATTCCTGCTGAGCGGCACCCACGAGCTTCAAATCCATTTCCAAAAGGCGAAGGAATCTAAGAATCTCAAACAAAATTTGCTCATCGACTCCTTCTATTCCTCGCAAGCTTTCAATCTCTTGCTGCACTCGTTCAATGACCACATCCCCTGTCGCTGCTATCATTGCTCCACTCCCAAAAGGCCGATCAAGAAGGCCACCATAAATCATAAGGAAATCAGCAACCTTTGCTCCTCTCCCCTTGTTCAATGGAACAGTTTTGGTTCCTGGATGTAAAATCCCTGCCACCTCCTTTGCTTCCTCCACTGATGGGCCTACTCCTCCTCCTCCTTCTGCACCACCCACCCCAGAATTTGTTGAATTTGTGTCAGCATATTATCGCCTCACAAGAAGACAACCAACATTGAAGAAGCATCTCTGGAAGCAGCAGCACCAGCTTCAAGCTCCTCAGAGTCAAAACTGCATTGTAACAGAATTCACCGAGGGCCCTACTTCTACATCTCTTGTTGAATTTTGTGTCACAACCCATTCATTGTATGACAAATGGAGCCAACATCAAAACACATCTCTGGAAGCAGATTCAAGGCTTTCTCTATAAGCAGATTCAAGGCTCTTTCTCTACAAGCGGATTCAAGGTTTTCTCTATAAGCAGATAGATTCAAGGTCAGTCTCTATCTGCTGCTATCTATCTATCAATCTATCATGAATGGATTGAAGCAGATACCATGAATCTGATATATGCAAGAGGAAAATCTTCACTTTGAATGAAGACAAACACAAGACAGATTCTGAAGAAACTGTCAGCAGCACATCATCATCATCATCATCATCATCAGGAGCACATCAAGCATGAAAGCCATCAGGGTGAGTGATATAGATGGATAGCAGCAAGAGATAAACCAGATGGCTTTTTGCAGAAGAATGAAATCCTCCTCCAATACCAAAATTCTGAAGAAACAAACAAACATGGTGAAAGAAAGAAAGAATCATCATGGCTACAATTTCCAGACCAATTCTTCTTGAGAATGTGCAACAATCGAAAGTGTTGCAGTGAAATGAGTGCCATCAGTGCAGATTTCTGGAGAGACTGGGGACACAGAGAGAGAGAGAGAGAGAGAGAGAGAGAGAGAGAGGACTAAGTATTGAAGATCTTCTTACCATCTTCTTCTTCTTCTTCTGCTTGAGTGTCTTCAGCTTGTCGAGTTCCTTCTGCATCGGAGGCACTAGCAGCAGCAGTGGACGGCGACTCGGAGAGCTCTCGCAAATCAGTAATGACAAGAGGAGGAGGAGATTCATCGCCGTTCTCCAGAAATCTTTCTTCTTTTGTCGTCGCGAACAACAGGCGGTGGTGAGTCCTCATTCTTCTCTTCCTCTGGAGAGAATTTCTGGTTCTTGTGAGGTGAGAGGAAGAAACTGTAACTCCTCCTTCTCCTCCTCCTCCGCGATTGTTGCTGCTACACGTTTGCTGCCAGGTGCTGCTGCGGCTGCTGCTACATGGAGTCACAGAAGAGATGGAAGAAAACGGAACAAGAGCGGCGGAATTAGGGAGAGAGGAGAAGAAGAAGAAAATGGAGGAGGAGGAGCAAGGACGAAGCGTGCATGAGAACAACATCATGGTAGAAGCCATATCTAGGACTCTACGGTACACACAGAGGATAAGATTGTTTGAGAAAAAGGATCGCTTCTACACATGAGAGAGCGAGAGAGCGAGAGAGATGATTGCTGCTTCTTCTTCTGCTTCCACATGAGAAAGAGGATCGTTTCCACATGAGAGAGAGAGAGAGAGAGAGAGAGAGAGATGATTGTTTCTTCTTCTGCTGCTGCTTCCACATCAGACAGAGGATTGCTTTCCACAATGAGAAAGAGATGGATTGCTTCTTCTTCTTCTTCGTCTGCTTGCCACATGATGAGACATAGGATTTGTTTTCCCAGATGAGAGAAAGAGAGAGAGAGATGGATTGCTTCCATGTGAATGAGAAGAGAGATGGTCCATTATTGCTTTTTTCTAGTTCCACCACGAGAGGGAGAGAGAGATGGATTGCTTCTTCTTCTTCTTCCACATGAGGAAGAGGATTGCAGCTTCTGCATGAAAGAGATGATAGCTTCTTTTTCTTTCACATGAGACCAAGGATTTGCCTCCCACATGAAAGCTTGAAACACAGGATCCTTCTCCTCATGTTACAGATTGATGGGCAAACAAGAGCAATGTGAAGATATGGCAGCAAGCAGATAGCTCACCTCAGTGGATCAACAGCTGCAACAACATCATGTGCATCTTCCACTACCCAACATCCAAACAGCACTACCTGTCCATCGTCCACCATAACTTCTCTCTCAGAAAACTCAGGGATGCCAGGAAAATGAACTGGTGAGAAAGCAAACCAGGAATGAGCACAGCATTTGGGAATTTCATAGGTGCTACTCTGTCAAACAGACATTTTCAGAAGCAGGGCAACATATCATACCTTCTTCTTCTTCACAGTCTACTCCACCTCAGAACCATTTTGAAGGATCAGCAACAGCTCTATCATGATATCCTGCATTTTGCAGACAATGACATCCAGGTACCCTGCTTTCTTCATCACATTCATGTGCCCAGTGATTCTGACACCTCTTGATCCTCCAATGCTTACCTGCAGAGATCAAAACCATGATGTTTTTGGGCCGAATTTTTGTTAAGACTACTAGCCCAGATACATAGGCTTTAGTTGCAACCATATTTAGCTGTCCTAACTTTGTCATAGTGTCAGAGCTTTGCCTTCATACCTGCAAAACATTAAGTAGTTAATCAGCTTCTGCAAGGTGAACAAATGAGCAGACTGATATGTTTTAACTTGAAAACTCCGCTGTCTGTCAGGTATGGCGCTCTGGAATCTTGGAAGAGGGACAACAGTCAGGACCCTCTCCAAATTGAAGACTCAGGTGATTATTATCTCATTGCAAGCCTCCTTCCTTCCAATGCAGATGTTTGTTTGTGAACTTGCATGTGCAAAAAGATTAAAATTAAACCAGGAGGCAAGATTTGGATGGATTTCAAGGTTTGAGGCACTGTGATTGTTATTCTGGTATGTCTCTTTGCAAACCCAGAACCCACATTTTGCAAAAGGACCCAAGTTTCAAATTCACCTCAAAAAGAAGGAGCAGATATTGTAGGATTTGTTGATGTGACAAATTTGTGTATACAATTCATCAATCAAGTTTCTTGTTTTGGGTTTTCTTCTAGCTTTTGAAGCAATGACAGATCATTGATTTTCATCCTAATAAACCATAGAGTCAAGATTTTGATCAGCTTTATTTATCACGTTTATCTTTCTTAATAGAAACAATGATGTCTCGGTACCTAGTTGCATGTCACTTATGTTTTTATTTGGAGGTTTATGGTTGAAATTAGATCCATGTCATGCAGGTTTTTTTCTGAGTGGACGTAAGTAGGTGAATTGACAATTATGTTTTATGGAGAATATCGTGAGTAAAGATTGAACATGGTGAATTTATATAAAATGAAAAATTGATGTTTGTCTGTGTGAGGCCTATATACTTACCTCTTCTCCCTCAACAACTTTACTTCATTCCTTACCAAGTAAGCCTGGACCTACTTCTGGAACTGATGTTGGAAAATTAGTCTCCACTAATCCACAAGTTTGACATTGATATGAAATTGGCTCTGCTACTCCACTTCCAGAAAACACAAAACCTGGTAATGTGACTCTGAGCAACTTCTTGTACTCAGTTCTGAAATGCAAACTGTGCACAATTGCCATGTGACTCCAAGCCTTCTTGTACTTAGCTCTGAGATGCACCAAGCTGTGGCCCATTGTAATGTGACTCTGACCACCTTCTTGTACTTAGCTCTGTGATGTGCCAAACTATGTGCAAATTGCCATGTGACTTTGGAGTGCCTTCTTGTTGTACTTAGCTCTGGGATGCACCAAAGCTGGCACCATTGCCATGTCACTCCAAGCACCTTCTTGTTGTTAGCTCTGTGATGCACCAAACTGTGCACAATTGCCATGTGGCTCCGAGCACTTTCTTCTACCAAACTGTACTAAGCATTTTTTCCTGCAGCTCTGAGATGTAGCAAACTGTTGTGCAATAGCTGGACAGGATGCAGACCATCTGTCTCATATTTCTGGTGATTGACATTCAGAGAGCACAAGAAGAGCTTGGAATTGGAATTCAGAGAAGAAGAAGAAGCATTCATAGTTCTTGTTGTTGTTGTTCAGATATACTCTTCTGCCACTGTTAATTTTGTGTCTTTTTATAAGAAGCTCCTTAAGGAATGTCACAGCTGCTCTTCAGATTTTTGGGCTTGTCTCTGTCCCTGATTCTCTCTCTCCCATCGACGACGAAATACGAAACGCTAAAAACAACAACAACAACAGCAACAACATGACCTTCTTCAAACGAAGATAGATGATGGGATCTGCACAAGAAGGAAGGAAAGAGTGGGAGAAGAAGAACACATGACTGAAATGGGAATGGCGAGACTTAGAAGAGAGAGAGATCATCTTCCTCCTGCGACGAACCACCCATTTGCAAAAATGGTTTAGGGTTTTGTAGAGACGAGATCATCATCTTCTTCCTCCTGCTGTTGCTGCTGCAACAATTGTGAAAAATTGCAAGGTTTGGGTTTTCGTGGGAGTGCATTTTGCTTGTGATGGAAGAAGAAGAACACCACCATTTCTGAGCAGCTATAAGAGCAGGACTGTAGTCTGATGGTTTGCTGCTGTCTTCTTCTTCTTCCTCTTCAAGGTTTTGACACGATTTGATAGACCTCCATCAAGAACTCTGAAAACACACAAAAAGATGCAGCCAAGAATGCGAGATCGGAAACCAACAACAACAGAAGCAGCAGCAGCAGCTCGGTCTCAGATCCCTCCCAGGCCATCAAGAAGAAGAGCTGCAGCAGCAGCATCTGCTGCTTCCAAGAATGGCATATTCAGTAGCTTGAATGTTGGAGGAGGAGGAGGAGGAGGAGGAGGAGGAGGAGGAGGAGTATGGGTGTCTGGCAACAGCTGCAAAATTGTGGCAGGATGTGTGTTTGTAGCAGGTTTGCTGCTACTGCTTTGGAGCTGGAATTGGAGCACTGATAAAGCACATGGAGTTCTTACTCCTCTCCATGCAAAACCCATCTCCCAATTGACACAGGTATGTATGCCTGCAGATTTCTTTGTTGCAATTCTATATGCAGATGGTCTTCAAATGCTGTGATGATCAGATCGTTTTGCTCTTCTTTTTGCAGCGTTTTTTTGATGCAGAAGATGCAGCTCAGAAGGAGAGAGAGACAGATGGAAGTAGAGATGTGGCTTTCCCATGTTGCATCATGAAATTCATCTGTCTTTGAAATCCTTCTTCTTCCTCCTCCTCCTTTTTTCCCTCTTGGAATCTCTTGCAGTTTCAGGGGAAGCACCGGGAGCAGTACTATTGGGGGACATATCGCTCCACCCTCTATTTGGGGATTCGTGCCAGGTACGTGTGGACATGTTTGTGTAAAATTTTTCTGTGATGCAACAGCAAAAATAACAACAGGCAGAGGATTTGTTGTAGGGTTCTTCTTTTCAGCTGCAGCAAGTGAGCAAGGGAGGGATTTGTGTTTTGACCAATTGCTAAGAGAAACTCTTGAGAGAGAATGAGTGAGAGAGAGGATCTGAATTGCAGAAGAAATTTCTTTCTGTGAATTGCAGGATCCCAAAGTCGATACTGGCGGGTTTCATGTGGTTAGGAGTGAAGGATGGACGGTATGCATTGAGGCATACATGTGAAGAGTCTGATAAACTCTCACGGTATGCATGGGTGTGCCATGATGGAGCAACATATGGACGCCAGGTATTATATATACTTGATACTTCTTTCTTCTTCTTCAGAAAGAGGTAGATTGCACCACCTTCTCACCCAGTGCACTCTTTTTTTAAAGAAGGTATTGTTGTTGATCATCTCATGGATGCAGGAAATCGTGGATCAAGACCTTTCCATAACCACCACATTCTTGAAAAGCTGGGAGCTTGGAAGTGGTTATGGAGGTGATTGGGTAGTTCGTATCCAAGCAAAGAAGCAAGGATCATCATCATCATCATCATCATCATCATCTTCCTCAGAAATACAGTATAGATTCTAACACAAAAAGCACTCACAAATCAAAAGATTTTTGTTTTCCTTTTTCTCTAGAAAATGATGACAGATGCCCTGACAAATGGTGTAGAGTTTTTCTTTTCTTATACTCAGAGATTCCGGCATGTGCTTTTTGGGTTTGCAGACAAGAAAAGAAACTTGTCTCTCTATTTTTCTATGTTGCGGATGAGGGAGGGAACTCAATGAAGATCTCTGTAGATTCGCAGCATACCCAAGTTGCCACTGGTAGCTCAATGCCTCCTGAGGTTGGAGGTTGGGAGCTTCATGCAAAGAGACAGGTGATGATAGATCTTTTTTCTTAAGGCTTGACATCTTCCCAAAGCACAACATATCTGTCCTGCTGCCAGGAATGGAATTAAAGCTGTCAGAAGTGGAATTGCAGTGAAATATCAGATGTCCAAAACCCATCAGTTTTCTTTTTACCTGCACTGTGCAGAAAGGAGCAGGTGTTAGTTTTGTGGGTCGTCATCGTCAACACATGCACAATCTGACACAATTGGTGTGGCAAGAACTCGAGATGCAGGTTCTTATAGATCTGTTCCTTGAGTTGCAAGCTATGATTGTTCCATGAGATGGGGCTGTTCCTTTTTCCTTTACCTGCTAAGTTCTCTCCATGATTGATTCTGCTGCAGCCCACCACCATGCACAAAGTAGTAATTCTTACACAGGATTTGTTGCTTGCAGGCAAGAACACAAGGACGATTGGAACTGCCCAACAGTTTTGACAGGTCATCAAACATTGGAGTTGTCCAGGTTTTGCAATGAAAACTCCTCAACTTCTCCACATGATTGTCAAGCCCAACATGTGAGAAAATGCAAACCTGTATATTGTGCATGGGGCTGATTGTCTGTCATTCGGCTGAGTAAATCTGTTTTGCTCAGATTACTGGATATGCTCCCCTGGAGGTGGACTTTGTATTTGTTACTGGCACAAATGCCAAAGATGCAAGAGTAACTGAGCGTATTGAGAATCTTTCAGGTACCTCTTTCCAGCATCTTTGTACTGAAATTACTCCACCTACAAGAACATTACTAAATTCACAAACGGGTGTCACCGTTCAGAGAGTGCTTTTGCACTTTTGAAGCTCATAAACTTCCAATTGCAATAAACTCAGACTTGAGGAACAAGGAGCTTTGTGTGGGTTGTTATGTGCTCTCAAACTTCTTTAAAGAGTTGAAATTCATGATGATACTTCTTACTTAAGACATTTGGATCAGATCTTCAATTCCATAGCCTTGGGTTTTCAGGTGTTGCACTTAGTAAGAGATTAGCTGAGCAAGAAGAGAAATTTGAGCAGCGATTCGAGTCCATTTTCCAACTCCAAAGCAAGGTGAAAGGAATTCTCATGTTTTAGAGCTTTGTGTCTGTTGCTTGTTCCATCATTCATGGAGGATGTATGTAGTGGGTGTGGACTGGACTTAATCGAAGCTTCAAAAAAAAAATGCAGAGCAAAACACCAACCCCATTTGCAGAAAATGCTGTCTGAAATCCCGTCTTGCAAGTGAAAAACTCTTTCTGATATTCACTTTTAAAGTTTCTCAATCTATTTGCTTTTTGGAACTGTTCCAGGTACAGGGTGAGAGGCAGATTGAAGTTGGCAGGGTGGCGCTCAGCAATATGCTAGGGAGCATAGGGTATTTCTATGGTCAATCTCGCATTGCCATCCCACTAAAATTCCGAGTGAGCAATCCGCCTTCTCCTTAACCTTTCATACTCTTCTTCCATTAGCACTTTGTGTAAAAAGTAGACTTTTCAATCACTGCTGGCCTTTCAATCTTCACAAAGACAATTTCTGCACTTCTTGTTGCCATAATGAATTGCTCCTCTGGTGTGTGCTTGCTAATTCTGTGTTTGAACAGAATTTGAAAACACAAAACAGAGACTATTGGGAATATTGGCCTGCTGCACTGTACACAGCAGTTCCAAGTCGCTCCTTTTTTCCTCGAGGCTTCCTTTGGGATGAAGGATTCCATCAGCTTTTGATCAGGTAAAAAAAAGGAGGGTGTGTTTTGGGATCTTGATTCAGGCTACAAGGAGGAGATCCTCCTCATTGATGATCTTCTTTGTATATTTCTTCTGCAATAGGCACAGTCTAAAGAGTAGTATTGTTCATGCACGGTGATCTTTACCTTTTGTTGATGCATCTGATTTTGGACTGATATTCTGGAGCCATGCAGTCAGTGGGATCGAAAAATGAGCAAAGAGATCATAGCACACTGGCTAGATCTCCTCAATGTTCATGGTTGGATTCCTCGGGAGCAGATTCTTGGAGATGAGGCTCGAAGGTGTTGCATTGCAAACCCAGCTTGCCCATGTTTTTTTCCCATTGAGTTGTCATTTTCTTTCAGTTGGTCAACCTTCCCCTGAGGGAGTGTTTTGTCTCAACCAGAATGTACTCCAATAGTTTCTTTGAAAATGCAATATGACCAATCACTGTTGTGGGTTTTCTCTGTCTTCTTTTAGTGTCAGATTTCGTCTTTTTCCATGCTTGCTGATATGCTACTGTTATACTGTCAGATCTGAATATAGAGTTCACATGTGGTTTATGATCGACAGCAGTTGGATCAAAAAAAAGTGGTGGGGTGGTGATTGATGGGTGCAGCAAAGTTCCAGATGAGTTTGTACTGCAACATATCAGCAATGCCAACCCACCCACACTCTTCATGGTTCTAGACAGTAAATCTCAAATCTGCCCATTTCGACCTCTGTTATAGCAAGAGGCATTAATGGAGCACACACACTCTTTTTGGTTGAAACTCAGTCTCTGGCCTCTCTTTGCGGTGCTATCAAACAAACCCTAAACAATAAACCCTAAAGCCTGTATGAATCAGCTTGATGGATCTTTTGCTTTGATGGATTGGGTGCAGAGCTTGTGGCATCATATAAAGAAGAGAAAGCATTGGGGAAACACAATGAAGAAGATGAGTTGTTTTTCAAGTGTGCATTTCCTCGGCTTGAAGTTTGGTTCCGTTGGTTCAACACTTCTCAAACTGGTTTGTTCTGTTTTGTTTGAGTCCATTCCTATCAGACTTTTTCCTCTTTATCTTCTCAAGAATGCTGAGCCTACCTACAATGTCCTTTCAGATTCAGATGTCTTCGCTTTACTGCAGAAGCTTTGAGAAAGATCCTAGAGGTGGTGCTGTCAAGAAACTCAATTGCTGTTTTTTGGGGAAACAATTCTACAACTCTCTCTACAACTCTACACTCTTCTACATTTCTTGGGTGATGTGTGTTATCATATAATGTCACTGATGACTGAGGTGAAAGGAATTTCCTTGGTGAGGCAGGAAAGGTAGGAAGCAGCTACTACTGGCATGGACGAGATGCGGAAACTGATCGTGAGCTCAACCCAAAGGTTTCATTCAGAAACTAGCATTGCTTGATTCCCTACAGTTGACTGTGATCAGATGATGATGATGATATATATATATATACTCTATGGATTTGACATGTTAGCAGTATCAGACAACCAAAATCTGCAAGGAAACAATAACTTTGTCTTTGTTGACATTTTTGCTTTTTTGCTTTTTTGTGAAGACATTGATGTCAGGTTTGGATGATTATCCAAGAGCTTCCCACCCAACTGATGATGAGCGCCATTTGGATCTTCGGTGCTGGATGGCCCTTGCTTCCAAATCAATGGCTGCAATAGCCTCCATTATAAACTCCTCTAGTGCAGTAAGCAGCCTACTATCGCTGCACTCAAACCAATTGTATTTTCTGCACAGCTAGTTCAACAATGTCATTTTCAGTGACCCATTTTGGTTTTTCTTCTTCAGTCTGCCATTTTTTATGAAGAAAATGGCAGCCATGGAAATTGGAAGTGAAGCCTCCCCATCTGATGCCTCTATACAAATACAATATCTTTTGGAAGTTCTGAGATTGTTGGTCACACCTTCTCTAGATAAGTTGAGGAATCTACAGGAGTGTTTTCTGACAGTCACATGGTTTGTTTACAGATATATGAAGCAACTGCAGCCAGGCTTACAGATCTGAAGCTCCTCAATGAGGTAACAATTTCTCCCAGCTCGCTCATCAGTTTAATGACTCCTCAGAAATTCATCTTGCCCCAACTGCTTAAAATTGCAAAAATGGTCTGAGATGCAGCTGCATTATGATGAGAAGAGTGGGCGGTACCTTGACTACGGACTTCATTCAGAGAAGGCATGATTCCTGCTTCCTCTCTCTCTCTTACCTTTCCAAAAGCATTCATCTGCTGAGTGTCCAACTAAATCAACTTCGGTGGTGGTTCATGAAAGAATGGAAAGCATTGGCTAGTGTGTGCAAGATCCTAAGATCTCCCTCAATTGTTTGAGTCTGTTTTCAGGTGAAGCTACAACGAAACAAATACATTGATCCTCAGACCGGATATATTCAAGCTTCAGTGCAAAGAGTAGTGATAAGCCCACCAGAATTGGGATGGGTTCCTCACTATGGCTACTGCAGCCTCTTCCCAATGCTGATGCACCTTCTCCCTCTGGTAATGAACTGACCTTTCTTCATACAAGTAATGATTGGGTCCATCTTTCTTTCTTTCTTTTTTTTGAAAGTCTTGCTTTGCTACTGCTGTCTTTTTACTCCAGGAGAAAAAAAGGGTGTCCACAGCTGTGGTTTGTTTGTGATGTAAAGAGGATGGATTTTGGGTGTTTGTGTTGACAGGACTCGCCAGTTTTTGGAAGTCAGTTGGATCTTCTTCGGAATGAGACTCATTTGTGGACAAGTTTTGGACTACGATCTCTCTCAACATCAAGGTAGAAGAATTATGGAATGCTTGTTGTACTCCCCTACTGCTTTTTACAATCTTTTATGAAGATACATGATATGTGACACAATCTTCTTCTTGGCTTTAGTTCTTTCTGCATAAGGGTTTCCGTGACTCTTGTGTTTCAGTCAATTATGGAGCTTTGAAAAAGTTGTTGGTTTCTGTACAGCTCTATATACATGAAATACAACACAGAGCATGATGCACCCTACTGGCGTGGACCCATTTGGATGAACATCAACTATCTTGTGCTTTCTGCCCTCAAACATTGTGCTGAAGGTACAGAGGCACACCTCCCACCCACCCCACCACCCTGTCATTAGCTTTTGAGTTCTTTTCAACTTCATGGCGCTGCTTGTAGTGATCTCACATGGAAATTGGAAACCAGATGCAGTGCCAGGGAAATACAAGGAGAAATGCAGTCAAATGTATTCTGAGCTTCGTGCAAATCTGATCCAGTGAGTGGGATGGATGGGATTTTATTATGCCTTTTGTCTCAAACTTTGCACTACCCTTCTGTTGTTGTCCTTTTGCAAAGTAGTTTGTTTGGGGGAGAAAAGCCAACCAGAGGGTGCTGCAAAGGGAAGATTTGGGTTTCAGATCCAGGTTTAAGAAAACTCCTTGGGTCTGTTGTGGATTTTTGTGACAGAAATGTGGTGGAGCGCTACCATGAGAGTGGCTACTTATGGGAACAATATGATAATGCACGCAAAGGTGAAGGCAAGGGGTCACATCCCTTCACTGGATGGACATCACTTATCCTGTTAGTCATGGCACATCGTTATTGAACTTTCTGCAAGTACTTGTTGAACTCCCATCTCCAACAAAAATGACTCTCTCTCTACATTTTCCGGGACAAAAGTCCTGCTCTTCCTTTGTCACCAGAGCATTCTGCATCATGTCTTCAAGGCATTTAGCAATCAACTTTGTACTGCCCATGTTTCAGAAATGTGATATCAAAATTGAGAATTTCAGCTTTTACGGGATGATTTCTAGTCTCTTAGTCCTCTGGTTCAGAGTTCAGATGCTCATTTATACAATGCCAATGGGTCTTTTCCCCCCCTCCTGGTGGTGGCTTCACTGCCAGGTCTCTCTCTGACTACTGTAGGAATTCGATAGCTGCCAATACAGAAAAAAAGGAGCTGAATTCTGTTCCCAGCAACAACTGTATGAATTGTGGGAAGTATTTTGGTGAGATTTGAGCTTTGAAGATTGGGTGAGGTTGTCTACTATTTGATCACAGGCGGCTCTCTCCACTGTGAGCTTTTCTATCACTGTTGTCTTGTATAGCTGCTTTGAAATTTGGGTAGAACTTTCTCCATAGTTGCTTAGAAACCTGTAGGAGGGGTTTTCTCATGTTGCATGATGTGCTTCACATGCACTAGACGCAACATGTGTTAAAAGTTTTACAACACAGTTTTCATTTTGTTGTCCATTACACATCTCTCACTTTTGGTTAAGACTAGTGTTGGGTATGTATTCAACTTGGCACCAAACCACTCTTCATTATTTGAATGGGTATGTACGTATGTATGCATGCATGCATGTATACAATAATTGAAGATAATATTTTGAAAAGCTTTCCCTTGCCTCATACCCAGAAAATAAAATATTATAGTACCCACCCTCACATCCATACACAAGGACTTTTCAAACACAAATATTCATAATTGTGCTTGGCATGCCATCAAGCACACTTGAGGTTATTAGCCAAAAGCCAAGTGCATGCCCTTCCATCGAATTGGAGGGGACATTTGTTTCATCTTTGTTTTGATTTTATCAAAATGCATATATGACGTCAATTCTTCAAAGTTCAAGAATTTATTATGGTGCATTCATTCATTCATTTATTTATATTTGATGTGCCTTCCAATTGAGGAACTGGTAAACAATTTGAAGAAATAGGAATAGTTGTTAAAGGATTGAGTAGTATACCTAATTTGAAAGTGGATAAAATACCCAACCCCTCACACCTCACATTCAAACATTTCAACTCAACTAGGCAAATCCAATGGTTTTCTTTTAGAAGTGAAGGAAAAAATATACAATGGATTGGCCACAAAAGGTTTGATCTTGAACATTAAAGCAAGTTTATTGAATTGAGACTAAGTAGTCTGTTATGTAATCATGTAACTCTATGTTCTTCAACACAAAAATAAAGGTTCATTATCATACTAAATATACTAATGTATATGAATTAACAATCATGAAGTTTGTACATCATGCCATGATGATCTATGCTTGCAAACTTTCAATATCACATCAAAAACTAAATGAAAAACACAAATCCTTAAATTGTGAAACTCATTGTTAGTCACCATATTTGGACCAAACTTAATGCATACACAAGCCCAAACAAGTCCTAGTGTTTGGCAAGCACTAAACAACATAACCAAGGTAGATATGCAAGTCATCAAACACTTAGTGTATCAAAAAGGTCCATAGTATTCTCATTCATTCAAAATGCAACCAACTAGTAATACAACCCAAGAAAAAATGGACTACAAACTTGAATTCCCTACACCAAAATAGAATTGTTGGCGTCTAATCACATATGAAGAGCAAGGCAACATGTGAAGAACAAACATAATAAGTTCCCTTACACAACTACTCATTTGCAAGCACATCCTAAAGATAAGGTAAGAGGTAGGCAAATTAGTGAAAAGGATGTATTGCAATGACAAACTTATTGCATCTAGTTAGATGATCACAACAAACCCATTCTCACCCCCAACCTCTTGAGAATCATTGTACCTAAGGCACCTCTAATGCAAAAGTTTTCACAACATACTTAAGCAACTAAAGAACTAGCAAGCCAACAATGAAACAATATTGTAACAAGTAGCACATTTTGACATACAATGTTGATAAGTTGTTTATACTAATGAACCTAATCCATGAGCCAACTACAATCTACCAAGGAGAACATTCTTATAGTTAGAAGTTTTGGATGACATTTTTTGTATGGTATTGAAGAACCCAATGAAAAAATGGTTTTAGTTGTGGCCAATGACTAGTTGTCTTGGAATTCAAGCCTAAGAATGTGACAAAGGAGAAATATAAATGTTCCTTTAGCATGGTGAAAGGAGCAAGAGATGCAATATCCTTATGTGAAAATTGTTGTATGACAATTTATTGGGATTATTAGCTTTATATTAGAAGTTGAAAGGATTTCCAAAATTGCAAGTATCATGGCAAACTTCAAAGGCCTTGATTGGGTGTTGAAAACTTTGAAAAGTTTGTGAACATTGTAAAGAATTGGTCAAGTGACACTCATGTTGTTTGTGCATCACCAAGTGCAAGACTTTTTTGACATGAAGGAAATATTGATGAAGCTGACTTATTGAGGAGGTGGCTTATGGTGTTTGCAAAAAGCAAGACCTTTGATTAAAAGAAATAAGCCTCTTGGAGTCTAATGAAATGGAGGATTAAAATGTATTATCATAAAAACATTTTCTTACATATTGTAATAAGGGGCACTAGGTTTTGGTTAACTTTGAGTTGGACAATTGTTTGAATGCTTTATAACAACTCTATTGTTTGCAATTCCAACTTTGATGGAATTCACAATCTCATTTCAACTTTAATGAATTTTTCACACAATTAATTAGCATTGTGAATATTTATTTTGGAAAATATGCATATGTTGTTGTCTTCCATTTGGATGACAAAAAATTGCCAATCATAACAAATTGACAATCTCAATAACCTTAGTTGGAAGGTTGAACCCTTAATCGATTTCAATCAACACCAATCAACATAGGTAAACCTTTTATTAGCTTAATATGTCTTGAAATGTATTTAACATTGTTTCAACAACCTTTATTCAGCCCTCAAAACAACCTTAATCATCAGCTCAACAATTTCAATCAACCCTCAAACAAGCCGGTTTGTTTGGTCATAATCTTTTTCCATTTTGCAAAAAACCAAAGAAAAAAAAGGCGGGGAGGGTGGAGAGCAAAAAAAATGCACAAACGGTATTTTTTGAAAAAATGGCCGAAATTTGCTAGATTTCAAATAAAAACAATTTAAAATCTCCATGTCTAACATAGGCTACCACAGGTAGCCACAATATGGAAGGATTTCTAAAAGGTTCTACTAGCTAGATATGCCATTGTCCCCAAATCTGGCTAGATATTGGTAATCAATGATCACCAATCTAATAACATTGTAAAACCTTTTTTTTTAAAACACTGCCTCAAACAGACTTAAGCACCTTAATCAACCTCAGTCATCTTCAACTATGCCTTAATCTTTAATATAATGGTAATTATGACTTAACAACCTCAATCAAACTAGTGGGCAATACCCCAAATTCATTTATTGAATATCTGAGATCCAAAACCAGTAGAAAAATATCATTCACAAAAACTGGAACCAGTACCATCTTGCTAAGAAAGAGAGCATACCAGTGTTGTAACGGTATCCAGTTTGAAGGGTAGAAACTGGCGGTTCAGGGTCAGGTCCTTGTAACCCAGACATTTTCAAGTCCCGAATTGCAATGCTTTGGTTCATAAGTCCACACTGTCTGAAACATAGACTGTTCAATGGAACTGCAATTTGATCCAATGAAGACTAGACAATGGGTTACCCACTGAATTTTTTGAATAAACTTTATATGTTCAAGAATTACCAAGAATGGGTAGTCAGTCCCCTCCACCCACTGTGAAGCAGTCGCATCAGATTCCTCCCAACAGGGCTAAAGTTAGGCTGACATAACAGGCAACACAACTGAATAGAAAGAGGGAATTAAGCCATGTTGATGGGTGACCAGCATTAGAGTCCTAATTTGGAATGGGGTGCTTACAACCTAATGTAAGACAAATGTCTGGATAGAAGCCAATAGAGCTGCAAATTCATGGCATTGAGTAAATCAACCCTGATCAAAATCATTGTCAAAGCTCAAGTGATCTGCTTCCCTAAATATTGGAAGATCCTTGACCTGCGGTAATCCCATCATGGAGGACTCTTTTCTGCATTCCAAATTTTTGCCCCCATTCACCATCTTCAAAAAATATCTATGCCTGCGCAAACATCAATGCATCAGCTGACAGTTTTCATTAAGCCTCTGGACAAACAGAAGCAAAAACAAATCTTCCATAAATTAACTCTCTTAACAAGTACTCTTCAGAACATGCTTTTTCATCAGAGCAGTCTTCTGTGATCAAAGACACATCTCAAAACTGCTAATGAGCTGTTTGTTAGGTGTACAGATCAACAGTGAGTAGTTGAAGATCCAGCCAACTGTCTTGCAAAATAAACAAGCATTCTGTGGCTGAGCCATGAAACAAAGCTCAAAGTCATTTCAACAAAATTCCAGAGAAACCTCCACAGTAAAAAAATTGAAGGTAACCTTGTGTCAGTTCCAGCCAAAACAAACCAAGCATGACAAGAATGAATCCAGTAATAGCCTCAAGAGTCTCACTCACAAAGTATCAGACAATTGACTTCATCATAAATGGCAGTGACTACCTGCCATTGCAACCATACATTCATTTGCATCTTCTATGCACAACCACATGCAACCTCCTCATATTTATCAGTGGAAATGTTTAGGGTTAGGGAATAACAACATTCATATGAAAAGAAGCATGATGAAGGAGCCTACCAGCGCATATCAGATGTTAGCTCAGGATGGAAAGCAGTTGCCATCAGATTCTTTTGTCTCACTGCCACTATCACTTTTTGCAATTCTTCTTGGCCTTCGACCTGTACTTGCAGAAAAATCAATATGAGAAACCCCACAGTGCTTGTGAAGATATCATGACAAAATACAAAAAGTACCACCAAACTGTGAATTTAAGAAATTGCTTTGGATCAACTGCATTTTGTCAAGCAATGTTCCAGAAGGGAAATATGTTGCTGACCTGATCAAGTGCAGAAGTTTGAAAGTTTGATGGTAATGTGTACTCAGCCAGCACTTCTACAGAAGGACCTGCCTCTGTGATGGCTGGTGCACGGATGAACACTGCACGGAAGCTTGAGGGCCCTCCTTCCTCTGATACTAATGCAGGCACAGGGAGCTGTGTTTCAAAGCTATTCAGCTGCAACCATGTTCCACCAATGATGACAACCCACACATTCATAAAAACACCAAAACCCTATACAGTCTCAAATTCAGGATGCATGATTGGAGCTGTTTAGTGCAATCAGTCAATGAGGAAGAAGAGACAATCAACTCATTGACATCAGAAATTCTGAATGCAGCGAATTGACCAGATTCTATGAGCGGCAGAGGGAGAGAAACTACCTGGCAACCAAAAAAGTTACGATGAACAGTACAGTCTAGGCCACCGAGAAGGTCCTGACCACCAGCCTTCTGCCCTGTATAACCCACTCTTCCACTTCAATAGTTTCAAGGAGACCACTATGTTTGCTGTCCCAAAACTGATGAAGTGAAAGCCTTGTAGAATCATAAGACTAAGAATGCACTCTCAGAACACAATTTTACAAAACTTTGATGAGCTAATCCCTTGTGAGATTCTAGACACTTGCTACATACTTACCAACAGCCTTATCAGCCAGAAAGATGAGACCAGCACAAGTTCCCCATATGGGCTTTCCAGAAGCCCCAAACTCTCTTAAAGATGGAAACTGCATCTCAATAACCAATCCCATACACAGCCAAAATGTTACCATCACACTCACAATGGCCAAACAAAGAATGTAAGGAAAGAATGGAAGGGAGTTGATAGGAGCAAGGGAAGGCATGCCACTCTGTAACTGCTTACAAGGGAATCATCTGCTTAAAATGGGAGTAAGGAAATCAGTGGACTGTCTTTGTGATTTCACTACTGGACTATCAAAGGTTGTCAGCTTCTATGTGTTTACAGTCTCCTTACCTGATTAATCACATGGCAGCATCAACAACATGGACAAACAAAGAGGTTCCTGGACTAAGGCTAGGATTTTGGATTTTCAGACAAGGGAGAAAATTTACTCTTCAGAGTGAGATTATGACTAACAAGATGATAGTGCTCAGCAAGCTTGGCCATGGTGGTGCTCTCTCCTCCGGGAATGATGAGGCCAGCCAAACCCTCTAGCTGCTCTGCCTTCCTCACCTCCACTGCCTCCACTCCAAGCTTCCGTAAACCTGGCACATGCAGTTCCCTCAACCCTAAACATAAATTCCTTCCTTCTTCTGTCACAACTCATAACCCTAGAAGCTCGTCACCACACAGACATCAAGTGTCAGACTCTTTAACCTTAAACCCTAAACTCTTTACTTGAAGCCAGACCTGCCACCCATACATACGCCTTTAGATACTTGTAGTACGTGGTTGCAACCGTCTGTACTTCCATTAGAGTTGCTGGACGACAAATTTTCTTTCCCACAGATATGGGCTGCCTCTAGAACTATAATTCGCACCCAAGAATTCCTAAAACTTGCAACAAAATTCCACAGACTCCAACAAAAGCATGAAACAACAAGAAAGTAAAATTTTCTTTGTATTTCTTTGTAAAAAGAAAAAACAGAAAAGCAGAACTCACATGCTATGTGCTCCCTAAATGAGCCTTGCAACGCCAACACCCCGACCGCCATCTCTTCTCTCTCTCTCTTTCTCTCTCGCGTGCGTGCGTCCGCGCGCGTGTCGCTGTCTGCGTTTGCTTCCACACTGCAGTGCCAAAATGAGGAGTTGCAAGCAGCCTTTTTTTTGCTGGCTATAGACAGCCAAAAAAGTGTATTAAAAATTAAAAGCGCTAAAATCAGCAGCTTTTTGCGATTTTTAATAGCCATAATTCGACTATATCTTAAGAAAAATATCCAGATTTCGATACATGGTTCAAGTAGGTAGCCAGAAATATAGAAAGATATTTGAAATTTTCACTTTGATATTTAGCTTGTAGCCAAAATTGGCTAAATCTTCCGGTGGATCATCGCCACTGGGACTCGCAAAGTTGCGGCTGCCTCTTGGGCCATGCACGTGAAGGAAAAGTGGTGTAGCTGTGCAGCGCACCGCCGGTGACGTGGCGGACACTGGACTGGCTGCACACCCAGGATTCACGCACACCAACTTCGCCCATCCCATCATTATTCGAGATCTTAAACGAGATGTTAAGACCTGAAGCCTCCGCTTCCTCGTCCTCAGTAAAGTTCGGTATATGCTTGATCCATTGGGCACAACCCTCATATGAAGGCATCACCAACATTGGGGGTGCCCCCCTCAACTAAGGCCTCACTCATGGGCCCCTTATTATTTCAGTAATGCCCCCCTCATCCTACTAGGTCTTTACCCTACACATACAAACAGTGGAAAGGAAGACAAGAGATTGCTTGCAGGGACCAACTTTGCATAGGGGCCTTGCACCAACCCCATTCACAACTCAAGTCGACCAGTGTTCACCAGTAGCAAATGCACCTGGACCAGAAGTGGTAGCACCTCCGGGAGAAACCCACAATGCTGTGGGGGACTGGGAGGGCGATCAGGGACAACACAACTCCTTCACAAATTAATAAGATCAATGAAATACAATGGCGGAGCAAAGTTCTAATCGTAGCACCTCCAAACGCTCTGGTTAAAGCACCCTGAGCTTTCTCATTGGCTCTTTGAATTGGGGTACTTATAGTGACCATGAGACGTCAAATACCCGCATCGAGCTTCTGTCTGGCGCATGTTTTGCTTGTCTTCTTGCACATGTTTTTTTGGCCCTGCATGGTTCTGCATAAAACCTCACAGCACGGTTCTACATGTTCTTCTGTTTCAAAGAACATAAGAATGTTTTTTTGTTCTAATTGGATTTTTTTTGTTTTGTTGCCATTCACGAGTTCCTTTTTTTTCCTGTTTTAAATTTTTTTTTTCAGTAATCTTTTAAATTCTGGTTATATATATATATAATTCTGTACCATTTAAAAATTGTATTTCTATGTTGCTCGTTTTTTTTTTTTTTTTTTTTTTTTTTTTTTTTTTTTTTTTTTTTTTTTTTTTTTTTTTT
>Ga0209611_10001080_pt1 | contig 45110 bp, 27 predicted proteins | sample S1TSphgellanicum_3_FD_187693 | JGI IMG/M metagenome (GOLD analysis project Ga0209611, IMG submission 187693) | Host-associated microbial communities from peat moss isolated from Minnesota, USA - S1T2_Fc - Sphagnum magellanicum MG (SPAdes) (version 2) | ecosystem: Host-associated > Plants > Peat...
TGCCCTCCAAGTGTAACTAAACTAGCACATGCATTTAGCACCCCCAAAAAATTAACAGAGTTTGGTCCCACACCTTCCTCACACATTTGTCCAGATAGTTCCAGTGTCTTCTGGCCTTCTTGTCCACATTTCACATGTCCCACTATGAGTGCATTCCAAGTGACCACATCTAGGGATGGCATCTTGTTGAACACTATCTGAGAATCCTCCATGCTCCCACATTTGGCATACATGTCAACCAGGCTACACCCCACAAACCCATCACTCTCACAATCATTTTGAATTATCTGTTGATGACCATGCCTGCCCTCTTCAAGTGCTCCTAAATTGCTGCATGCATTGAGAACTGGAACAAAATTGAATCTGTCAGGACTCAAGCATTTTTGTTGCAGTTCCTGGAAAAGCTCAATTGTCTTCTCAGGTTTCCAAGCCTTCTCATATCTTGCAAGATTTCTATTACATAAAAAGCTATTTAATTGTACAGTCCCTGGTGCCATGGCAGCCAGTGCTGCTCCCACCCATTGGGGGTTCCGTGGGAATCCAAGCCAGAGTGCGTCGTGCGTCTTCTTACGCTTGAAATCCGGGTATCTTTAATTGGCCTTCCTACAATCCCACCACTGCGAAGGATCTGAAAGGAATTGCCGCCAAAGTGTCTGTCTCGCGCAGCCTGGTCCATTCTTTCCACCCGAGGAAGTTGCTAGACTTGCTCTGTGGCTACAAGTCACTACATGTCTTAAGAGGATGCACGACATTAGAAAACGCATAGAGAGAAAGAAATGGTGAAGCGGAAGTAGCAAGGGAGACTGATGAGGGTAATCGGCACGCACAGATGAGGCACAATAACTGACAGAAGAAGAGTGTCTACACTCTGCCATTTTCAGGGTTCCTGCTGAGTTCCGTGTCAGTGTAAGATTTGCGCTTTGTTTGGTTGTTGGTCAAGCATATTCTCTTTCCTTCTCATGCTCAAGCCATCTACGAAAATTTTGAAGCTGTTGTAGAAATCATGTGAAAATCTCAAGCTACTGAGCAGCAATCTCTCTCTCTCTCTCTCTCTCCCTCCTTTAACTATATTTCTCTCTCCATATATAATATATATGATTCTCAGACCTCATACTCATCAGTGCCTTTGTGTCTTGCAATAGACTTTGAGCTTGGTGAAATTGTGCCAGGCCAGCACTTTTGGACTTCTTCCACAACTCACTCTCGATTGACTAGCGGTGGTACTAATGAGCTTTCTGCCCGTCATGAATGCTGCAACTGTGAAGTCCGGATTATCTTGCATTGAGAATGTGTTGATAGCAGCTGGTAAATCCAACTGGCTTGCTCTAGCTCCTTTCTTCAACCTCCTTCTCCATTACTGTTTTGATGCCTACCCAAAGGTACCACATCATCTGCACATAGTACCAATTCTATTCTGCAGATACTCTCTGAATTGTTCCTTGCAACAAACATTCGTTCCTGCAAATTTCTTGGTTCAGATCAATACTTTGCAAACAACTTGCAAGTTCTGGGTCCCCCTTGGGTTGGATCTTATGTTGTGATATTCTTATGTATTCTGCACATTCTTGAGTGAGGCCTTGCACTGCAACTTGAAGCTTGCAAGAAGTGGATCTGGAATGCAAGTTCGTTAAATGTAAACAATTTACATGTCTTTCTGTCATTGATTGTTGATTGTTCTGTTCTCTCTTGAATCACAATTCAGTTTTCACCAAGCTCTTTGCCCAACATGAAATACCTTTTGTAATTCATACAAACTAGGCAGCTGGAACCAAATTACCTAATGTGTAGGGTAAAGCTCTAGGGTGGGGGCATTCTCAAAATAAGTGGCCTAGGATGAGGCAATAGCCGAGTTTGGCCCCATATTTTGGGAATGTCCCCCCACCCATAGGCTTTACCTCTCATAAATCACAAGGCAAAATCTATAATGAACCAAACCTATGTAGATCACAAGGCATATGACGGTTCTTATGCCTTGCTACTCCTCACTAGTGAGAGGGTTCTTATACCTATAAGTAGGCATAATTTCCCTCCCACCCTTGAGGAGTAGGCATAATATCCCTCCCAATTTCTAGGAGGGAAAGTCATGGATATAAGGTGCACTTCACATACACTACTAATCTTTTTCGAGTGCGTTATGTCCAATAGGGAAGTATCTTTGTATGTAAGGTTCATCGATATATTGTACTTGAGTACTGACTGCAGAGTAGAAAGACAAACCTAAACTCCTAATCTAGAATCATTGATTTAACGCATGCAAGCGTAAGCCTCCTTGCATTAGAGCCTGAAAGCCCATGACCATCAAAATAAAAAAATTATAATTGGAGGAAAAACCATTTTAGGGTTAAGTTTTTTAGCTAGTGGTCTAACAGACTTGTTGCTAGGCCCACCTCAATAATAGGTGGGCCTCCCAACAAGTCTAAAACAGTGGGTCTAATAACAAGCCCATTAGATCATGAAATATTATTCATATGCATTTAATGCTGATTTTTCATTCATTTACATTTTCCTAGTCCCTTGGTACTTCACATTGTGTAAAGTGAACTTAACCCTAAAATGGTTTTTCCTCCAATTATAATTTTATTATTTTGTTGGTCATGGGCTTTCAGGCTTTAATGGAATGAGGCCTTACGATTGCATGCGTGAAATCAATGATTCTAGATTAGGAGTCTAGGTTTGTCTTTCTACTCTGCAGTCAGTACTCAAGTACAATATACCGATGAACCTTACATACAAAGATACTCCCCTATTGGACATAACGCACTCCAAAAAGATTAGTAGTGTATGTGAAGTGCACCTTATATCCATGACTTTCCCTCCTGGAAATTGGGAGGGATATTATGCCTACTCCTCAAGGGTGGGAGGGAAATTATGCCTACTTATAGGTGTAAGAACCCTCTCACTAGTGAGGAGTAGCGAGACATAAGAACCGTCGAATGTCGAATGCCTTGTGATCTACACAGGTTTGGTTCATGATAGATTTTGCCTTGTGATTTATGATAAGTAAAGCCTATGGGTGGGGGACATTCCCCAAATGCAGGGCCAAACTCAACTATCGCCTCATCTTAGGCCACTTATTTTGAGAATGCCCTCACTCTAGGGCTTTACCCTACACATAAATTAGGTGAGCACAAATTTTGTTAGCCCATGGTCCAAAAAATTTGTGATTGGTCGAACTTTTTAATTTTTTTTTTCAAGTTTAAAATATTTAAAAAATTAAAGGTAGGTGCAAAGTTCATTAGCCCATGTGCCAAAGAAACCATGTTTGGTTGGATTTGTTTTACATATTATTTTTTATTCTATTATCCATGGTGCGCCTACTTATTGAAATGAAGAAAATGAAGAAAGTGGAGAAACAATGAGAGGAAAAAATTAAACTAAGAATAGAAATATTACATAGAATATTAAGTTAAAAATCAAAATTCACATAAAACATTTTAGTTTGGGCTTCATTATTGGTCCCTCAATAAAGTTTATTTTCACTTTACATTACACTTGACAACCTAGGCCTAGACATAAATGATTGTTGAATTTCCATGGATGACCTTTGGATATGTTTTGAGGGCTTTCAACATTTCCATGGTCATGGTCCTTCACTATAGTGTAAAGGGGCCCAAGTAAGTTCAAAGGGACAACATGTTTAGCTAAATTGAAAAATAGATAAATGAATGATACTCTAATTTAATTAAGCATATATACATTTAAGAGTTATTCTTGAAAGTCTCTACTTGTTGGTTGTGTGTGAAAAAAAACGAACATATGAAAAATATATCGACCATAGATCCAATATTTTAGATTTGAGGATGTGGGCCCAAAATAAAATAAAATGATGAAATCAGATCATCATGTTATTATCTTTACCAAGGCCTTTCTTCTTCCCATGACTTATGTGCTATACACCAAAGATACCAAATGATCTCACTTGTCCATGTATGCAAATATGGATGTGCCAAATGAGGCTAAATGGGCATGGAAAAGGGTCGAATGATGGTATGAACAAGGTATGGATGGCCATTCATGCCATGCATGCATATGGAAATTGGACCATATGGCACTAACATTTTGACAATAAATGATTGTAAGGCCTTTGGGGACAATCATATGAACTTTTAGTGCATGGAAGTCTTAAACATAATTTTCCTTTGGTTTCAATCTCTCAAAACATAGTAGAATGATAGACCATTTTAATTAAATTTGGGAATCTTTATTAAGACCATAAGGTTAATATTTTAATTTATCCTATAGAAAAAAAAACATATTGTGATATTCAAAGAATGCATATTTCATGATTGAATAACTTTATTGTAACATGTGTTATTATACAATTGGATTTGAATAAAAATAATGTTGGTTTTTCAAATTGTTATTGTAAGCATACGTGATGAATTCAATTTTATTATAATAAAATGAAAAAAAAAATATTGATGAAAAACCTAGGTTTAATCCTCAATAATGTGTTTAACGATAATGTTATGTGCAACCTACAAAAATTCTGGAATCTTTTTAAACCACGAAATGAATTATTATCTTTTGAAAATATTCTTGGGAAAATAGTAATTATGGAAAATAAAAATTATGACTTTTTCCATAATTATTAATTTCCATTTATATCAAGGGTGTTTTAGTTGTATCAATGAAAACATTAATAGCCATCCATTATGATTGACCAATAATGTAAGTTGGAATGGATTAATATTGATAGAATCAAAGATATTTAAAAATGGGTTATTTTTGCCATGTAATGATAATGTTAGCGCAAAAGAACAAAGGTTCAAACTTCTAGTGATTGAACATACTAATCATGATGACAAAGTGCATTTCAAAGTTGCCTAGATGAAATAAAAAATATGTTAATTCATGGTATGTGATATCCACATATTTAGAAGGTATTCTATATACAATGAGTTGAGTCTACAAAAGACAAGTGGGCCTCCAATTGTCACTCACACATTTGTTCAAGTTTTGGCAAAAACTTGATTACAAACTTTTACATAGATGCATAGTTTCTTCCTTTATGAACAAAGACAATGAAAATAGGAGCTCCATGGATATGAGAGATGGAAAACCCATCATATGGACACGATGGTAAGTTTTTAATTTAAACCTTTGCTAGGAAAATGAAGTTGAATTTTATTAAAACCAATGATAGTTATGTAAGTTTGGATGCATGTAAGGTCATAATAGTGGTTGTGACAACACTTATCATTAACCATGATTTAGAACAAAAACTAGTAAAATTCAATTATCAGCACATGCAAAATGGATTCACATGCTTATTTATATTCTAACTTCCTTAGATGGCATCCTTCCTTATCAAAGACATTGGAATATGATTTCAAAGAAGAATAGTTCATTCTTCAATACATTGTGTGCCACTTTAAGTTTCAACAAGGTCCTCATTCCAAGATCTAACAAGTTTGTGAATGAAGCACTTATCCACATATTAATATCAAATATAGATCAAGCAAGTATTAAAAGTAATATTAAAGCATTTAAGGTTAATTTATACTACATTACCTTGGGATTGATTATGGGAGTTTCATTTTTAGGCTTAAAATATATACAATCTTAGCATATTTTGGGGATCACTCAAAACTCCATTACAAAATTTGTCCCATGTTGGTCCAGTTTGTATGTTCAAGCTAAATTTGATTTCAATATTTGTAATTTGTGAAATCTAATGAGAGGGGAATGTTATTGTGGAGGTTGATTGCCATTGTTTGGGAATGAATCGTGCACAAATTGGCAATATCATTATTTGAATTTCAGTTCTTGTTTCACTACCATAATATCTTTGAACTCCTCAAAGAAAGTTAGAAATAAGCTTCATTTGAATCCTTAATCTGCAAAATAATCCTCATTGGAAGTTCAACATATATTTATAATAGACTAACAAATGCAAATATCAACTATTTAAAGTTGAAAAGTGGCAAGAAATGTGTAACACATGTCAAATTTTCCCATATGCAAAGATTTCTTTCTCAAGTGTCAAATATTAGTAATACACTCAATGTATTACTCACACCACATGTTAGTAGCATAGTGGTGCATTTTGGTTTAATTAATTAATTTTTTACTTTACCCATACACTTTGAAACGTGGCAACCTCTTGTCCATTTATTTTGAAAATTTTCATGTTCTTTTATGTTTAGATAGGCTATAAAAGTTTTAGTGTAGCAAAAGGTATTTAGTGTATCAATAGATCATTAATGTATCAACAAAACTTTAGTGTATTAATAGCACATGGTTAATAGTAATTAGTTATAATATAAAAACTAATGGTAAATGTATATTGGGTGCCAAATTTTCATATGTAAAGTTTATTTATCAAGTGTGAAAATACATTTATAATACATTCAATGTATTGCTCACACCACATCTTACTAATTAGCAACATAGTGGTGCATTTCAATTAAATTAATTATTTTTTACTTTACCCATTAACTTTGAAACATGGCAACCTCTTGTCCATTTATTTTGAAAAAATTCCCATTCTTTCTATGTTTAGACATGTTGAAAAATCTTTAGTGTATTAGAAGGTCTTTAATGTATCAATAGATCATTAATGTATTAATAAATATTTAGTGTATCAATGACATATGGTTAATAATAATTAATTATAATCAAAAAATGATTGTAAATGTATATTAGGTGTGCAAATTTCATATGTAAGGTTTATTTCTCATGTGTGAAAATATGTTTATGATACACTCAATGTATTGCTCACATCACATCTTGATAGTAGATTAATGGTTTTTAATGAAATTAATAGTTGTTTTACCTTATTTATAAACTTGGAAATGTGGCAACCTTTTGTCCATCTATTTTGAAAAAAATTCTTTGTTTTTATGTTTAGAGGGGTTGAAAAAGCCTTAGTGTATCAAAAGATCATTAGTGTATCAACACATCATCAATGTATCGATAAAATTTTAGTGTATCAATGATATTTGGTTAATAATAATTAGTTATAATTGAAAAATGAATAAATGTATACTAAGTGTCAAATTTTCATATGTAAGGTTTATTTCTCAAGTGTGAGAATATGTTTATGATACAATCAATGTATTGCTCACATCATATCTTGATAGTGGATTATGGGTTTTTTACTAAATTAATAGTTGTTTTACCTAACCCATAAACTTGGAAATTTAGCCACCTCTTGTCCATCTACTTTGAAAAGGTTTCTATTCTTTCTATGTTTAGATGGGCTAAAAAATCCTTAATGTATCAATAAATCCTTGGTGTATCAAAAACATATGGTACATTATAGTTAGTTATGATTAAAAAGTGGTGTTAAATGTATGCCAAGTGTCAAGTTTTCATATGTTATAACCATTTATTTCTCAAGTGTGAAATATTAGTAATACATTCAATGTATTGTTCACACCATGTATCAACAGCAAATTTGTGGTTTGGTATTAAATTAACAATAATTTTACCTTACCCATAAACTTCGAAATATGATAATATTTTATCCATTTATTTTCAAATTTTAATGTACTAATATGTTTGATACATTAACAATTATAGTATAGTAAATAAACATTTAGATGTTCATCTATAAAGTTTTTATACATGTAGTCGTTTTGAAATTTTCCTCACACTACCTTACACAATACATATGTACCATAGGACTTATGTTGATGATATACATGGTGCATGATGACATAATGCATGATGGAATATGATGCATTGATACATTACCATTTCAATACACAACAAAGTAAAAAAAAATTATAAGTACTCCTTGAAATATTTATTACTAAGTTAAAAAATGATTTTACTAACAATTACCCTATTTTCACTCAGATGCACACATTTTCACTCTTGGGTAGGATGCCCTTGACTTCAAAAAAGTACAAATGTAAGCACCTGTTAGGCACCTGCCATCAAAACTTGGTGATCATTTTATGCTGGGAATTGGTATGTACAATCATTCACCATATGCTACTTTGAAAATTTTCTAATTTTGACATGTTTTGAATGTTCTATCAAGCTTTGTACTAGTGACTTCAAGAATATCCTTTAATAACAATTTATGTAAGGATTGAACCCAAATAGATGGAAAAACTTGTTACTCCATAAATGGAAAGGAACATTTGCTGAAAAAGCAATCGACTTGTGTAACAATTGGGCCATTAAATAAAAGAGGGAACAACTTGATATAGCGGCTATCAATTCCATAATTAAATTCACAAAGTGGTTAACCTTGTCATTAGAATGTTCTAGGCTAATTCATTTTAAACCAATATTTCCTTTGCAAGGATTAGAATGACTATTTTTGGTAGAAATATAGCTATAAATAACTTTTAAAAACCCATTGTCAACACAAAGGAAATACATTATTTGTCTCTTCATCTTTAATGAGGAATAGGGAATTTCTAGTTATTAACCTAGTTTATCAGACCAAATCATAAAATTAATAATGAAAAATGGGATGAAAACTCATTATTTACGAGTGCTATATAATGATGTGTTTTTTTTAGATGTTAGGCATCTTCAAGTTAAGGTGTATCTCAAATATGTCACAATCATTGCAATTTACAAAATGATTTTTTATTGAGTTTGAAATGGGTAGAAGATTTTTTTAAAAAATGAAATACATTACAAGAATAATTGTAATGTTACAAAGTTTATTTTTGATAAATGATTTACAAGTTATGCCTATCCTAAGATGTTATAAAAGACATCATTAGGAACAAAAGGACATTCATCATGGGAGTTCTAAGGAGTAGTTTTTAAAAATATATGCTTTTTCAATTTCATATATGTAATTGATTCATTTGAATAAATCAATGTTTAAGAAAATTAATTTAGTTATTTATTTATGCATTTTAATTATGGTTTTAATAACGACCAATAAATTTTATTAAAGGATTACCAAATTTAATGTCTTCACACTAAGGATTACACCTTAATGTGAAGACCCCTTGTTACCCAATCAAATTCCATTTGTGCCTTATCTTCAATTTTCCCTTTGTTTTGTCAAATTATGGAAAAGCAAAAACTTTAAACAGGGTTGTTCAAATGACATGACACACCAAATTTAAGTCAATTGTCACAACAATGTCACATCTGAGGAATTGATTTATTCAGCCAACTATGATGCATTAAGTCCTGAAATTCCCATGGTAAAACCAAAAAAAATCATTTGAAGGGTAAGATTGTTATTTTCAAATTTATTTATGCATGTTGCCATTCAAGCTTTCCTACGCAAACCAAAAATCGACTGTCATTAATTCTTGGTTCCATGTTTGTCTCAAAAAAAACTCTCCTATCAATCTAGCGACCTAAATTGATAATTGCCCAGATCCACAACCAAGAATGTGTAAAATTTATATTAATTCAACAACAATTAACACAAAACATATTATATATTGAGACAACTACATGTATTTTTTAAAACAAGTTGCAAAAGATGACATTGGTGACGCAGGTTTTACACCTTCAGCTGTTGGTGCAGATCTCACAAGCACCATCTCCAGGTTTCACACCTCACTGTTGGTAGCAATGGAGTGAACCTGTGGGTGCAGACATCTAAGACCACTGAAGCAGTGAAGGAGCTCATTTGCAGCTTTTTCACCATCAGACTCAACATTTGCCCTTGACATCTCCAGACTGCTTCCAGACTGCAGACTGCAGACCTATGCAGCATTCTTTTTCAGATCCACACTATTTCTGAACTCTGCCATAATGCTGAAGAAGAAAGAAGAGCTGTCATATTACAATACACTCATATTTAGAGGTACTTCAGATGCAGGATTTCTCACCAAAAGACATTTAGCCGTGCTTGGTCAGCAGACCATGGTTTTTCTTGTTGCAATGAATAAAATTGAAAGGAGCAGTTGTGGCAGAGACAATGGCCATTGATGGAGACAACTGCGGAGTTACTATTCAATGTAGATCTGACCAAAAGCTTAAGCTGTGAGTATTTATTGTCATGCAGTAGCATTGCCTCACAATATCCAACCACTTGTTGGGCATTACAAAGGATTCCGATGTTCTGGAGCTAGATCCAACCAGACCATTGTACCCAACCCCCTCCAAGTCCATCACTTACCCCAAAGATTACTTTTTCCTCAAACTCACCTGCAAGAGCAAGGCAGTGTGTGCCAACAATTCTGACCGAGTTAAGATTACAAATGGCCACTTAAGTCAATTAGAGTTTAGAGGCGGGGCCCCAGAGTTGTTGTTTGAGAACTGGCCTCAGGTAGTCATGATAGCCTTCTGTGACAACAGACTCATTCAGAGGGTCTTTCCATGCATTTTTGTACAAATGGGTATACACATCCCCATCATACCGACCCAGGGCTGACCCCAAGTAATTGTCAGTGTGATCAAAAGCATCAACCAACGCAACAGCATTTGGACGTACCTGCAAAGTCAGGAACAACACACTACACACTTCAGTTACTTTGAACCTTCACCTTTTCACTCAATTATGTGTGCGAAAAGCTCTGCAGTGAATCAGAAGTCAATTCTCAGCAGTTCTCTAAATGTAGTATCGCCCTTCAATCCCCCTTCAAGTCGCACTGACATCTTTAAACAAAATTACTCCTCATTCCAAGATATAAGGAATACAAGCAGCAGCATACATATGATACCATACTCTGCAGACCAAATATTCATAGACAAATCCAGTATATATAGGATGGATTCAAATCACTTACAGCACTAAACAAAGCCTTCTGCTGATCCTTGGCAAGGGACACCTGCCTGCTTGTCAGATATCCAGTGGCCAAAAAGTCACCTGAATGTGCTGTAAGAAGAGATAATGCATACAGATTGCAGAGTACCTCAAGCTGCTGCTTCACCCCCTCTCCTGGTATATCCTTCTGTACCTGCTCTATGAACCTGTCCATATTTTGAACCAAGCACCCAAAATCAGCAATTTGCCATGATTATGTTCACCCAAAGATTGCTCATTCCCCTCCAGGTTAACTAGCTCCCATGAGTTCTCAATCAGTTTGTGGTCATGATCAGCAACTCTTGGCCAGCAATCAATGCAGGAAGAATTTTGGTAACTTACCATCTGAAGCAAAGTAAAGAATCTCTGACAATTTCAACAGTGATCTACAAGTAAAGAACAACAAGTTGAAAAACCCAGAGCCAATGACGGGAAAACTGAAATCATCCTAGCAACAATAAGGTCCATGAACCTTAGAAACTCTAAATCACAATCAAGTTTGAGTAAGATGGCAACTCACTTGGAAACAACAATCAACTGACAGTGAGCCTGGGCTGCTTCCACCAATTCAGGTGAAAGTCCCTCGAAAGCTGCACAACTCATAAACACAAATAGTGATGCCAGAATCCCTTTGGAATCATGCACTTTCCAGGACATAGACACAAGGATTCTGTCCTTCAAATCTTGACAGAGGAAACAGCTCCATACATAGTACACACCACTTCAAGACACGGATTCACATATGACCCTCTGCTGGTCTAATTGTGAAAGTGGCTTGAGGGCTTGAGGTCTCCAGAAAATGACTGATAAACCTCCAAAGATAACTTCATAAATGTTAATCAATATGTGCACCCATCTGGCAATCAGTGGCATGGAACCTAAATCGAGGCGATGACCTAAATGACATCACTTTGTTGTGCCAACGACTGCAGTGAAATACACTAGCCAATCCATGCACAAGGTCTGTGACAGTATACATGAAAATACTCACCAGATTCTGAGTCTGGAGCCTTTGCCACACGCATGCCACAACCAACTGCCATCCGAGCAGCCCTTGCCTCGAACGCCTCCAGCATTACAGATGGGTTAAGCCAGTCTTCACCTGGCATTGTCATCACAACAATTATACACATTCAAACTTTGACAAGGTGCCAGAGATGTTATGGCCTGTAAACATGGAAGGCTCAAAATCCAGCAAGCTAAACAGATTTAAGTTTAAACAGTTAAGGTATACCTGAAGGGTAAGTTTTAACAAAAAGATTGATTGAACATTAGATCTCAAGCAAATTCATAACTAAGATTAACAGGAGGTTCAGGGAAAGTAACATAATAGGCCTTAGCAAAGTTCCACCTCGAGATACTTTGCAGTTAACAGATGTCAGATGTTGGAGATTCCCCAGATAGGCCGCAGTACCCACTGGCTTTGTTCCACTGCCCGCCTGTGTAAGAGTCTTCAAAAGAAAACGTGCAACCTGCCCTCAAAAGATATGCAAATTTGACAGCCATTAACACTTTCCATGCTTTGGGTTATCAACACAGAAGTCCAAAAATGGAAGCAATCTCATATTGCAGGTGATCCAATTCATCCATTGATGAAGTGTCCTGAGATCTGTCTCATTCCAAAGAGAGCTGATCAGAGGATGCTCTGGAGGTAAGTGAAATAAACCAAAAGGCTGTTCAGGTGTGACATGATTCTTATCCTGGGAAGGAAAGACACTGCACTGCAATCCATGCCATTTGCAAATGACCACTTGTTTCTTAGCACTCTCCAAATCCATTTGCAGCAGCAGCTCGAACAAAATCATGGATTACCACAATAACCGTGAATAGAAAGATACAAAGGGAGATAATGAACCTGAAGAAGCAGAATAGTGTTGTCACCCTCGTATGTGCAAGCTGGAACATATGCAGCATACAATTCTGGAAGGCCACTTGCACACAAATAACCATGCCCTCCACATAACTTGCGGCACTCCTCTATTCCATCCTAACACACCCTCCCAAAATGTTTGTAGATCACACTTAGAAACATATTCATCCACTATCAATGAAGGCAAAGGCATGCAGTGCAACAGAAGGCTTACTGCAGTGATAGATGTCGTCATAGATTTCAAGCCCGCAGTACAAGCATGGACTTCTGGGAGGGTTGAAAAATCACTATTATTCAGCCTTTCTGTCACATCTGCATATAGCCACTTCATCCAGAATCCCACAATTCGGTATGCATACACTGTGGCTAGCAGTGGAAATAGCCTGTACTGCTGTGTTCTGTAGTCTATAACCTGCAATGCTCCACAGTACCCCATAGAAACAACTCTTTCATTAGACAAACCAGAAATAGAACTTTTATGCCTGTCTGGTGGCAACATGTTCTACCTGCTGCAAAAAGGCAGTGCAGTTGCACACAGAGCATAAGTTCACACACTTGACAATGAACTCCTGTCAAAGGTCATTCCATTACAGTTGTTTTGATTAACACTATGGGCAACTGGAATACATCTAGCAGGATTTCAACTTACAAAAATTCAGAAGCACATCAGTCTTTAATACTCTTTGAACTCTCTGTAGCCATGCGAGCTGCCCAATGTTAGCTAGGACCATGTGAATGCAGAAGCCCAGTCAGCATGAAAACTAAGAAAACCTGAAGCCTGAACTGACACTCAGAATGTACTGATGATGGAAACCATTCTGTGCTATTGAAAGAAATTTGGGATTCTAGTCTACTGCAACCTACATATCTATGAGATTGCAGAGAAAACTCCAAAACAACACTTTGAAGGCAACACAACAATGAGTGCAGTCATAACATTATGAGTGTCACTCACAAATGTGTCAGACCATCACCTCTTCATGAGCAGCAGTGACAACCTGCCATGACTACCCACTGTCTCCATCAGCTCAGAACAGTGGGTGCAGATGAGTTTACAAATATCCAGCCCAAATTTTGGGCCAACCATTATACAAGCATCGGTGTCCTGAGTTTCTGTTGCATTTCCAGAAGCAATAGGAAGACTCAGGCATGTTCGTGGCTAGCACTCAAGAGACACAGCTAATCACAAAAGTCAATAGTATCCTCATTCAAGCTGCAACAAGCTTGTGAGGGCAACTGTAATTTATTTTAGCTTGTCCCTCTACAAGCAAGCAGCAACCACCTGAACTACATGAGAAAGTACAAGAGTACATCAAACCTGAACTTCAGGCTTATCATCCTTTGCGCCAAATTGACGTCGAATAGCACTGTACCGAACAGCTATGGTAACAGCACGAGAAAGGTAGATTGAGGCATCAGTTACAATGCCTTGGCGGACAAAAACCATAGCCCCATATCCTAGTTGACGAGGTTTGTCTGATCGTATGTACTTGCCCTCTTTTGTAACTGTCGCTAGCCTGTGTCCACCCAATGTAAAACATCAGAACCAGGGCATTCATCAAAGTTTGCCTGAGATTTCACCTGACAAAAGGCCAACAAAAGGCACCCTCATCATGAGCCCTGAGATTTCACCTGACAAAAGGCCAACAAAAGGCATCCTCATGATGAGCACTGAGATCTCAATCTACTTGGTTCCCTACAATAACCTGCAAATTTGACTTGCTAGAAACACATAGCTTTCAAGACATTGAAACTGATGATGTTTACCCTAGAGATTTCAGCACATGTATATCTGTGAGATTGGCAAAAGAACTCCCAAGAACACCTTGAAGGCAACAGAACAAGAATGAGTGCAGTCATAACCCTATGAGTGTCACTCACAAAGTGTCAGACCATCACCTTCATTATGAATAGCAGTGACAACCTACCCTAACTCCCCACGAACTCCATCTGCTCCCAACAGTGGGCGTAAATAAGTTTATAATAATATGTCCAAAATTTTGTGTAAACTATTACAGAGACAGACATCTGCATCATGAGTTTCCATCACAGTTCTGGAAGCAACTGGAGGCCTTGGTCATGATGTTGGCTAGCACTCAAGAGAGATAGCTAATTTTAAAAAGTCATGGTATACTTATGCAAGCTGCAAAAAGCAACCACGTACTTCATTAGCATGTTTTCTCGAGGAATTCGAACATGGTCAAAGCGCAGCAGACCATTGTCCATGGAGTTATAACCCCCATTACCAAACTTCACACCTATGTCTCCAACTGTAACATTTGGTAGTGGTGTATGATCATCCAAACTCCGAATTTGTACAATAAATGCTGCACACAAATTCCACAAAACCCAACCACCCACCCACAGAAGAAAAGAACATATTACAAGAACAGTACATTTCAGAAGACCACATCTGCACAGTAACTGTGCCGCCCAAATTTTGACCAGAATTGCATTTGTTCACAAACAACATCTCTTCCAGATAACTGCAGAAAATGCCAGATTGTCCACCACATGGAATGACACACTATGTTGTTCATGTACATTATGACAAACACCTTGCAACTCCAGCTAAAATTTGGATAAAATTGCTAAATGCCTCATTTACATTGGAACGTCCTCCACAGATAACCATACTAATATTGCCCACCTGCAAATGAGAAGGATATGTCCTTCATTACTCAAAAGACAAGTGCAATTTTTTCCACGAATGGGATTACCATGAACACCATAGTCTTGGCTGTCTGTGATAAGCCGTGCATACACAAGAGCATGTGTGGATGCCTTGCCAAGACCACCTGGCCACCACTGTGCCCATCACCCCTGATAATGTTGATATGTGGTCGAACAGAAAGTTACACTCCAATGTAATCAAGAACTAGTGCATCATCTCTACTCTTTTAACATAAGACCAGTCTGCAGCATTTACACAAGCCTAAGTCAACTAAGTTGTGAACTGCCAGTTATCTGCTGCTGCAGATGTACTGACTCTTGTACTCACTTTTGTAGATGTCAGAGTGGGACTGTGGAGAACAAATTCATCTGTTGATGCATCAAATGTGGCAGTGGTTTCCAGGCCCTGAACATTGGAGCCATGTCCAAGTTCTGTTTGTGCATAACACCCAATAATTGCCATCTTGTAAGCTTTTGGGAGCCACTTGTGCTGTTGTTCCTCTGTGGCTTGGCCTTTCAGTGCAGGTATGAACATACCCTACCCCAATCCCACCCACTGACTTTCACACAGCTGTCGGTGGTTTGCAGGACAAGCTAAGACTGATTGCAAGTGACCTCATAACAGAACACCAAAGAAACTACAATGGCATAGAGATGATAAACAAAATGATAGGCTGCATGGGGATAGCACTAGAAAAGCATGAGCAAGTATAAACATAAGTGAAGACTGATCATATGCAGTTGGAACTGGATCTCAGAACATGCTGAGGTCTCCATCCTGCATATTTGACCTAGTACCTAATCCATCCACAGCATTACAAGAGATATCAAGAAACATGAGGATGTCTTCTGAGATGAGTGCTATAGACTGTGGGAGTGTTAAATGTAGAGGACCAGAGTTATTGACGGGCTATACCCAATGGAGATCAGTGTAAGCAGGCTCATCTATGAATGCTCGCAGCTTCATACTCTCCTCCTCTGTGTGCAGAGAACCATATTATTGATGCAACTTACTGAACTACCATACAGCACCTCTCATTGTGAGACACATCAATTAGCAAAACAAGCTTACTCCAGTTATGTCTTTGAAAATTAGTGATACAAAATGTAACATCCAACTTCAACACCAGGTGTGTGGTCCAAGAAAGAGTTCTCAAAAAAAGAATTGTTGGATAAGCAAGTCCCATTCATCTTGATGTGGCAAGACAGAACACCAAAACTGCAGACTGCAATGCTGAGAACAGAAAACACTCAACACTGCAGGTAAAGAGCAAATAAAAACTCTGACACTGTCACCATCCTGCAACCTTACCCCCAATCATTAATCCAAGAACTGAATTTTTTTTTCAAAAGCATAAATGTAATACAACAGGGGACCTTTCTGAATTGATGGACAAAGACAAAAGAGGCAGAATCTGGCAAAAGTCAGACCTTCCTCTTTGTGTGCCAAAGGGTGTGACCATGACAGTAAGCTTATATTTCAAGCTCTTTCAGGTTTAAAACTCCTGAAACCTTATCACCTACTCTAAAAATGAGAACTTCAGGTAATGAAATATGTACCAGTTAAACCCTGCTCCAATATGGTCTTCCAAGCGTGGCCAGCTTTCCTCAGAGAATTCTTGTAGTGTTCCTTCCGGGGTACCCTCACCCTGTCCTCCTTGGCAAAAACCTGGTGAAGAATCCAGGCCATCATCAGTCAGCTTTCCAGTCCAAAGGTAAGAGAAGAATCCAGAGAATTTGGGGACAGGAGGCAGTTCATCTTGCCTACAATAAATCTTCCTAGGTCGTCACATTTTGGCACCAAAGTTCACCAAGAAGTATTTTAGGGCATGATCTGACGTTGTAATTGAGAGAGAGAGATGCACATCTTGGTTAAAATTTCGAAACATACATACAACACAGAAAAAACAAAAGAAGATTTGTGAGATGGAGAGCACCGGTGATGGCAATAAGGTTACCCACCGGGTCGTTAGCCACAAGGTTCGCCATGCGCTTAGAGATATCGTACGCATGTTGACCTCCAGCCAGAAACAGCTTCATGCTATGCAAATCAAACTGCGCCCCCGCTCTCTCCTCCGCCAAGTAGTCCACCCCCGCCCCTTCCTTCTCCGCAATCATCTCCATCCCGACCTGTTCTGCCGAATGTGTGTATATGTATGTATGTATCTCTGTTATCTCTCTGTCTCTCTGTCTCCCTCTCTCTGTGTGTGAATCCTCTATCTCTCGCTTTCTCTCTTACACAAAACAATACAAAACAAAAACAAAATAGCACACAAACTAAGGAACAATTGAGCAAGAAATTGGTCACAGCAGAGAAGAAACTGTGCTACATCCGATTGACAACAAGCAGCGTAATGGCAAGAGGGGGATCGTACGCTTTCCTTTTTCAGTGGTCCCTCCTGCCAGCGAGCGAGCGAGCAGCAGGCCAGACACTCGTTGCACCGTCGCCGCCACGCTCCCCGTCGGACATGACGCACCTAACCGCACCAAATCGCACTCACAAAACGGCGAATTGCGACATTACTATAAAGAGCTTGTGCTTTGATGGATGAATTTTTCGATGGATGGATGATGGATTCTTATCCACGGACGTAGATAGTCATTTTGACAGATTGAAACCGAAATAAGACATTACTATAAAAGGAACTTGTGCTTTGATGGATGAAGTTTTGGACAGATAGGTGGATTTTAATCATGGATGCAAATTACCTCATTGTTTTGACGGATTGAACCAAAATTAGACATTACTATAAGGAGCTTCTGCCCTGATGGATGAATTTTGGATGGATGGATGTACAGATTTTGTCTACAGATGCAAAATTGTTGTTTTGATGGATTGAAATGAAATAAAACATCACTATAAGGAGCTTGTGCTTTGATGGATGAAGTTTTGGATGGATGGATGGATTTTATTCATGGATGCGAAATAGTCCAATTAACGGATTGAACTGAAATAAGACATTACTATAAGGAGCTTGTGCTTTGATGGATGAAGTCTTGGATGGGTGGACGGATTTATGGATGGATGCAAATAGTGATGGATTGTAATCAAGCCAGCATGTGTGAACCTTGATCTTGCACTTGAAAAGGGAGTGCAGCTAGGTCATGAACCATGAGATAAAAAGAGGCTCATGGATTATTAAAATTATTTTGTCTTCTATCATCCACTATATTCATCTACATTAATCAATTGTTTTCAACCACATTCATTCATATGAATCGTTCATCCATGATATTTCATCTTTCACTATTTGATCGCATGCACATGTCAAGGGACACATTTTTATGGAAAAGATATCCACAAGGCAACCTATCAATTACTACATGGACCCTTAAGCAATTGTCAAGCAATTGTCAAGTCATTGATATAATGAGATAAAGAGAAAAAAAACCATAGAAATAGGAATACACAATCCTATAAGGAAATGTTGATCCACTTTGGTTGGTGGATTACCAAGACCCACCATCTAGCACTACTAGCACAAAATCTAGCACCTTGAAACTTTTTCACACACTATCCAATTCAATGAATAAAAGCCAAGTGGGGTCATTTGCATTCTTTGGATTTCACAATACCACCAATGCAAAAAGCAATTGGTCAAGGCAACTTTAATGGTCTATTACTCAAAAAACTAACGCATCACCTCCAAAGATGAAATAATTACTATTGCATCCCTCTTCAATAGTTGCACATATGCCTTGTGAATGCAACATAGTACTTATCATACACGATAACCTACACAAAAAATTTCATTGGTAATTGAATTACCATTCAAACAACCAAAAAAAACAAACACACACATATTCCACACAATCTTCCTCTTAATTATGACTGTCCATCAAAATACAAAACTAAAGCATGATGAGAAAGAAAAAGAAAACAAGATACATTCCCCTTCACCTTAAGTTTGGTGTTCACTTTTTTTCCCTCCTACAATTGTGGCGACAATTTTATCCAAACCTTAACCAAAATAATTAATGTCAAATCTTACAATTGTGAAAATAGTAGGTCTCACCTACCACTTGTAGTTTTGTAATTACCAAGATGCCATTTAGATGAACTTCACAAGGTTCTAACCTTTAATAGTTTTTAAATGGAAGTTTTTATTAATTATAAAAGTTATGAATGGCATATAGAATGAAACTAATAATAAGAAATTTATATGAATGATTTCATCTAACAGAACTTTTCCATATAAAAAAATCATCACACATCAATGTTAAGCACATATGTTATCTTGCTACAACAAACAATGAACTTCATTCCAACTCAATGTCAGTTGATGAATGAAAATATCAATCTTTGGGTCACAAGACATCCTTTTAGCAAAGATAAAATACAAGCGCTTGCATAGAACATATTTTTCCTTATTTCCAATAGAAAATGACAACATAGAAATAAAATCAAAACAACTACAAGCAAAGTAACATCCCATTGTCACATCATAAACATTGCCATGTAACATGGAACCAAAAATTGAAATTGTGTAAACATGTCCAATTCCAAGCGGAGGAAAATCAATGTGATGCAAAATTGACACATCCATCAAATTGCTTGACTTCCATTTATAGTCATCAAGTTCACTTGGTTCACTTCATCGAAATGACTTCCCATCATGTTTTGATGGGGCTTGCCCTACCTTAAATGGAGGTTCTTAGTATTGGTAATCACCTCCAATAAATTCCATGACCCCAAAATGTCCTTTAGGTGGGAACGAATGTTTTGATAAATTAAAACTTGTTTTTTCAAAACTCACAATTTCATTTCTTGTGAAATTTGTGTCTAACATTACAAGTCATACATTGGGCAAGGATGGATGTTTGAAGACAAATGTTCGAGCGGCACCTTCCACACATCTATGGATGTCATTTACACAAAACCAACACTTATGATCTTATGATTCCACATGAGATTTAGGTTGAAATAAACTTGAATGTATTAGGGCATGAATCTCCTTCCTACCCTTTGTAATGAACACCTTGCACTTCTTCCCAAAAAGAACACAAATTGTAATACATTTGACCCTAGATCCTATTTTTGTGTCTTTAATATGTCATCTTGTTTAAATGCAATCTATTTCCATAACCTCTTGTGATTTAAACGAAACTTCTTTAGCACAAAACATTGTTTGATCAATTGAAAGAATGGATGCCATATTCACAAATTGAACATTATTAAATCCTATGTCTATAATAAACTTGCATCGAAAAGTTGATATATGGAAGTACAACATATTGTATAGAAGTAAAAAACATTGTTACACAATGGCAAGGGACAAATAATTTATCTCTACCACTATGATGTGAATTTCTAGTAGACTTTGGTGGAGTTCCAAATTTGTGCTTATGTTAAACCTTTCTTCCCCTTCAAGCCCTACCATTTTACTTTGACATGAAGAAAAATTGCAAAGTGATTAAGGGTTTCTTCCATCTTGCAAAGATCACTAAAAGTCTATTGCAACATGGAAAATGAAAATTGAAAATTTTAATGTGTGATATGATTTTACATTTTAAGTTCATCTATAATCCAAAAAACTTACAAATGTGATAGTCCAAATAGTCCGCCTAATTGTGTTTTCACCCAATTGCAAATCCATGGTCTACAAGAATAAAATTTACAAGTTATAGATCTATAAACCATGGTAGCATACAAACATGTAATCCAAGACATAAAGGATTTGAGCCACAAGAAAATATGTAATAATGCATCAAAATAACTAAGAATGGGAACTTATTGTTCTAACATGTTCCCCCCATTGATAATAACGAAAATGCCAAAATACAAGACAATCATTTAATTTGTGAATGTTCTCCTCAAATGCAACATTAAATGATAGTCATCAAACACAAATTGTTTGGTTTTGTGTTCTACAAAAGTTAATGTTGTGGCATTTTTATAATCATGATACATATAGTGGTTATTATGAAATACAAGGTGAAATAGTTGTTTCATGTGGCAATCAAAAGATTATAAAACATGTGCATTTGGTATTCTCAATCAAAACCTTTGGGTCATCACTTCCAAACAACATTATGATTGCATTGAAATTGGTTTGAGCACAATCTATCATGAATATTAAATTGACATTTTGCACACCATGTTTTTTCATGACCTTAACAAATGCATTCCACATCAACATTTTTGAATCTACATCCTCATATTGCATGTCACAAATTGCAATGGTCAAGATTTGACCATAAAAAGGATCATAGACATGATAACCCATGGTTGTCCATTGTTGCACACATTTGCAATGATGGAACATCAACCACAATCTTGCCAAATCCCCTCTTGGCTATATACATTTCATAGTATTGATGTCATTAATAAAACCATCTATGGACATCTTGAACAAGAAGCTCTTAAGATTACCTTGCCCAACTAAAATATTATCTTGGATGTAATAAAAATGACATCGCCTTTTGAGTTCTTGGGTTCAATCAATGGAACCTTTGTTTTCACTACTAAACTTTATATTGTTCATATGGTTTGCATGTTTAAAAAGCTCAAAGGCAAGAACTATTCCAACAACAAATCAAATTCCTCTCCTTGCCACTTGGGGTGCGTGCATCACCAAGTGCAATACTCTTAGATGTAAGAAAAACTTTAATAGTTGACATGGTAATGGTTGAATGGGTGGCAATGGGTGTTTTCTTGTACTTTTGTTTTATGAGATCATGTGCCATCTCTTTGTTCTTTTTGGAAAGGCCTACAACAACATGATGTTCATGGGTACCAAGGTGGTTTAAGTTCGTGTCATGGTTTTAGAATAATGTAAAACATGGTACAATTTAGTCAAGCACCGTGTAAAGCAAATTGGTGCAAGCTTACAATGTCTCCACACAAAGGTTGTACCAACTAGTGGTTATTTTCTTCCTCAATGCATTTTCAACAACTCCTTCCCATTCAATTTCATTGCAAGCATTGTCCTTGTGTAGTAAATACTACAAGTTTTGGCAAAAAACATGGCCAACACAATGAACATGTGAATGTTAAAACCATTGCCATTCTTGATGCTTATAGTTTTTGTTTTGTACCAAAGGTGACCATCATGTCTTTTATCCAACCCATGCATTAAACCGACCAAGCCCTAATTTGTTCTAGTACTGGTGGTAGCTCAAACATGACATCTCCATCAAATTTGGAAAGCAAATACTGCATTGCATTCTTGGAAATGGCCAAGTATATCTTTTTGGAATCATGCCTAGTTATGGCGACCTACATGAACACACTATCTAAATCTAGTGATTTGTAGTTTTTTCTTTTTCAAAGTATGGTGATTTTTAAACAAGAATTCCCAAAAAGCCCTTTGTTGGATCACTAGCCCTTTCTTTTGTCACCAAGTTGCAAATATTTGCTACTAAAGAAACATTGATTATGTTATCACTTTAAATTATGAATATTTGGTTCAATGTTCATCGCTCATGCATTAACATTTATCCTTGAGAAGGTGACTATGTTTTTTCTTACTTGCATTGGCGCAAAAATAAGACAATGACATTTAAATACTTATCATTTTATAGTTTAAATTAATCAAGAAAATGGGGGGGGTCAATCTTCAATGATAAGTTGGAAATCAAATATATTTGATTAATAGTTATAGGGGTCATGGTAATTAGGTATTAATGTGCATACATGCAAGGTTAACAATATATGGAAACATTGGGGATCTATTATTTTTTTACCTTAATTTTTGAAAACTTATTTGACCCATGGAAAAATGATTTCAATGAGATTTTTTCATAATAGATATTAGTGTGGCATGCATCATTGAACATGTATTATAATATATTATTATAAAAATTCAATAATTCCAATATTATTCAAGGTTTGAAAATTATGAAACCACACTAGTACAAAAGTGAAGTGTACAAAATTGAGTTGTAGTTCACTAGCGTAAACCACTATGGGACTTTAAAAATGAAATAAGTTCACCTCACCTTAATCATTTCACCTTGGTTAAAGTTATGTCACTATAAGGTCATTATGTAATCATCATATTTCATTATTAATTGACATATAATTTTCATTACTAATTGAAGTAATTCATTACAGTAAATAAGTTTTTAAAATGTGATTCTTTTAAATGCCATATATTATTATAGATTATACCCTAGATGTTATTTTAAATTTTCCACCCTAAGTTTTTTTTTGTTTTTAGATTATTTAAATTTTATTATATGTAATTTCACCTTAAAATATGTTAGGTTATTATATGTTATTATATGTTATTTCATTTTAGGTTATTCTTGGTTATTATACTTTAAGCTACTCCTAGTTATTTTGCTGTAAAATTTTCTAGTTTATTCTACCTTATGTTATTTAAAGTTATTTTAAATGATTCCATCTTAAATTATATTAAATTATTTAAAGTTATTCCACCTTAGGATATTATAGGTTATTCCATCTTAAGTTTTTCTAAATCATTTTACTCTAAATTATTCTAAGTTATTATAAGTAATTCCACCTTAAGTTATTATATGATATTCTAAGTTAATCCACCTTAGGTTATCTTAGGTTAGTTCACCGTGATACTTGAGCTATTATTGTTATTTTTTATAATTTCACTTTAGTCTATTTTTGGTTTTTTTTCATGATTCCATCATAGTTTTCACCTTAAGTTATTTAAAAATATTATAGGTTACTCCACCCCCAAGCTATTTTAGGTTGTTATAAATTAATTTAAGTTATTCCACCTTAGGTTATTCTACACTGAGATATTTTTAACTATTGCAAAATATTTTATTTTTTCAAAAATATTTTTGACTATTTTAAGTTATTAAATCCTAGATTATTGTTTATTAATCTAGGTTAATCCACCCTATGTTATTTTAGGTTATTTTACCCTAGGCTATTCTTGGCTATTATAACTTAAATTATTTATGGTTATTTTAGACCATTGTAATTTGAATTGTTATAAGTTATTTTACCATATGTTATTCACTAGTAAAAATCAGCCAAAATGTAACCACTCCATTTACGACTACATGCGACTTGTAGTCATTTGCAACTAGATTTGAGAATACTTACAACTACACAACCAACTTTCAACTATTTTGGTCATTTTCTTAACTATGATGCAACTATTAAAAAATTCATCCTATTGGTTGCATCAATTTTACATTTATTTTCATCCATTAATAGGTTGATATGTCCCATTAGTTGCAATAGTCACCAAATTAGTTGCATCCTAAAGGTATTCTACAATGACATAGGGGTGTATTTTTATGTATGTACTAAAATTATATATATATAATATGCATACGTATGTATATTGTTCATATAATGAATCTCGAAATTAATATTTGAACTTTGAATTTTTTTATTCAAATATGAAAATTGATATTTCAATTTTGAAAATTTTTATTTTAATTTTTTAAAAAGAATATTAGAATTTGAAATGTGATATTTGATTCTGAAAATGATTATTTCAATTGTTTAAAATAGTACTTGAATTTGAAATTTTTGATTTAAATTCAAAAAAACTTATTTGATCTAAAAATTGATTTTGAATTTTAAGTTAATATTTTCGAATCCAAAAATTAGTATTTCAATTCAGAAAATTATTGATTCATTAAAAAATAAACATTTTAATTTTGAATATTTTTATATGAATATGAAAATTTATATTTCAGCTTTAAAAATTTTGCTTTAAAATTTTAAATAATCATTTGATTCAAACCTGAAATTGAAATTCTAAATTATTATTTTGTATTTTCAAAATTAAAACTTCAAGTCTGAAAATTAGTACTTGAGTCTAAAAATGGACATTTCAATTTTGAATATTGTTATTTGAATCTAAAAACTAACATTTCAATTCTGAAAATTGTTCTTTAAATTCAAAAAACTTATTTGATCTAAAAATTGTTAATTGAATTCTAAATTATCATTTCAGTTTAAAAAACTTCATTGAGTCCAAAAATCGACAACTTGATTTTAAATGTTTTTATTTGAACTTGAAATTTTTAATTTAAATTTTAAGAAATTATTTACTTGAAAATTGAAATTTTAATTCCAGATTATTATTTTGGATTCTCATTAATATTTCAATTCAAAAAATTATTAATTGAGACTTAAAATGGACACTTTAATTTTGAATATTATTATTTGAATCTGAAAATTGACATTTCAATTCTGAAATTTGTTATTTAACTTCAAAAAAATTATTTGATCTAAAACTGATATTTGAATTCCAAATTACTATTTTGGAATCTTAAATTTATATTCTAATTCAAAACATTATTGATTGAGTTTCAAAGGTTTTTTCTAGTAGTGTTATCCATAATAAATCCCTTTTATAAATAATTATAAATGATTATTTTTATTAAATCTAATTATTGTTATAACATGAATTTGTATATTATATAATTTATATTCTTATATTAGAAGAAATTAATTAATGTAAATAATGTGACATTATTTTCAAATGATTGTAATTATTTCAGATAAGAATTAATTAGTATGTGCATAATTATTTTCTAATTGAACATAATTATTCGCAGTTTTTAATTTATAACTTCAAACCTGAATTAAAAATTTGGAAAAATTACAATGTAGTTAAAATAATTATTTTACTTATTGTAATTTCACGAATTATTATATAATAATATTATCTAAGAAAATTCTGTGATTAATCATCTATGATAAATATTTTATAGTAATTTTACAGTAATTATGAAAATTAATGTTATGTTTGACACATTATTGCATTTATAGTTAATAATTACCAAGAGAAAATAATTATTTGACCTATAATAATTTTTACAACAATAAATGTAAGTATACAGTAAGTAATGTAATTAGTTTAATAATAATTTTTAAACAATTTGTGTAAGAATTTACTTTCTAATAACAATTGTTAATTCATTACTTATAATTTTGAAATAAATATTTTAAAATTTTAACTTTGAAATTATAGTCATTAAATTAATTTTACATTAATTATATTATATATAATTCAGTCACATTCTAAAAAGTAATAAAATATTTTTAAATATTTTATTTATTTAATTATTTATGAGGTATGTATTAATAACTTATGAGTAACTAAAAAGCTAGTTTGTTAAATATTTAAAAATTAGTGCTTATTTAAGTAATTGATAATGAATATTGAATATATGTAGTGTATAATTTATAATTTAAATATATGTAAATTTAATCGTTATTAATTAAATAATTATCTAATATTTGAATTGTTTAAAAATCTGAAAACTAAGAAAGTAAAGCATGAAAAAAGTTTTGGAATTACAATTTAGTTTGTAAGGAAGTTGCAACTTCAAAACTTATCCCATATTGTTTGTTCTTCATTCCTACTTTGAACATTATATAAACAAGGGGGTGTGCCCATCCAATTTCACATTATGAAATTAGTGCACATGGGATGAGCTAATCAAAAGGTTTAACCCAAAACAAAAAAATAAATAATGCACAATTCTAAAATACTTACCTCCCTAACCTACTTATCTATTTAGCTAGATAGATACTTAGTTTGACCTAGCCATCTAGGTTAGCCTATGTACCTACCTACTTAAGTATGTACCTATATGAGTAGGTATTTAACTTAGGAAGGTAAAACCTACCTACTTACTTTTTGACCTAAGTAGGTAGGTAGGTAGCCTAACATTATAGGCACCTATTTATGTACCTACCTAGGTACCTACCAACCTAATATTATTTTTTTATTAAATTAAATTTGTAATGCCACGTGGCATATTTACATTGGGCCACGTGTCATAATGTAAGATCATTCAAATATTTAAATTGAATGTCCTAGATTATTTCAAAATAATAATTATTTTATTATGTATATTTTAAATAATCAAATATTAAGACATGTGGCAGCACATGATTTGCCTTCAATTGTGACCAAAATAGTTGCATCTTAGTCGTATGTGACAATACGTATATAATGGAGTCAAAGGATGAAATGTATTTGTTGATTTTTTTTTTCATATAATACCCTTTGTGATTTGCGACTAGTTTATCACATGCGACTTGTCTTAGGTGACTAAAAGGATTTTAGTTGCAAAATGTTTCTTGCGACTAAAATTTAGTCACAAAGACTAGTTGAAAATACATGTTTTTCTTCTAGTGTAGTCATTCTTACTCACAAGACCATGGAAAAATCTTTTGTCAATGAAGGAATTTTTAAAAAGGCAATTGTGACAAGAATGACATAGATGGAATATGCAGGAAAATGATGACCAATGGAGAGCAATGATGCCTAACCTCAAGATCATGAAGTAATGAATGCAAAGTGGTCAAACATTTTCTAAACCTTTAATGACCCTAGGAATTCTATAGCATAGCCTCACAGTGTCCTAACTATTGTTAGGCTACAAAAGATTTTCACATTTTAGTACTACTAGGCCTAGGACCAAAGATAACCATTCACTCCAAATACATAATTTACCCAAAAGATCTCACAGCTCAAAAAAATGATGCATTTATTCACCACCAAATTAAATTAAACTAAGATAAGATTATGGATGGTTGCTTAAAGCTTAAAAGTAGGGTCACACAGTTGTTTTGTGAGAATTGGCCTCAGGTATTCATGATAACTTACTGTGACAATAGATTCATTTAGAAGGTCCTTTCCATTTGCCTGCATCTTTGTACAAATGGGTATACACATCCCCATCACATTAACCCAGGGTTGAACCAAAGTAATCATCAATGTGATTAAAAACATCAACCAATGCAACAACATTTGGACATACCTACAAAGTCAAGATCCACATAGTATGCTATTAATTTCATTGAACATGTAGTTCATCTCCATCCATGTGTCTCATGGACTTTGTGGTGAATCAAATGTCAATTTAATAGTCCTTTAAATGTGGTGTAGCTATTGATGTTGCATTCAAGTCATCTCTCACTATTGTTCAACATTACATTCCATTGACATGATACATGCAACATACATAGACAAATATGAAATATGCATGATGGATTGAAGTTACTTATACAACTAAATGATGTGTTATGTTGATCCTTAGCATGGAATACTTAGGTACCTATCAAATATCTAATTGCTAAAAAGTCATTAGAATGTGTTTTATGAAGGTTTGATAATGCATACAAATTGTGGAACATTTCAAGCTATTGTTTCACCCCCCTTTCCTGGTATGTCGTTTTGTGTTTGCTCAATTATCATTCTATCACAATCTGAAAAGTTGTCATTTTATCACAATTCTTGTCACAACTGCCTTTTTTGAAATGTTATTCATGCAATTCTATTACTTGCTTGTCATAGAACTATTATAACATGTTCAACAACTTGTCCATATTCATCTAGCAACAAAAAAAATGAACTAAATAGGTGAAGATTTTGACATAAAGTGCACCTCATTTATGTATGGCCATTTCCACCTGGGAAGTCCATAAATTGTACAAAATAGGCACATCCATTAAGTGACCTGAAATCAACAAACTAGGTTTCTAATTCATCAAGATGAATTATAAGTTTTAATAAAAACAACTTTGCACCACATTATGTGTGGTCTCCTACCTTACCTTAAACATCCATTTGATCATATCTGCACTCTAGAAAGTTTATTCAAGAAGGTGTTAACACATTCTTAGGGTTTCCATGTTTAGGAAGATCATGTTCCACAAGGTTGGAGATGCAAATGGCACAATTATACCACCAAGATGTGGTACAAGATGAGGTAGAAAAGGGTCGGGGACCTACCATCAAGGTTAGATACCAAGCCCCAAGTGTTATGGACTTGTGGTAGAGTCAATGAAAAGCAATGAGAACTTACACAAGCACGACATCCAACTTCTGCCAAAACCATGGATTGTGAACATGAACTACTTACCACTTCACACATCTTTGTTGAATCACAAGCATTAAACATTGTAGTTCCACACAAACTTATAAACAAGAGAATTTCAAAGTTCTAAAAGCTTTGAATCAACAACACACCCCTTCAATTCCTTGTACAATAACAAGCTTCTCTAAAAGTCATCAAACGTTTGAAAATTCTTTACAAATTCACCATGATCAAGGATGTACTTTAATATTCCACAAGGACGAAACCAAGCTCCAATGTCTAACCTTCAAGGTGCTTCTTCTCCTCTATGAAATGAAGAAAAGTCTATTAAATTACAATTTGGGCAACACCATAAAACTTCCTACATTTCTTCTTTCATCATGTTTGGAAGAATTAAAGATTAAAAAGTCATATCAAAGTTCTTCAATAATTGTGGTGATGTACTAACCAGCTCCACAACATTATGTTGCAAAAGCAAAAGGCGACATTGTTAATCATGCAAAGATCATGGCACATTACTAGAAAGTAGCATCTAATTGACTTTATGTACTTAATCATAATAAAGTGACTAACCTCGACTATAGATGTTTTGGTATTTAGTTGCTTTCTCAACCACTTCTGCCTTGGACAATCCCCTAAGTGTAGGTAAAATGGCAATCATGCTACCTTCTACTACACACAGCTCCATGCTAGTACATTAATACCATGCACACAATGTCATAACACAATTCCAAGCATCAATCTATGGACAACAATACCAAAATTCAACATGACTACACTGATATGCCTTAAATTCAACACTTGTGAAGTCAACTTCTACAACATTTCACACAATTAAATAATTTCTTTCACACTAAAACAACATTAAGTAAAAGCTTCAAGCATTGAAATCATTCAATGAACATACCTGAACCAAATTGTATTCATTTGACCAAAAACATCGTATTGTAATCACCCTGGTCCTCTATCTAACAAAGAAAAACATGATTCCAAAAAGAAATCTGCCCATAAAAATTTGCACACTATTTGGTTATCACAAAGACTTCATCAACATTTAAACCCTATTGGAGATTAATTTTCTATTGATTGGTCTATATTTTTGTTACCAAAATGAAATATCATGAACTCATAATTAGATACTACTATGCATATGATGGTATGTGTGTAAGTACACAAAACACATACATTTTACAAACTAATCCCCCCCAAAAAAAACCATCATCACTTGCACTTGCCATGCTATTTTTGGACCTTATCAAGACCTTTTTCAGTGCCTTGAGCTACTTTCAAAGCCTACATAGTAGCCTTTGTAGTAGAAACCCACTTAGCCACAAGTTTAACAACTCTTCTTCCTCGCTTTGATGCCTCTAGTTCTTTGATACCAAAACTTGGTGCATTTGAGACTTGTTATTCTTCTACAAATTTGTTTGCAACTTCTTCTACACTTGCATTTCCAAACTCTTTTCCTAAATGGGTTTCATCAAGCTCCAAAAAATTACCATGTTCTTAAAATGCTAGTGCCTTTCTATTAGCACCTTTTGAGCCCACTTGGACATTTTTTTCTACAACCACATTTGGTTGCAAGGGAGATGGAGGTGGTTGAGAGCCATGATTTGGCTTTCCAACATGTACATGTTTTGGTGATGAAAGCTCTCCATCACATAGTTGTTTGGCAACAACATGTGATTTTGGTGTTAACCAATGAACACTTTGATATTAGGACTCACATGGTTTTGTCGCAGAAGTGGAGTGGAAAAGCTTATGCTTGTTTCCAAAAGACTTTTTGAAGGTTTTGTAGCTACTAATCCACAAGCATCACACACACATACTAATTAGTATCTAGCAAATTGCAAATCATAAGGGACAATGAAGTCTTTCAAGTTATACACAATTCTAAAAAACAAAGGATCATGTGGATTAAATATACCACTGCAATTCACAAAAGATTACTACAAAGTACATTATACTACATAGAGTACTAGTAGTACTCTCCAACTTGCATTCAACAAATCAGTCCACAATCATGGATTAGTTACATAATACTTCACTAACAACTTACAATTTGCATTCATGAAGTTTATTAAACAATATCTCAAACATATTAGACACATGAATAGACCATGAAGTACACAAAGGTGCTGGATATGTAGGAAAAAATAAGTGAACTAATGGATTTGAACTCCATCAAAGTAATCAATGTACAAGGCTAGACTTGACCATTGGAGTCAAAGTACACAAGTCCATCATCACTAACTACTTTGAGTCCAAATAATCCACTACAAATATACACATAGTCTAATGATGTCCATAGAATGGACTTGATATACATGTAGTCCACAAATGTCCACATAATGGACAATATGTGAAAACAAATTAGGGAAGTGATGGACTTGGACTCCATCATAGTTTTTATAAACAAAAATAAACTTAAGTAATGGACTGCATGTACACAAATTAGTCATGGCTAATTATTATAAGTCCAAATAATTCCATTGCAAAAAACCTTTGTGGACTTTATGTACACAAAGTCCACAAAATCTGTAAGTGTTATCTAGAAAAATATTATGTCAACCTATAGAGTACAAAGATGCAAGAAGCTGAACATCACATAAGTACCAAATTGTTCAATTGTCTTACATTCTCACAACAAATTCCAATATTAGAATAACATTCAATGTACCACAGTGTATTTCACCACCTTAATGCCCTAATCCAATTTTGTAAACAAACATTTTGGATTTCAAGTTTAAAGCACCACAACCCTAGTCCATAAGATGGGTAGAAACACTTGTGACTTCCACCCAAATGCATCCTATTTCTTTACAAGACATAAACCACACTTGGAGCTTACAACAAATTCAAAACAAACAAAGAAAAAAATGAATGTAAAATGAAATAAGAATTTGAAGTTTTAAACTTGCCTTTGGTGTCGATCTTGTTACGCTTTAACTCATCATAAAATGGATTGCTATTTTTTTTGCTTATGTGCACCATGATCATCCAACTTCTCCCTAGGTTTTGAAATCTTGGAACTTGCCCACCAGTCTGGGTGAATATCCTGATTGCAATCCTTCACCAAACACTTCCAAGTGGAAACAGAAAAGTGTGCTACAATGCACCAAGAATGATACATATGCAAACAAAACACCAATTAACAATCCCATACAAATGAAAATTTTCTAGCACAAAATGCACATGATGTAACAATCACAAACTCCATCCCCCATGTTGAATTTGGGTCATCTGAGTCTAAGCCACCTCCAAAAAAGAAAAGAGGTTTTGGGTGGATAGAAAAACCTCCTTTTCCATGTTCAATTACATTATGATGTGTTTCTAAGGCAATTTGTTGTTGTTGTAGATTGTCAAATTTTGATCTTGCCCATTCAACTTCCTTAGCTAGTAACATTAGAAACTTTTTTAGGGCAATTGCATAGTTAGCTTCACCTTCAATAACCACTGTTTCAAATGCATCACATACACTTCTTTGCGCCTTTGCCTTCTTAGTGATTTGAAATTCTTTACATTCCAATTTTTTTAGGGCTATGAACACCTTAAAGGTTTTTATTTCAGAAGATGTGAGGTGTGCATCCCTAGTAATTGCAACTTCTAAAGGTGCAAGTACAACATCACTGAAGTAGCCATCCTAGATAGAGTCCCACTTTGCTTTCTACTTCTCTATGTTTGCCTTCAAATCCTAAAAGCGTAATAACAATTTTGACAAAAAATCCTTTGCCACCTGCAAATGGTATTATCGGTCATCCAATTGTGTCTTACAACATGTGAGGTCTTTATTAACCTCAAGCTACATTTGCAATAACTTGTCTAACTCACATTTTGCTTCTAGCAATTAACTTTGGATTAAAGTGTAGTACTCCAATAGTAACTAATGTTCATTGTCGATTCATGTTTTATTAAAGTAGCTACAACCTTAATATCATCCACTAGCTTCCCCCTCAAGATCTAAATTTCTTTCCTCCTCATCAAGGCTAAAGCCTTCTTGTTTTAAACCTAAAGAATTTGTCTCCACTAACAATCTATGAACTTGTTTTTTTCTCATCTAGGTTGCAAACAAGGTCCAGTTCATGACATGATTCCCCTTTTTTCTGCAAACTATACCTTGGCCATGGCAATGGGAATCAAATGTGAATTTGGCAACCATGTTTTTTTATGAAGAATCGTCCATAGGTTTTCTATATGAGCAATCAACTCAAGATCACCACACTGCATGTATTTGTAACCATTTTTATTGACAAGCCCGCCAAAAAGGGCTTCAACTTCCGAATCTTTTAAATGTTTCAGAACCTTCAAAATTTTTGAGTTCGTCCTTATTGACTAAGGTTGTAGACTTCAACAAAATGACATGGATTGATAAACTCAGCACCTTGTGCAATAATATGGGGAACTTTCCCACAAAGGATTGACACCTGCAAAACCTTTAAACTTGCTTCCTTTTTGTTTGACCTTAAACCTCTTGCCATTGCTTGGTCTATTAAAACCTTAACCTTGTGATTGCCTGCTCAATTTGCTTTCACTTACTTGAGACATTTTAGCTACGACAATAATCATATAATGCAAGTTGGCTTTGCACATTTCAATATGAATGGTACAAAAGAGGTCAAGACCATCATGTCCAAATCAAAAAAAAAAAAAAAAATCTAAAAAAAAAAAAAAAAAAAAAATCTAACAAAAACAACATTAAGTTGAGTCTCTATGTAAACTCTACACGCATGTAGGCTAGAATTTGAAAAAAAACCCACGTCTCGTTTACATGTGACCTTAACAAAATGGTCAAATTGACATGTTGACTGTCTTGTTTAAGGCATTTTATTTTTAAAAAAAATATTTTAGTCCATCTAAATTGTGGACTCCCAAATGCCACATTTGAGCCACCTAAGCGTGCTTCTGCCCACAAGAACTTTAGAAAATATATTACTTTAAACCTTTGCACAAGAACATGAACAAGGAAAAAATTGAAATACAAGGAATCAAAAGGTGATTCACTTCAAGTTTTTTGACAATGGCACCATCAATTCTATTCCACCTACAAAACACAAACCCCAAACCATAAATAGTGAGCATTGTACACTAAAGTCCAGATCTTTGTGATGCTTATGAAAATTAAACCAAATCATTATGAACTAGGAATATTCAACAATCATTCACATCTAGCCATCAATTTGGGTTTGCAATAGATTTGGATTGCCCAATATAATATTAGCAATGTCATTTGCAGAATGGTTTATGGGCAAACCCATCCTTGGGTGGTACCATTCTGAATGTCACACCCCAAAACTTTTAGATTCATTCAACTTCAAAGTTTGTGACAACATAGGACTCACTTTAGAAAGACTTTTCATTTCAAATTTTATACAAAAAATTTAGCTAAGTCATGTAGAATTTGAGATTTCAATTGAATTTACAAAAATAAATATATATATATATATTTGAAATCAGTGGTCAAGGAAATTTTTTTTCAAGAAAGTAACACTTTGGGATTATGTTCAAGAACACAAAAGGAATGTGTTTTTTTACTTTTTAAAAAATGATTTTAATTTCTAGGAGGGCCTAAGATGGCCCTTTTTGATTTGATTAATACATAATGGATTTAAGTAATCATAATTTTTTGAACAATTTTTGAAGGTCATGACTAGGAGGTCTTGAAGGGACATTGCATTCATGTCTACAAATTTGTGGTAATTCCCACTTTTGTTTGTTTCAATCAAGAATTGGGGATGTACCTTAATTACTACAATTGATGAAGAAAAGTTTTTACAATGGTGTAATTTGACATTTAATGATAAGGGGTTAAGGAACATCAAGAACATCACACGTTAGGAACATTTCAAAACACACAAATTTATTACTTATATAACTTATCTAGGTGTGTACATAAATAAGGAACTTAAAGCCAATGTGTTACAAGTCAATAATAAAAGGACAATTAAAAAGATTAATTTTTAAGAATTAAATTAAATTGCATCCACCTTTCCTTGAATTTTGGTGAGGTAGTTCTTGATGATACCACCCAAGGATGGGTTTGCCCTTGTATTTAGCAATTTTTTTAAAAAATAAAAATTTTCCTTCACAACTTTCTTGCCTTCATTGCATTTTGCAATCATGCAAAATTCCACACGCAAGAAAAAAAAAATTGGTCTTGATATGTGAAATGTTTAAAAACAGGTGAACCCCATATTAATTTGCATACCAATTTCTATTTTTTTTATATGCACACCAATTTGATGGCATTGATTAGTTGTGGGAGTGCATTTAAATTGGGTTTTAAAAAAATGTGGGGTGATAGACCTCTTTAATTGGCCAACTAAAAACAAACACTCATAGTATCAACATCTAGATCAATGAAACACCTAGAATGAAACATGATGGGTGTTTTTCCCCTTCATCATATCATAATTAGGGTACAAGTTTGAATGAAAGATGCGGGATGAAATGTGATGTTATTAAAAACAATTTGAAAAACACATGGGAAATTGGGGAACACAAACAAAACATCATTGGGAACTTGGTTGGAACACACTAGGAATATGATGGGAAATGGGAATTATCCATACCCCCATTGAACACCAAAGAAAACAATTGGGTCTTCTTAAATGCATGTTGAGCCCATTCCCTACATCAAATTATTATCCATTGTTCATCACCATTGAAAAAATGGCTAATTATCAATAGTCCAAGGGTAGGTTATTAATGATAAGGTATGGTTAAAATTAAACACATACCTTACCTCTCTAGTATATATTCAATGATAATAGGGTATAATGAATAATTAACCATATACTTTACCTCTCTAGTATATATTCAATGATGATAGCGTATGGTGAACAATTAGACGTAGACCTTGGGTGCGAACAAGATAACATGAGCCACACTCGCTTGCTTAGGGGATTATTTTTGGGGGAATATTTTTAAAATATTTTCTAATTTTAAAAAATCAACAATTTTTTTACTTAAATAAATATTATCATGTTAAATTTTATGTAAAATATTTCAAATATGTGTAATTTTCAAAAGTTTTGAAGTCTATTTAGAAGTCCTTTTAGTATTAAAAAACATGCATTACAATGTCCAATGAGTGCTTTTGAGAGCTTTTTATTCATCAAATATTTTTTAGATTAATTCACATGTTCCAATGATATATTATGAAAATTATTATATTAAAGAAATATTATACTTTCAACACCAAATTAAATTATTATTTCTAAACATGAAAAATTAAGCATGCATTACACTTGTTGTGGTTATTGTTAATGTGATTGCACCTCCTTACCTCTTTGGTATATATTCAATGATGATAGGTTATGGTGAATAATTAGACACACGCCTTATTCTTTAGTATATATTCCATTGAAATCTACCAAAAACCTTTGTGAATTAGGTATTGGTTTAATGGAAACTTGAAATTGACAAGTAACCTTCGATTTTATGTCCCAACAAAATCTTGAATATTTAAACATTAGACTTTTCAAATTGCTAATTTTCATTTGGCCACATTTTTAAAAGTTTAGTTTCACTTTTAACTCCCCTTTCAATTTGATTTGACTAGTGTGGGTTGATAATTGTAAGAAGTGCATAAAAAATGAACATTTTATTTTGGGGGTTAGATTTTTACCTACAAAATTGTACATTGAAAACATGAAAAATGGTTATGGGTGAGGTATTGGGTCAAGTATTTCACAACCGAACTTTATGTATAATAGGTGTATTATAAAAAATATTTGAAAATTTTGATAATTGAAGGTACTACATAAACAAACAAGTTGATAATTAATGCGTCTTTTTAAAAAAATTAATACATTGTGTCATGAATAATAAAAAATAAGGAAAGTTTCTAATTTTGATTTTTAAAAACCCTTGAAAAATATCTTTAATTTTTTTCAAAATTTCCAAAAAATCCTTAATGAATATGTTTGATTTATTTATTTATAATTCCAAATAGATCCTTGTTGAATATGTTCAAAAGTTTATAGAAATTTTGGGAAAGATCTTTGAAAAATATGATTAGAAATTTCTAGAAGGTTATTAGTAAAAATTATAGAATGTTTAATTGGTAGAACTTTTTAATAGGTTAACTTGATGTCAAAAGGTTTCATTGGATAATATAAGAGAAGGTTAGAAAGGCACCACCCTTCAATCTTGCTAACATCAGTAATTATGACCTATATATTCTTAATCCATTTCATGTCCAACTTGCATCACATTGTCTTATTCATATAATAAAACTATTTAGTTCATGTTCATAATTAAATTCCTTGTTGTCAAATCCTTTAGTTTTTTCCAAATTACATATTTGTCTTATCCTTGACACCCTATTAGGACAAAAAAAAACTCTACCTTATCATTTGAAAAAAATGAATAACCAACCAACATTAATTAATGCCCTTTTTAAAGATTTAGATTCCACTCATCATTAATTTCATTATAAATTGTAAGCAATAATGCTTAGGGACTAATAAGATATAAGGGTAGGAACCCCTACTTATTATCCTACTTACCCACAACACAGTTGACAATTATCCAAACCCTAATGCTAAAGTTACGTATCCCACCTATTGTTGTTAAAACACAACTCACATATATCCTATTATTACACATTGTTAACCCTAAGCTTTATTGTTGTTCACACATCTTTATGTTGTAAAAATTAATTGTTAAGGAAATAGTGCACTCATTACAAAAACATGTGTCATCTTTAAATGCCTTTTGTAGATGGTGAATGCTTGATGTTATTACAACATTGTACATATGAATCTCTTTCTCCTTTCTCATTTTCTTTGTTGCTACTCACATTTGCTTGATTATTCAATTGTTGTTACTCGCAAACATTCATTTTAAAAATTGTTGCCACTACTTATAATCATTCCATTGACTTGAATTTTTCAAATCTTGATCATAGTAGTTGATTGTTCAACTTCTTGTGATGTTTCAATTTCCTCAAGTTCTACTCACAATTAAACTCTTCAACTATTATTGAGATTATAATCACTCCATTGATTCGATTTCTTTAAATCTTGTTCAGAGTTGTTTAATCATCTTGTGATGTTTCAATTTCTTCAAGTTCTATCATGCAATGTTGTTTTCATTTTTCATAATGTGATTTGTAGGATTATTGTATTTAGGATTGATGCTTTCATTTTAGACTATGTGGTTTGTAGGAACATTGTTTTTAGGATTGATGCTATCATTTTAGATTATGTGGTTTGTAAGCTCATTGTTTCACTTTAGGTTTATGGTTTACAAGACCATTGCTTCATTTTATACACATAAGTTTTTTCTATTCTCATATGTTTTGAATTTGCATTTTTTGTTATTATCATTCTTTTATTTATTTATTTATAATAAATTTTGCTCATAGTTGTTTGATTGTTCAACTTCTTGCAATGTTTTAGTTTTCTCAAGTTTTGTTCACATTAGAACCTTAATCCTTCAATTATTGTTGTTGTTTATAGTTGTTCCATTGATTCAATTTTTTCATATCTTGTTCATAGTCACTTAATTATTCAAGTTTTTGCTTCATTTTATAACATAAGTTTTTTTTTTGTTTCATTTATTTGAATTTGAATTTTTTGTTATTATGGTTTTTTTGGGGTACTAACATGTTTTCATTTGTCTCACTTTTGTTGTGCTTGTTTTAGTTTGTTGTTGTTTGTTTATGTAAGATGAATTTACTTAAGTTCGTTCTATTGGTATTGGAAATAATAAAAAACAAGCAAGATTTGAAACACCAAAGTTTATCAAAAGATGCAATTGTATTGAAATGGCAAGAAAAAAATCACATGGGTTGAAAATGTCACAAACTACAATCATAAAACTTCAAAGTCTTTAGGTGCACTCAAAAACTTGATAAAAGATAATGAAAAACTACTCAAAACCATTCCAATATATACTATTTTTTAACCTTAAAGGAAACACCACCAAACCCTAAACCTAGCCATCATCAAACCTTAACCCTAGTCACCACCAAACCTTAATTTAACTGCCATCAAACCTTAATGTAGCCTCCACTTCTAAACCCCAGCCATCACTATTTAACATAACCTAACTACTATAAAGATGTGAATATTATTCATCTTTTAATAAATGTTAACACATTTATCAACATTGAGAATTAGAAACAAATAAAATAAATTCTTACAGTCTCATTCTATGAAATTTTTAATCTGAACATGGTTATCAAATTGTTATGTTGTTCTTTTGATAATATTTTGGTAAGCACATCCACCACCATGTCCTCTATTGAATAATATTCAAACATGATTTCGCCATTTTCAACTCTTTTTTGAACAAAATGATGTTGAACATCAATGTGCTTTGTTCGAACATTTGGGTGGGATTATTCATCAATGATATTGCACCTTAGTTGTCACATCAAATCACCATCACCTTCTTCTCTTTCATTTACCCTAATTCCTTCATGAACTTTGTCATCCATATGGTTTCCTTGGTAGCTTGTACATTTGCCATGTATTAAGCCTGGATTGTTGACAATATGATTATGGGTTGTTAACTCCAACAAATATTGGCTCCACCTCCCATTATGAATACAAACCCTTGTGGTGGATCTCTTATCTTCAAGGTCATTCGCCCAATCCGCATCACAATATTCAACCATCTTTTGGGGTGGTATTCCTTCGAATTGTAATTTGAATTGCAAGGTGCCTTACAAGTATCGGAAAATGCATTTCATTGTAATCCAATGTTCTAAGTTTGGATTGGCCATGTGTTGATTCACCACTTTTATTGGGTATGCCAAGTCCAATCGAATACACAACATGGCATACATCAAAGATCCAATGGCTTATTGATAAGGAACTTTAACGATTTCAACATCCTTGTTCATATTCTTTTTCAACTTTGTCTTGGGATCAAGAAACATCACTCACGATCCCTTTCCACTTCCATACCTAAAAAGAAATGTAAATTGCCAAGATCTTTCATTTTGAACTTTCGAAAAAGTTCAAAATGAAAAATCTTGTTTTGTAACATTCGATTCCACCATTGACCCCATGTTTGATTTTGAACACCCATTTGCAAGAAATGGGCTTCCTACCCTTGGGAAGTACCATTAATGACCAAGTGTTGTTGATAATAAGATAATCATTTTTTTTTGCATTACAATCTCCCATTTTTTTATGTCTTCATTTTTCAACGCTTCTTCCACGGTTTGAAGTTCTTCCGAAAAAGCTATGGTGGCATGTTCCATTGAGTCTTTAATGACAACCCATCAATCATGAGGCCACTCCTTTCGTTGTTTTTGGGGCCTTTCCCTTCATCCATCTTGTTGTGGTTCATTCAAATCCTCATCTTGTGGTGGAACAAAAAAAGATTCGGAAGAAAAATTTGATGTAGATTCATTTTCCATGTCTTCCAATAGTTTCTCCTTTAAGGATATACAATTATTAACCTTGACAAGTTGATTTTCATTCATGACTTCGTCCATGACAACGTGTTTTACTTGCTTTGAAGGGGGTCTATTATCATAGAGACTTACTTTTTTCATCTCTTCAAGGAACACAACATCTCAACTCTTAATGATTTTTTTGGTTTTTACACACATCAAGCAATATGTTTTGGTCCGTTCATAATACCCTAAAAACACACAAGGTATGGATTTAGATTTTAATTTGTTTATCTTCTCATTGAGAATGTGTGCATATGTTTTGCAACCAAAAACTTTCAAATGGGATACATTGAGCTTTCTACTAGTCCATGCTTCTTGCAAGGTCTTTGAATTGAAGGTTTTGGTTGGGCATCGGATTTTGATATAAATCATTGTATTCACCGCTTCCACCCAAAACTTCAAGTCAAAAGTCCTTGTGCATGAATCATGTTCCTAGTGCACTTTACAATGGTCCTATTGGTTTGTTTTGCAATTCCATTTTGTTGTGGTGTGTACGGAACACTTGTTTGTTGTTGGATTCCATATTCGTGCAAAAAGTTGTCAAAATCTTTGGACACAAACTTTCCTCCATAGTCAAAATGCAAGGTCTTGATCTTCATACCAATTTCATTTTCCACCAACGCCTTGTATGCCTTGAATTTGTCAAACACCTTTCCTTTAGCTTTCAAAAGGTAGACATGAATTTTTCTCGAAAAGTTGTTGATGTTTAGGTGACAAAGTATTGTGCTCCACCATAAGATGCCATCTTCATCAATGTACACACGTTGTTATGCACAAGTTCCAAAAGCTTCAAAGCCCTAATCACTTCATCTTTAGGAAAAGATGTTCTTTGATGTTTGCTTTCAATTCAAGCTTCACACACATGGTGCAATGGCACTTCTTTCAAGTTCATGCCATGGACCATTTTTTCCAACTTCTTGAGATTCGCCACGTTGAGGTGGCTGAGTCTTTGGTGCCAAAACATTCTTTTTTTTTAAATTTTAGAAACCTCATGAAACAATCAAACAACGATGAATTGAAGGTCAACATGATTAAAGGACATGGATTCCAAATTCATGACCAAGTTATCAAAAGATGGGGGAAGGTTCATGAGAAATACCATGTACATTTCTTCGTTTTCAATCTTCACCTCAATGGAACGTAATTGATCTACAAGCACCTTCACCATGTTGATGTGTGCAAGCAAGTCCTCCCCTTCTTGCATTTAGATGGTGAAGAACCTCCTTCCAAGAAACAACTTGTTTCTGATAGTTTTGATTTCGTGCACACTGCAAAATGTCTCCCAAGGGTAAATGCATATCATGGTGTCCCTTTTTTTGTGTCACAATGTAAAATTTTTGACCCTCCAACTACATGATGTTTTTAAAATTAGAATTTAAATTCTTTTGAAAAAAAGGATTCACATATATGATCTATATTATCATATAAATAACATATTAAAAAATAAAAACCATATGTTCATTTTTTGGTTTAGGGGAGATTATAAAACTTGTGTTTTAAATTCAATCACAATCTTTATTTAATCTTTAAATAATTGTAAATGGACTCATAGATCTTGGGTTATTAAATTATTTTTTTAATAATATTTTGCCACAAGTTGTATGATCAAAACGGAGACTAAATTTTTTATTAAGGATGTCATTATTAATCAAAATGGCCATTTGAATAATTTTTTGGAATTTTTTGGAAGGTCAGAAGTCACAAGTACTTTCAATATGTATTTTTTGAGTGATTCAAGTGTTTTCATTAAATGTGTTTTATAATGTATTAAAAGTGTACAACACATAGTTCTTGCAAAAAATTAATTTGTAATTAGAAAACTCATTTTAAAGGTGATGACAACACCAAAAAAATGTAAAAATGGATTTTCTCAATGCATTTTTCGGCCCACCGTAGTATGCATTTACCCCTAAGCATTCTTGACATTTTCACAATATTGAATGTGTGTAAGTTGTGCATCCATGAGATGTTCACAAAGTAGTGCAAATGCTTTGGTTTCCATTTCATCTTCATCATTGAGAATTGTTACACTCCCATCAACAAACTTCCAAAGCCTATGCTTGGAAAGCATCATTCGCATCTTGAACTTCCAAAGGTGAAAGTTTCCACCATCAAAATTTTCCATGCTTTTCAAAGACTCCATTTGGAAATACGACATTTTGTTTAACACAAATGTTAAAATAAACATTCTATGTCTTTTTATTCAAATGAAGTTGCAAGTGAAAAAACTTTAATTTGAAAACTTGTTAATGTTTGAAGACCTCACTTCAAATTTCTCCCACTCAATTATTATACATGTCACAAAACAAAACCTTAACAATAAAACTATTAAACACTTGAAAAAATCTCTTTAAGTTTTTACTTTTTTGAGGTACTTAAAAACAAAAGGTTTAAACTTCGATAAATGATTCTCTTCTTTTATGCATTAGATTTCATTCTTTCTTGCATCAACACAATGTTCTTTTTCTTGCTTTGTGTGGGCGCATAACCTATTGGAAACAACTAGAAACAAGCAAGATTTGAAATACCAAAGTTTATCAAAAGATGTAATTATATTGAAATGACGAGAAAGAAAATCACATGGTTTCAAGGTGTCACAAACTACAATCATAAAACTTCAAAGACTTTAGATGCACTCAAAGACTTGATAGAAATAATGAAAAACTATTAAAAACCATTCCAATATATGTTATCTCCTAACCCTAAAGTAGCCGCCATCGAACCCTAATGTAATTTCCCATTTCTAAACCCTAGCCACCACTATTTAACATAACCTAACTATTATACGGATTTGAATACTATTCATCCTTTGATAAATGTTTAACACATTCATCAACATTGGGACTTATAAACGAATAATATTTCTAACAATTGGTGCATTTCATTTAGTTGATGTTATAAACACACAAAACATTTCAATTTTGTTATGAAACAAAGTTCAACACCGTGCCATTTGAGTTTCCAAACAACACTATAGACACATTGCAAATAAAAATGATTGTGTTCCAAGACTTGTTGAACTTTGTTGTGTTACATTAACACCAAATATCTTTTGTTTATGAAACATGTAATAAGGAACTTGGCAATTAGGTGAAAGCACAATCAACAACATGGTATTTTCATTTCTTTATGACAAAATATAATGAAGATTCTAGATGGATCAAACATATTAAAATAACTCAAAAGTTTGTGAAACAATTGATTAACAAATTGAAACCTTTCATGGAGGAAAAAAATGCAACATATAATTGTGCAATATTTTTGTAGCATTTGTGTTATTTGTTCCTTTTATAAACTTGCACATGGGGTTAAGTATTTGCATTGTAGTGAATTGTTTGTCATAGGAAAGTTTATAATTCATCTCAAGCTTATTCACAGTTAGGGTTCCAAAAAAAGGAAAAAGGACTTTACGATTTTTATGGGGCTATTTTTTGCAAATAACATTTACTTGAAAAAAATTTAAGTGAGAAAAGTTGAATAGTCCAATTAAATAAAGTAATTCATGTGACAATGGTGAATTTTCACATTCATATTTAATTGTGTATGAATATTTTGGTTTATAACTAGAAACACAGAAATTCCCAAAAGATCCAAAAATGAATTTCAATGGACAACCAAACATGTTTTTCAAGGCAAGATTATTTTTTGCACATGTGACCTGCACTTAAAGCTAGACATTTTGAACCCATTGAGCATAATTTTTTAATCAAATGGTTTAAAAAATGAGTCTTTTACCTTGTAGCCCTTTCCTTCAATTTTTCAAGACTTTGACATTTTTGTATGATTTGGTTTTTTATCAAGTTCATCCAATGAACATGTACTTTCATAGAAGGGGGCATGTTTTTGTTAAATGAAAAAAGTTTGAAATCAATTATATGATTTGATGCATTCCTTTTTTTTCCTTTAAAAAAAAAAGTATTTTAGACACTTGATATAGTTAGTTTACAAGACTCAAAATGACATTTACATAGTATCCAAGTTATTTAAAAATAATTATATGAATTTAACAAGAAATCATTTTATTTATTACCATACAATGATCCACTACAACTATAATAATGTAAAATAAACAAAAATCCAAAGTTGTGCTTTCCAACACTTAAAAACTTAAACACTCCTTTTTGTGAAAATTTGTTTATTTTGTGAATTAGGCTTTGATTTGGCTCCAATAATAACAAAATTCAAAAGGTTTTGTGGCCTTTAAGTAGTTCATGGTTCCATTGATATTCAACCCAAATTCACATATAGAAACCAAAAGGAGCTCATGTAGTTGAAGTCTTTTCATACAAGTGTACATTTTTTAGTATGTAGTTACAAATAATGGTTGATTATAAAAAAATAAATTCAAATACACTTTTGTGGAGATGTTAGGATCCATGGATGATGTTTGCATTTTTTGGACTTCAAATTTACACCAAAAGGCAATAACTAGTGACCTATTTCAATTTGATCTTGGTGACAATGGTGTCAAACCTTACATTATAAAGGATATATGGTATCCATCCTTATCTTGGTTGATGATTTCTCACAAATAAAGAGATATCTCCCATACCATCTTGGAGTCCTTATTTAATAAACATCTCAATTGAAGGAAGAATGTTGTTGAGAATTAAACAATCATTATTCAAAACTAATCTACATGTAAATTTCTTACCTAATGTGGTGGTTTGTTGTTGTATTTTGTACAA
>Ga0209611_10001081_pt1 | contig 45090 bp, 34 predicted proteins | sample S1TSphgellanicum_3_FD_187693 | JGI IMG/M metagenome (GOLD analysis project Ga0209611, IMG submission 187693) | Host-associated microbial communities from peat moss isolated from Minnesota, USA - S1T2_Fc - Sphagnum magellanicum MG (SPAdes) (version 2) | ecosystem: Host-associated > Plants > Peat...
TTCAACCTACATACCTAAATATTGATTTAAATTGAATTTGGACAAATTCAATTAATATTCCACGTGTCACAATTTAAACCATCTAAACATAAAAATTAAACATCTTGGATTATTTCAAAAAAATAAAGATTAATTAATTATTAAAAGTTGGGACACGTGGCAACACATAAATTGTTCCCATTGTTCACCAAAAAAGTCGCATCCTAGTTGTAAACGACAACACGTATATGACAAGTCAAAGGATGAAGGTGTATTTTTTTGACTTTTTCCTTCATCCAAAATTCGTTGTCGTTTGCGACTAGTGTCCTATGCGACTATTAAGATTTTAGTTGCAAATGTCGTTTGCAACTAAAACTTAGTCGCATGGACCAATTATAAAATGACCATTTTCTACTAATGGATTGCATGACCCATTTGGACATTTGAAACACAAGTTATGGCCAAAAGAAAGGCCGAAAATCAAATTGACAATTTGACTCCCAACCACTAAAAGTCAAGAATCGCCCCGATTTTCTTGAGTGCAGGTGGCGTGCAAGTGGCGTACAACATATTGTTGGAAAGCTCTCAACAAGGGCTATAAGTTTGCTTCAGACCTCATTTCAATCGAAGGTTTGTACACAAAGTTATGGGGCTTCAAAGTTGCAAAAGTCCTAATTTTGGGAATTTCGAAACTCCCAGTTAGGAGTCCCAAGACAAAATGTCTTTTGCATGTGGGCCTCGTGGAGAGGCACAAAGTATACTATAAAAGGGAAGGTGATGGCTTCCCCTAAGTCCGGGCCGTGGTGAATCTTGTGAATTGGAGTCTACCCGTGGCTCGTCCTAACACCAAAAGTGTTCGAACTATACACTAACCAACTTGTTGTTTGGTTTGTGCACGTCCATGTGAGTGATTGAAGTGCTTGTCAATCTTCCTAATCCCATCCTGAAGCTCCAAAACGCCCCTCTACCCTTGAAGTGATGCGAGCCGGAAAGTATGCCCTAACTTCCTACTCTTTCGTTATTTTCATCTTAAACTCACATATGAATATCTTAAGGAGGTTGGGAGTGCATCAAAACCACTTTCACCCACCCATCACACTCAACACCATGTAACAAAAGCTTTTATAAGGCACAAATCAACATCATGTGATTATTTTCAAATCATACTTTTGTAAAAACAAAATGCTAATGACCCCAGAGTTCCCTTTGATGTAAGTTTTGCTCCTAAAATAATTTCACTTCCTCACACCACTCCAGAAGAAACAAATAGTAAGTGGAATCGACATAGGCAAGCTCCTAACCCCCTTACATTTTTCATCATTTTTTAGTGTTTTTAAAAAACCTAACATTACTCCTAGCCAATAATTCCAAAACTTTTATGCAATAGAAGAAAGACAAAACATTCAAAATCACCAACTATGTCTTTAAAACTCAAAAATCGTCCCCCATCACATCAACAAAACACTATGTATTTGTGCATTGAACTCCCACAGTCCATCCGTATAGAGCTTCTCCTTTGCAAGTCTTCATAAAAAGCAAATGACACCCCATCACGCTTAAATTCCTTAGGAACACAAAAAACAAGCATCATTCAAGACCTCACCACCACAAATGCTTGAGCTCATCCAAGGTGTTGCACCCACGATAACTAAGTGTTATCACATACAACAGACACACCTCTACCTTCAATGATGAAAAACATAAAAAAAGGTGTTAAATTTCACAAGTGTCGTTGATGTAGATATTCCACATAAATGGGCCACACATCTAAGCCTTAATTACACGTCACAAAAGACTTTTTTTACCAAGTTTCAAAAGGAAAGTCCATTGATTGGTCACAACGTGTTTATGGGCATATTCATAATCAGGGTATCATTTTTCTGCCACAAGCCTCAAGGAATTTGTTTTTGCTATTTTCCAAATCCAAAATCTAAATGGAATAAATTTAAGTGAGAGATATTGGATAATTCAAATTATGATCATTTTCATGGTGGTGATGGGTTTTCACATGCGTATGTAATTATGCATAAATATTTTGTTAACAAACCAAAAATGCAAAAAATGAATATATAATTTTTATATACAACTTAACATGTTTTACTTGCATGAAAATTTCTTGCACATTTGCCACCACTTGGGGCCACAAATTCTAAATCTATTGATTAGAAAAAATCAACCAAATGAAAAAAAATAAAAATCATTTTGCTTGTAGCCCTTTCAAAATGGATTTAGTAGCCTTCAAAATTCTTATATCCTACATTATTTAATCAATTATATTATATGACCATTGCGAAACATAGATGTATGCATTACTTATCCATGAAAAAAATTGAAGTCAATTGCATTGTTTAATACATTTTTTTTAATTCCTTTAAAATAAAAATTACAATTAAGACAATGAGTCAAATTATTTAAAAGGACTTAACATGATATCAATATTATATCCAATATATTATTGGATGTTTGATATATTAGCATGACATCATTCTAGTTATAGTCATGTATTAATCCACTATAATCATGAAATAGTAAATGTAATAAAAACTCAAAATAGTCTTTTGCGATCCTTTTTTCGTTAGACCGTCCTTTTGGGTACCTTAATTGTGAATATGCCCTTGTGTTTAGCAACGGTTTGGTGTGTATGAATAATTATTTTTTATAGTGTGTTATTTGTGTTTGTGTGTGTTAATGTTGTTGGATTAGTTTTGGTGATGTTGAGGATTTTTTTTTAAATGTTGAAAAATGATTATGGTTGTATATTTTGCAATCATGAACTTTGAAGAAAGATCATTTGGTTCTTCTATAACCTTGGAAATGACAGGTAAGGATTCTTGCTATTAGTTTTGTTAGTGATCTTGTTTTAAATTTTCAATGATTTTTTTCTATCTTTTCAGTTTTTTTATATTTTTATATTTTTAAATTCTTGTTAATGCCAGTAATATGGAATTCAATGTTGAAATATAAAATTTGTGGGCTTTGCTTCATTGTTTTTTCTTTCTTGAAGTAGGTGTTATTTGAATTTAGTTGGAATTGTTATTTTGAGTTTTGTTTATATTATAGTACCTTTACGATTTCCACAACATACTATCAAATAATTAATTAAATTTCAAGTCTTAACTTTGACACTTAGTTTGTTAATTTTGAAATTTTTGGTAGGTAACGATTATACATAACAATAAACACATTATACCTAATGTTATGGAACAGTTTAATGTGTCTAGACCACTTCAACATTAAAACCTTGTCCTTGGAGGTCAAGGGTTCAAACCTTGATAATGAATGTTTGGGATTTCAAACCCTGAAATTTTTTGGCAAAAACAAAAAATAATTTTCAAATTTTTAATTTATGCCAAAATGGTAAAGGTATTGTAGTTGTGAATGGCTACCATCATCAATATTTTGTTTTAATTGTTGTGTAAATTTTTTGAACCTTAACCTTAAACTCACAATCAAGATTGGGGCATCATTAAAAAAAGGGTCAATAAAACTTCAAAACATGGAAAACACAATATGTTATGAAAGGAAAATCAATGGAAATGTAATGGAAAAGTCCCGAAGATTTCCAAATGCACTCCTAATTTGAAAATCATAAATCTCATAATCAATTTGAAATCATTGGAACAAGTTTGGGAAACCAAATTGAACACTTGGTAAATCACTGAAATGTTTTTGAAAAAATTATAACAAAATTGAGGTTTCATTGTCAAAATAAAGATTTATCAAATAAGTTATGGTGATTTGAAAAGTTGAAAATCAACAACCAAAATATTTTTCAATCATTTTTCAACTTTTTGAAGCATGAAACCAAATTTGATTTGATTGAGAAGTTTGATACATCATTGACAAGTTAATTTCAAACTTATATGTTTTTTAATGTTTTTTTTAATTTAGTGTAAAATGAAAAAATTGTGAACTTTGGAATGTTGAAGGAAGGACTCATAATTTGATAATTTTGAAATTTTAGATAAGAATGATCATTTTGATGTAACCCATGTGGGGAACTACAAAATATATTTTAAGGAGGAGGGTGATTTTTTTCTCAAGTATGGGGTTATGGTGATTCTTATGAATCCAAGTTAGCCCATGGCTTGTTTATGCACCATTTGGATTTTAAATTGCACTAACCATCCTCTTATTTGGTTTGTAAAATTTGACACGTATGTGAGCTCAACTTAAGAATTCTATTTAATCTCCTGCTAGAACTTTCATGTTTTCTTTTATGTTATGACCTAAAAAAATAACCTTAAGTTTGCATTCCACTACAAAATTGGGGATTGAAAAAGTTTTTTACACTAATACCATTTAGCAAATTTAAAAGTGCATCATTAAATTAACCTTTAATGAAAAGTTGGTTTTTGTTGTTCAAAATATTTTGAATGATTAATTTGTGTCAATATGTAATCATTGTAAAAAATTCAAGGTTTGTTTTATTAAAGAAATTAGTCAACAATTTTATTTTTTTGGTTTTTTTGCCCCTTTTTTCAATTGGACCAAAAACCCATTTTGGATAGGGCAAAAAACACACTAGGGTGTCACAATTTCGACAAATTAAAGTCCTTTTTCAAAGTTTTTTTTATAGTGTAGTTGAAAACTAATTTAAAATATGAATATTTAGATGATATTGAAAATAATTTTTTTTTCCATTTCCAATTTCAAATCATGATGCTATAAGACATATAAAAAATATTTCAAAATAAATTATTTTGAAAATTATCATTTTTAAATGTTTAAAAAAAACTTTTTAAATAATTTTATTTTCTGGAATTTTAAAAAATCCATAACATAATAAATTAAAATCACATTATATTCATTCAATGGATTTTTAGTTTCTTAAACATATTTCATCCAATGTCCCAAAGTTTCAAACACATAAGATTAACACATTGTAAATAAAAGTTCATATCCATGAGTTTTGCAGGTGTGACAAAAAATGTGCGCAAAATTCAAAAGTCCATTACTTATTGGCTATCCAAAATTTTGATTTGATTTTTTCATTTTAAAAGGTTGATTATGATAGCTTTAGAGAATTGAGTCCCTTTTTAAATTATTTTAGTGGATTTTATTTCATTTATTTTCTTGTACGTAAGAAAGATAAGAAAAACTACCATTGTGACATCCATGTAAGGTCACCGTAATGTGCAAACACCCAACAAGTCGATTTTGCCATAATCATTTTGATTAATGTTGTTTTGACCAAGGGGTCATGGGACGTTTTTGACTAATCAAAATGACCATTAGTCAATTAAACCGTCATTGTCTATGGTTTACTTTAAATCATATATCATCATTATGTTACATCTTTGAAAGTGATGTGGCATCATATGTCACAAAAAAGGTGGAAGGTACTTACTTATGCCATATGTGCAACCATATGTTTGCAATGTACATGTACATTATAAACAACAAATTTTATATACAATATTTGCCCAAGTTTGTACTCAAGACCTCACGAAGGCATCCCAATGCCTTGCCATCAAACTACATTAACTTTTGTTTGTAAAAGATATGCATTTTCAAAATTTTAATTGTGAGACTATTAGAAAATGTCAAAATTGACACACCTTTTTCTTTTCAAATTATGTTCAAATGAAGCAAATAAAAACATAATGCTAAAATTTATTCTATAAAATAATTTTTTTAATAAATGTTCAAATGAGTTTTTTATGAATATATATATATATATATATATATTTAAAAATATGAATCATTGAGAAATTCAAACATGGTAAATTATGATTTTTCTAATTCAAACTCCATTCATTATGTGATTGAACAAAACAAGGTAGGTAGGTAAATAAGTAAGTTATTAAAGTAAATAAATAGGGTAGGTACATAGAAGTAGGGTAAATATGTCTTAAGTAAAGTATAATTAAAGTAGGGTAAATACGTATAAATAGGGTAAATAACTACGTACAAATGTAGGGTAAGTAGATAGGTAGGTACATATAAGTAAGGTAAATATGTTTTAAGTAAGTTAAATGAGTAAATTTTAAATAAGGTAAAATATGTAGCCTAACATGATCCAAATGATTTCATCATGATAAACATAAGTGGTGAAGTAATCATCACACATGAACTAATAACATACCTTAATGGCAATTCAATAGGGGTCATTTGACTTGGCTCTAACCATCTTAATTGTGATTTTTTTGAGGTTTCATTTAACAACATTTTCAATTGACCTCTAGTCAAAAAGTTAATTTTATTTAAAATTAATAGTTTAAAAAATCATGTATATGTCATGTTCTAGGTATCTAATATAAATATGATCTTTTTAGCTAATATAAACATTTTAGTATTTCTTATAGTGTATTGAAGTTTTATTGCCAAAGTGATTGTAAGCCATATTCAAGATTGAATTTACATGTTAGGAATAACTTTAAAACTTAACGATTATAATTTTGATAAAAAAGATCCTAATTAAATTCAACCTATGTCTCATAAATCTTTTTTAAACTTTTTATAAAGGATTTTCAATCTTTGACACTATGTTGCATGGTTTAATTATGCACCCTATTTTTTTCTCATGACCTTGTACACTAATAACATTCAAGCTTAGTCCACTAAGCATTTCATTAGGGTGTCTAGTGAACTAAATGTTTCCCACTTTTAGTGGATTCACCATAATGATTAACAACGGGTTACTAATTGGATCAATTCACTGATCATTGGGTTAATCTAGGCCTATTGAAATAGGAGTTTACAATGATTGGGTTTAACTAATGATAATAAACTCACCTTTTTTTTTGTTTAATGGCAAATTTATTGCCCCTTGTTTTATTTTTATGCATTGATGCCAAAAACAAAATAGATCAAGTCAAATGTTTTTATTGCATTGTTCATTTTAAATTACACTTTTGGAATCAAACATTCCAAAGTTTCAATGAATCTAATACTACAAAATGTCAATTATAATGTTGGAAGAGCTACATGAGCCACTCAAGCATAAAAGATCCACCTAAATTTCCTAGCTTCCAAAATTTAAAAACTTCAACTATGTCCATGGCAAACCTATATAATTCATATTTGAAAACATCAATTATGTCCCTAGCAAACCTACTCGATTTATTCATCACACTTTGTGTAGTTGGAGGTCTTCATGGAAGGGAGGGAGTAAATTCTGCAACCACTCCTTTGAACTATTTGGTGTTCCTTTATTTATGTTGTTATCCTCTTCTTGTAGCTTGCATGAGACTTGGATGTTCATTGACCTTAGCTACACATGAAGATGGATTTGGAGAGACGAGTTTTTGTGTAGGGATGCATGTGAGAACATCACATATTAATGGAGAAAGTAACCAACATCATAATAATACCTATAGACATCAATAAATTTCCTAAGCATAACATCATCTTTGCAATCCATCCCATTAGCATTCAAATGTAATGACTTCACAAGGGTGGCAACCGGTGGACAAAACAACTACTCCAAAGAACATGTAGCATTTATTAACAACTTGAAGGCACATCAACATAACAACAAGGTAAGTACATGCATCAGCTTCCATCTATTGCTGCGACTTCCAAAATTGCATCAACTTACACCAAGTGCACAATTTCGAATAATGAGAAGGAATCAATGCACAAATGATGTGGAAAGTGGAAAGGAAAACAAATAATATTTTACTTGTGTTATAAGGCACAAGGGGTTCTAGCAAGATTTTGTTGCTAGTGGTGGTGGTTTCCATTAGGAACTCAAGCAATTGACCTTGTTGGCATATATGCAAAAATTGGTTTTTAAATTACCTCATAAGCAGGACTTCACAAAATTGAATTTTCACATAGAATAGAATGAAATTAACATTCCAAATCATCACCACCTTGTGAAAAAAGAAATAGAAAGTGCATTATCATATACATATATTTTTAATTTTTATTACGCATATAGCCAATATCATGATCATGGGAAGAAAGAAGTTTAACAAGGTTTTGAAGTACGCATAGCCATGGAGTTGTAATCTTAAAGATAAATATACCAGCACGTGGGGTAGGCGGTGGAGAAGATAAGGTGATGTTAGCTTATCTTTTCCATGTAGCATCACAACCTTTTACCACCATTGTTGTTACCCTTGCATTTGCATTTTTCATTGATAAAACACCAAACATTATCCAATATTTTGTACAACTTCTCCAACCAATCCTCCAAAGGTGTTTGAAGCCAATTGTCTCATGTTCGTTGAGGGTGCCAAAAACTACATGTGCCAAGAATTATCGTTAGAGTGAAAAACAATTCCCTACCAAAAAATCACATGATGATAGAACATGATACAGAAGCATGGCATTAAGTTCAATGATAACATATGTTCCAACAATTGTTGACAAGTTTCAAGAAAATGTACTTTCGTTGCAAGCTCATCATAAGTTTTCTGGACAACCATGTGCTCCAAAAGACCAAATCATGTAATCTAGTTTTATGAAACTTGCCCAACCATATTAATTATCATCGATAATTTTGGGTGCAAAATTAACACAAACACAAGGGCACATTGAAGATGAAATCAATGTAATCTTATAGGTCACAAAATATTCCACAATCTAGCTTTTACTACATTTTTTTTTCTTTTGTCGATGATCAACAGAAGCAAATACAAAGGATAGAGAAGTGTTATAACAACGCCAAGGTCCAAACCTTACTAAATATAAAAATGTTTAGATACAAAGGAGAAGGACAAATATACCTTGACAATGTTGCAAATAAAATGTATATTATTTATTTATGTGTAATGATGGTTGTCCCACATATAGTTCATACCTAAATGCATTTAGATAGAACTAAACATTTTAAATTGGTATGAGGACTTCACTCATTTTCCAAAACCATGTGTACAAAATTATATCGAAGTAGAGTTATGATGGCACCCATGTCTCTAATATTTTCACATGCCTTATTACAACACATGACCATAAGTCAACTTTATGATTATATGGTTGTTCCCAAACAAGTGTTGAAGACATGCACAATGGATTTCTTGAGAGGAAACATTGCATACATCCAACTGGGGATTGCTATTTGGTGGGGATTATAATTTGGTGAACATGTGAGCATGAGCATGAGCATGAGCACGTGAACAAGATCGAATTTGGGAATATACTATTGACACATGGCACTAAATATTTCGTGACATTGAAGAATATTTTACCAAATGTACATGGATGAATTAAAGCTGAAGTTGAACATAGAGGTTGCTTCTTGGAAAATCCAATAATTCATCCAAAATTATTGATTCCTTGAACTCCAAAGGATGCATATACAATACCGATTCAATCCCTAGAACTTTAAAAGATGCACATATAGTACCCAATTAGTCCCTAAAACTCCAAAGAATGCCTATAAAACCCACATACATTGATAGCATTGTCATTACATTTCAAATAAATTTCTAACTCCATTATCTTGTTCTCTATTGTTTGTTTGCACTTTCAGTATCATCACTATCTTATTACATTTGGTATATGTCTAATATAATATTACGTGTTATTACATTGACAAAATATTTGGGTCCTTGCACACAATATTATTAATTCGCGTATCTAATTGTGTTATTCAACATTACCATCTCAGTTGGATTTCTCCCAAACATTGACAAACAAATCATTGATTATTGGTAAACAACTGCGCACAATTCAATGCATGATTGAAAACACATTGTTACATTCAATTTTGGACATAATTTTTGAGCAAACAAAACGACCATGGTGAGTACCTCAAGATGATAGTCGATTCAACCCATTATGCGAATTGATAAAAATCAAGAAATGGGGGAGTCTACAAAAAGACAAAGTGGAAAACATAGATGAGTGGGCCACTTGGCGGTGGGCAAATGAGAAAATGAAAGTACAAGGTCCATTTATTGCCAATAGACGGTCAAGGCAAAACCCCTAACTAATAAAATAGGACATAAAAGAATATCATTGGGCAATGTTTAGCCATGCGATGGAATTTTTAAAACAATGCACAAGCCTAAAAAAACCACTTCTAAAACATTACTTTACTAGCTTTCTAAAAGATTTATCAAACAAAGAATTTGTCACCCTATTTGAACTATTAACAACAAAAATTGGAAAACCCAAAAGAAGATTATATGCAATTCTAGGCAAGTGGGCCTGGGTCCCACAACATGAATGAAAGAAAGTCTCCAATCGCATATGAATCAATGGATAATTGGACTACCACCAAAACCATGAGAAGTGTGGGATAATCAAAGAAGATGTTGTCCGAACCCCTGATGATAAAATATTGTTTATTCAATCACACTGTGTAATACATATAGTAATCTGAATTGTCCAGATGAAAAAATCATATGTAATGAATTGAACATGGATTGAAATAAAATGGATTCAATTGTAATTATGGAGTAAAAATGTATTTTGTTTGCAACAATTGTAACATAACTAAAGGGACACATAAGAAGAGAAAAACATGAAGAAACAAAACCCTGAATGTATATTACAATTTAGAATTAGAACTTAAGCATTAATGAATAAAAGGTTTTGTGTATGCTTATGTAATTGGTACTTCTCACACATTGAAAAAAGTAAAAACTATAGAAAGAGTAATGCGTTACAATGGCGTCCATTATCAAATGAATGAATTAGTGTTGAGTCACACATATTAAAACATCTTGCATTAATTTGAGATCGATCAGAAAATATTTGCTATGATTGTTGAGTTAAACAATCATTGATCCAATTATATAATGTTAACAAATGATAGCCATAAATGTTCACATCTAACACATTAAGAGGGATGTTAGAAAATGATAAATGCAAAATAAACAAAAACTTCTTCAATGATTATATGTAATGAAAAAAAAATAGGTTGGACATGAAAGTTTTTCATTGCAAATGTAGGTTTAGAACTATGAAAATGCTTATTAGAACTCCTAAAGACTTGGATCTACATCCAACAATCGATCGAAGACATGTGAAAATGATAAATGTAGACTATAATGTTAGAGTGGGATATTGGGCATCAAGAAATAACGTATAGGAGTACAAAGTCTATGCCATAGTGATACAAATGTTTGATCCAAATTTTTTGAACATCTTGCGACAAGCTTTTGGGGACCATTCGTGGCCAGTGAAACCAACAAACCAAAACTATAGGACTTGCCAAGCAGAATACATGTTGGTGATGAACAAAATGAACCAATATTCATTGGTAGAACTCTCATGCAAGAAGTGGCCAAAAAATGAAAATGATAAAAATGATGATGCATGTGAAGTGCCTATTTTTAAATATGATGCAAACCAGGATGCATTGGTAGAAAAGAAAAAGGGAACCCCATTGGAGGAGGAGCTAAAAACACCATCACAATTGACATATGAAGAAAGAAAAGACATAGAAAACAAGGATGACAAATCTTGTGCATCATGTAGCCAACTCATAGTCAAATTGTGGAATGGGGAGGAAGGGGGTTCATCGTCATATCTCCATAACCACAAGCACAAATATAAATGAGACCCATCAACTAGACTATAAGTATCCCATATTTTGTAAGAATTTTAGTTCAATGTCGATTATTAAAAATGACACACAAACGGAAGAGGACGTTGTCAATAAAAAGCAGCTATAATGAATTGAAGTTATTTCCCAGTATTGAGTTTTACTCAATGGTAATAATCAGCAAAGGAATCTAGGGAGTATACACTTACATAGGTTTATAGCGAGGAGTATTACACTGCTTTGGAGACACTAGAAACAAAAAGTGATGTTGGTCTAGATATTAGCAATGTGAAAGTGGAGAGGACAAAAAACATTTTGGAAGTAATTGAGAAGTTCATAAAGAGGATGAGAGTGGAGACATAACAATTACATGTGGAAAATTCAAGCTCAATTAATTAGGTTTTCAATAGTTACTAAAGTAGGAAAGTAACTAGGTTATTTTCACAAGGTTGAACTACCTTTTTACTTAAATTAGTTTGGTTTTTTTGTTTGGTCTATTAACTAAATACCTTGGTGTTTTGGCTTTCTTTTCTTCATTGCACAAGTTTGTGTTTTTGATGTGATAAAAACCTTGAGTAGTTTTTGATGTTATGTTACATGTTATATAAACATCATCTTTTAGTTTCCTTTCAATAAATATTTATGTTTGCACTTGACTATATCTTTTATTTGTTAACATGGTATTAAAACTTAGGTTGTTTGATGAGAAAATTGAAAAAAATATAGAGTTAGAAAGTCTTTAGAATAAGAGCTTGAGAATTCATAGTAATATCATAGGAGTTTGTCAAGTGCACGAAAGAAGAGAAAAAAGAAATAGTGTGAAGAAAAAGAAAAAGGGATGAAAGGAGATCTACACATCAAAGGTTGTGAAAGTCAAATATTTAAATTTAGATTTAGATCTAGATCTAATGTGAAAATATTTTGGAATGGAACTTAGAAGACTATAAGGCGGTTATATTCTCAAAATTTCAGAAGAAAATAATATGTTTTGTGAGAGTTATGAATTTTTGAAGATTCTATATCAAATCTAGTTTTTTGGTCAAATCTCCTTTGTTTGAATTTTTTGGATTTGCAACTTTGGAATCCTATAAATCATAAAAGGTTACATATGTGGGAAAAATTTCATGCCATTTGGATATGTATCAAGAAAGATCCAAGTATTTAAAATCTTAATTTTAATTTTGAAGTCAATTTTTAAAAAAAATGATAACTCTTTGTGACCATCATCAATAAGGCTGAATTTTTGAACAAATGTGAAAGACATATATATTTAATGTGTCTTTCAAAATTTCAAGGGGTTTGGAGTTGTTAAGAGGGAGTTATAAATCATTTTGTTTTCAGGTCCCAGTTTGAAGTGGTTTTAATTAAGTAGCAAGAGCTCTCCCTTTATGAAATCAAATGAACTGAAATTTTGAGAAATCATAGTAAACATAGTTTTTCATGTTGCACCAAAATTTCAAATCGATCCAAATTCATATGTGAGTGATGTAGTTTTGCAAAATTGTTGGTGACAAAAGTTTACATTGAAAAGATATTAAAACAAATTTAAAAATGGAGCAAATACAATTTGGAAAAACTTGAAGAAAGGAGTTTGGACTTTGAAGATTATAAAGCGCAAATACATGATTAAGACCTTCATATAAAAATTTGGTATGTAATCATATATTGAATACCATACAAAATATTATACAAGATATGTACACATATTTCAAACCTATGTATAGTATAAAACCTTGTATAATATTCAAGACATACATACACATGCAAGGTCCATCTTGTTCAACCTTAACCTTAACCCCAATCCTAAAAAGTTAAGGAAGGAAAACCCTAACCCTAACCTTAAAAACCCAAAGAATGAACGAAAATCATTTCCTGAAATAGATAATTTGTGAAACCCCAAGAAAACATTGAATGTTACCTTGCGAGATAGCATATGGTCTTTCTCAAATTGCAATTAACAACTTAAACAAAAATATTTTTCAAGTGTGGGAATTTAGGAGTATGCATTTTTTAATGGGGAAAGGCTATTGTAAATTAATAATTGGCGATGAGAAAAAACCTCCTCTCCTAAAAAACCTCACACAACAACAAATTCAAGCCAACAAAATTTGGCATGAGAAAGCTAGGAAAGTTTTATATTAGTTTGTATGAATGTGTTTGATTAAATGATTATGCATATTCAAGATACAAAATCACTAAAGCTAGCTTGGGATACATTGGTGAAGATGTATAACACCAATACACAAACTTGCAAAATGCAACTTAAACAAAAGTTACATAATCTATAAAAAAACAAAATAAACATTAGTGACTATTTTACAAAGGTGAAAAACCTTGTAGATGTTCTCGCATCCATAGGAGCCCTTGTAAATGATGAAGACCTAATGGTTATGACCTTGAATGGTCTTGGAAAATATTATAGTTAGTTTCGAACTATAATGTAGTTCTAGAAACATTTTTTGATTCCCAATAATTAATAACCCTACTTATAAGTGAAAAGATGAGAATCGTTAATACTTCATCTAATGGAGGATATTTTTTAAATGCATTTTATTCAAATATTACTAGAAGTAGAGGTGGTAGAACCTCATTTCGAAGTCGATATGGAAGTTCGCATGGTGGACATCATCAACATGAAGGTCAGCCTCATGGAGGTGGACAAGAAATTTTTTAAAGAAGGGGACATCATTGAGGTTGTGGAAATCATCAAGGTCAACAATCAAACATCGATTCAAACAACTACTATTGCAGGAAACTTGGGCACATGGCAAATAATTATTATCAAAGGAAACATGATGCATGAAATGGAAAGCTGCAACAAGAATTATAATCAACTAGTAATCAAAGTGATGAATAACTATTTGTGATACAACACATGGCAAATCCAATGATAAGAGGTGTATTAGATAATAATGTTTGGTATGTGGATTTTAGAGCTTCAAACCACATGACTAGTCATGGAAAGTGGTTTAAAGACACAAGGGATTCGAAAACATTCAAGTTTGTGGAAACTAGTGATGACACTGCACATCCAATCACACAAATTAACAAGGTGCCATTGTCCATGCAAAATGGGCAAACAAAGTATTTGAAAAGATGTACTTCATGTTCCAACCATAACAAATAATTTAATCTTGGTAGGCCAAATGGTGGAGCAAGGTTTACAGGTGACATTCAACCCTAATGGATGCTTTGTGGAGGACATGAAGAACCAAGGAAAATTGATTGCAAAAGGGAAAAGGAATGGACAAATGTTCACCTTAGATGCGAACATGCCTGAGGTGAATTTCATGTTATTTACACATGGAAAAGGAGCTGGACACATTAGAATTTGGCACAAGTAAGTTGGCCATGTTAATATTTAACATCTTAAATTAATGGAAAAACAAAATTTTGTTAGAGGTCTTTCCCAAATTTGGAATAGGAGAGGTGATGCCAAAAGTTTGTGAAGCATGCCAATTGGGGAAGCAAGTTAAACATCCATTCTTAGTTCAAAACAACTCATGTAAGTTCCAAACCTTTGGAAATGATCCATTCATATGTGTGGACTACAAAACCAAAATCCATTGGAGGATGTAGGTACTATGTGAGTTTCATTGATGACCACACAAAAAAGGTGTGGGTCTATTTTATGAAACACAAAGGTGAAGTGTTTCAACATTTTTTTAGTTTCAAAGTTATATGGTAGAGAAGGAGAAGGGCATGGGCATCAAATATCTAAGGTCTAATGGAAGGGGATTTATTTTTCAAATGAATTTAGTGAATACTTGAAGGAATGGGGAATTCAAAGGAATTATTCATGCAGTTATTCCCCACAACAAAATAGAATTATTGAAAGGAAGAACAAGCACATTGCAAAAATAACCCATGCCATGTTGAATGAAAAGAATTTTCCAAATTACTTTTGGACAAAAGTGGCAACTATAGTCTATATTATGAATTGACACTCATAGCGGCAATTCATGGCACAACACTTGAGGAAAAATTCATTAATAAAAAACATATGTCTCACACCTTATAGTGTTTAGTTACATTGCATACGTGCATGTTCATGATGAGAAAAGATCAAAACTAAACCCAAAAGTTGAAATATATATTTTCATTGGATATTCCTTAGAATAAAAAGGATATAAATGTTTTAACCTTTCCACTCGAAAGTTGCAATTGAGTAAAGATGTTGTGTTTGATGACATGGCTAATTGGTATTCACCAATGAAGATAACAAAAGATGGAGAGGCTTAAAATGGTGATGTTTCATCAAATGTGGAACAATAATCACAATTAATTAGTCGACCATAAAAGTATTCTTTTAGTGGGTCCAATAGCACTCCATGGATAGGAATATTAAAATATTTAAACATTGTACATGGTAGATTTCAAGCATCATTTAGAAATTGTCATGTAGATGGTGAGTAGAGTGATTTAGAGAAAAGTGTGAATGAAGAGTCAAAAGTTCCTTCAATTGTTACTCCTGAAGCTTGAATGGCCAAGAAGGCTTTGAAAACACCTAACAACAACAATGGAATACAAAGATCCACATAAGTCAAGTACCTTGTACAAATATTCACATATGATGGCTTTGTAGCTCATCATTACGCATACATGGTGAGAATTATACAAAAAGTTGAACCCGGTTGTTTTGAACAAGCGGTTAAAAACCCCAAGTGGGACAATGCCATGGATGAGGAGATGGCAGTGTTGGATGTTAATGTTACTTGGGAGTTGGTAATTTTAACAGAGGACAAAAAAGTAATTGGGTGCAAATAGGTGTACAAAATCAAACACAATTTAGATGGATTTGTGAACATATATAAAGCAAAATTACATAATTCCTTCCTTTAGAGTGAAAGGTTTTGCCTTTTTGGCCAACTTTTGTTTCAGAATTAGGTTCAGAGTTTTAGGCATCTAACCTCTCTTTAAATAGGTTTTTACTTCTTGCATCCATATAGGTTCTATAGAAAATAATGATGCATCCATAATCTAGTTTGGGACACCCAATGGTTTTGAACTATCTAGCAATCTGGATAAAACATTAACAAATTACATTGTTTTACTAGGTTTGTAAACTAATGTGAAATCACACTCCAAGAATAATAACAACCATCTTGTTATCCTTCTTGACACTTGTGGTTTGTTGACCAAGTACATTAGAGCCATATGTTCTACATAAAAAACAAATTTGTTCCCCAATAAAAAATGTCTGAACTTATGCAAAACATAAACCATTATTAAGGCTTCTTTTTTTGTAGTAGTATAATTTTGTTATGTTTTATTGAATAGTCTAGAAGCATATACTATAGGGTGGTCATACTTACCAATTGGATTTTGTGCCAACATTACACCCATTACCAACAATGATGCATTTGTGTGCACATGAAACTCCAACTGCCAATTTAGAAGTATTAAAATCGATGTTTCCATGTACTTCTGCTTGCTTTGATCCCAAGCTTCTTGACATTCTATGGTTTAGATAAAGGGTTTTGTTTTCCTCATCAACTTGGTAATTGGTGCCATGATTAAAGCAAAGTTCTTGATGTATCTATAAAACTAGACCATACCATTAAAAACCTGAATTTGTTATGGATTTGTAGGTATCTCCATATTCATTATTGCCTAAACCTTCTTAGGGTCTAGTATTTTTCCTTCCTTGGAAACTGTGAACTTTAAAATCAATCCTAAAAATACCATAAAGGCACATTTTTTTAGGTTAAGATGATTTTATATTCTTTGCACTTCTAAAAGCAAAGTCCGAGCTTCATCAAATACTTTCCATATCACTATAAATTGTGAAGTCATCCAAAAATATCTTCATGAATTGGTGTAAATATTCTCTAAAGGTTTTGCTAATTACTCTTTGGAAAGTTGGTGGCCCATTTTTGACACCAAATGGCATCACCATCCAAACAAAGGCTCCCCAATCTGTTACAAAAGTTATTTTGTATCTATCTTGAAGGGCTATACAAATCTGATGGTAACTTAAATATCCATCTAGAAATGAGTAGGCTTCATACCTTGTTATAGTGTTCAATACTTCATTAGAAAATGGCAAAGGATAATTTTTGGTTGCCTTATTGAGCTTCCTAAAATCCACACAAATTTTCAATTTGCCATTCTATTTAGGCACTACCACTATGGGTGATAACCATGTAACCTCCTCTACTAGTTCAATAAATCTAATTGCTAATAATTTATCAATGTCCTATTTGACAATTGCAACATAATTAGGGGTTCAATATGTACCTTGCTTGATGTCTTAGTGGAATTGGGGGTATCTAATTCAATTTTGTGTTGAGCTAATTTTGGAGGTATGCCTTTCAGATCTTTGTAAATCCAAGCAAACACATCCTTGAACTCCTTAAGTAGCATCTGAAGCTCCTTAATCTTCTCCTCTGTTAATTGTGAATTAACCTTGATGTATTGTGGATTTGCCTTTGTGCCAAAATTTAGCTTAACAACCTATTTTTTTCAATCAAAGTCCAACCTACTATCTAAAGATTATGTACTTGTATGTTTATTGGTGTTTCATCCACTTGAATATCATATTGGCTATGATGGTAATAGGTTTTTGGATAAACCTTGTCTTCCAATGAAACCTTTAGTCTGACACAAAATTCTTCTAATCTCATTGTTGAAGACATGACTTCTACAATTAATTGATTTGATGTCCCTTGTTCTAGATTGGATTCCTTAGTGCTTCTAATTTCTAACACTCCAACATTCAACAACAAAACCGTTTCTTTTGAGAAAATAATTGTGCCAATTAAGAATAATTTTGGTTTTGTCTCAAAGATCAAATCTTCCTCTTCATCTGTTAATCCTTCCATCAAGTCATAAACAAGTACTTGGGGCCTTTTAGTTTGTGCTCCCAATTTCCCATTAATTGATATTGTTTTGACTATTCCATTACCTTGAACAATAATGACATTGCTACCCCAATCATATGTAACCTTTGCATCTTTGAGCTACGGTCTTCTTAGCAACATAGAATAGCTATAATCTACCACATTATTTTTTTAAATATAGTAAATGTGGCTATATATGGAATACCATGTATGTGAATCTTCAAATTTTTAATGATTCCTAAAGGTCTGGTCATACTCTAATTTGCCATTATGAGGTGGTATGGAGCTGGTTTTGGTTTGGGTAAACCTAATTTTGTTTTGAGATTTTTTGTTATAATGTTCACACTTGCTCCTCCATTTATCAAAACATTTTCAACAATGTTCATCCCAACTTGTACTTGGATGATTGCCATTTAGTTATCTACTTTTATAATTGTTGCATCTAGTTTAGAATGTGTCTCAACCATTGTGGCTACATCAAGTTCTGACATTTGTTTAGTAGATATACTAAGTTCTTCTAGCTTTAGTTTCTGCCACATATACCTTTTAAGATCTAGTGTTATTTTGAACAATTGACATAACTTCAAAGTATAAGTAGTTTTCAACATCTATTTATTGATATCTTGGATTATTTGTTCCATAGACATAACTCTGTTGATAAGAATAGCAGACAAACTTTGTGATACAATTGGTTTATGGACACTTCATATTATGGCAATCTTGCCTAACTTGTATTCCATTGTGTTTTCTCCTTTCAAATCAGATTTTGTGGTGGGTTTTCTGCTTGCATCTCTTGTATCATATTGACAAAAAATTGATATAGTATCTGTTATTTTTTCCAATCAACAACAAACTTCTTGATTAGCTCTATATCCTTAAACATTTTTTCTTCACTAACTATCACGACCCTAGCCTTGGACTTGCGACCAAGGCAAGGGCTTGCAAAGGTGCAGGCCAAGAGTGAAGCCTGAGAGTCACATTTCATGTTCTTGGGAGTGTAGGAAAGTGTGAAGGATTGAACCCACACACTCCCAAGTGGGCTTCCACTTTGGGAATTAAAGTCTTAATGGACTTTGCAATTTTTAAAGAACAATTTTAAGAGCTAAACTCATTAGATTGAAACATTCCTTATATTATTGAAAAGATTTTAAGACGTAGATATCTAAAATGGGCTTGCATGACCCATTTGAGTACTTAAATCACAAGTTATGGCCAAAAGAAGGGTCAATAGTCAAATTGTCAATTTGACTCTTGACCATTAAAAGTCAGGAATCGCCTTGATTCACTTACATGTAGGCAGCGTGCTACATACTGTTAGAAAGCTCTCAATGAGGGCCACAACTTTGCTTTAAACATCATCTCAATCGGAGGTTTGAACAAAACGTTATGGTCTTCCAAAGTTTTAAGAGTCTTAATTTTGGGAATTTTGGGACTCACAACTTGGGAGTCTCGAGACAAAAATGACATTTGGGTGTTGGTCCCATGGCTAGGCACAAAGAATACTATAAGGGGGAAGGTGGTGGCTTCCCCCAAATTTGGGCCGTGATGAGTCTTGTGAGTTTATGTATGCTCGTGGTGAGTCCATGCACCAAAAGTGCTACAACTACGCACTAATCAACTTATTGTTTGGCTTGTGCAAGTTCATGCGAATAGTTGACCCACTTGTCATTCATCCTAATCCCTATCTTGGAGCTCCACCACGCCCCTCTTACCCCCAAAAGTGTTGCTAACTAAAGAGCACATCCCAACTCCTTCCAATGTCTTCACCTTTAGACTCACATTTGAGTCTTACGAGGAGTTTGGGGGTGTGTCACTAACCTTGCTCTTGGTGATGGCCATATTCACATCCACCATATGGACTGAAGGATTTGAAACCTTGGGTTCTACCACAACTTGTTTCTCTGTTGGTTTCACTATTTTGTTTTTAAAATATTATGCATATCATTATACTTAGGACAATCTATTATCTTATGTCTAGTGTCACCACAAATATCACAAGAATACCTCAAAGGCATCTGTACTTTAATCTGTTGAATTGTAACCTCAGAGACTACATGAACAAGGTCTTCTTTTCTTTTGACTCTATAAGTTTCAACATTTTTTTTGGTCCTATGATAATTTGTATAATATATTCCTATTTTCTTTGGGATTGTTTGAGGTTTCAAAGCTAATATTATCTTACTGCTCTATGGTACTGATAGATTGTTTATGGCCTCTACTCCATAAATTCCTTCTTCATAAACCAAAGTGGTTTCCTTATGTTGTTATAGAATTTCTTTCTTCATACCTGCTGTTGTTACACGCAAATATGGTTGTAATCCGGAGTTGAAAATAGTAGTTAAAAAACTATCTATTGTCATGTACTGAAGACTATTGGCCAACTTCAATAATCTTTCATAATAAACTTCCATTCTTTCATTTTTCTCTTGCTTCATGTTTTTCAATTACAAGTAAACTTATTCATCGTTTTGAACTTTTCTGTACCTGTTACAAAAAGCCAAGTGCAATTCCACAAAAATACAATTTGGGCAATTTCCCATATAATTGTTACATTAATCAGACACAATATTTCTAAGGGTAAAACTAAATAGATTAACAATATTGCATCATCTATTTCACTATTTGCTCTAATGGCAGCTTTAAACACTCTGACATGAGCATCTAGGTTAGAATGTTTAACATACTTAGGATAGTTATGTGGCCGATGATAAGGTTTGTTTGGTGGTAATGGTGGTTTGCTTATATTCACCATTGGTAATTTAAAATATCCTAGAAGTCTCGAAGGTTTTGGTGGTCTTGGTGGATTTGAACCACCTCCTCCTGGATGTGATGGCTAATTAACTGGTAAAAAATTTGTTCACCTCTCTAGGTATATCTTTGTGCAAACTCACAAATTATGTTCCCCTTGGAATTTGAGGTCTAGATTTGACACCATCAACAATATAAACTGGTGTTGATACAAGCAGAACTTTAGTAACTGTAATTATAAACTAGGGCATTACCACATAATATAATGGCATAGATCTTACTAGTTCCATTTTTAAATTTGAAGGTATTGCATTGGTAACTCCAATATTGTTTTGATGTAACAAACTTGGTATAGGAGCTACCAAAATAGGTATTACATCTACCACAGTCTGAGCTCTCATTTCCATTCTGTTTTTTATCTAAATTTGTTTTTCAAATCTATTTGGAATTTTGACCCTTTCATGGTACATATCCTCTAGTTCAATATGTCCATGATTCCTTATTCTTACAAGTTCTAGATGTAAATTCTGGAAATGTTCAACAAATCCTTGCTTCACATTATCTTCAATAAATGGACATTCTTTGATATGATGTCCAATCTAATGGCAATATGTGCAACGTGGAAAATTTAGTCTTGGAACTCTATTCACACTATGAATTCCTTTACTCCAATCCGTTGGAACTCTTTTAACTATGCTTCCATTCTACTGATTAAATTTGGGTTCATTATACCTCACTTTTACATCCACAGGAACACCTTCTGCCACTGTTGGTTTTGCTCTTGGTAAGACTATAGTTTCCTGTCTAGTTATAAGTACCAGCTCAACTCCTTTGGACATTTTAATACCCTAAGTTGCAACTTCTTGCTTAATGACATAATGAATCAAAGATTCAAAATTATGAGCTCTTTGTTCAAACTTTTCATTCTTCTAACCATCTCAATAATAAAGAGGTTAAACAGATATGTACCTTGGTATTACTTCTTCCTTTTCTGACATGTTGAGTCTCTATTCTTCTTTTTGAATTGAAGTATTAAAGTTATGTTATGCATCAGATCTGTTGATTCTAGCACAACTCTTTGTCAAGGTTCAAATTTTTGACTCTTTTATTGAATCTCAACCTATGAGTCTACATTTTTAATCTAACGCTCTTCCCTCTTGGAATTTTGCAGTAGACTACTGGTGCACCTCTATGCTTCACCAATTTGCACTTCATGAGGAATAATCGGTGATGCCTGAGGCGTTATGTGGCTTATAGGTCTCTCTTCTGTCCATGGATGTCTTTATTTTGTTTGAAAAACTTTTCTAAATGTTTTAAACCGCTAATCTACTTGATCTGCATTCAAATTGTTGTTAATGGTAACACCATTTTCCACTTGTTCATGTAATACAACGTGATCTAATTATCTCTTCAAACTTCTAGTTACAATTATATTTTCCATCTCTCCACATCGTAATTCAAATCTAAACAAACTTCTACATTAGAACAAAATCCTCATAGTTAGCTATTATGCTTAGATCTACTTCTTGAACAAAAAATTATGATCAAGATTTGAAAAAAAATGCAAAATATGAAACTAAAGTTCACTATATATTTATAGAAGCATTCCAAAATTCACTCTAAATTCAAACCTTAGGATGGTCACCAAATGGTAAATATACAATCTCTAATTCTATATTTTGGTTTAAAATCCGGATTAAAATGTAATAAAACTAATACAAACAAAGTTTGTTCATTCATATCTACTTAGAACTAGTTTCAAAATTAAAATCCAGTAATGAAAGTATGATTAAAAAGACATCAAAACAACAAATTATAGCTATGAAAACAAAGTTTTTCCAAAAATCAAAACATATTTCTTTCATGCTCCATTAAAGCTCCATGTTTTACAATGATACAATGGTCCTCATCTTTTCCTCTTCTCCCAAAATATTCCTCAAAAAAATAAAATCCTATGTTATATTGAAATTCAAATGGTGATAGAAACTATGTAATCTATCTAGTAATTCCTAAAACAATAACTACTCCCTTAACACACATTAGATGTCATGCACATTGAGCACAACATTCCAAAAAGTGTTTTGAAATATTTGTTTAGGGAATGAGACACAATGGAGGTGAGTAAAGACATGGAGGAAGCAAGTGTGATATGACACATATGGCTATGTACTAAAGTGTTGAACCCTAGTGACATCCCCAATTTAGGAGCATAAGTTATGCTAAAGATATGGTGGCCACTTGCGTTCTTTGACTTGCAAACCCACTTGATTATTCATCTTGTAGATGAATTAGAGATGTGTGGACTAGTGGGAAGCAAATGGTGTTACCTCGTTGAATGATATTTGCATGTGCTAAAGAAATATGTGAGGAACATGACTAAGCTCGAGGGTTGCATGGAATCAGGGTATATGTATGACAAGGTTCACCATTGAGTATCTTGCTTTATATCCCCCACACCAAACGTCGGATTTAGGATGCCAATGAGGAGGCAGATGTAGGGAAAGTATTAAGTGGGAATGGGGTGGTCAAAATGTTGTATTCTCTAGAGATGGAGATGATGCATGAATATGTTATATCAAACTTTGTGGCCACAAAGGCATTTTATAGGTACCATTGAATTAACTTGTAGCATTGTACGTCCTTTTGTTGAATAGGTTAATAAAAATTTAACATTTGTAACATATGTAATAGGAAAAGGTTGATGGGGGGTTGTTGGTTTTTCTAGAAAGTTGATACTTAATATTGGTGATCATGATAACAAAATGAATATGAGAATTACAACTTGGGGGTGTTGTCTTGGTGTGTAGAAATTGAATGTAGGGAATGGGATGAAGAACAGACCCACCACAATATGGAAAGAGTAGAATATAAGGCACATGCATGAACTGGACGTCAAGGGATGATTCACATTGTTCTCTTGGAACATTTGCAACATGAAACACCATCTTTGCTCAATGGTTGGAAATGTGTGTGAAGGATCAACTCCTTTTAGGCATTGTAGTAGATGAAAACATTGTACAGTTATCATGACTCCCAACTTGAAAAACATATAGCTATGAGAAAATGTGGACATATGGCAACCACTATCATGCGGACATAGAATCAGGGCTTCGACGCCTAACCTATGACTATGGGGTGGCTTCCATATTCAGGCAAATGAGTTGTAATTCAACTCGAGATTGAAACTTTGTGATGGGGAGGGAATTTGAACTATGTTGGGGTCTTAAAGGAAATCCTTGTTGTGGACTATGTAGGCCTACCAATGGTCTTGTTCACATGCTCATGGATCCCAATAAATACATGAGGAAATGCAACCATACATTAAGATGAACATGGGTAACTCCATATGTATTCATGAATAAATACATGACATATGACATTAGGATGAAAACATGAAAAAATGAGTCAATCATGCCAAGGGTAAAGTCCTTTTTAAGGACTACATTTTTCATGTGGCAAAATTTTATTGGTTTATACTGCATTTTTCACATAGTTTTTTTAAGCTGAATATCAAATAATGTAAAAGGACATTCAAGTATTAAAATCTAAAAAGGTATATGTATCTTTATTTTTTGAATGTTTTGAAGACATGGATCCCTTCATGTGGAATATATTAAAGTTCTCCGAAAAATTGAAACAATTTGGTGAACATTTAATAAGGGAAAAATACTTTTGAAAAACCACATGTCCATATGCTTTTCTTGCATGCTTTAAACATATAAAAGGATTCTTGAAACACGGTGAATTTTCATGAAAATGTTATAGTTGTAACTTTGAAAATATATGAACTTGTTTCAAAAATAAAACAATTTTTTTGACATATAATGTTCCCACGGTGATTTTTCAAATTTTAAAAAAATAAAATTTAAGGATTGTCCACACATTACATGGCTCATTTTTTCCTACTTTCACCCATTATAAGGTTCCTTGGGATGGGTAAGAACTAATGGAAATTAGTTTGGCTAGTGGATGTTGTGACTATGGTACTTAATTATAATGTTATAAATAAATAAATATATATATATATATGGTGATGATTCAACATGCATGTTAAATGGGAATGTAAGTGTTTTTTTGTCTCAAACACTATTGCTGGTGGCTAAAGGTGATGAATTATTGCTAGGAATGGACATTACAAAACGAGATGGTGATGAAGGCGAGGACATGGTTTATAGGACCAACATGGGGCAAGTTAACAATGGGGAGGGTGGGGAAGTACGAGCTATGGACATTCAACGCCTTGATGCATAATTGCAAATGGTTTGTGAAGATGATGACTCTGAGGTGGAAGAATAATAAAGTCGGAAAAGAGCAATATGCAAAGTGAGGCACCATACTCGATTTCACAATTTTGGTAAGTGTCCTAGACATTGGGTTTTCTTGGTATAGGATGAATTAAGTAATCAACATAAGGATCTAATTTAAGTCTTAGACATAATGTATCGTAACATGTAAGGGCATTTATAATTATATACTCAGTGGACAAATATTGTTCATCGTATATAATTGCAATGTTGTCAATATATTGAACAATCAATATCACTAACATGAAGCACTCAATTGTCCACAACCACTTGGTAGACTAACTGGTGATATTGACAGATTCCACCAAAATGCCATGGTTGGAATGGTCAATGGATGAAACCCAAATATGTTATAGAGGTCAATTGACATTCAACACCATATATTATAGACTTCATTTATAGCCATCAATCTTAGTCTTGATGTTGTCGGTAGTGTAATTAGAACTTTCAATGGTAGGAGTTCACAATTGTTTATATAAATGGTCAATAGTCAACTTGGATCTTAGTTTTCACATTATCAATGCATATGGCCATAGGTATCATATATGATAGATTTTAATTTAACTAACATGTGTAAGAAAATCATGAATACTCGTATATGCCCAACAAAGATATATATCATTCTAATCTACATTGGATCTTGGACTTCACATTGGTGACACCAATATCCTAGCTTTTAATTATATGAGTTTGCTACAATTTTTTAATAAAAATCAACTAACCAATAATCTTGGATCTTTGTCTCAACACTCATATCAATGTATATGGTATTATTGGTTTCATATATAAACAAACCCACGAAGATAATTTATGATGAAATTAAACAAGGAGTAGGTTGTGAGCATGTATCATGAGCATTCATAATGGATGAAGGTTCATGGCCATAAATGCCTAAATGTTGATAATGGTTGATTGCTCATCTAAAATCAACAATCATTGTTAGTGGCACATCTACTAATTGTCCAGAACCATTTGGAAGACCACCCTAATGATATGGACACATTCCACAATAGTGCCATGGTTGGAAGGGTTAAGTGGTTGGAAACACATGACACAATATATGTGAATTTACATTTGACACCATAAATAAACTTCATATGTAGCCTTGGATCTTGGTCTTGACATTATCAATGGAATGGAAGTTCTTTCTTTTGTATATATATATGTATATACACGATCATGACCATGTGTATACCTTTCCAAAATGGTGCATGGTGATCAATAGTGTAACACCTTATTTAGCTTGGATCTTAGTCTTGATGTTGTGGATAATGTTAAAGATCTCTCATAGGAGTTTCCAACTACTTATATAAATGATGAATATTTGGCTTGGATTTTAAGCTTGATATTATCTATGATATGACATATTATAACAAATGATTAACATTTAGCATACATGTACATCACATGTGCATGTACATGATCAATTGTGTAGCACCTAAGCTTGGATCTTTGTCCTGACATTGTTGATATTATTGGGGTTATTAATTTACTATCGGAGTTCATAACTAATTATATAAATGGTCAATAGTCAACTTGGATCTCAATCTTCAAATTATTGATAGTATTATATCATATTATGAGTATAATACCTATCATTAATATATTAACAAATAAAATATGGTCATGAATAATATTCACATTAATGAAATTATGTACATTTATCACTCTATGGTACATTGGATATTGAACTTCATGTTGGTGAAACCAATATCCTAGCAACTTTTTGAATATATATGAATTATTTACTTCAATAGTCTAGTAAAGAAAAGAATGAGCTAACAAATAATCCTGGATCTTGGTCTTGACGTTTAGATCAATGGTATTAGATCTAGAGATGAACTTGCGATGAAGATTTTGATTTAATTAATCAAGGAGTAGGTTGCGAATATGTATGCGTGAACATTCATAATGGATTATGGTGAATGGTCATAATGGTTGGTTGCTCACATCAAGTCAACAATCACTATTATTAAACTACTACAAAACATGGTGTTTTTTGCCCCCAAAGTTGTGACTACAATGACTAAATTATAATGTTGCTGTCTAAAATGACTAAAAGGGGTTTTTTTTTGTCCCCCCCCCCCTCCCCTCAAAATAGGCATGTCTTATTTGACTAAGTCAACTAATAATTTAAGTCAAATTAGACAATGTCCGTTCCACGTGGATTAACTATGCCAATGTGGTGTTAGTGTTTACTAAAATGTGACTAGTTTTAGTCATGCCATAGATGACATGGTTTGCTACATGCCAACGTGGTGTTGCTGTTTACTATGTGATTAGTTTTAGTCATGCCATAAATCACTTGGCATAATAAGTAGGTATGTATGTATGTAAGTAGGTAGGTGCATAATAAGTAGGTAGGCTAGGTTAAACTTTAGACTAATCTTAGGCTAAATTAAACTAATTATAGTTAATCTTTGGTTAAATTAAATTAATATTGGGTTGAACTTCCCATACTTAGCTAAATTTAATTAAATTTGGTTTATTTTGGTTAAACTTGGGCATTTAAATCCAACTCGATTAATTTTGGCTAAACTTGGGCACTTAAATTCAATTTACTTAATTTGGCTAAACATGGCTTAACATGACTAAAATTGGGTATTTAAACTCAATTTATTACTTTTGGCTAAACATGGTTCAACTTGATTAAGCTTGGTTAAACTTGGGTACTTTAATTAAAATTGTTAAACTTGGTTAAATGTGGGTACTTTAGTTGAAATGGCTAAATTTGGGTGCTAAATAACTAAATTTGGCTAAATGTGGTTAAATTAGGGTATTTTAGTTAAACTTGATTAATTTTGGCTTAAATTGGTTTAACTTGGCAAAATTGACTTTAAAATGTAAATCTTAAGGTTTTAAGTTTGATGATATAGGTTTATTTTAACCAAATTTTACCAAATTTAATCAAATTCAAGCAAATTTAATCAAATTCAATTAAAGTATAGTAAGCTAGCCAACTTTTAAAAAGTGCCTTAGTTTAACCAAAAATGATTAAGATTAACCAACCTTAAATAAATTTAGCCAAAATTTTTTAATTACCTTAATTTTAGGCAAAACTAACCAATTTAAACCAAAATTAGGTAAAATATCCAGGTTTAACCAAATTTAATTTAAATAAATAAATTTAACCAAGTTTAGCCAAAATTAATTAAAGGACCTTGATTTAACCAAGTTAAACAAAATTTAACCAAAATTAATAAAAGTATCCAAGTTTAACAAAGCTTAACCATGTTAAATAAAATTTAACCAAATTTAGTTAAAATATTATTTAATGCAAGTTGAACCAAGTTTAGCCAAATTTAATTAAATTTAGTCACACTAGAAAAAAAATGTCGTTTACAATTGTCGTTTGCAACTAAATTTTAGTCATAAATGACACAATGACAAAAAATAAACATAATAGCAAACAACAAGTTGCAAATGACCACTAGTTGTAAAGGATGGATGAAATATTTTTCATAGAATATGAATATGGAGATTTTATATGTATCCAAGGATGAATTCTTATGACTACAATGAACACCAATATGTTCACACGTGGTAGCCTAAGAATGTGACACATGATATCATTTGGATTTTTTGAAGTATTTTGCCAAATAAATTTTTTTCAACCATTCAATTAAAACAACTAAATTGTGCCATGTGAAAATTTAAGATTGCCTTATAATCATTTAGGGTTAGTTTAGGGTTGGACAATTTAGGATAGGCCATGTGGCACCTAAACTAAGCTTAGGCCACCAAGCCATAGGTCTAACCTCAGTAGGTAAGTAGGTAGGTCTAGGTTTAAAACTTTTACAACAAAATCCTATTTTATTTTAAGTTTAACCTTTTGGGTGGAGCCTATGTGATTAACTCCTACCATATGGTAATTGAAAAACTTGAATGTGTTTACCACACCAACCCAACCTATTTATATAATTTGTAAACTTGAAAGGGGAGACAAACAATATGGGATAAAATTTTAATTGCGACCTAATCACATAGTTGTAAGTTAGTTGCAATTATCCTCTAACACATGCTACTACATAGCCTACCTACTAAGTAGCATAAGTTCTTACTAGGTACCTATATAAATAGTATTTATTTTAAGTACATATTTAAATAGCCTCTACATAATTATTTATTTTAAGTATTTGGATAGCCTTTAAATAATCATTTGCAATTAAATAACTTATTAGGTAGCCAATGGGTATGTAGGTATATATGTATGTAGGTACCTATAATAATTAAGTAGGTAATAGGTAAATAAATAAATAGTAGGTAGGCAAATAGGAAGTAGGTAGGTATGTACATAATAGGTAGGTAGGTAGGGTGTATGCACCTAGTAATTATGTAGGTAAGTATGTAGGGAATACATATGTAAATACATAATAATTAGGTAGATGGTACGTAGGTAGGTAGGTACCTAGTAATTAAATAGGTGATACATACATAGGTAGGTATATACATATAGATACACATAGACTATTTAATAGTCTATACGTGTAGTTATTAGGTAACATACATACCTTACATGCAACTATAATGTGACTACTTTGGTTGCATGTACAATTAAACGCATATATGATATGAAAAATACAAAAACATTATGAAAAATTAACATATTAGAAAGATGAAATAGGTCATAATCAGAACTAGTTGAAAGAAAGACCAAAATTCATCCACATTGGAAAAATAGTCATAAATGACATATAATTACAGATAGTCACATGGAATGGTTGCAAATTGACTTTTATTAGTGTTAAAGTTAACTTAGTTTATCCAAATTTGATAAAAGTGCCCATGTTTAACCAAATTTAATTAAGTTAACCAAGTTAAACCTGATTTACCCCAATTTAATTAAGATTAATCAAAATTAACCTAGTTTACCCAAAATTGATGAAAGTGTCCAAGTGTAACCAAGATAAACCAAATTAATGTTTAGTGAAAATTAACCAAAATTAGTTAAATTGCCTTGATTTAATCAAGTTTAATCAAGTTAAACTAATTTAAACCAAACTTGATTAAGTTTAATCAAAATGATTGGAAGTACTCAAGTTTAACCAAAATGATTGAAAATAGTCAATTTTAGCCAAAATGATTAAAAGTACCCAATTTTAGCCAAAAAAAATGCTAAATCCCTTCCATGATTTTAATTTTGTGGTAACAAGTGTAGCAGGGGCTCAATCAAGGGCTTATTCAAGTCCTTTCCATTTGAAAACAGTGTTCAACTTTAAGAGATTATGTCCTGAACCTTGTCTTCTTCAATCCTTAGCACATTTCTGGAATACATCCTAAAGCTCAGAGTCCTGTATAGGTTGCATTTTCAAGATGTCTTCTGCTTTTGAGAGCTGAAGGACATGCAACTTGTGCAGAAATTTTACTTAGTGCAGTTGCAGTTGCCATATGTAACATTCAATATGGATCCCTCCTCTCTGGTGAGGTTGTGGGACAAGTGACCTCATCAGCATCAGTGACATCACTGTCATCTCAAAACCCTGTGGTACGCAATGGGGAGGTGTGGCCATTGGTGTACCTCCCCATTGTTTTGCTTCACTGGTGGTGATTCTCCCGATATATGAACACAAGATTCAGAGAGAAGAAAGTCAAAATTACTACTCATTGACTCTTATTTTGTACAAAACTCCACGGCATTTTTGCAGTGCCTGAGTTTGACAGCTTGATTTGGAATCTGGATTTTTTTGAAGGATCTGAGTCTCCAACAGAGTTGGATATTCCATTGAAGGAAAGCTTTCTGCCGATTACTTAGAAACTGTGCCCTTGTGTCAACAATATCTTTGTTTGCATATAGCCAGTATCTGCTATTTAGTATGTACTGTGCATGTCTGTACCTGGCAGCAGTTGCAGAAGGGTTTGCTCCAACAGCTGCAGCAAATCTATACTGTCATGGTGATGCTGGGCAGCAATCAACCCCTCATGGTGACCTGAGAGGGACTCATGAGATGATGGTTTATGCTGCAATTCTCCTTGCTCCCTTGCTAGGCTGATGTCTTTGCAAAGGATTTCTTCACTGGCATCTCCAATCTCCTACATTTGATGTGCTGCTATTGAAGAATACCTGTGCTTCCTGCAATTTAGACCACAATGTAATCAACAGCATGCTTTTTGTCAGTATCATGAGGAATATTGACCTTGGCTCCAAAGCTGCAAATACAGGTTGACCAACTTTCTGCAAATTAGTTGGACAAGTCTGTATCTCAAAGAACAGGCGAAGAAGTGAGTGAAATGGAAGTTGGATTAGGACAATTGTTTCAAGGGTTGTTTAAGGTGCCTATAAGAGAAGGCAAAGTTTGCTGGTACAAACCAGGAAGCTCAGACCAGATTGCTATCTGGTCAGATCTGGGTGTGGAAGCACCACTTCCATTGACTCTAAGAGAAGAGGCATTTGTGCATGCATGTCCTCTGACAGATTGCTGATGGCTGGTTCTGCTGCACTAATCACTGCATGATGGGTTGTTCCTGCACTCTCATCCCTGTGGCAACAACAAAACGCAAGACGTGGGGAGGTAAAGTAAAACACCACTAATGCAGTAAAAAGTCCATTGAAGCTTGATTGCATCATTTTCAGCCAAGCTGATCGTCCAGTGCTCAATATTAACAGGCGATGTTTGGAAAAGCATACAAACGGCCTTAAACACACACGCAAGCACATTACTAGAAATCTATGCTCCTTGTTTGTGAAAGTTCAAAATCAAATTCAGTCCTGCACTGTTGAATTCATCTCTGCTACTGAAGAAAAGAGAGTTGTATTCCAGAAACAAGAAGACAAAATGATGAAGATCAAGCTAATGATACACAAAATTTGTATACAATTACCATTTGCAGAAACAGTGAACTTGCACGATTGCATTTAACACAGAAATGTGAAAGGATTTGAAGCCATAGCGAGGTTTGTCCACGCACTGGGAGAGACAAGGTGTTTCTTTAACAATCATGGAAGGAATCTGTGTTTCACATTCTTGGAAGCAAGTAGAGGCATGCAATTACCTTGAGCAGAACAATGCAACGTGCAGTTGGAGGAGTGACCTCAAATGTGTCAAACAAGAAACGCTTGAAAGTAACTCTCAAGAATGCTCAGAGTCCGTAGAGAGAGCCGCGCCCTAGAAAACTCGATCTATGGACACGGAGTTCTCTCTATGGATCTGAGTGTCAGTCAAACCGCACCTTAGAAAACTCTCTTGCCGTCGATCATAATCCCCTACCACGACCGATTTGAGCCAAGCACATGACTAGAGTAAGACGGATCATGCTTGCAAAGGATGCTGAGATGGGTCCTGCTTGCAAGTGCTCAGACAGATTATACTTGCGAAGAGTGATAAGATTGATCATGCTTGAAAGAATACAGCACATCAGTGGTACTTCTTCTGAGGTTGCTCACTTTTTCAGGAAGAGCTTCGACGAGGAGCTCGTTGCCAATGCCAGCCAGGCAATTCACAGCTGTATTCAAGAGTTGGATGTGATTCCCGCTTAACACACATTCCATCTCTTTCTGTGTGTCCGTCTCACCCTAAAATCCTAAGCTATTCAGAACGGAAGCCCAAAGTTTCTGCAAATTAGGACTTGCTACCGAAGTTCTGATGCAAAAGCCATTGATCAACTTCGTGCTACCGTATGCTTGAGTATCACGAAACAATGGGACCCTGAGCGATCGGTCAAACACGATTCGAACCCATTTTGATCAGCACACACTTGCCAGATCAATCTGCGATGAAGGAAGCTGGAAAATTATTCCTACAAAGCGTCGCACGATGAACGAGAATCAAGAAAAAAGTCTTCAACCATGGATGGGGGTGTCGCAAACTGACAAAGGAGACCACGATATGAAAGATTATAATAGAATCTGTTGGCGCGCCAGAATTTTTGGGCGTTTGAGTATGACGCGAGCAATTTTAGGGTTGTGACGTTTCAAGATTTTGAGAGATTTAGGGTTTAGGGTTGTCGTCTCAGATTCTCACTTATTTATTCCCTCGGCTCGCAATTTTTTCCGTCGCTACTCGGGAGGCTCCTGTGCTCGTTCCAGAGCGAGGAAGTGGTTCGAATTTTGGTATTGACATGGCGAGCACAATCGACTTCCGGTGTCTTGACGAAGGATTAGGGGGTCAGAAGAAGAGGAAGCGTGAGGAGGACGTGGAATGTGGAGATGGGGAGCATATGGAGATTCAGCAGCCGAACAAGACAGCTGCGGTAGCAAAGGTAGGGGAGGACAAGCCCGTGTACGGGCGGCCGACGTATGATGGATTTATGTCCGCGAAAGTTTCAGGCAGGAAGTGGAAGGTGACCAAGACTTCTCGGACGTCGGCCTTGAAGGTCGTGGGGCGGAAGACGACGTCGCAGGAAAAGACAAGGATGAGGGAGGTGAAGAGAGCGTACAAAGACCGCGTGTCGGAGCTTAAGAAGCAGATCGCGAGCAACAAGGTCGAGAAGCGTCGGAAAGTCGAGGAGAGGAAGAGGATCAAGAAGGAGAATGAGCTCAAATCTACACCGGTCCAGAAGATCACGAACCCTAAAACGCTGAAGAAGATGTCCAAAAAACAGAGGAAGATGCTACGCCGTGTAGCCGACTAAGCTTTTGAGGTTCTGAACCTCTTTTGTTCTTCTAGTCTCAAGTCTCACCACTAGAACCTCCAGTATGTAGCACTGGCTCCGGCTCGATCTATGTTTTCAGTGTTATCATTAAAGTTGTGAAAGAGTCAGCCGGCGGATTAGGATTGTTGTTGCTTGAACTCGCCACAGTTTTGAAGGTTGTCGAAGAGAAAGGCAGCGTGTATGCCCTGGTAACAAGATTTCTGAGGAAGGAGTTGTGTTTCCGTCAGCAATCCCAGACGGGAACTGCGACATCAGCATGGCGATGCTTCAAATTCTTTAATAGGCTGAAAGTCCATTTCTATTCCAACCTCTTCAGGCATAGCATCAGCTCTAGGTTTGCTCTGGGATGTTCTCAGATCTTCTCTGCGGTGTTCATTTCTAGCATAGAGGTTTTTTCTGTTTAAAGCTTTGTTTTGGAGCTGTAGGTGTCCTGATCTTTGTGTTTTTGGAAAGCATGAACAAAATCAGGAGGCATGATGGTCAACATTAAAGAAGAAGATCTGAAGGTTTTGTTTTCAGCCGACAGAAAAGGTTCGATACGGTTTTTTATTTCAGCTACAACTTGCACAACTCTTTTTCAGAGGTATGCTTCTAGTGAAATGAAGATTCAACAGGAGTTGCCTGCCTACTTCAAAGATTGCTGTAGTCTACATATGGCTATGTTTATTTCATGCAAAACTGCCATTTGGATGTGCAAGTGGATTCCTGGTGAGCAACAGGTTGTCCTTGATTTCCCTGTTGTGTTCCACCTTCTTCAATCTCCTTCTGTGTCTTATTCCTTCACAAATTGTGTTGTGGAAGTCGATTAAGAGAGATAAATAACCTGCACAACTTCTGTTCTGCTTTGTAGCAGTAAAACATCTTGGGTTCAGAAATGTGGTTGGCATTGTAATTTCTGTGCAATTGTAGATCATTTAAGCTGGATGAAATCCAAAACTAATAAGATTTTGGCAGTATCCTTGAGTTCAGGCATGAAAAGGATCTCCCTATAACCCTGTTTGTTTGCTTTGAATCCAAATTTTCAAGCAAGGACCAGCAGTGTTTAAAACTGTTGATCTGCCAAGAAGGTGATTCGTATTTGAGTTATGGCACTTATGTCCCTCTAACATTGGATCAAGTGTACACGGCAGAGTCCTATCCAAAAGCAATTTTATGTGCTGTTTGGGCTTTGCTCCAGAGCTGCAGTTTTATCACTTGCAGAGCTCTGGTCATGGTCTGGTCAGTTTTATCACTTGCAGTTTTATCAGCTGTGTTAGGTCTAGATGAAAACCATAAAGTTCTTTACATTCATTTTATTCTATCATTCTTTCACTCTGTTTGGTGATCCTGACAATGAGGCAATAGATATAGCAGTAGACATAGCAGTAAATGCCCTTGAAATGCATGAATGTTGCAGTAGCCCTTGTCATGTGCTACCATATTGGTGCCTGCATTTATTGTTGTCCACACATCATGCAAAATAACATAAGAACACACCTTAATTGGTGCACCATACAACAAGCAACAATGCACTTGCAACAAGCAGGAATCCAAGCTCAAAGCATAAAATCAAACAGAATACACAAATCATGTGCCATAGAAACTTGCACAAAAACATATGAAAACTTGCAAGCAGAAATCTCGAATCGCTTTTGGTGATTTGAGAACCCACACCTTAGGATTATATCCCAAACATCAAATGGTCCGAATTGTGTTCACATTTGAATTGGTTTTGAGTTAAAACATAATTAATTATGTTGACCCAACTTAACATAAAATAATTATGATTTAATTGAATAATTAAACTAACACATTTAATAATTGTCATGTTTTACCATATTGGTGCCTACACCTATAGGGGTTCCAATGTCACACAAAATAACGTACGAACACATTAATTGGCACATCATACTTAAACCACTCCTCTATTAGGGCTAAGGTCTCCTTCAACCAAATAACATTGTAACACAATCTTGTTGACACCCTACTTCTAAGGTGGGAAAAAAATAGGTTGAATGCAAATGTGAGTCCCATTGTTACTTGCCTGGTTATAATCCCTCAAATATTCAACTAGATACGAATCATTATGAAAGAAAAACTTAAGAAAACCCTATTATTCGACCATAAGAATAGATACCTAACTCTATTTGGTGCATTGAGGCAAAACCATTTTCTAATTGACATTTCTTCCAATGGCGGTATAGGCATCCCATTTGTTCATCTTGGGAACGTTGATTACAAATTAATATAGTGATGGATTTGAATACATCATAAGCCAACATGAACCATCACTAAAGATGAGTCAATTTGGTCATGCACAATTATGCACATGGTCTTTCCATGTTTAAGTATCTTGGCCCCTTACAACAACACTTCGAAAGATAAAACCACACATGTAAAATGACACATTCTGTAGTCACATCCAATGTAATCGATGTTGTTTACTACATGTACACATAATTTCCTAGCTTGAATATACAACTTGAGGATGATAATTACCTCCCCAAATAATGGCATAATGCAACATATTTCAATGTTGAGCAATTGCCAAATTCTTCACATCCATTGATATTACTTGTTGAAATAAGACTTTTCATTGTTCACATGTTTGGATCATCCAAATTCAAAATTGCTTTAACATTGTGCCAAATTATGATAGTTCAAGTTCACAACTAAACAGTAAAAGATAAAATGCAAAAAAATGCAAAAAAACTTACACCCTATAATTAACCACGGTAGTTGCAAATCCTAGTATTTAATATGGCCCTTTTGAACCCATACTTTTGTATGCAAAAGCATGATAAAATATATCAAACAATTAATTTTCTTAAAATCCAATTTATAATTGAGGCAATTTTTGACACATGTGTAAAAAAGTAAATAAAAAAGCTTTGTAAGTAAAAATATAAAACCATCAGGACCTCCATTGGGTTTGTGGTAAGTTGAGTACAAAATTTCAATAACTTTTGTATAATAAAAGTATGGAGCAAGTAGGTTTGAAATTAACTAGTCAATATGGTGTTCAAAACATCTTTTACATAAAAAGTTTGATATATTATGACTATGATATGTACAATTTGAGAACACATAAGTATTCTAAGTCTTCATTAACTTGAAAGTAGAACAAAAATCAATATTTGATCTTTTTTCATTTACTTGCAACTAATTTTGTAAAACCTAAACATCTATGTAAGTACGTTCATTTTTTTGAAATCTATTTAGATGCATATTAAAAATGTGATTCTTGAACTTTATTATAATGAGGTAAAAGAATATTCTTGAACTTATCAAAAATAAAATAATATTCTTACTTTCAATACATTAAAACCTACTTATGTCTACTTATCATTTTTTGTGACAAGGATCACCAATTGTCTGCTTTACCATGTTTTTGCCCCACAAACTTCATTTCACCGTTTACACCTTTCATTTAATTAACCCATTTACCTTAATATGGTCTTATGAAGTGATATGATGATCTATTAATGTTTTCTCACATAATGCTTGAAATTCCCCATGAAATTTGTACCTTGGTTGGTGAGTACTTTAACTAGAGCCCCAAACCTACTAAGTACTTTGTCCAAAAATGCATAGGCAACACCTTCACTATTGCAATATAGCAATGGCATCAATTTTAGCCACTTGAAAATGTTCAATCATAACCAAAACATATTAATTATGTCACATTGTAAAATTCAATGAACCAACAAATCTAAACTCCATCAATAATGAAACCCCATGATGGATAATATTTGTAAACAAGGTGTAGGCGTGTTAAAGGATGCTCCACTTTGTCACACACCACACACTAAAAAACAGACAATTGAGCATGTAATCGCATCCCATGTCACCAATAGTAGTATGCCAAAAAGAAACTATAGGTCCATTGAACCCCAAAATGTTTCAACTTTTCATGAACATGCTACACAAGGCCGTCACAATGTTATGGGTAAGGCATAATTCACATTTGTCAATTTGGCCACACTTATAGGAGGGAATTATTTTCCCATTTCAATCACTTGGCCTTGTGCACATCTTGGTAACATTCCTTGGGTGTCAATATAACTGGAATTTCATTCACTTGCAAATATGCAAAGACAAGTGCATCCTCATGTATGTCCAAAACACTATTGCCTTTTGGTTCAATGTTTGCATCACAAGAACTTTCATAGCCCATGTTGGTTAGAGGTGCATTTGTAGAACAATTCAATAATGTAGATTTACAAGTACTAGGTAAATATTACCATAAAGGTCTAGGTTTTAGGGTTAGGATCTCAAGCACACATGGTGACTAATCTATGGCCTAGGTAGCATCAAAATGCATAATTAGGTTTTAAGGTTTAGGATTTTATTCGAACACCATAATTCCTTATAGAGTTAGGAGGGGGGGAGCCATGATCACATGTACATCTCCTAATGTGCTCCCAAGCTCCTTGATGGACTCAAATGTGAATCTGAAGTTAAAACAACGGAAGAGCAAAAAGTTGGGTGCACACTCCCTTGTTTGCAGCACTTTAAGGGTAGAAAGGCATGCTGGAGCTCCGAGATGGGACTAGGAAGATGGACAAGCAATTCACTTATTCACACGGATTTGCACAAACCAGACAACAAGTTGGTTAGTGCATGTTGGAATACTTTTGGTGCTAGGACAAGCCACGGGCAAACTCGGACTCACAAGACTCACCACGGCCCAGACTTGGGGGAAGCCACCACCTTCCCCCTTATGTATATTCTATACCTCTCCACGAGGCCCACATCCAAATGGCATTTTGTCCCAGGACTCCCAAGTGGGAATCCCAAAATTCCCAAAATTGGGACTCTCACAACTTTGAGGGCCCATAACTTTGTTTATAGACCTCCAATTGATATGAGGTTTAAAGAAAAGTTTTATCCCTCGTCGAGATCTTTTAACGATATGTTGCACGCCACCTGCACACAAGGAAATTAGGGCGATTCTTGACTTTTAATGGTCGGGAGTCAAACTGCCAATTTGATTTTCAACCCTCCTTTTGACCATAACTTGTGTTTCAAGTGTCCAAATAAGTCATGTGAACCCATTTCAGACACTTACGTTCCAAGAACTTTCCAATGATATATGAAACTCTTCAATCCATTGAGTTTTGACCCTTGTAATTACTCTCTGAAAATTCAGGTCCATCAAGACTCCAACTCCCAAAATGGGGGCTCACTTGGGAGTGTGAGAGCTAAATAAACGCTTGGGTGTCCTCTCGCTTATTACAATTCAACCTTAAATTTACCATAAGAGCCAACTTGAATCCTTTATTGCCACATGGCACCTCAATAATTTTGAAGAACAATTAAGAAGCAATTACAGAACCATGTTAGCATTTAAAGTCAATAGATGTTGTAATGATGGTCAATCACCACCAACTTGAGATGCAAAAAAATCCAACATTACAAAACCCTTATACCGGTTATGTTAATGACACATAAATAATTTGGATTATGCTTGGGCAAAATTTCAACAACATTAAAGCTTCTTGGGTTGTTGGGAAAAATTAGTATAATAATATAGGGTTGTACACCCCCAGACTAGCATTCAGAAGCAACATGGATGGCTAGAAAGATTATATAATACCAATAAGGGATCCACTAGAAGAAATCTTGTCCATTCCAATCATATGGTTATTACAACTATAGATGCGATTAGTGTCCAAATCAACTACTTTTACAACTTCAATTAGGTTAATCCTACATGTCATGTGTTGTAAATGTGTGTCATCATATATGTGACTATTTTTAATTGCATATGTGATTACATTATTAATGTAATCTAATAAAGTTGCAAATACACTATAATTCGTGACTATTACATGTTTAGATGGAAAAGTAAAATGAAAGTGCACATTTTTCATCCAATATTATGAATGGATACTTGGATGGATGAAAACCTAATTGTTTTTACAATTGGTCATAACTATTTTGGCAACTAAAGCCAATATTTTTTCCATTTACAATATTTTGATGATTAAAACATATGTGGCATCTTTGGAATTACAATATTTGTTTGATAATTGACTTATGTCTAATTGTCTATTGGTTTTTATGTAATATTTATTAACATGGAAAATATAAATTATTATATTTTTATTAAATATGTTTGAGTTATGATCTATTTATAAATAATATATATGATGATTATTTAATTACATGTTATACATGTAAATTAAATTTTATTGGTAAAAATTACAACTTATTATAATCATAATCAAATATGATTTTTAAAAATCAAATAGAGTTTTTAAATGTCTAAGAAATAAATCATTTATTTGGTCATAAGAATTTAACCATAATTTTAAATTAATTTTTAAAAAAAATTGTAAGAATATAAAACTTAAAACTTAATTATCTAACATTACTGAATGTGATTTGATTAAAATTTGAAATATAAAAAAATATTATACATCATAAATATTACAATTGATATTTTTAAAAGTTATTATGTTAATAATGATATATCCATCACATTTCAATATGATAGATATTTTAATATGTGAATTAATTAAAAGTATGACATATTATAATCACATTTTATTAAAAAAACCTATTGAAACGAAGGATTAATATGTGGGAGGTAAATTATTTGTTTATTTATATAAATATTAGTCGTAATACTTTTCATTTGTAAATCAAATGTTTGAAAAACATTTTTTCAAATTAATGTACATTTTTGGAATATATATATATTTAGTCGTGTATGTCATTGAGAGTACTTTAAAAACCAACTTTGAATTTTCCATTTGGACAAATATCAATATAATATGAAATATTGAAATTGGTGTTTATGCAATGTTTAAAATCAAGTATGGGCTAAATAAAATACATTCCACTGTAACGAAAAGACAAGGGCTACAAAATGCTCCCATCACACTTGTAAGTCCATCACCATGAGACATAAATTAATCAACTCTTCACAACTCAAGAACTTGATGGTATAATAATTGCTAAGTTATGCTTTCAATAGTCATAAATTATGTATATAATTCAATCTATGGGTCCATGGGGGTCAGATTACTTCGATCTTTCTCTCATGAGTCTCAATTGACATCATTGGTAGAACAAAATATTTAGACGCCTCACCCAACAACACAAAGGGAAAAAAAATCCTTAAAAGGAAAGAAAATGGAACCATTCCAAGAGGTGATGAATGGAATTGAACAAAGAAAATACAAGGAGCAAGACTAAAGATCCGCAATTCCTCAAAAAGTTTGGCAAATATAGCCCATCTCCCCCTACTAAAGTTCCCAAAGTAATCCCATGATTGATAGATGAATTGAGCACATTTGGAAGCCCCAATGAAATGGGGTACTTTCTTCCTTCAGAGAACATTGAAATAGAAATCAAGTCACCCAAACCAACAACCTGCATTGAACAACTATTTGCCAAAATTTGTCTTTCAAGATCCCTAATGACCCTCATATCTTCCCAATCATAGACCCCTAATCCTAGTGTTACACTGCATTTCTCTACAGGATATATGGTGCAATGAAAATGACATTTCTTCCAAAACAATAGCAGTAAACATTATCAAACATTCTTCCTTCAAGTGGCACAAAATGTCACAAGTTGCCAAAAAAAAACCATCTCTACAAAAAGACCCACACATAATAACCATAAAAACCATCAAATACTTAGTTGCCGGATTGTAGAAATCCCTCAGTACTAAACTCCAACCTCGTCTCGTTCTTGATTGACGTCCAACAACAAGAATCCACACAGCAACGCCACACCACACAAGTCTTACCCACCAAGAAAACCATAACAAACAAAGTGTTGTCAATCATAAACGCTCCCGAAAGCTCATAACTTGCAAAAAAACAAAACAATACAAAAATAAAAACTCCATTCCTTCCGTCTATCACCAACAACTACCGAACCTTTGTTATTTTTTGTTTTCAGCAAATGATGAGACCATCATCCAATTAGGTTATCATTGTAGAAATTTCATCACACCACTATATTTTCAGATCAAACGGGATGATTTGATGGCAAAGGAGTTGAAATCTACCCTTGGGGTTTAAGGATTAAACCTCGTAGAGTGACATAATTGTGGTCAACAATGGTATGTTGACCGTATGTACCTTACATAGTTAGGCTACTTAACCTAGGTGTCTACCTAGGCACGCCTAAGTACCTAGACTAGGTGGCCTACCTAGCTACCTAAATTAGTTTTTTGTTTAACCTAGGTAGTGAGATGTGTCAACAACTCATAGGTTGAAAATTTATGAAATCACCAATAATATGAATTGTTATATTGCATTATTTATATAAATATAAATGTAGTTAAATGTTGATTTAAAAATATATTAAATCATTTAAATTTAATTGATTTAAAAATGTTGCCCAATATTTTATGTATTTGTATATGTAGTCACATAGTCCTACGACTAATCAATCAATGAAAAATCCTTGTAGTTACAAATGATATGTGACTATCGGTGTGACTATACATGCCATGTGGAGTTTTTTGTGACTAGTTGTCTTTTGCCACTTGTCCAAGGCGACTACAAGGTTTGTAGTCGCATGTGTCCATTACGACTAAAATTTTGTCTTTTGCAATTAAAATTTTAATCATTTATTTCCAAAAACATTCTAGTAGATCTGAACCACATGTGACTATGACATTTTGGCCCAGTGTCAAATAATTTCACCCAACAATCAAGTAGATTACCAATTATGTTAGCAAAATCTAGAGCTTTCAAAAATGAACCATCTTGCCATTAACATATGTATTCCTGTAACTGTTTAAGAAAAAAATTGAAAGTATTGTAGGGCACACTGTAACCAAGTGCCCAATACATAAGCTCATGTACATGATGATTTGCCAGCACATGTTTCATTCACATCTTCAATTTAGACACCCACCACAATTTGAAATTCACATGATGCAATCAATCAAAAAATGTGGGTATAACATATCACTCACTAATACCTACCTGCTAATATGGTAGATGGAATAAGATGTTTTTCCTCTTTACACCATGAATATGAACAAGATTGACCTTTATCAAATGTTGATCGCATTCTCCTAGTAACAAACTCACATTCTTCCGCCCTTCTTAAGAAATCAATAGTAGATACTCGTACTAAAGCATGTTTCAGTTGTGGTTGTCCATTGCAGATGACACAATTTCTCCTACATAGGTGGCTTTTCCCAAGATAACGATAGTGCCCTGGGTACACATTTTTCTTTAGGTGGGATGAATGTCTTGTCTCCATGTGTCGCAACCCCACTTTGGCCAAGTGTGGGGTGAAGCCCAACACTTGGAAAAGTTGGAGGTTTGGAGTCCTCCGGGACTCCCGAATGTTCAGAGCTCGATAGCAAGGCTCAAAACACCTTGCATTGGGGTGTTCTTGGTGTCATTCGAAAGGTATTGAAACGTAGATATCGAAAATGGCCTCGCATTGGCAATTCGGACATCCTCAGCCCAAGTTATGGGCAAAAGAAGCACCGGAAGTCAAATTGGCAATTTGACTCCCGACCACTAAAAGTCGGGAATCGACCTCTTCCCGACGTCGCCTTGAAGAGTGCGACACGGCGTTGGAAAGCTCTCGACGAGGGCTACAACATTGATTCAGGACTCGTCCCGATCCGAGTTCGGGGCGAGGAGTTATGGTCGTTGAAAGCTCCGGGAGTCCAGCCGGGACACTTTCGGGACTCCATTTCGGGAGTCCCAACAAAATGTGCCATTCGGATGTAGCCTCCGTGACCAGCTGCAGAGAATATTATATGGGGGAAGGTGGTGGCTTCCCTTGAGTCCAGGCCGTGGTGAGTCTTGTGTGTCCAAGTGCCCGTGGCAAGTCCCAACACCAAAGGGTGTCCTGAATGTTAAACTAACCCGATATGGTTGGTTTTTGGATGCAGATTCACACAAGCTAAGCTAGTCCCTCTTCCTAGTCTAATCCCTGGGCTCCCAACTCGACCCTCTACCCCTTTCTAGAGTTGGAAGCCGGGAGCGTGCTACCAAATCTCAACTTTTCGCAACTTGACTTTGTGAAACCCTCAAGTGGGTTTCACCCCGTGACTTGGGAGCGCGTCACCATGTTTAGACCACACAAAGGGCAAGCCAAATAGCCCTTCATTTGACACCTTGCAAACAACCCATATGTGGGATAGTCATGGATATTCCAAATGCAAATGGCTCTAAACATAAACCTTTGAGACCTTTTTGGCCTCGTCACATCAAGGGCTAGTACCCCTATCCTCAATAATTCTAGTTCCTCAACCAACGGCTGCAAATAAACATCTATGTTCTCATTTTTAACTTAATATTTCCCTAGAATCAATAATGTGAACATCACAAAAAAACATTTAGTTGTCAACTAGGGTGGGAGGTTGTAATACAAGAGAAAGACATGCCAAGTAGAATGGTTTGTTGATAAGTCAACATATGGATTGACCCTATCAAGGGCTAAACCCAATCAAATGTTGCAGGGGTCTAAAGCAAACTTAAGCTAGGTGTTATCTACATGTTTCCATGCCTTTGAATCACATAATGACCGCACCATTCCAACATGGCTTTTGTTTGCCCGGGCATGCCTAGACATCAACTCTACTAGTGATGAGCATCTGTGCATACACTTTCAACATGGAATCAATGGGAAGTGATTAAACACTTTACAAGGAACTTGGGAATCTTGGGAAAAAGTGCCATTTGGATGTAACCTCGGCAGAGAGCTGCAGAGAATACTATATGAGGGAAGGTGGTGGCTTCCCCCGAGTTTGAGCCGTGGTGAGTCTTGTGTGTCAAAGTGCCCATGGCTTGTCCCAATACCCAAGGGTGTTCTCGAATGTTAACTAACCCTCTTGTGTGTGGAGAATTCAAGCTCAACTAGTTAGGTTTCATTAGTCACTGGAGTAGGAAAGTAACTAGGTTACTTTCACAAGGTTGAATTACTTTCGTTACTTATTTTAGTTTGGTTATTTGTGGTGTGGTCTTGTAGTTAAATACCTTGGTGTTGATGGTTTGCATCTCTTTTCTTCATTGCACAAGTTTGTGTGTTTCTTATGATAAGAACCTTGGAGAGTTCTTGATGTTGTGTTTTGTGTTGTGAACATTATGTTGTAGTTTCCTTTCAATAAAGATTTATGTTTGCACTTGAGTAGATCTCCTATTTGTTAACATGGTATCAGAGCTTAGGTTGTTTGGTGAGAAAGTTGAAAGAGGTCTAGAGCTAGAAA
>Ga0209611_10001083_pt1 | contig 45052 bp, 42 predicted proteins | sample S1TSphgellanicum_3_FD_187693 | JGI IMG/M metagenome (GOLD analysis project Ga0209611, IMG submission 187693) | Host-associated microbial communities from peat moss isolated from Minnesota, USA - S1T2_Fc - Sphagnum magellanicum MG (SPAdes) (version 2) | ecosystem: Host-associated > Plants > Peat...
TTTGCCAAAGTTGAATCTTCAGAGGTTGTCTAAAAGCTTCTTCAAGACATTGCAAGATGCAAGCATACAAAGAACACCCATCATGCAAGATTATGAAGAACACCCCTCTTGCAATCTTGTGAAGAACGCCATCTTGCATGCTCACAAAAACATCATCAGACAGATGGACAAAACCATGATCAGCAAACTTACAGCAGCATCTCGCAAGCTTACAAAAGCATCATGAACATACGGGGAAGTGGGCAAACCTTCTGGCCATAACTATATGGTGAAGTGCTCCTCTCTGAGCTCTTGTTAAAGCTTGAGCATCATCATCTCTAAGAGTTGCTAGTAAAGTAATTAGTACACTAGTCTACTCTGCAGAGACTCGAAGTGGGTGTGACCATCATGAGTCAAGACAACCTTTCAGGTTGTGTAACTGTATAAGAAGAAGCATGTATCAATACAGAAGTAGATCTTCTCTCCTAATTCTTTCTCTTGCATTATTCTCACATGGTTAAGTAATCCAAGATGCATTTGTTTACACAAGAAGATAATCAGAGAGATTGAGCAGATCTGAAACCTGTATAATGATTGAGAGATTCATGATACATGATCTCAATCATAGTAAAACAAAATCTGTAAACTACAATCCATTGTGGATCATATGATACACTCACCAAAACCTTACAGCAAATAAATGGCACAGAAAATTGATACAAGCCATGTAACTAAATTTGATGGAACCTTTTATAACATATGGGTTCATAGTTTGACATTGATATTAAAAGCAGAAAAATTATGGAATGTCGTAAATGGTACTGTACCAAAGCCGAGAGCTCCAACTGCAACCCAAATCCCTGCAGGTACTCCAACTTTGCCTGCCATAGGAGCAGGAAGCATAAGTGAGTGGGAAGAAAGGGATGCAATGTCTCTTACCATAATTAACAATTGCTTGGACAATAGTGTCATATCAATCATGTCCAACATCAACAATGCTAGCAAGGTTGTTCCAATCTCAATATGTTGTAATCAAAATGTATTTAAAGGATAAGTTCCATACTCTGAAGATGAGGGAAAGTGATAGTGTAACAAAACACGTTCATTTGTTTTGAACAAATCTGCATCAACTAACTGTCGTAGGTGCAACTGTGCCGAATGATGAAACAATTATTTGCCTCATGAGGAGTATGCCTCCAAGCTAGAGAACATTCATAAGTTCTTTAAGGAGACAACCTAACCTCACTCTTCAATCTTTGATCATAGATTTGATCCAAAAAGAAACATTGATGAAAGACATGAATCTACACAATGAAAGTTCATTAGCTCTTTATGTGGGGGAGAAATATTCAACGTACAACAACAAAAAATGCACAAAGTACAACAAATTTTTTCCACCAAAACATGTAGCAACAACATCGTCTCAATTTTTTGATAAGAAGAAAGTGAAGTGCTTCTATTGTAAGAAACTAGGACATCTGATAAAGGATTGCAAGAAAAGAATAGTTGAAGAAGCTAATTCTAATGGTAAAAGGCAGTCGAACATTGTTATAAAGAATAACAGTTTGTATGTTGCTACCTACCCTCATGGCAAAAGAAGGAAACAACCCCACTTGGTATATAGATATTGAAGCGTCTTAACACATGTTTTGATAGAGAATGTTCCACATATTATTAATCACTCAAAAGTAGTGAACTTGTGTTTTTGGGTGACAATACAACATATGAAATACATGGGCAAGGAATGGTAATAGTAAGACTCCTCAATGGTATAGGAACACAAACACCAAAAGTTTTGCATCTTCTCAAATTAAAGAAAAATTTGTTTTCAACAAAACAATTTGATAAGGTAGCAAGGGAAATGCACATAAAACAAGGACAATACACTCTCATCAATAAATCAAGAGACATCATAGCAAAATGCAAATTGGATGCTAATTTATATGAATTTGGTGAAATTGTCAAAAATGAAAGTAAATTCATTGCAATCCCAATAACACCACAAATTAATATGGCTGACTTATGGCATTTGAGACTTGGACAAATTAATAATAACAAACTCAAAAACATACAACTCTAGCAAAAAGAGTTGATTCTTTCAATGAAAAGGACATTACATTTTGTACACCTTGCATCGAAAGAAAACAACATAGAATCAAATTTCCGAAAGAAGGTTCTACAAAATCTACACAAATCCTTAGGTGAATACACTATGATATTTATGGACCTCTACAAACATATACATATGGAGGTTGTAAATATTTTATACCTTCATTGATGATAAATCTATATATTGTTTTGTTTACCTCATGAACAAAATAAATGAAGCATTTGACAAACTTTTCATATACAGAGCATTTGATGAAAAACAAACTAGCCATAATATATATCAAAATACTAAGGTATAATCGAGGAGGTGAATATAATTTTTTTTTAAATTATGAATATTGTCAAAAGGATGGCATCAAGAGGGAGTTTACTACAGCTTACACACCTCAACAAAATGGTGATTTTGAAAGAAAGAATAAGACATCAATAGAAGCTATTTTAATTATGTTAACATTTGCAAAAATACCCAAATTTTTTTGGGGAAAAGCTTTGATGATTGCAAATTATTTGTAAAATCAAAATCCTATAAAAACAAACTATAACCAAATAACACCTTATGAGCTTTGGTTTGGACATCAACTTAATTAGTCTCACTTTAAAATATTTGGATGTAAGGCTCATGTATGTATTCATAAGGAAACAAGATGGAAGCTAGATATGCATTATATTCAATGTATCTTTTTGGGTTATAGTGACAAATCCAAGGCTTACTAATTAATGACAACAAGTGGGCACCAAATCCTTACTTCAAGAGACATCATTTTTTATGAAACACACATCAAGTTTACACAAAACTTCATTCAACAAGATGACAAAGTTGAAGAAGATTCCTTATTTAATGCAAACCTTTTTCAATTCAAAATGATAAAAATTTCGAATCCTCAAACTCAATCATCAAGTGTACCTCAAAATAGTGTTCAAAGCACACAACAAAATCAACCATCAATACCATTCCCAACACAATTTCAACCAGATTTGTTAAATTAGGAAACATTTAATTCTCAAAATGTGGGAGAACAACAACAAATTCAACATGATGTTGTTGAAGCCTTGTCCCAATTATCTTTACATAATGAACATGATGTAATACATGATTAGGAGGTAACATCAGGCCTTTCTCAAAGACCTAAAAGGATTGTCAACCTTTCACAAAGATTAAATGAAATAATACAAGGCTAAAAACCAGCAAAGAAAAGTACAAAATTCATATATCATGCATGTGTTGCCAATATATAATACATGACCCCTACTTCCATCAAGGATGCTCTTGATGGACCTAATGTTGGAAAATGGAAATCAACCATACAAGGTGAACTACAATTTTTAAAAGTTAACAAAACTAGGGAAATAACTAGTCTCCCAAAGGGTGGAATTCATATTTCATCCAAATGGGTCTTTAAGATAAAAACAAAGTTAGATGGATCCATTGACAAGTTTTAAACAAGATTAGTAGCAAGAAGGTTTACACAAATTCAAGTTGTTGACTCCACTGAGACTTTCTCACTTGTTGTCAAATTGAATTCCATCAAAATGTTGCTAGTTCTTGCTACTCAATATGATTTAGAGATGCATGAACTTCATGTAAAGACAACATTTTAAAATGGCTTTCTTGATGAGGACATCTACATATTTATGCTAGAAGGGTTGCTAATTCCACTTAATCCACATATAGTATGCAAACTTTTGAAATTTTTATATGGATTCAAACAATATTCTAGGGCATGGTATCGATGTTTAGATAACTACTTGATATTATAATGTTTTCAAATATTGAAATTAAATGCTAATGTTTACATCAAGATATTAAACATTGGCTTTGTCATCCTTATTGTTTATGTTGATGATTATGTATTCATTAACAATACATTAACATTGATTAAACAAACCAAGTTTATTCTCCAACAAAAATTTGACGTGTTGGATGATGGAGAAATTCATTACACTTTATGTTATGGACCGACTACAAACAAGTGGAGAATTATAAGATAAGACAAGCTCTATTGATCCATCAACTGGTGTTGATCTGCTGAAGGGTTGTTCCCCAGACTATCTCCTTTTATAACCTTGAACCGTACTAGTCCCAAAATATCCTAGGCCATGATATTGCCAAAAGTATCCCAAAATATCCTAGGCCATGATATTGCCAAAAGTATCCCAAAATATCCTAGGACATGACATTGCCAAAAGTATCCCAAGTATCCAAAAATATCCTAAGCCATGATATTGCCAAAAGTATCCCAAAATATCTAGGACATGACATTGCCCAAAGTATCCCAAAATATCCTAAGTCATGACACTTTAGGTAATGCCATCCTCCACAATCATAAAAAAGGTTGGACAATTCTACATCAAGAACGATATCTGATTTCCAAATTGCAAGAATTTTACATGTTCAATTGTAATTCACTTAGTACACCCATGCAACTGAGAACTTGACAAAATATGCATGACTTTCCAAATGTTCCAACTATGCAAGTTATCATGGATATATATCCACATTCCAAGATAGTGGGTAACCTTATGCACTCCATAGTAAATTCTCAACCAAATTATGCATATGTAGTCACCAACCTTGCACAATATCTTTCCAATCCAAGAGATATTCATATTCAAGTTCTTAAGCATACGATGCAATACATCAAAGGCACATTTTATGGCATCAAATATCATAAATATGATTTTGGTCAAATATTACATGGTTTTTCTAATGCCATTTGGGCTGGAAACAAAAATACCTAGTGTCCTACATTAAGGTATTATTTTATATTTGCCCAAGGAGTAGTTTCTTGGGGGAGTAAGAAGTAACAATTAGTTGTTTTATCTTTTACAAAATCTGAATATATGGCTTTAACCAAAGCCACAACTGAAATTATTTGGTTATAAAAGCTTTTAGCTAAATTTGTATTTCCACAAAAGGATCCTACTATAATTTATTCAAAGTGCCATAGCACTTAGTGAGAACCCAAGACATCATTCTTGTAGTAAACATGTTGACATTGAATATCAATTCACAAGGGAAAGAGGAAGTTTGAGCTAGTGTTTGGAGTGACATTGTAAGTGAAGTTTGAACTAGTCAAATTAGGTTGGAAAATAAAAGTGAGCTTGGAGGTCCGTGTGCTCCCAGTTATTTTGGTGTACTCCTATTTTGAACTTGCCATTACTCCATTGAAAATTCTTTCAAGGATAAACTATGTTGTCAACTTTGTTAATTTGGTTAACTATACCAATATACCAATAGGGAAGAAAACATGCATTGGTGTACGAAATATAATGTGTGATAATTTTGTATTAATTTTACATAATGTGTGAGTGACATTTGGAATATTATGTGTGCATATGACGGATGGACATGTTAAATAGAAATGCATGAATCTAGATGAAAAGTTATAGATCCAATAGGGGAAGTCTTTTAGTGCATTGTGTTTCAACCTACCATAAAGGGTAGAGTCATTACATGATGAGGCACCTCCTAGTTTAGAAATTTGATGGAACAATTTGGACTATTTTGATTGTTATTGGTTTGAACATTACCATGAGGGACAAGCATTAGGTGACAAGACACTTGTTCAATATTATTTTTAAGAATTTATAAAATTCTTACTTTAATTTCTATTATTTCTCTTTCCAACCATAAGGGACATAATGATAGGGTGAGTTGTGATGTAGTTTTTGGCAAGGTACTTGAAGGGGCTACAACAAAAGTTTTCTTTAATCTTCATATATGTGGGATTTTACACCAATTATGAACTCTCAAACATGTAAATTATGACACTATGGATACAATGAGTTCCCAAGTTTTGATGCTTCCAATTATTTTCCCAATAGCAAGCAAGTTGAATGTGCAAACATGGATGAATGGATGTGATGACTCCATGAAGTTGGCTATAATAGGTGAATTTTATTTTTTGTGACCATGAAAAGAAGTTATGGATGTTAGTGGTTATAGTTTTAGTAGATTGCTTAAGACATTTAATAAGAAATATTGTGTTATGGTGATTCTAGGAAGTAAAAGGATGAAAAGGCATATGTTCAAGATGGGAGGGTTGAATTTGAACATGCATAGGTTTTAGAACCTGGTATGTCAATGGTAAACCTATGGGATTTTTAACTCACTTCAAAAAATAAATGACATGGAAAATTGGGCAAAGCATGCCATAGATGCATGCACCCATCAAGTTACAAAGTTCTACAACTACTTATGCATATTTGGTCCAAATTTCATTTCCCCCAAGTTTGAAGCTTGTTGTATAAAAAGATGAAGGCATATGGACATCACTTTTGAGGTGATGATGAAATTGATTGCTCTTTTAGTTACTTATGAAATTGGGATGTTGCATTTGTTTACTAGAAGTCCTGAAGGAATGAAGATGAATGTATGTGCTTCAAGTGATCCAATACATGTAAGGACCTTGAAGGAAATAAAAAAAATTAGATCATGGTTTAATTTTTCACTAATTGTTTTATTCAATTATTAGTGGGTGAAGAACATGACTAACAATAGAGGTAACCCAACCTATTAAAAAAATGAGGTTAGTTTTCTACTTGCCTATTTTCAAAAAAAATTATGTGATTTTGATGAACCAATTATTTTGTTGTTGTAAGTTTAACAAGTTTCTTTTGTTAAAGTGAGCCCAAAACACCATGGTAGAAGGTGGTTATTCATAAAGAACATAAAGTTGATGTGTTGTGGTGAACATATATGATGATTGCATTAGCACACATGGTAATAAGTTAGGTTTCAAGAAGCCCAATTGGAGTTTGTTGATGTGGATAAGACTAAAGTAATAGTAGGTGTGATCAAATTATTTAAAGAATAAACATTGTTTGTTAGTTAAACCTTGCAAAATAAATTAGGGATAATTAATGCACATGGATGATACACTATATTTTACTTTCAATATGTAACATAATGTTGTTTGACAACTATTTTCCAATGGAAGATTTATGGGATATGAATTATTTTTTAAACAATTTGTGTGTGTGTGTTTATCTCCAACTTTAATTAGATTTTTTTCACTTACAATATTTTTTATTAGTGAATATTTTCACTTTAATTATATTTTTATTTGAATTTCAAACATGGATTTATAATTGTAATATTTGGATTTGAAACTTGGATTTGTAACAATTAAAACAATTGTTTGTTCAATGATATTTTAAATGGACTTGTGGTCCTTGGATTTGTAGTTGCAATACATGTTGAATAAAACGGTGTGTTCACGCTAAAATGGGCAACATGATGCATGACAAATAATTCATTTTTAATGTTTTGTGTCAAATTTTGTATTAATGTTGTAAGTTTTTAATTTTTTTGCATGATAATGTTTTCTATATATTATGGAAACATGTGATATGATTTGGAATGATTTAATGAAGGCAAAATATTCAAAAACATTCATTATGCACTGTAAGACTTCTATTCTTGGGGAGATCATTTAAACACAAACATATTTTGGGAAAGGTTATCTAAATAAATATTTATAAAATAATATATTGCAACATCTTGTTAAGTTAAATTTGAATTTTTTCAACTTTCAAATGAAAGATTCTTAAAGTATTATGGGAATATTCTAAAATAAATAATGATTAGGCTAAGTGGGTGGGTGTGGCTCTTATAAACATGGTGGCACCCAAGAAACCATAGTTGGTCCAATCAACTATGTGTAGTTGTAAACACATACTACAAGTTGCAAAACAATTCAATTATTAATTGTTATTGGATGTTATTAAACATAGTTAATAATAATTGTTTTTTTGTTATATTCTCATCAAATTTGTACCATGTGCACAACACATAGTTGCATTTACAATTACAAAAGTTGGTTGAAAATGTAGCTACAAGCACTTATGATTACAATGCCATGGAGGATTCCACTAATCTTAGTTGTAAATGTAACTGATTTGGACACCAATAACAAGGTAATCACAAACACATTCATTCATATCGACAATATTTTAAAAAATCACTACAAGAACAAAAAGGAAAAAACATGTAGCCATTACCCAAATACACATGACCAAAATAAAGGAACATAGAAACACTAAATAAAAAATCTTGAGATCCAAGTGTAACCTACATTAAAAGTGACAAAATTTGAAAAATCCAAGAAAATGTTTTTGTTTAAAAATTTGAACATGTGTGAATGACATCCACAATACATGTAACCAAAATCGAGACACTTGCAACAATAATTTTTTTAAAAAATAAACTAATGGTGAAAACACACTACGGTAACCCCCTTTGGGATGTCATGTTGTATTACTTTCTAAGGATGTGCATGTTTGAATGTATCCCACGATAAACTTTTGAAATATTTTCACAATATTTTTGAATATTATGTTAGGATATAAATTAGGCAAGATATTTTTTAAATATTTCATTTCATTTTATAAAAATGAAAAATTAGAATATATTTGTGAAAACAAATGTAGTGTACGTGTGTATTCAAAAACACAAATATATTCCAAAAATAATTTAAATGATTTTTAATCCTTATGAAAGTTAAAAGTATATTGAACCATGTCATTTCACATAGTTTGAACCATGTTTGGATACCATCTGACTAATTTGAAAATTTTAATATCAAAAAATGAGTTTTTTCAACAAACATGCAATAAATGTTTGATAAATTGAAAATTTGACAAGTAATCACATTCACATGGAAGATGATAAACATAATTAGATGGCCCATATTTTAAATTTCATTAAATTTGATTATTTTAATGAATAATGAAATTTGAAAATTAGTGTAGGCAAAACGAAATAGTGGCCCTATTAAACCAATGTATATTATAAATATACCCATGGATCCTTCGATATAGATAATGAAATTCATTATTAAAAAAAATTTACATAACATTAATTTTGTAAAAATAATAATTGTAAGGTCCAAATATCAAAATTGATACCCAAAATCAAATCCACCATACTTTTGCAACAATTATATTAAACACAAGAGTGCATAAAAGGGGGTCATTGTAGTGTGCTTTCACCCTTAACCTCACATACATGCAACCAAAATTGAAAACTCGAGGAAAAAAAATTTCAAACATGCAACCAACACCCACAATATATGTGATCAAAATTGTGAAACCTCAAAAGAAAAAAATCCTTTCAAACACGCAACTATGTAACATTTGCAATAAATGTAACTAAAAATTGAGAAACCTCCCTACCCCACATTTATAAAAAGAAAACATGTGACCAACATTTTTACACGCGATTGAAATTGAGAAATCATTTTTTTTTTTTTTTTTGGGAAGCTTGCAACAAACACCCACAATTTACATGCAATTATAATCAAGAAACCCTAAAATGAAAAAACCCTTGAAACACACACAAAAATGATTGTAATCAAAATACATGTGATTGTAAAAAATGAAACATTTTTACATGCAATTGTAAATAAAATACATGAATAAATTTGTGTTTTACATACAACAATAACATTTCTATACACAACCATAAATATTAAGTCAAGTATGATGTAATCACAAAATATGAATTAATAAGTTAGTTTTTACATCTAATTAAACTATTTTTATATGCTACTATAAAAAATCAATCACAAATTTATTGTTTACATGCAACTAAATGAAACAATGAATCAAAAAACTTATTGCTAACCTTTTATTGTGACATTTTTACATATGATAACAATAAAAATGTTGATAAATTCATTTTTACATGTAATTGTGAGATTTTTATGTGTGAAAATGAGAATCAATTGAGAATTTATTTCTTACATGTGACTGTAAATAAAAAGAATAATTTTTAACATGTGATTGTAAGATTCTTACATATGACTATAAATGAGACGAATTAATAATTGATTCTTTTCATGCAGTTTTAACAACTTATGTGCAATTGTAAAAAATGAATTAGAATTTTATTTCCTACATGTGATCATAAAAATAATGCATTAAAATCCTTTACATGCAATTATGACATTTTTTTAGTGTTAGCACATTAGGGTGGACCAAAATGGGTAGTTGAAATTCCATTTTGAGAAACCATATTTGATGTGTTTTAAAGTAAAAACAATTAAATGATGTTGAAGTTAAACATTTTTCCCATCTCCAAGTTCAAATCACCCTAACTTAATCTTTTTTATAAATCCTTTTAGGTATATACATGGACTTTTGTTATTTTAAAATATTAAAAAAATTGTTAAAGTAATGAGAGACCTTTTGTTTCTTGATTTTTCATCTTAAATATTATAAATTTCAAAGTAGGGTTTCCCAAAGTTGTGAGTATGTTCTTGAATTCCATAAGAAAAAAAAAAGTTCACAAGCATATATTTTTTGGATTGTGACGCTAAATGTAACTTATGTTATAAAGTTCATTTATCATTGAATATTTGATTTTTTTGATGTAAAAATTTTAAAGTTGGAAAAACAAAAAAAAAGTTTTGGTTTTTCATTTCATTTTTTAATAAATATCTCAACTACATTTGAGTTGTATACAACAAGATTTGACTCACAAAAAAGAAAAAATAGTCACTAAGTCTTTCATAAAACTACATTGTAATGTACTTTTACCTTTTAACGCACAAATGTGAATAAAATCAATAATAAATGACCATAAGTAAAATAAATAATAAATAAATCAATTTTTGAATATTTTATTTTGATATTTTTCTTTGAATTACTGTAAATTACCATGTTTTGTATCCAAGTGAAACAATGTAATAAAACATAATAATAAATGTTTCTACTACAATAAAAATAAGTGGGCATATACCAATGTTGTGTGTGTAAATGGTCAGGGACTTACACTCCGTGTCAGTGTAAAAATAAATATATTTATTTAATTTTACACAGTCTGATAAAAAAAAATTGTATATATATATGATTTTACATGGCTATTTAAAACAATGTAAAAAATGTGATTTTTACTTGAGGAGGGGAGATTTCATAAGGTTTTCGATGATAAGCCAGCTAAGTGGCCCATTGCAAAATAACAAACCATCAAAATATACACCCACAACTAATTCATACGACTTTACAAGAAAATATGGTCATTAAAGGTATATAATAAAATTATCTATAAAGTAAGGAAAACAACACTAGAACCCTGAGTTTGATCATAAATAGTGTGAGATTCAGAAAAATAAAAACCCACCCGGAAAAAGAAAAACATTAGCATTCAAGGGTGGGGGCTTGGGGGCACCTCAGTTTTTGTGGTGAACTCAGTTTCACCCTGTCTTTCCTTTTTCTTTAGCGCCTCCACTCTTGCTGCATATATTTTCACTGCTCCTACTTGTAAAGCTACTATAGGTAGTCTTGAACCTTGTGCATTAAATGCTGATTTTCAGCATTTCATTCCCAGATTTAGTAAAATTTTCTTACTTTACGGATACCCCTGAAAGAAGGGTTTGGGGTGAAAGGAGGCCCAAAGACAGGGTGGTGGCTTTACAGCTAAATTTAGCATTTACATTTACATGCCCCAAAACATTTACATAGGACCATGTACGTGTATTTGACAAATATTTACACTGACCTTGTGTAGGTGCGAAAAAATAAAATACACTGCAACAGGATAAGTGTTAAGTGTAGAAAATTTGAAAGTGTAAGTGTAAATGATTTACCACTTACAAGGGATTTACAAGCTGTATACAACAACACAACACTGGTATATTGACATTTACACACACAACACTGGTATATACCTAGGCGAGTGTGAAAAAAAAACTTTTCTTGGTATAAAACCTTGGTTCTCAATTTTATTTTTATTTTTGAAAATTAAAAAATTGCCTTTCTAACCATTGGTCCTTTGTCAATTCTTTCATATGAACTGCCAGTTCTTTGATATTTCTGAAATAACCTGAAAAAAACCTAGAACCAGTGGTAATTAAAAAAATCAAATTACCACACAACATTGCCATATACTAGATATACTCTCACCCTTACTCAGTTTGGCAGTTTTTGGAAGTCTAAATTTTCCTTTACCCTAACATATATATTCTTGAAGAATTTATATTTATCTTTACCTGATTATGGCATATTAAATTCAATAAACCTATCCAGCACAACTACTAGGTAAAACTTAGAGCATATTACAAAATTATGGTATATTAAATTCAATAAAACCTACCCAACACTACTAGTAGGTAAAACTTAGAGCATATTACAAAATTATGGTATTATTAAATTCAATAGAACCTACCCAACACTACTACTAGGTAAAACTTAGAGCATATTACAAAATTATGGTATTATTAAATTCAATAAAACCTACCCAACACTACTAGTAGGTAAAACTTAGGGCATATTACACAATTTGAATATTTGGCATCACATGGCCCAACACTTGCCATGCCTCCTTCACTATTATTGCAATGTCATCATCCCATCATCATGGTGTAGTGGCAAAACAAAACAAAACAAAACAAAAAAAGGAAGCCACTTGTGACAAGAATCTAATGAAAGTGGGCCCCTTCTCTCTCTCCTTTTGTTGTTGATGAATGGCCCAGGATGGCTCCTTGCCAACACCATGTTGGTCCATCAAGTTGAGTTTAGGTTTAGACTCACTCAACCACCCAAGGGAAAAAAAAATGCCCCAATCAAAGCATCAAAGGCAAAAATCTCGTTTGACACAAGGGGATGGACCACCCTAGCTTGCTCTTGTCCATCCATGGTGTTAGGTTGCAAATTGTGGATTGGAAATTCACCTCTAAAACAATGCTAAAATGTTGCCTTCAATAACCAACCCAATATATTCATAAATAAAATTCAATAAATAATCCTTCAAGCATCATTACTATTCTTTTCCTATAATATCATAGTTTGCTACTCACTTAATTTATTATTCCAAAAAAGATGATTTCATTGGAGCTGGTTTAGGTGGGATGGGCTATAGTTGTAGGTTGTACAAAAAAGACAATTCAAAACTGTAAATTTATTAAAAGTCGATTCCAAACCAAAATTTTAAAATTAAACATTTTACAAGTTGTAGTAATGTTTCAAAATGTCCTTTTGGATCTTAAGATATCAAAAGAAAAATAAATCTCTTTATTTTTTTCAATGTCTTTTGAAATCTTTGTGTCTTTAAAAAAAAAAAAAATTGAATCTTTGTGTCTTTCCAATTTCATACACATGTTTACATGTAATTTCATACAAATGTGAATATGTATTATTTTATTTGAATATGTTGAGACTATTTCAAGAAATTAACAATTTTTTATTTTATTTTTTTGGGTTGAGATTAAGTTAGTTTTCAATAGAAACTTCTCCTTTAAATACCTAATTCAAACATTTAATTGTCACTTGCTTAGCTGATTTAATGTTTATCCATCCTAATTGCTTCCAGAATCTCAATGAATTAAAGACAAAGGTGACTAATTAAATTTTCCCTTAGATGATAATTGAATAATATTTTGTAAAATTTGAATCCTATATATATATATATATATGAAAATAACAAAGTTTTCAAATGTAAACCCTCGTTATTATTATTTTTTATCGTTTCATTGTCAATGGTAGTGCGTAGCAACATGGAGCCCAAGTTAGTTATTATTATTATTAATATTCTTTGAGGGATTGGGTTGGGGAATCCACATTCAATTGATTGTCATCCCCTTACTAGATATCACCCACACCCATAATTTCTACCATTTTCTTTTTCAAATAAACAAAAAAATGATGGAATAAACAAAGAAATCAAGTTTTGTTTATAAAGCTTATTTGGAGCATTATTTTTTAATTATCAGTTGGGAAAGGACCCAAATATTCCATAGCCAAAGTGTGTAGGCTGAAAACAGTTAAAAGTATGGGCACAGATCCTCTCTCTCTCTCTCACACATGACTCACACATTCCAAGTTCTACAGTAAATTTCTTAGTAAATAATAGGTTAGGTAAATGGACAAACCAGGTGAGGTAAAATTCAGGCAGAATAGGTAGGGTAACTTGACAGAATAGGTAAGTGAAATTGACAGAATTGCTTACATAATAGTGACAGAAGAGATAGGGGGTGAATTGACAGAATAGGTAAGGTAAAGTGACAGAAAGAGGTAATGTGAACTGACAGAACAGGTAAGGTAAAATGACAGAATATGTAAAGTAAATTTGACTGAAGGAGGTTAAGGTGAATCCGCAGAACGTGAAAGGTAATTAAATTGACAGAATAGGTGAAGGCAAATTGACAGAAGAGGTGTGGTTAATTGATAGAATAGGTAAGGTGAATTGATGGAACAGGTAAGGTAAATTAAAAGAATGGTTGAGGTAAAATTTGACAGAAAGAGGTAAAAGCTGAATCGACCGAACAGGTAAGGTAAAATTGAACAGAATAGGTAAGGTTAATTGAGAGAACAGGAAAGGTGAAATAGACAGAATAGGTGAGGTAAATCGACAGAACAGGTAAGGTGAATCGACAGAACGGGTAAGGTGAATTGACAGAATAGGCAAGTAAAACTGTGAGTGGAATAGTTTCTTAAATTTCTTACCACGCATACGTTATCATTATACGGTATACCTAGTATAAATACGTAGCAACTATACCGTAGCAAAATTGCGTACACTGCTGCGCACCACACACACGAGGAGTCCGACGCAGCAGCGTCTTGTGTCGCTCGCGCTCTTCTTCTTGTTGCTGCTGCTCAGCTGCTGCTCTGACATTTTGCGCTGCGAGCGGACGGACGGGCGAGCGTCGTCCTCATCTCTATTCTTGTGGATTAATTCGAAGCGATTTTTCTTGTGCGACGAGAGTGAGTGTTTTGTAAATTGTGTGTCGCGGGAGACGGACGGACGAGTCATGGGGATGGCGACAATGGCTGCTTTCTCGGTTCAAGGGGCTTGCGGTCTGTCTGTGAATCAGTCGTGTGTTTCCGACAGTCGGGATGCGGGTATTTGGATTAGGACTAGGAGAGACATCGGGATGCGTAGTAGAAGTAGTAGTAGGCGGGAATTGGAAGATGGGAAGCAGCGTTGCCTGTTCACTAGACGGATTGGTGGTTGTGGAGGTATTCGGTGTGTGGCCAGTGAGCCGAAGGTGAAAACATCTGTGGATGATAACGAAGGTATGGAAGATAATTCCCTGTTCTTCTTTCGATTTTATTTTTATTTTTGTTTTTGTTTCCGGTTTGCCTTCTGTATTTTTGAAGTCTGAGTGAGAACTGTTGTTCTTTTTTGCATTCTGTTTTCTTTTTTGGTGTGTGGCAATGTGAGGAAGAAGAAGTTTGCGCTTGAAGATCTCACTTGCAAGTTTCGTTTTCTGTGGAAGCTATGGCTGGTATTGAAGAAGAAGCGAGATTCTCTGAGTTAGTAACCGTGTGAGGGTGAATTATGACGCGCATTGCGGGAACCGCAATGTCGCTAGTTAATGAGGCAAACTGGTACAGATCACGACATCTCTTTTTGCAGTGAAGAATGCTCGACAGTATGGATTATTAGGACAGCCGGAAAGGGTTTGGGGAGTGGGATTTGATGATTTTGGTGAGGCTGGAGTATAGGAATTGTTGCAGGCCAATGCTGGACAAAATCCCCCCCTCATCATGCACGAGTTTGACCTCTATTTTATGTCGATCTTGTAGTATAGGGACTGAATCTGCTGTGAAGCTCATCATTGTGATGTGCTTCCTCAAGTCTCCTCATGTCTGGTATACACAATTCTGACCAGATGGAAGGACTCATGAGTCTTTACATGGGATGGACTCATTAGTCTCTACACAGGATGCTTCATCAGGAGCCTTGTACAGGACTGCTGGTGTCTTTTTACTGAAGAATGTTCATTCACTTTGGCATGTGCTTTTGTGGGCTGCACAGAATCTGTCATCCCTTCTGTAGCAAATCCAACTTCAAGAGATGCCACAGCAATTGCTTCCAACATCAAGTACCATGCTGAGTACACACCCTCTTACTCACCTTACAAATTCGAGCTGGAGCAAGCGTATGTAGCCACAGCCGAGAGTTTGAGGGACACCTTGGTCCAGAGATGGAATGAGACTTACAAGCACTTCCAGTTGGAAAATTCCAAGGCGATCCATTACCTTTCCATGGAGTTTTTGCAGGTTTGTTTAATTTTTTTTGTATCTGCAGTTACAAGTGCTTAGCAAGGAAGTTTGTGTGCATCCCATTTAGTGCACAGATTTGTATCTCAAATAGAAAATCCTTGGGTTGGTATCTCAATTTGGAGGACTGCATTCCTCTAGCAGCACAGTTCCAGTGTTGACTACTCTACACACTGCTAATGGAGGATGTTTGATGTGTGTGTCCAATGCAAATGGTTGTGGAGATTTCATTGCAATTGCATAGATATGTGTCTAATGCAAATGGTCCTACCTATGATTGCAGGGCAGAGCATTGCTCAATGCTATTGGCAATCTTGAGGTTAAGGATGCTTACAGCCAAGCCTTGCAGAGATTGGGACATGACTTGGAGGCAGTTGCTGAGAAGGTGAACCATGCTCTACTTTGACCCAACTACTGAAACCACATGCTTAGATTCCTGCATATTATTTGCATCTTCCTCTACTGTGTGCAAAATATCATCTTGGAAAGCAACTGGAAATTGATGTTACATTAACCAGGTTTGTACATCATCAAAATATTGCCCCAGAGTTTTTAGGTGCTGGGGACATCAGAAAGTATCCTCAGTTGTTATTCTATTTGAGCACAGGAGCCCGATGCTGCACTTGGGAATGGTGGGTTGGGAAGGCTAGCATCGTGTTTTCTAGACTCACTGGCTACTCTCAACTACCCTGCCTGGGGTTATGGGTTGCGTTACAAGTATGGCCTGTTCCATCAATCCATCACCAAGGATGGTCAGAAGGAGGAGGCTGAAAAATGGCTTGAGGTAACATGCTCACCAAATCTCCTGATACTGACATTCTGGGCAGGGAATATTATTCATAATTTGGCATTTGTCCACTATAGCCAAATCTGTGGCCAGCAGAGTGGATTTATTTTGTTAATTTTAATCTGCCCTGCTTACATGTGACATGTGGACTGCTTGTTAAAAGCTTTGAGATATTCAATCTAATGAGCCTTTTGAGAGAAATTTGAAACATTCAGTCATGTAAAGGGGTCTTGGTGTATTGCAGATGGGTTATCCATGGGAGATCCCAAGACATGACATTGCATATCCAATCAAGTTCTTTGGAAAGGTGGTGGAAAATTACAATGGAAAGAAGGAATGGCTTGGAGGGGAGAATGTGAAAGCATTTGCTTATGATGTTCCAATTCCTGGCTACCAGACTAAAAACACAATCAGCTTGCGACTTTGGTCTACAAAAGTCTCAGCGGAGGACTTTGATCTTGATGCATTCAATGCTGGTGATCATGAGAAAGCTAATCTAGCACATGCAAATGCTGAAAAGGTACAAACCATCATTCAGGTGACAACTGCTTGTGGTACACTGTTCATAGTAGGCTGATTTGCAAACTATGCTCAGCATAAACTTTCCCCCTGACATCTGAAATTGAAGGCGTAGGTGGTGGGCAGATTTGCTATGTGTTATATCCAGGTGATGGTACGCTTGAAGGGAAAATTTTACGACTGAAGCAGCAGTATACACTCTGTTCAGCATCCATTCAAGACATTATTGCCCGTTTTAAGGAGTGGTCAGGGTCCAAATTCAGCTGGGACAACTTCCCATCCAAGGTGGCCATTCAGATGAATGACACCCACCCCACTCTGTGTGTACCAGAGCTGATTCGTCTCCTCATAGATGAGGAGGGTCTCTCATGGGATGAAGCTTGGAAGATTACTCAAGCGTGAGCTCTCTTCCCATGTATTGATAGAACAATAGTTGTGACCTTGTTTTTTGCCATGGGCTTCCATGTATGAGTGTTCACATTTTGACCATGGTACTTTTCTGTATCATACCTGCCATGCTCTTTATTTGAATGACAAGACGATTTTATAGCATTCCATTCTGCTCATGGACCTGAGGTCAAGTATTTGTCAGCATTGCCTGAATGTATGCATTGTTATAGACCATTTTGGTTTTCTTTACAACTCCCTCCTCTTCATGGTTGGTACAGACCCTGACGATATTGTTTGACTGTGGCTCTTGGACCATAGTGGTTGGTCCATGAGATGAAATGTGAATTGCTGTTAGTACACATGTGGAAATGGTGGAGAGTGCTATGACTCATCTGCTGTGATTTCTCTTGAATTTGCTGGCAGGACTGTTGCATACACTAATCACACTGTTCTTCCTGAGGCACTAGAAAAATGGCCACTGGAGTTGTTTCAGAAACTTTTGCCACGACACATTGAAATCATTGAGCAGATTGATGAGAAGGTACTCACTACAGTCACATCAACTTTTATTTTGCTGGTGTAAGTCTCTCTGTATTGTGGTGCAAGCACTTTTTCCATATGCCTAATTTCCATGTATCAACTTTTTAGTGGATTTGTCTATCTTTTGTCCACAGCAAGTTTGCATGGTACTATTTCAACTTATGACTCACATAACTTATTGGTTCATTGCAGTTTCTGACTTTTCTTGCAAGCAAGATACCAAAGGATGAGCTGGAGGCAAAAATAAAAAGCATGCGTATACTTGAAAATGTTGAAGTTCCTGCTGCAATCCAGTCACTGTTCCCCGTGAAACCAGTAAAAGCAGATATTATCTCTAAACCAAACCCTAAAGCAGACCCTAAACCAAAAACTGATAAGGTTGAGACCAAGAAGGTGGAGAAAGTAAAGGAAGAGCCCCTTCCACCGAAACCAGCTGGAGCTGTGCGAATGGCCAACTTGTCTGTGATTGGTGGTCACAAAGTGAATGGAGTGGCAGCTATTCATACAGAGATTGTTAAGGATGAAGTCTTCAATGATTTTTACAAGGTACATAAAGTTGTCTCTCAGTGATTTAGGGGATGAGACCTCCTGTTCTTCCAAAGTGCTGACATTCTATCCAGCTTATTGTTGTTTGAAGTCCTCTTGAATGGTTGTCAACCTGTACGTCTTCAGTTATGGCCAGAGAAATTCCAGAACAAGACAAATGGAGTGACACCCAGACGCTGGCTTTCTTTCTGCAATCCTGAACTGAGCAAGGTAATCACAAAGTGGCTGGGATCTGAGGACTGGGTACTACATACCGAGCAACTAGCTGGCTTGCGCAAGGTGAGAACCGTCTTCCCCTGTATGATTTAAGTCACACATGATTGAGACAATCCTCTGAAAACAGCTTTGTGAATTTTGATTTAGAAATGCTTTAATGTATGCAACTGTTCAGATCATCACGCGGAGGAAATAATCCTTGACAATCTCTGTAAATTGTCCTGTCATGTCCACATGACTAGAAAATGGCTATCAGTTAATTCAGATTTATAAGGAGTCAAAAGATTTTTTGTTGGGATTCAGCTGAGTCTATTAAATTCTATCTTCTGGAAGTCACAATAGTAAGTTCTTTTGTACATGATAGTGCAGTTTGCAGACAACAAGGAACTTCACAAGGAGTGGATAGCAGCCAAGACAGCAAGGAAAGAGAAATTGGCAGCGTACATCAAGGACAAAACTGGCTATACTGTCAGCCCCAGTTCTTTATTTGACATTCAGGTACATCCTGGCTGTAGAGATGCAATCCTAAGACCTTGCTTAACATTTACTCACACCTGCTTGCATGAGCAAGACACACAGTATTCTAAAACCGTGTACCCATTCAAATGTGAACAGCCTTCTTGAGCCCAATGCAGGCCCCCTGTATTGAAGTATGAGAATTGGGAGGTAGCCCTGGAGTCCCCCACTTCGCGTGCAAGGCAGGGATGATCTTGGGCTAGCCTCATCTTACTCCATATTAAGCTAAACTCCTGAGTGAGATTATATGAGTCTTAACTTGCTGTAGCATTAATGGCTGTAGACCCATGTCCAGTGTACATGTCAAGTTGAAGGAAATACATGAGAGGGGTTTGCAGAACCAACCACAACTCTTTGGAGACCAGTGCTCACTTCCTGGTCACAGAATAGAAGACTTCAGGAATTCTGTTGCTGTGTATTTGGGCCCTGATAAGTCTAGAAATTCCTCTCCACATGCAGCTCACAAGGTCTTTCACCTTCACTTTGCATGGCAGGGAGACACATTCAATCTCTCTTCACAGTGATCCAGCCTAACAGTCGAAACTCAGTGGTTCAAACAGGCACATGCAGAGCTGTGGGACCACTATTTTTGTTGTTTGAATGAGCTGAAGAGATGATTCCTATCCAATGACACAAAAGCTCTCTATCTGCATGATCCTGACTAGCACTCATATGATGCAGTTTGGATTGCACCTCCTGTTGATAGTGCATATACATGACCGTGAAAAGGAGCAACACAGAGAGGCTGGTAGTGATAAATTCAAATGCATGGTTTTCAAGCATGTGGTGCTTTGTGTAGGTGAAGCGAATTCATGAATACAAGCGGCAGCTACTTAACATAATGGGGGTGATCTACCGATACAAAAAGATGAAGGAATTGAGTGCCAAGGACAGAAAGGCCAAGTTTGTTCCTCGTGTTTGCATGTTTGGAGGCAAAGCTTTTGCCACCTACTGGCAAGCGAAGCGCATTGTGAAACTCATTACAGATGTTTCAGCAACCATAAACAATGACTCTGAAATTGGAGATTTATTGAAGGTTATATTCATCCCAGACTACAACGTGAGTGTAGCTGAGGTGCTCATCCCTGCAAGTGAATTGTCACAGCACATTAGGTGACCACTTCAACCCTACACAAACCCCTCTCTAGATATCATATGAAGAGACATGATGTCCTTCATTGCCATAAATCTCAAGGGTTACTGGCCTTTCTGGTGGTCCATTTAGGTGTCTATTTCTTCAGTTTATTAACCTGAAAGTAGTGAATTTTCCTTTTTGGATGCAAACTGAGAGAGGGAACCTTGTGCGGGGGTTGCAGTACTGCAGGAATGGAAGCAAGTGGAACGAGCAACATGAAATTTGTCATGAATGGATGCATTTTGATTGGAACACTTGATGGGGCCAACGTTGAAATTCGAGAAGAAGTTGGAGAGGACAACTTTTTCCTGTTTGGGGCACTTGCTCCTGAGATTGCAGGGTTAAGAGCAGAGCGTGCTGCTGGGAAGGTGTAGTGTCAGAACCATGTAGTTAGCTTTCATCTTTTGTCAAGTATTAAATGAGGGTCTCTCAACTTGATTGATTTTCTGGGTTATATAGCAAAGGCTTCTTTTTCATCTCTACCAATAATTTTACTTTGTGTGTATGCTGGTTGTTGTAACAGTTCATTCCTGATCAAAGGTTTGAAGAAGTCAAGAAATTCATCAGAAGTGGGGTATTTGGAGATTACAACTACAATGAGTTGTTGAGCTCATTAGAAGGCAATTCAGGCTATGGGAGGGGTGACTACTTCTTGGTTGGGAAGGACTTCCCTTCCTACATTGAATGCCAAGAGGAAGTGGATATCGCTTACAAGGACCAAGAGGTAACTGCAGAGAATATGGTTTTCCCTGTTGGTGTGACTTAGCTGATGTGGATGCCATGTTTTGCACCCAAATACTCTAGTTCATAGCACATTGAAGTGCTATATGCTGATTAGAAGGTTTAGTGGTCCCTCTGATCTGTCTTTAGATCTCTTGTGATAGATTTAGATAAAGTGTTTACATATTGAGCCTGAGTATGGTAGTCTGGTCTTGCAGAAGTGGACAAAGATGTCAATACTCAACGTAGCAGGCTCATACAAATTCAGCAGCGATCGTACCATCCACGAGTATGCAAATGATATATGGGATATCACCCCCAGTGCTGTCCCTTGAGCAGACAAAAATCAGCAAATACTGATGCTGTAAGTTGTGGCTCACCAGAAAGGGAAGAGTAGAGCTAGCAGGCAAACATGATTATCTCCCATTCCTTCCAGAGATGGTATGTTTTTAATCTTGCAAAGTAGACATTTTTTATGTTGCAATTCATTATATGTTGCTCAGGACTGCTGGATCTAGAGATAATTTCAGGATAGTAGAGGTTTCCTGTTCTTTTGCACCAAAGTTCGTGTTGCATGTCATATCCATTCTCACATTCTACAGGTTCCTTTACACAGTAAGCTTCATGTGCTACTGTTACCCTGAGCTTGACTAGTGCAAGGTTGATATTGATGGTTGTCTTGTTCCTGGACAATCAGGATCGTAAATCTTTACCTAAACTGAATGGGCAATTGGGTTAGTAGACTGTAAAGCTCTAACTCTAGCTAATTATTCGTCTTGTTGCTCAAATCCTACTTCCTTCCTGATGTTGTACTATGACTGCTCTATCAAATGCCTAAAGGTTCCCTTGGCTGACTCTTCTTGTTCCATCCAGAAATGTTGATGTAGTAGTATTCTTCTCATTGTTTTGAAATTCTTTTAGTTTTTCTTTAGCAACGCTTTTAGTTTGTCTGTATCCACCATGGATGAGTCTGTCCTAGTGTAAAACTGAAGTTCAGAAACCCTAAACATAGGACTCTTCTTGAAATCTGATTGCCAGAATATGCCACTTCTCTTCCATTAGTTTTTTGAGAGCTCTAGACTCTAGACTGCTTTTTTTGAACATGGTGGGATGTAACACTTGCTCAAATATTGGTGTAATGGTCTGCACTAACTAAGCCACTAGTAATACAAAAACTAGTGGTAATAAAAGAAAATTAGAAGATGATCCTTTGAGAAGGTGACAACACTTAAGCCATGATCACATCTGCAATTCACACCATCATGGTTTAAAAGATGGTAACTAGATTAGGTTAAATCTTTCCTGTGTATCTGTACACTCTGGGAGGTTCAAATGTCACATACACATGCTTCAAAGCGAATCATGCAGTTCCTGAAATAGTGTTTTTCCAAACAAGCAAAGAGATGATCATGTCAAGTATATGTGCAAATAAAAGACTGCAGATTGGTGTATGTAGTAGTTAGGCCAGCCAAGAACTAGTCTCTTCTAAGTTAGTGTGCTCCCTCGGGCAATGGTCCTAAATTGCCTACTCCAGGTTGCAGTAGTGTTAAGTGATTGTAGTGCACTGGGTGCTTGAGCTCAAATTCATTTGACAATAATGGTCGATTCTCAGAGAAGCGGATGTATGCAGCAGATGTGTAACAGTCTGCTGGGTATCCCTTCAATCTTCGAGTTGCTTGACCATATGTTTGTGAAAATATGTGCTGCACAAAACAACCAACTTGAACAAGCTTTAAATGTCAATAAAAAGGAAAAAAAATTGCTCCAAAAAATAATATGCTTATCATTTCATCTAATCATCTCCACCCAACACTGAGAAGAAATAGTATGCATGCCAAAACAAATTGATGATTGATCAGAAAATTTTGTTCAAATCCACCTTTTTTTTTTAAATAAAAAATTTAAATTGTAAAGATTGTTATCTAAGTCAGCATCTTAAGTTGCTCCACTAAATTTATTTATTTATTTATTTTTTAGAAGTTTTTTTTTTTGGCTTTCTATCAAAAATCCAAAGTGGAAAGAGGGAAAAACTTTCACCATAAATTTGCAGTGCTAAATGAATAATGAATATGCTGCAGAAACCCTGTCATAACCCTCACAAAAATTGAACCACTTGTGGATTTGTGAAAAATCTAAATTGTGGTTTTTGATCCTCATGTGTTTTCAGCAATCATACCAAGTAGTGCAGTTTGGTTGGATGATCTAGATAAGAATTTATTAATCTTACTTAAACACTTAAAGTGGGTGATTGATCAATTACACATTTCTTCTATTCTCAACCTCTTTACTCAGACATTTCCAATGTTAGCATATAGTTCTGTCAATGCACTGAAAATGGGTTGATTTGCACTCAAGACAATTTGCCCAAATTGATCTTATCTAGTTGTAAATTGATGTCCAACAAGCAAGATTCTTTCTTGCTTTGGTGGTTTATGATCTAATTGACATAATGTGTCAATTTGTCCATTCTTTCTTGTGGATAAATTCCCTTGTTTTTCACCATTGGATTGTGTAGGTTATGTTGGTCAAGCAGTTCAAAGGATCATATATAAAAAACTCTATAATTCAAAACTCTTTACACATTGAACTACAATTCTATGTTGAAGTTTAAGAATTCTTGGGCAATCCAAACAGAACCTGTAAAATAGTTGAAGAGACTTCTCAAATTGTGATATGATTTGAATAATTTTCGGTGTGCTAGAGAGAACAATAGTTAATTTTGGTGATTACTTAGGATTCTTTTGTTTAACTTTTTTCTACTCACCTGGTTGGCATGAACATGGCCTGTGTAACCTATGAGATGGTGCTTCCCCTCAATCACTTGCAATGTATCAGGCCCAAATTTCTCATATTCTCGACGTGTGTGGAGCTTGACAGATTTGTAAGGTAGATCACCAAATGACATTGCCAATGGTGTCTCTTTCACATACTTTTCTGTTGTGCCAATACATTGTCTATGTGTAACAAACCCAATGTGTTAAGCTTCAAATTTGCACCAATCCCACTTCAAAACTTCAAAATAAAATAAAATTTCCACACCCATCAACTAATTATCAGACTTTGTCTGTGTGTATCTCTATTTATTTGCAACATTTTGAATGCCAATCTCATTGTGTTGATTTACCTCATAGACTTGATATCAAGTTTCCCAGTGCAATATTTCATTTCAGCTGGTGTTTCCCTCTTGCTTGCCTTCCAGTTCACGGCCTTGGGTTCATTAATGAGTCCTGGATGTGCAAGCTGAGAGTAGTAAAAGTCTCTCCCTTCACACTTGTTTTCACCACCCTATGATGAGATTTTCAAAACGTGATCAGTACTTAGGTGTTGTCTTTCATCACCATCATTTTTAACTGCAGAAGGAATTTCATGCTTGAAAGAGCTTGTCACAAAATACCAAAAGTACAAAACACAAAAAATGTCAGCAATTCAACATCTTCATCAATTGATCATTAGCTGCAAGAAAGGAAAAAACTAAAACAAAAGAATTCACTCCAAAGAAAAGAGAAAGACAAAATATTGGGAAGAAAGTTCTTTTGTTGGGGAGAATGATCATTTTTAGAATTCCAATTCCCAGTTGCATTCACCAGGTGGATGGCAAGTTCAGGTTTGCCAATACGGAAGGAGTCAGTGATGGCAGCAGCACGTCGACATGAGTCTCCATATGAATGCCCAACTAAATGGTTTTTATAAGCAGGAACAAAGCCTGTGTACCCCGGTGGAGGTCCATCCACAGCAATACGGGATCCTGGTGGTGGCACTGTGTGATATTTTCCTGGTCGTGGAGCTGGTGTTATCCAATTCATTGGACCTTTCACCATATCTTCCTTATACACCATTGTTTGATCAAACCTTTGTAAATTCACACAAACCCAATAAAAAGTAGTTGCGTCTTTCTTCTTCTTCTACTCACTTGTAGGAAGTGAGTAGAGACAAACTTACATACACACAATATATGGAATGATGCAGCGAAAAAAATGAAGAAGCTCAAAAAAAAGTGAGAGACACAAACTTACACACGAAACACACAATACAGAATGATGCAAACAAAAAAAGATGAAGAAGCTCAAGAGAAAGAGAGAGAACACACACACACACACACACACACACAATATATCGAATGATGCTAAAGAAAAGATGAAGAAGGTGAAGAGAAAGAGAGAGAAAGACACAGGCACACACAAACACGAGAAAAGAGAGCTCAAGAGTGTTGATGAGGGAAGAGAGGGGAGAGTGAGGATTTGGTCTTGAATGAAATCTGAAACGTTGGGTGGGGGTGCGGAAATGTCTTTCCGTTCCATTAGAAATGGGGGAAACAAGTAACGAACTTTACCTACCTTTACCGACCTTCAATTGTTAGCTGAAATTTCAACTAACTATGGGTAACTCCCTGTTTGGTAACTAGTGGTTGCATTTGTGTGCTTCATGATCACTAGCTAAAATTGGCGGTTAGCCATTTGCAGGAGCTTGGTTGTAGGTGGTGATTTGTGAGCAATAACTGATGATTTCCAGCGATTCAGCTTGCCATTTTCTTGAGAAGACAATGACCGTTAACAGCAGAAATCTTGGTGTGGGTTTGTTGCTTTATCAGTTTGTTATTTGTGTCCTGCGGAATTTTGGGGAATGCATTTGGTTTGGGGTAGTGGCAGGGGGGAGTGGGTACACTGCCGTGTTATCACTCATCACACCCTTTGAAAGCAAGTTGTAAGATTGGATTTTAAGGGTCATCCTGTCTTTGAAGGAGCAGGAGCTGTGTTCTCTGCATCTCAGCATCTTCAGATGAGATAGCCGATGCATCTTCTTCCACCACCACCATTTGCTTCCAAAGCCTTCAGACACTTGAGGATATACCAAATCCCTTTCTCTGAGACAACACCTACTGCAAAAGGAAACTTATAAGATTTGTTGCACCACAATCCATCTCTCAATTTCAACAACAGCAGTTGTTGCAAGAAATGTTTCCCACCAGCAATTGTTGCTAGAAATCTTTTCCCATCATTCATCTCTTCTTTGCTATGCATCCTTCTCTCTAAGACAATACCCATTGCAAGAAGAAACTCATAAGACTTAATGCACCACAATTCCATTTCTCAATTTCAACAACAAGAAAAGAAAAGAAAAACAATTGCTGTTGCAAGAAATATTCTCTTACCATTTTTCTCCCTTCTATGAAATGCACCACCACAAAAAATATACAAATTTTGAGTTCCACACTCGTCAACTTTCATCTCAACATGCTTTGTTAGAAATTTTCCAACATTTTCAGGAAATCATTTTCTTGAATGGTATCATGATTTTTTCTTGAAATTCTTAAAAGTGGGAGTCCTAAAATTCTTAAGTCTTAACGCTCAGAAGATTTCCCAAAATCAGCAGTTGTTGCTAGCTTTTTTTCCATAATTTTCTTTGTCTCTTTGCCATGCACCACCACAATAATAAACAAGTTTCCAGTTCCAAACTTCCCAACTTTCATTTGTGTATTCTTTCTTCAAAATTGTTTCTTGAATGGTATGACAACTTTTTCTCAAAATTCTCGAAAGTTGGTGTCTCCAATTTCTCAAGTTTGTATTCTCAAAATTTGTGACCAATTGATTTGGATTGTCTAATTGCCAATGTGAGTAATTTGCTGGCTTTTACTGTGAGCTGATTCCTGTTGCTATTCAAAGTGCAATAACATCACATTGGAAGGTTTCATGTATGTTTTAGTGTTGGTCAATACTTCATAGCTCCCCAAACATTTCCCAACAACACACATAAAAGATGCCAATTTAAGGCCTCTTGAAGCAAATCAAACTTTGAAAGCTTGATCCCCATCTTCATATTGCACAAACCATTTGAGACTTCAGAAGTGTGGTCCTAAATTGAATCATTTAGTGGAAAATTGAGGAATCTCAGAACTTTTGTTGTGTGTTGAAGATTTCATCACTAGGAACCAAACCTAGAGTCCCCATTTCCTTGAATCCTGACCTCAAATTGGAGATAGAGAAATTTGGTAAAAGAATCATTACCTATTTGTTTCGCTCCACATGACAATTTACCAGACTTATGAAGAACATGACATGCAACCCCTGCGACCAAAATGATATCAAGTTTCTTTTACGAGGAAAAACCTCATAAACTCAAAAAACTAATGCAATCTTTATCAAATCTAGGAGTGGTAAATTAAAGTTCTTATAGAGTACATGCTTGATTTAGAATTGGAAATTTTTTAATTCATTAATTAAGAAAAAACTATAGTCATCTGTAGCCTCTTATCGTGGGGTGTACCATAAAAAGACCTTTGAGGTTTGTGTTTGAGGTTTGTGTTGTCCAAGAAAGCTGAGAAATAATGCAATTCTACTAGATGGGGTAAATTCTGAATGACATGAAACATTCTTTAAAGAATGAAGGCAGTTTCAAGTGTCTATTTTGGAGCAACATGAATTTAGATTTGCATGACCTTTTTCTCGCTACTTGAGCAAAATGTTGAACAAAACCTTGTGAAATAATTCATATCTGAGAAAAAAAATTGCACAAAGAATTGAGTTAGGAGTTGTGAATAGGCTTTTTCCTCCAAAGGTTGAGCTTGTCTTTAAATCCTGTTCCATGTATTGAGCTGCCACAGTACATGTTTTGAGGTATGGGCAGGCTGTTCCACCCACCTGAAGTCAACCCTTTTGGGATCAAGGGTTATTAAAACCATTGTGTGCTCAAACAAGTGCAAAATGTAACCATAAGTCTCCAAAGTGATGTTATAAAAAGCCCCAAAAGTGGTCCTATCTACCACTATCAACAAGCTGTGTGCCACACTGTGACCTTGCCATTTACATTAAAAAGTATCTTAAGGCAAAAGAAGAATTATGGTAACTCAAATACTTCACCATGCAAAAATATAATCTTCAAAAAATCCTCTAAAGAAACCAATATCCTTCAAGATGTTATAACTCTATTATAACTAATCTCAAGTTTCAACACAAGCCAAAATACCATCTTTCAAAAATCCTCATATAATAAAATAGACCTATTATTATTATTATTACCTAGGGGCCAAAATCCCTTAAGCTACTATACTCTATGATGAATCTAAACAAAATATCCTTGTGTTGGTACGCAAGTCCAACAAATGTTAACAACCTTGTTATCCTAGAGGAATCTCAAAAGCCTGTGATTCATAACCACAGACCTTGAAACCTAGGAATCTTTTGCACAATACAAAAACATGACAACTCCCAAGAGAAGAACTATTCAACCCTAAAACTTGGAATCTTGCAAAATTTCAACTTCTCAGCATCTCATTACTTGTAATGGGACAATGAACACAAAACCCCTAGTCTTCTGCGCAAATTTCTTGTGGGATGGGTACATGTGGCATACTATTTCAACTAAGCATGTTCCATTTTGTGCAACTTCTTTTCCACACAAAGGAAACAGTTCATTATACACCGTATTTTTGGTTTTAGGAGCCGGGATCACCAATGAATGATCAAGATGACATACAACCACATAAAGACAGATTGAGTTTCTTCTTCAAAAATATGCCAAGAAATCCACATACAAGCAGATTTTTGCACAATTTATTAACATGTCCCTACCTACTACTACTACACATGCTGATGCAACTTGTTAAGGCAACACTTTCTTGAACAACAAACCCTTGCTGAGCAATCACTGAAAGTGCACCACAGTGAGAGAAATGTCATTTCTGCCAACTACCACTCACTCCCCTTCCCACCAAATTTGTTCATGTACCTTCTGACAATGAAAAATGGAAGAAGCTTTTGCCAACTTGAAATGTATTGAGTGATTCTCTTCTCGTGCTTCCTTCGCTTGTGCAGCTCTCTCCCATTGTTTGACTCTCTAGCGACTCATTTGGAGCTTTTTGTTGACACTGGACTTAGTGCAATTTCTAATTAATTTACTTTTTGGCATGTCTTTTTGGCATGTAATGGGCTTCATTCATTCATTGGCAGCCTTATAGTAACATGTTAAAATTAGCCTGAATTAAGTTTTGTCATGCTAGCCAAAATATTTTTACAAGTGAATGAAAGCAATAATAGAAACAAGTCCAATGATTTGGAAGACAATGAATCACTTGGAATACCATACCTAGCACACCCTCCCCCCCCCCCCACAATTGACAATCAACAATGTTTGCTCTTGAATATTTAATTATGAGGGCTCCACATTGCTCCACACAACCATTTAAATGTTCACCCGATCTACATGTATCATTCATAAAATTCCATTGCCGCCTACTCTCCATTATTGTAATTAAAAAATTGTCTAAAATAGCGAAGAATCTAGGAGTGTCATGGGGATAGTGAGGGAAAAATGTCCATCTAGGATCCATATCATACACCCATACTAGGTATGTATTGCACAGTGCACTCATACTTTTTGCCCTCAAATATTTTATTGTTTCAAGGAAAGCTTTGACAGGGCCAATTTGAATTTTTCATAATGTGGATAGTTGAGTATTAGTATCCAAGATGCCAGCTTATATTGAAATAGAAGCTCCGATAGGCTTTGCTTGCTCTTTTTTTCAAATTTGTCAAGTAGGTGGACTGGGGTTCATGTATGAGAGGAATAGCCAGTTTTGGGTAGAGGTCAGCCAGCAAAGTAGAAATTTTTTAGGATCCCGCTTTGTTCTGTGAACCTCAAGGAACTTATTGTCTAGATTTGGCAACTTCTGACTTTTTTTCCTCAGAATATGGCGACTTTGGCAAAAAAAGGTTCCAAAAGAGTCCTTTGCACACTTTGTAATGGAATTTTTTTTGTGGTGCAAACATTCTCCCCCCAAAAAACACCATTGTTCTACCGTGAGTGATTTTTTGGGGTGAAAATTTGCATCTTGGCAACAAAAAAAAGGGGTGGGGTACAAATGAGGGGAAAAATGCCCTTGTCACCACATTATGAGGAAAAATTGGACCCATCTCATCATATTTAGGCAATAATATCTAGCTAGTATCTAGCATGTGGCCAACATGTAACATGATTCCTAAACCTTTTTACTTTCATCTCTAACATGCAGCCAAATTTGGCTAAGCCCTCTTTTGGATGGTCACAAACCCACCTACCCAAATCTAACCTAATAAGTACGAACCCAGAAATGCACAAAGAAGTGTAAGCTGACATCTGATAGTGATCAAAGGGCATTGTTGCATGCAGTGTAATGAAACACCATACCGTCATCACCACCTACCTCCTTGACAAAATTGAGATAGTTTTCATCATCAACTAACCCAAAATTCTATCACACATGTTCACAAATACTTTTGTTGAATGCACTGAATTCTTCAACCAGTCTAAAAGAAGTCTGTTATTGATATCTGTGAAGCTCAAGATAAGCTAAAACGAGAAACACTCGTGTAAGAGTTTATAATAAGACTACCTTGAAGCTTGATTCAAGGACTAGTGAGAAAAGTATCAAAACATCTCTGGCTCTAAATTTACTGAACTCTAACCAATAGCTTTGGAGAACACTTGATGCAAATAGCCAACAGTATTTGAGGAACATGGTTACATTTTGCATATCAGTAAAGACAGTTTACAAAGGCATATATATAGAGATTGCCACACCTGGGCACAATCTTCATGCCCAAACTCTTTCTACTCACCCCTAAGTTCCTCAGTTTCTTCATTCCCTTCTCCCTCTCCTGGCACAGATGCAGAGAGAGGCAAATTCCTGCATATTATTCCTTGACATTTTGTAACCTTCTCTCAATGGACATACAGATATATTGCATTCAGAAATCCATAAGAGAAGCATCTCAACCCCAGAAGAGGGCACGGGGAAACAAAGTTGTGTTTGAATAATCCATGAAGCTTGAAATCAAAGGCAGATAACTTTTGTAAATCCTAGTCTGGTTACTATGAAGTCAATTGATTGATATAGCTCAGATATACCAATATTTCCTGAAAGTTGTAAAGATTTCTGAAAAGTTTGTGAATGAAAACTGTTGTCAAGATTGAACAAGCTCAACCCATAAGTATATTTCAGGACACTCTCTATGCATAACGATATTGCACTCATAGCCAAATGCACAGAGTCAATGCCTGAACTTGGCTAAGACCTTACTGAAACGGGTTGCTCAAATTATCTCTTCAACTGTTTTGAGGAGTTCTGCGGCAACAATGATGATCCAGATTTGAAGATAAGAGAGTATCCTATATAGACTTGCTGCCCCAAAAACAATCATTTTGTAAAATGGTGACAATACACACAAAGGCTCTTCATAGCTACAGCACCCATCTCTTTCAACACTGAAAAAGAAGAACCAAGTCCACAATCTTTTGTACATGCCTTATTGCCAGTCAAGTTCACCTTCTTGCTAGAATTTCATATACAAACAATCCCAATTTTCCTTCAATATGTTTTGATACCTGTTTGGTTGTCCAAAAACTGCAGAAATACAACCAGTGCTTGCTCACAGATGCATGGACAAACTTCATGCACAAAGATCCTAACATATAGAGCTTGCTTTGACATGATTCTAGTTCATGTTAAAGAAACTGTACGTTGATCGCAAAAGAGAAGAAGAATCATTCGTTTGGCAACAACAAAAAAATCATATATGGTTTCATTTATGCAATTTTTCCCTTTACATCTATAACATGAGGATTCACCAGCCCACTAGTGACACCACATTAGAACTTTCACAACTTGTTGCTCGGGACAAAACAAACAAATTTCGGCATATTCACAAAGTGCAAAGCTCTTGCAGCAAAAACAACAACAACAACAATGCCAATATTCCTGCAACAAAAACAAAGCACAGACTCCTCCTTCTCCAACAACAACAGCAACAACAATGCAAAGACTCCTCCTCCTTCTACTCCAACAACAACAACAACAACAATGCCAAGTTTTTTGCAACAAAAACAATGCAAAGACTCCTCCAACAACAACAACAACAACATCAATGCCAAGACTCCTGCAAAAGCAACAAGACAGACCTACAAGCACACAGAAGAGGAACTGTAGAAAATTGCTCAAAAGATTTCAAGTACCTGCCATTACGAGCAGCAGAGGGTACTGCAGACGATTGGGGCAACTCTACCAGACGTGTGCAAGCATGAAACACATCCCGGAAATAATGCAGAGTTTTTTTGTTGTATGCAACTAAGACTTTTAGTGCAACTGCGTGTCTGTTCTCTCTCGGGAATGCGTCACGAGTGGCACGTTACTGTAGTTTGAAGCACGGAGTAAGGAATTAGTATGTGCGGTTTTGTACGACAACACCACCGTCATCGTCGTCGAAGAAGCAACGAAGGGAGAGAGGGAGAGAAAAATAAGAGGGTGGCGGAACAAGTGCATCATCGCATATCACAAGAGTAGATTCTCTGTCTTGTGTGATGCTGCTGTTGCTGCTGCTGCGATAGTTCCCATTGTCCGTCATTCCCTTAGACTTCCTCATGTTCTTGAGCTGCCCATCACATTGCTGACACGGCCAGGTAGATCGTGTCTTTGAAGGAAAAACATAAGTTCCTTCTCCTCTCAGTCTTGCCGTGGCTTCTTCTTTCTTTCCGGGGGTTGGATTCTTTTGCTTGGTGGTGGGCCGGGAGTGGGGAGGAGAGGTTTATAAGGAACAAGAGGTGTGGGCAGAGAGGGATATGGCGTGCTTGAGCTCCAGTATATCATCGAATCTGCATTCCGGTTTTGTTTGTGAAGCGAGGAGGAGGAGGAGAGAAGCAGCAGGAAGTCTGCAAGCGTCGGAAACACAATTCGGCGAGATCTGTTCTGGTTCTGGTTCTTGTCTTGTATCATCAGCCGCTGCAGTTGCAATAAGAAGAAGAACAAGTGTCAGAGGAAGAGGAGGACAATCTAGAGTTTTGACGAGGAAGAAGAACGGAATCGGCAGCTTCGCTAATAGGGGAGAAGAGGCGGCGGTTGCTGCTGCTGCTGCTCTTCGACTGCATGCTGTTTTCTTCGTAGGCGAGAGTAGTGCAGTGTTGTTGCGGAGAAGATTAGGTTACTGCATTGTCGAGGACGACGACGACGACAAGAAGAATAAACGTGATCGGAGGAAGCAGAAAACAGTCATTATGTCTTCTTCTATCGATTCAGAACCCAGCAAAATTGTGGAAGGTGCTGGAGGTGCTATTCTGGAAGATGTTCCGCACCTCACAGATTGGCTTCCTGGTCTTCCGGTAAGGCTCTCACATCTGCTCTGCTTGTAAACTGCATTTTGCAGTCCTGGTTTGTGATCTGCTCTATTTCATGTGCTTCATGGGTCGATCTGTATCTTGTGTGTGTGTGTTTGTGTGTGCAGACTTATGCCAATCCTTTGAAGCACAACCCTGCCTATGCAGCTGTAAGGTGAGCCAGAATGAAAGCGCAATTCGTATTTCTCAAGCTACCATTTCCATTTGATACACTGAGGGATTTTGACATGCAAGGAAGATGACATCCATATTCTGTGCATGGTGGGAATGTATGCTGTTGGGTGGTGTATCAGAAATTTCTTTCCTTCTGCAAATGGAACAGAATGCATAGAAGATAAATACCTACTTCAGCAATGATGCTCATTGAGAATTTTCTAGATGGTGGTGATGTTTTTTCTACAAACAAAAGCTGAAATCCTTGAAATGGAAATCTTGAGCTCTTGCCAGGAGGTGATCATATGCCCGGGCTTCATGCTGGCTTTGTGATGCAGGCAATACTTTGTGGAGGAAACTGATGTAGTTGCAAAGGATGTAAGTCTCTTGCTGTTGATGATATTCTTCTCCTGTGTCCTTCTTACCCATGCGAATTGGATTCACCAAAGTTTGTATACATATATATTTTTGCTCTGTTGGTTGCACACTTCTGGCTGAAGAGAGATCAAAGGAGTCTTGTGCACCAAACTTACTCCCTCATGTGTCTATCAGAGGTGATTGTGAGCTGAGACACAGACAGTGTGCATGGAAACAGAAATGGAGCTTGAAGTGATTTAGTATCAACTTCTCAATCTTGACTAATGACAGCTGTGTGTGTGTGTGTGTGACAGGTGGTGGTGAACATTAACAAACCTTCAGGTGGTATTTACTTTCGGCGAGCTGGACCTCGTGAAAAGGTTCTCTATCTCTCTCTGTCTGTCTGTGCCCCTGTCCTGTCTGTGCTCTCTGGCAGGAATAGTAGCTCTTCCAAGGTCAGCAAATTGGAACCACAAGGAAAAAGGTCCCAGCTTCCAGGATTTCCTCATTTCAGGTAGGGAGCAACTGGCATCAGAAATTCATGGAAGATGTGTATGGAATGAGAGAAAATCAAATGTTAGAAATAAGCCCAACCCTCACACCTTCTTTGTAACCTCTCACATGGGTGCAAATTTGGAGACTGTCTCAAGCAGGAAATTCACCTAAAAAAGGTGGGCCGACTGCCTGAATGTCTACCTTTGAGCAGTACCTTGTTACTGAATATGCCCTCCACCAAGGTTGTGGCCAGTATGCTGTTGCCCTTTCCTGTTCCTGATCCTCACACATCTCTTGCTCAGTTCAGAGCTGACATGGGTCTATGGCCACAAGGCTACAGCAAGCAAACATAATCTTGATCCTTGTCTTTGTTTCCACCTCTCTGTAAGTTACAACTGTCAATGGAACTTCTGCCAGTTACTGAAGAATTCTGGTTTTATGCATTTGTGGAGTGATGAAGCTTGACTCGTTATGTGATGTCTATCTTGCCTAACCCATTGAAAGGTATTTGACTGCCTCTTTAGTGTTAGCAAACATCATGCTGGAGTCTTCCTGTTGCTTTGCAAAATTTGATTGAAATATGACAGAAACTCAGGGCACAGAATTTTATTGTATGGTTGTGTGCTCAAAATGTTGGACCGATTATTTGATACTCTTATATACCCACCAGTGGTTCCTGATTATGTTTTTCCTGGCTCGAGCTGACATAAGAGTTACTTTTGGATCGTTATTGTGGAGTTGTCTCAGAAATCTAACAGATATGTGAAGTAATCAACTGCCTTTCTTCTCAGGCTACCTGCAGTCTGTTCTTATAGCAGTATTTTTGTTTCTTTTCAAACTCCGCTACATTTCTTCCTTTGGTTTGAAATTTGCAGATCTACTTCAAATCAGAGGATGTGAAGGCTGCCATTGTTACATGTGGGGGCCTGTGTCCTGGTTTAAACACTGTGATTCGTGAGATAGTGTGTGGGCTTTGGACTCAGTATGGAGTCCGTGAGATCTATGGCATAGTTGTAAGACATTCACCCCCTCATCCTCTTCATGTTCATGATGACAAGCTGTGTTATGGAGCACTTTCTTCAGGTTGCCGGGCAAAAGGTCCTACATTCCATGTATCTAAACTGTTCTGAGTTGGGGTAGTGCATGAAAGATTGTAAGGAATCCCCATGGTCTTCCAAGAAGTCTGCTACTGTTCGGAAGATTTATCAGACCATATGAGGACTGGTTCTAAGGTGGCAATGAGGATACTGCAATGAAAGCTAAGCTCATGGATGCAGGGAGGCTACAGAGGGTTTTATTCCCGAAATACCATAGACCTTAATCCAAAAGTTGTCAATGACATCCACAAGCGGGGGGGCACCATTCTGCGCACATCACGTGGTGGCCATGAGACTTCAAAAATTGTTGATTCTATTGAAGATCGGGGGATCAATCAGGTGAGGAATGCACTTTTCAAGCCTAATTGTAGTACTACTCTCTAGAGATCTGGCAGAGATTTGTATCTGATTATGGAACAATGCCTCCCTTACATTGGATTTTTTGTGTTTGTTATACACTAGATTAACTTCTCCAAGATATGCATTAGTGCTGTCATTTCTCTTTTATTGCAAAGCATCTCCTTTGTCAAGTTGAGAAGAGTTTAGTGTAGACTCTCCATCAGAGTTCACCTGATACGGGCATGCCTTGAAGTTCTGATGCCATTGAAATACCAAAGTCAATTTTGCAGTGTTTTTAAGTAGATGTTGGATGCAAAACTTGCTGCAACGGTGCCCACAAGCCATCAGTCTGTACTGGGGGAATTATTGGTCTTCCCACAGCACTGAATGATCTGGGCAAGAAACATACAATGTTGACACTTGACCAGAGAACTGATCGTCCCAACTTACAGTACCAAGCTTTCAAATGCGCCATTTGGGAAGTATCATCATGGTGGTTGATCACAAAGTGTCCAGCAACTGCAAGACCCTTAGATGAATTGGAATGTGACCATGGTTTTTTTGTGACAACTGTGAAGGTTTACATCATAGGTGGTGATGGCACACAGAAGGGAGCTTGGGCCATCCATAAGGTATGATATTTCTCCAACCCCCTTTCTCTTCCTTGACTGGTCAAGCTGATTCCTGTATGGTATGTGAGATGATGTATTGGATATCTGGTGCCGCCAAGCAGAATTCATAATTTCTGTGCTTTATGCCTGCTTACATTTAGTTGTAACCAAAGCCAGATTGCAAGTAGCTACCTTTCACTGGTACAAGTTGAGCTGTCTCAGTCCTTTGAGGTGAAGTACTTCATGCCAAGAGTTTGTTGGGCTAGTTTTGTTCGTTGATGAATTTTGTTGGGGCCTCTTTCAAACTGCAGGAGTGTGTAAGGCGGGGTTTGGAGGTGGTTGTTGCAGGCATTCCAAAAACAATTGATAATGACATTGATGTAAGTTAACACTGTGAACCCATGCCATTTGTTTTCTTGGTTGTGGTTGTACATATTGCTGTGGAATGCTGGTCTGCTTAAAGGCTCAGGAGGCACCAACTACTACCTCTATGTAGGCATCTCTATTGCCGCAGGCATAGATGCTTGCTTTTACACGGGATGAAGCTTACCCTGACAAGTTTGTGCAACTTGAATGGCGATACTCTTAACTCCTGAGCTAGGGCTCAAGTGTTAGCCAGAATCATGACCTGTTGGTTCTGCAAATTTGACAGAAACTCATGCAGACTTTGTATAACTGTTTGCCTGAAATTTTGGGCACAGTATTATATACTTAGCTACACCCACTGTCAGGAGCTCATGTAGTCAGTAGGGATCATGACAGCTAGGCACTGCTAGTCATCTTGGACTGATACTTTGTGTGTGATACTCATGTAAGGTTATGACCACACTCATTCTTGTGGTATTTGTGGTTTTGCTGGAACTGATAGAGTGGTTACCTAAAATTGTTATTATAAAGTTTTCTTGGAAATCTTACTGATATCCCAAGGAAGGGAGGTCTGTCCACAAGATTCTTTTTGGGTGTAAGTCTTATTAACCATTATCTGTACATCCCATATCAATTTGGAGGACTATTGGTGTGGCTCATGTAAATTACTGTAGTGTCCTTGTCAATGGGCTGTGGGTAACAGATCATAGACAAGTCATTTGGGTTTGATACAGCAGTGGAGGAGGCTCAACGTGCAATCAATGCAGCTCATGTTGAAGCTGAGAGTGCACAGAATGGTATTGGTCTGGTCAAGCTTATGGGTCGCTATAGTGGTATGTGATTCTCTTTTTCCTTTCTATTCCCTTCCTCTTTTGTTGTGATGAGTGCTTAGGGATCTTTAAGGCTTCTCAGGAAAGCCCCTTGACTCTTCTTGAAGTGGAGCAAATGTTTTTTTGTGATGCAGTGCTAACATGCAAGTGTCTTGTTCCAGGATATATTGCAATGTATGCCACATTAGCAAGTCGTGATGTGGTAATTTTTCTCTATTGACTTCTTCTGGATATTTCAACTACCTTGTGTTTTTTTGTCTTCCCCTTGTGCAAGAATTAGCAGGTTACCTCTATTAAGTGTCCTTCATCTCAGAAAGTAAATGTCATGTCCCTTCTGTCTCTCAAAGGAGATTTTGATTAGTGCTTTTGCAGTTTCTTCTTGAGTTTTTCCTGGGCTTGACTAGATGTTGCAAAGTTCTCTCCTTGTGCTAAATGGCTGGTGGAATAGTTTCTGATTAGGTTTTTTTTTGGGGGGGGGAGGGGGTGATTGGCTGGTATGAATGCAGGACTTATGCTTGATTCCAGAAGTGCCATTCTACTTGGAGGGGCCAGGGGGTTTGTATGAGTTTGTAGAGCAGAGACTACGTGAGAATGGGCACATGGTGATTGTTGTTGCTGAGGGTGCTGGCCAGGAGTTAATGGCTGAGAGTATGGGTTCTCATGACAGTCTCATTGATGCATCTGGAAACCGCTTGCTTCTGGATGTTGGTCTGTGGCTCTGTCAAAATTTGAAGGTATGTATCTGCTTTTGAAACCTATGTGCAAATTTGACTTTTGAAGTCTCTCCCTGATGCAATCCTGCCTTACTAAAATTGGCTGCACATTGGCCAGTGAGGACAACTGTTGCCCAAGTGCTCCATGACACCAGTTGTTCAGATGGAGCTTGCTTGATTTCCAGGGGTCATAGTCCTTTTGACCACTCTGAACTGTTTGGAAAATGGAGTTTGCAGCAGCATGCGAAAGATGAGGCAACAGTACTCTAAGGGGTGTAGACCCAATCAATTTCCCCTCTTTCTCTTCACATGATCACTGTGGAGAACAACTGACTGGCAATGGTACACTTTGTTGTCCTGCAGGAGCACTTTGCCAAGGCTCACCCTACTTTTAAGGAGCCCCTGAATTTGAAATACATAGGTATCAACAATGTTCACATTGTATCTGAGTTGCTTCTGTTGGTTAGTAAAGGCTTGTGACATTGCTAGAGAATGGCTGATTTTCTAATATGTGGCAGATCCGACATATATGGTTCGAGCTATTCCTAGCAATGCATCTGACAATGTCTACTGCACTCTATTGGCTCATAGTGCCATCCATGGTGCAATGGCGGGCTACTGTGGTTTCACTGCAGGACCTGTCAATAACCGCCACTGCTACATTCCTATCCCAGTAAGTGCTCCATGCAGGACCTTGTATGTGCAGGTGAAGTCCTTCAAGGTTTGAGTGGCACTTTGTTCCCAGCTAGTAATTAGTGCTTCAAGAAGTTTGCTTCTTGAGATCTTCCAGGCTTTGAAATATGGCAATCTTGGTGAATATGCATATTGTCTCCATTTCAATGTTGTCTGATGACCTGATATCATGTTCAGAGAGTAACAAGGACACAGCGGCATGTCAATGTGGCCGACCGAATGTGGGCTCGTCTGCTATCAGGGACAAATCAACCTGACTTTTTGCTCTATAAGGTGATTATAGAGGAGAAGCGCAGAGCGAAGGCCTTGATGCAAGCTGAGAAAATGAAAAAAGATGCAGCTGAGCAAACATCAAAATCTCCTACAACATCTCCCTCTCAGGATTCTCCAACCACAGTAAAATCATTCAACCCCACCCAGTTTCTGCAACTGATTATGACCATTTGTTCCTTCTTTAAGATGAAGTGCAAGCTCAAAAGATCTGAGTAGCTTCCACATTTTCAAACAGCTCTGATATACAGGTGCAATAGTGTGGGTGTCTCTCTTTCCTTATCTTTGTCTCACACTCAGGGCTTCTAAGAAGATCATATCAGGGTTGTTGGTCCTCTTCCTCTTCTCATTCTTGCATCGTGGCCGTCTGTCACCTTGTCTTCTTTCATCTGTTGTTGCTTTTTCCTTTTGTTGACATCCCACATTCTTCACTGACAATCATGTTATGTCTCTTGTCTGCTGGCTCTGTATGAGTGTGAACCAGCTGTCCATTTTAGTGAATGTGGAATTAGTTCTGGCACTGTTGAGAAACTGTTGGTTTTGTCTTGTCCCCTTCAATTTTCTCATCTGTTACTTTGGTCTTTTGATGACCTTTGCAATGGGCACTTTTGTTGGCCAGATTACAAATGGTAATGGAAGTATTAACAATGAGACAACGGCAGACAATTCAAAAACTCAAATTGTCACAGGAGACAGACAGTTCTTGCCAGTGACAGGATCCTCCTTGGTGACATCCCCTGTACCTGGTGAACCAACAGCAAATGTCAACCAGGAAGCTCCTTAGAACAATGATAGAACAATTTCAGAGGTGCTGAATACAGCATACTATCTCTGCACCTTATTACTCAGAGCAGCAGCCAACAAGGTTGGGCTACAAGAGAACCAGGTTCAAATCTAGAGTCAACACTCACAGCATCTCTCTCTCTTTAGAAAAGAGGTCATGAAGATTCAACATAAGAGATGCAGTCTTTGGAGCACACTTTGGTTTTCTTCCCACATGATTGCAAAGAAACCCACAGTGGAACTATGTGATGGCATCAGTAAGTAGACAGCAAGCTTATCTATGGAGTATCATAGATCATATATGCATGTGTAGCATCAGTGGCAACAGCAGCAGTATTTAGCAATGCATGTCAAACTGCATCAATGCTCATATTAGATTTGCCACGAATCAAAATTCGATGTGCATTTGTAACTCACTCATGGACTTTGCCATTGGTAGTTGGTTCTTCTTTCCCCCTGTTTTGTCAATGAGGAATTGTTCAAGGGATTCTTCTTCCCTTGCATTGGTCTTTTTGGACTTTGTGCAAACAAAGCTTATGCTTGGTACCTGCAACTGCTGTTTTTTATTGGACTTTCACAGATATATATGTATGAAGATGCACGTCTTGATGTTTTCATCTCATCACGATTTCTCTCTGTTTTGTAGAGTCATTTCTTCGTTGAATTCTCTATTGTTTACTAGTCAATTTCTGTAGCATTCTGTTCTGTTTCTTGTTCCTTACTAAGAACCAGCGGTTTTTTTTTCTCAAATTTGTCAAGTAGGTGGACTGCCCATTGTCCACAAGAGGACTGAGCTGAATTTGGCTAGAGGTCACCCAGCAAAGTAGAAATGTTTTGGGATCCTGCTTTGTTCTGGCAACCTCCAGGAACTCATTGTTTGAGTGTAGTGACTTCTGATGTTTTTCCCCTCAAAATATGGCAACTTTTGCACCTTTTTCCCAAAAGAACCCTTTGTACACTTTGCACTGGATTTTTTTTGCCACAGCTGTGCAAAAATTCGCCCAAAAACTAAGCACTGCTTAGAAAACACACTTCCCATCTGTGTGATTGCATGCTTGTTTATTGAGCTCTGAAGTAGACCTGGAAATGCTTACAGTTTTAGTTGTGAGATCTACGGGAAAGAGAGTGAGCATTTTGCAGTCTTCAGAGTGTCAGGTCTGTGAGGAAATCAAGGTGAAGTATGTTTGTCTCTTTATTGATCATGAAGGTTGATTCATACAGCAATGCATTTTGTTCACAACTTTCCTGGCTCCTTTTGGTTGCCAGAATTGGAGAGTCTTGTTGGATTTCTGACTGATATGATGATGCAAAGAAAGCTCTTGGATTCTGATTGATTTGTTGTTTCAAAGCTCTTGGATTATACGTGCAGTTTGAAGAAAAAGAAGAAGAAGAAGACAGAGCTGTATTCATTCTCTGAGCTTTTCACTCGGAGACACTCACTGTGTATGTTTCCTTTTGCACTTTCCTTTGATGGAAGTTTGTCGTGGTGCGTTCTCGGAACTCTTGTCTTCGTCGTCGTCGTCTGTTGTGTCAGATGACGATGTCAACATAGACCTGACCACCTGCTTGCTTTTCTCGTCTCCAAAATCGGAACTCGATGATGAGAGCTTATGCCCTTTCGTGTTCACTTGTGCATCAGCGCCTTTATCGAGTTGTTGCTGTTGCTCCTCAGCCAGTCGCTTGAGCTTGAGCATTTCTTTAGTCGCCAAGTATCGCTTCTGGATGTCGAGCCATTTGCTTCTCACAGTTTCTTGCTCTTCTTTGTAATACTGCCGAACGGCTTCGTATAGCGGTATTACCTCCCTCCGAGGGTGGTGATACCGGCTATGTGCTGCAAGAACACCCCGAAGATACATCAGTTTTTCGCACAAGTCTTGCTGCTATCCAGAGTAATCTGATCAGGAAACCAGGACATTACAGTGAGGATCTCTGGGAATGCACTAGCAGCAGAAATACCTCTTCGGTTCTTGATGATTTCGTTGTCGAATTCCTTTTGCCATTCTGGAGCTGTGCTCCAACCATAGCCACGGAGGTCCAAGGGCGACTGGTCCTTCGGAAGGCTGCGATCGGAAGCTGTAGACGGCACTATTTCGGGTGCCGTATTCGTCACTTTGCAATCTGGAAACTCAAAGTGATCAATATCTTGTTCTCTCTCTTGATGGAGGAGACACGAGGATCCACCTCCACCTTTCAATACCTCTGGAGCGTCGGTACTCGTTCCTGCAGCGGCAGTAGCAGCATCGATCCTGACAGGTTGTGGTTCTGGAAACGACGACGACGCTGATAGTTTGGGGAGAATGAATGATGTCTCCATACTTGCAGGATCGAGGGACGACAAAGCCAGAATAGAGCGACAAAGTCTTCCTGCTGCTGAATGCAAGAGTACTTCCAAATCTTCTACGGAGTTGATATCTTGTACATCATTATTAGTATCAGTAGTAGTAGTTGCAGACACGACGATTTCGTCTGCTCCTTTCGCCGCCTCCTGCTGCATGTTGTTGGAACACGTGACGACTGTTTGCTCCTCCGGCATCATCTTCACGATACAACTGTTACTCTTCAAGATTTCCTGATTTGCTTCTGTGACTTTCTGGGAAGAAGAAGTAGTAGTGTCAAGGTTTCGTTGCAACTGTTCGATTGAGAGTGCTGTGAATGGGTTGCAGCACCTAGGGGGCGGTAGTGTGGTTCCGGACGTCTCTGCGGTTTCAATAATGACTCCATGACTACTAGTGTTGTCCTGTTCCTCTACACTAGTACGCTGATTTCGTCGATCTCGAGCAGGCTCGTTATTATTGCTTGAACAAATTCCTCTTCCTTGCTGGACGACTTCGGAGAGAAGAACTCCCACTTTGTCCATGATCTCTTCCACCAGCTTCTCTCTCCACGAGTTCTGAGTCATGTGATCACACAGCAAACGGTACGTCAGCGTGTGCAGGCGATGGACATTCAGCTCAATTCTACCTATTCGGCTTCTTACAAGAGTGGTGGAAGAGGGATATCAAGTCTGGCCATAGCAGAGGTGTTGAAACATACTTGGCGAGTTAACTGCGCTCGGGTTGAGACTGCGCGGCGGGAGGATTTTTTGGGTGGACGATTTGGAGAGCGTCTGAAGCAAGTCCACGCCAAGATCACGAGGCCTCCAATAGATGCCAAAAGGAGCGGAATGGCTATCACCAAAGCTCTCCTCATAGCTACAAGCGCATAAGGGAGTATAAGCGCTTGGAATATGTACATCTGAGTTTCAAGGCACGAGATAGCAAGACCAAGATGATAAGGGGAGAGGAAGTCGAGGGAGAGAAGTGGCTCATGAGAGAGGGAACAAACGCTTTAGGAGGGGAAGGGGGATAATGCTGGTGCTTACAATCAAGTTCGGGTAGACGAAACAAATGCACGCGCAAATCGCTAGCAGGGACGACAATTGCACGTGGATCCGCCAATTTCAGCATTCAGTTTACAATCATTTGGTGAGTTGAATCTCTGTACCACAAGACCTTGTCCGTTTGAAGAGTAATCTTGAACGGGATATGAAATCATGTTGAGACTATTGCTGCTTTGGAATTTGTGCTTCATGTTCTGATTCCAGATTCACCACCAAATAGTGTTGGCCTTACATGTATCCATCTCCTTCTGGCATCTTGGAATCTTGAAACATATCCTATATGAGGTGTAGAGATATTCACCTTCCCACCATCGAACTGAAGAAGGCGTACGTGAAAGGAAATTTATCAGTTGCTGAATGGAGAATTATTGACCGTTTTTCCATCTCATCTCTTCCACCCAGCAGCACTCCATCGCTCAAGTTCGGGATGCTTGACCTTTGCTACCGAATTCAAGGCCCACGGGGAGTTGTATCTCAGGTCTGTATAATTCCTTCAAAATGCAGATCAATTTCTCATTATGCTCAAACGTCGATTGCGTTTGTTTACATGTTTTTGAATCACCATAATTGTGCAAGATACATTGCTGATGCAAATCATGCACCGCTCTGAAAAAAAACCAGAGTCTCAGCATTTACTCAGATCAGCAGTAAAGGATTAATATGTGTGATCGTTGTTCATGATTTTGAAGCTCCTAGGAAAAAAACACACACAAGAAAATCCTATCAACAGAATCGCCGTTGGAATTTTTTTACATCCTTTGCAGATGCAATTCGATGTTGCCCACAGGCAAGGAGAGCATGCGAAAGGAAGGCGGGAGGACAAGCACGGTCGTACCCGTCTCGCTCCCCTGAAATCGAGGGGCCTGGCACACACACACACTTAGGTAATGTCCTTCTTCATACTCACCATCTCTTTTCCCACCCTTTTGCGAGAGACTACGGAACGACTCCACATTGACGAACGTTCAACAGGTATTACTGTGAGTTCACATTCCCTATTTTTACATGTTGCTGGTTTGAACTTGTCGTCAGTGTTTTTTTCCCCAGAAATTTTGTCGTTTCTTCCAATAAAAAATGGGGAAAATTTTAGAATTCTTTTTTCTAGTATAAATTCAACTAAATTTGCTAATTTTTATGGAAAAATTTGCTGAATTTTCAATATCAAAAAATTGAAAAAAAAACCCCTATTTGGGACAAAAGGTAGAACCATTCTCCCATTAGCCCCTCTTAGAAAGAAGGGGAGGGTTTTTAAGAAGTGGAGAACACTAACCTCCAAAATTTTAGGGTAGATGATGTTCCAAACTGTAAAGAAAATTACAATCTGTAGGGTAAAGTCCGAAGGTGGGGGATGAGATATACTGGTC